>Ga0105090_10001880_pt1 | contig 11501 bp, 18 predicted proteins | sample PPLLak3March2015_FD_79110 | JGI IMG/M metagenome (GOLD analysis project Ga0105090, IMG submission 79110) | Freshwater sediment microbial communities from Prairie Pothole Lake near Jamestown, North Dakota, USA - PPLs Lake P7 Core (1) Depth... | ecosystem: Environmental > Aquatic > Freshwater >... | reverse complement strand
CATGATGTGAAGTATTCATGATAGCAATCATTGCACCAATAATCACAATCATCATCTGTGTACATTTCATCAGAAGAATCATATTCCTCTCCGCATTTTATACAGGTGAAAACATTACTATCATTATACCTATTATATTCTCCCGATTCTTCTTTCCTGTTAGCATCATGGTGACTATATATAGTTAATATTTGGTAATTGCATATTTTAGTTGTTTCATTCAAACTAACAGTACATTTATCAGTACAATCAGCTAATTTATCACAATATAAACAACATTTTGGACTTTCCTCATCCACCATGCACTTACCAACATCACATACAATATGTTCTTTCATTGTGGCTTCTACTCCGTTTAAACTACTCCTTCATATGATGGTGGCTCTTTGTCGGCATTAGCTACCCGTAATGATATGAACCGTTCACCTAGATAGTTAGTTATCTTTATCTGGTTACTGTCTATCACTTCAATAGTTCTTACTGTTTGTTGATTAGATATTTCACTATTGACATACCAATAGTTCAGGTCATCTTCACATCCTAATGTATTATCACAGAAGTCAAGCCATATATTGTATGTATGAGGATTATCCCTCTGCCACCTACTTAATACGAGTTCACTTTTACCTTCTTCTGTAACATACATCCAATCTAGCACACCACTATCGAAGATGTCCACCATTATTCTTTCGTTAGGTTTCTTCATCTTTATCCATTCATCAGCTATCTTTCGCTGTAAATCAGGAGTTATAGTGTTGAAGCTAATTTGTAGGGGGTCTTTTTCATCCCATACAATGCTACCTACATACATTCCACCCATCATTCTAGTCATATCGACTATTCTGGTTTGTTGTGTAGTTATAGGTGTGCGATTCTTTCCTTTCTTTCCCTTCTTCAGTTTGCTCTGTACTATTGCTTTATTCTCTTTGGGTTTATCAGCTTCTTCTTTTGCCTTTTCCTCTGCTTTCTTGATGTCCTTTTTGTATGTGTATTCTGTGTATATCCTGTTCTCAGTCTGTTCTAGTAGTGACTCAATTCCTCCCCACCACCTTACTTTTACGTCTACCTCTGACATTAGTATCATTGGTTCAGTTATTGTAATCCTACCACTATAACCGTTCATTGTTCCGATTATTTCTACCCAATAAGGTCTATCTGCACGATTCGTAATCATATCCTGTGTATCTGTTGCTGATGGGTTTGGTTTCTCACTTTTGCCGACACTATTATGACTATGGAAATGTCCATTGAGATTCTGAGTTATAGCGTTTATTTCAGATTCTTCTTTGAACTCTTTTGTCTTTGGGTCTTTCCATGATAACTCTGCTAAGAACTTATTCATTAGTTCATCTTTAGAGTCATATTGTGCACCCCATACTACTTGGTAGGGAATATATACATCTTTAACTGTGAGGTATCCGTTGCTCTTTTCTATAAGCAGTTTGCCGAATACTTCTTTGTCACCAGCTATCGCCATCATTTGCTTAAACTTTATATCGACAGCAGGTTCAATAAGTATAATGCCCTTACCTTCTCTGAGGTTCAATTCGTCAGCTATAATCTTCAGAGCATTTTGTTTTTGTTCTTCAGAAGTAAGCAACTTGTTTTCTTTAGGTTTCTCAGGTACTACCTGTTTAACCCATTGCTGTGGGTATGATTTTCCCCACATATACGCTTCATCATCATATCCTTCATAGTACATTTTCTTTTAACTCCTTTCTTTCATACTTGGTTTATACTCACCATATTGATTTTCTACAAATCCTGCGAACATTTCTTTATATCCATCTTTGTCACCACTTGGTAATATCTTTCTAATTCTTCTTGTTATTATTCTATCTCTGTGTATTATAACTTGACAATCAGCACAGATATATTCTTTAATCGGTTCAACTCCTTGATGACTTATTATATGTTTTATGTTATTGCACATATAGCAACTAACTTTATATATCATTATCTTTTCTTCTAATTGTTCACTCATTTCTTTCCCCTCCATGATATAATCTGAAAGAATGTTATAGTAATTAATAAGGATAATGTACTCTCTTTAAAGGCTACATCATTACTAGCTATATCCTTTACTTGACTTAAAGAGAGTAGAAATAGTATGCTTACTGCTACTATCAATATAATCTCTGCTAATAGAAGTATCTTTTCCGCAGTCATTATTGGTTTACTCAATCAACCTTCACCATCCTGTCCTTTTTGCTCTCACCACTACGATAGTTGCATAGAATTGGATATAAATCGTTATCAACATCCTCTCTATACACTAAAGGTACAACTTGTCCTTTCACTATCTTCTTAAATGTTGCTACTGCACGACTAGACATCATCATGACTGTGTAAATGACACTTCTTGATGTGCAAGGGTCTTCTCTTGCCTCTTTAAAGGTTGAGTCAATGTAGTCATTAACCTCTGATGGTTGATGTGTATTGATTGTCCAGACTTCATAATATTGTCCTCCCATTCTGGTATCAATAACCCACTTCACATTGTTTTGTTTCATTAAGTTCTCCATTATATGCCTTCTATTTTCTAGTCCATCGGCACACATGAACACAATCTCACTATTAACTTTGTCTGTTTCTCCAAACATCTTATTGTGTACTTCAATGTTAGGCATGAAACCTGTTGGTGATATTCTTTCCATCTCCTCTCTGAGAGCATCAACCTTATATTCTCCTATGGCGTTTCCTCTGAAGTATTGGTTAGGGATATTGTGATAATCTACTTTATCACCATCCCAAAGTGTCACGTTGCTTACTCCTAATTTAGTGAGTATGATGCCTATTCCTGTTCCTGATGCACCGCAACCTATTATATTGACTCTAGGTATATCTAATGGGTTTAATATATCTAGTTGTCTCATATAGGTTTCTTGGACTCTATCATGTATTGACATTGTTTACTTCTTCTCCTTCTATACTGTTCTATCCTCAAATTGTATAGAGTAGGTTAAGTGATTACTTACTCCCATTGGGGATTCTACTATCATTTTCTCTATCTCATTAGGAGTATTTTTCTTTCCTGTTAATCCCCATGACTTGAGTTCATCTATTGTAGTTGGTACTTCTGGACTATTCCACATATAGATAACTCCGTTGTCTACTTCTTTCACTTTACCTTTCTCTATGAATATCTTGGAGTCTTTGTAGTATCCAAATGTTGCTAGTAGTTTCTCGTATTCAACATATGGACCACTTACTTTACTGTATGATTTGATGAACTTGATTGCACTGTTAAATCCGGTAAGCATATCAGACATCCAGAAAGCCTTCAACATCTCTGAGTAGTTTCCGCTACATGGTGAGCCATTACTATTTATATGGAACCCTTGTACTCCATCTACTCCTTCAGCACTTTCCCAACTATCAACCATTACTCTTGAATCAATGATAGGCATAGATAATCTTTTGATTGTAGGCATTGGTGTATTCAATTTGTAGTCTAGTTTGTACTGTCCTATATTCCAAAGTGATAACATTATAGGCTTTGTTACTATTGTAATTTGGTCTCCATTTACCTCCATTGAATCAACGTACTTACTTCTTGTTAATCTTCTTATTTGTCCTATTATGTTCTTCTCTTTCTCTGTATCGAACTTTCTCATGCCTTCTAGTTGTCTTTTGTATAATGCTACTGTTTTATAGTGTGAAATGTAGGTATTAAAAGCATCCTTCATGTGAGATTCAGATTGTTCTAATCTTTTCTCGGAGTCTTTTAATGAACCATCTAATCCAGACATAGTTATTTTCATCAGAAGTCTAGTGAAATATTGTTCTTCACTCATTTTAGTGAATCCTAGCATAGTGAATATTTTGTTGAATAATTTAGAGTTAAATGCTTGCATTGAAATTGGTAATAAGATACAGTTGCCTTTTCTCTCAGCTATTAACTTACCGTCATCATCTCTAAGTATAATGAAATCGGCAGGTTGATTCACCATTGAATCCATCTCTATTTTAGTGACAGGTTCTGCAAATGAGAATACTTCCCCATCTATTTTAAGTGAGGGAATTGTTTCATATCTACCATTCACAAAGACATCAGCAATTCCTCTATCTATAATGTAGATTTCATTTTCTGCTCTTGAATATTGTAGTAAGTATCTTTCCTCTAATCTGCGAAATTCATTAAAAATATAGACTTTATTTACATCAGGAAAGAACTTATCTATTTCTCCTCTCAGATGTTCACAATCAATAGCACTATTTATTTCTACCATGTTTTATTACCTACCTTTTTTCTTCCTCCACTTCGTCAAAGCATACATCCACATCATGTTCTACTACATCTTTATGATATGTAATGATTGGTGTTTCATCTGCTTTGTCTAATGCTTCATCAGCATCTTTCGCTTTTTTTCTGAGCATAACTTTTCCTTTTATGTTGGCTTCAATGATGAAACTCTTTTTGTTGTGTTCATTTTTCGCCATGTACCTATCACCTTCATAAGAATAATCATTATAAAAAAGATAATTAAAAAAAAAGAAACGAATAGTATCGGTTACTGTCGGCAGTTTGCTCTAGTTACCTTTTGCACTCTTGCTTTCGGTGACTACATCTCCCTGCTCAACGGTTTCCTCTCCTGTACATGGCTCTCCGTTGATGAAGATGCTACCTAAGTCAGAGATACCTAAATCCTTAGCAATATCTGCTAACTTTCCGTTCTCTACTTCTATCTTAGTAGATGTTCCGTTAGTATATTGTCGCACAATGGTTACTTTCGCCATCACACATCACATCCTTTAGTTTTTTTGTTTGATGCTTTTTCCCTATTCATTATCAGGTATATAATACGTCTTATCATATACCCTTTTTGAATAGGTTATTAGCAATAGTAAGGCGTAGGCATCTCACTTATATTAGTGGTGATAATGAATATGTTAAAAGTCATGCGTTCAGGCTCAAAAATACCCCCTTAAATTAACATGGATAATGCAATTTTAACGGTTGTGCAAACACTTAAATAAAAGGTCGGTTATTGCTTTGTCGGTGTTAATTCAATAGGCTTGAACCCTATTGCTTTAACATCACCACGATAAAACCAAGAAGTGAGAAGGCGTAAAACGTGAAAACGTACAAAGTTCAAATCGAGTTAAGTTTAGCTAAATTTAGCTTGATTAAGAACATGGAATTTTTCACGAAAAAACCTTAAAAAAAAACAAAGTCCGAAGTTAGCTAAATTTAGATAGTGAAGAAAATAAAAGAGGGAAATAACGTGACGACAATAATAGGTAAACAGTAAAAGATGTCGTCACTGATTGGAATAAAGAGAGGAAAAGACATGACGACAATAATAAATGAAAGTGATAAATGTAGTCATGAAATGAAATGTATAGATAGTATATATGAATAGATGGATAGAAGTAGAATATACAAGTAGGAAACAGTCGAGTTGGATAGAAGTAGAAAGCTATCCAGTTCGACTGATGGGAGGAGATGATGATTTATATACATAGAGGGTATTTTAGGAACTAGAATCCAAAAGTTTTACGAAATTGTATTCATTATCGTATAGTTTTAGTTCCCAATCCCCGTCACGAAAGACCCTAATATCTATCTCATAGTTATCTGGGTATCCTCTCAATTTCTCAAGCAATTCCCTTATTAACATTGAAAAACCAAATCCTTTTTAGACATATCAGCTAATATTGGAAGGGGGTGGGGGTGTTTTGGGGAGTTTCTTACATCTGTTACAATATACGTCATAGTCTATACAGATGTCTTTCTTCTGATGTGCATAGTACCCCTTAATGTTTCTAGTATCTTTCTTAGTCTTAGGACAGATGTGTGTAGGTGGTGACAGGAATACGTTGACAGCTTCCTCTATCACATCTCCTATCTCTTTGAACTCTTCAAGTGTCCATTGGGATGTACCATTCATGCTGAACGTTATTGTGATGTCCTCATCTGTCTTGATAGGATTAGTATCTCTTCTTCTATATGCTGGTCTCTTTGGGTGGTCTTTGTATTGTGCGATGACTATCCACATATTAGCATGACCTATATCCCCACTTGATACCTTCCTCAGTTCCACCCTGTCTCCTAGCCTTGCACCTTTCCAAGACTTGGTTGCTTTCTTATCGTATTCATCTAGCTTGTCATATTCACGCCATAGTATCTTCATTTCAATACCTCCCTTATCTTCTCTAAATGTTGTTGATACCACGATATATCCTCACACATATCATCCCAATCAGTAGCCGTATCTCTGTAAGCATGAGGATGACTAGGTACTTCTTCTTCACTTAATGTTTTCGCTTTTTCTAATTTATTCTCTAGTACCTCAGTTTCTTTCCAGATATATGAAAAGTTTGGGTCATCGTTATCATACCACATGAATGCTCGTCTAATTCTATTACTTAGTTTTTCAATCATTAAACCCAATCCTTGACATGTTCCTCAGAGAAGATGTTAGGGCATATCACCTTAGCTTCTTTCCACATCATGTTAGCTACATCCCTAATCTCCCACATTGCACTCTTATCGGTCCTTAGTTTAAGCATATGGAGTAGGTTTCTACCATCTATCTTCATGATTACCCTAGTCTCTACAGCGTTAGGAGCTATGAATCGAGCATCTTCTTTGGGTATTCCTGAGTCAACCATCTCTCCATAGATTGTACTCCAATCCTCATATGCTTCATAGAATAGGTCGGCAGCCTCACCCACTATTGTAGGTGGTCTAACCACTCCCCTACCTCTTAGGTCTACATGGCGTTGACTCTGTTGTAGATACGTTGCGGTCCTGTGTCTAACTAACTCATGGCTACACGCCCTAGAGATTCCACTAATCTCGAATGTGAAGTCTATGAACTCAAATACTGTAAAGTGTTTCCAAGCCATATATTGTTTGATGTTTGTCTTTACATCAACCTCATCCAGTATAATGTCTTCTATTGAATCGGTTCTCCTTGTAGACCTAGCTAGAGCTACCATTAACCTTTCCATAGTGGACGAAAAGCCACTCCTTGAGTTCTCTATTGCGTTGTTAATTTCCTCAGTTGGCTTCGTATATGCTAACAATCTAACCTTTGGTTCTGCTATTTTCATATCATCACTTCCATGGTTTTATATTTATGACATATATCCACGGTGTACCTAGTATCTGATGTATGTCATCTGCATCAGGTTCTAGGTCTGTTAAGACTAGATGCCAATGTTCTGGAATTGAGCCATACTTGCCATCCATTACTATCACCTTATATGTATAGTCAAAAGCATTTGCTATCTTCTTTCTCCATAGATTTGTATAATGTTGCCATACCAGATGGTCTGTATGGGCTTTAGCACATATCATCAATCTCTCTCTATGACCTTTTAGTTTCTTAGTTCTAACTAGCATAGCATGTTCATCTTCTGCTAGTATGCTGATAGGCTCACGTTCCTCTATATAACAAAGTGGGCATTCCATTAGTCCCATCCCCTACATCCACAATAATATGTACCTTTGTTAGCATCAAAGAAAGGTATGTCTCTCCATATCTTCAATACATCCTCTATCTTCTTTACCTGTTTACAGTAGGTACATTTAACTGTATCTGGTAAAGTAACTTTAATGAATGTTCTGTTATCGCATATTGGGCAAACGGGAGCACCAGTAAAATGGTCGTAAGCCTTAGTGCTATTCTTACACTTCTCACAAACTTCTACTTCCATGGCAATCACCTAATCCTCTACACGTAAAGGGTCATTGTTGGAGTATTTAAGCGTTGCTAGATGAAATATTAATGTTGGCGTATATCAATGCATCAAGTACATGACCATAAACATTCTGAGAAACCATTTCAGGAGTTATCATGAACGAAGCATAGGAATCCGCACCTCTTAGACTTAACTTTTGTCGTTCTATTGCATCTAGGTAATCAGTTGGTATTATTGGTTTTCCCATAAAATGTAATTGTTCATATAAACTGCATACAGTATCTCTTGTACATTTACTCTTACAGGACCGACAATCTATCTTCATATTATCACTTGTTAGTAACCGTTATCCATATGACTATGACAGCAACAAATATAAAGGTAATTAGTTTGAATCCGTTTACTATGTTATTAGCTAGTCTTGCTTCGTTATTCTTTGAACTGAATCCTTCGTGGTTTCCATGTACTATCCTGTTTCTGATTTTTTTCTGTACTTCATTGTCCTTTCTTGTCATGGCTCCCACCTCACAGGTTCATCTACTGCCTCATATAATGGTACATCTACCAACTTATAAGAGTTCTCACCATTGTAATAGACGAACTCCCCTACATCTAATGTGGGCAACATGGCTGCAACTTCTTTACCTGCTATCTTTGCGACTCTATCTAAGTCCAATTGACCTACCGTTCTGCACCAGATATAGCTCTGTACCTGTTCCCTAGCCTTCGGTGATAACTGTGCCATACGTCTAGTAAGGAACATGAAACTCATATTGAAGTTTCTACCCTCAGATATGAATGTATTCCAGATGTCATTGAGACCGATTGTTCCAAGTACGTTTTGTGCTTCTTCTATGACGTATGCTAACCATCTATTCATTTGTGCTATCTTCTTTAATTCCCAATGGTAGTCATAATCATAGCTTACTACATCACTGATTACCTGTTTAATCTCAGCCGGAGTATTGATTCTACAGTTGAATAGGATTGGCTGGTCTTCAAAGTAGAACCCCCTGTTCTCAAGTACCTTCACATCTAAGTCCTGATAGAGTATTGGTTCAAAGTTATGCACCCAATTCTGAGCCTTATCAAATATCTTTAACTGAATATTCTCGTCTTTAAGTAATTCACGACAGATAACCTTGGCTAAGTTTGTCTTTCCCCCACCACCATTACCAGCTATAACACACCCCGTTTTAAGTATATCACGCTTAATCTGTGTGTCAAGTACAGGAAAGACACGTTTAACATCTAATCCTTCATCTCTCTGTTCCCTAATACGGTCACGAATACCAGCCTGAACAGTATTGTCTCTCTGCATTACTACCACCAACCTAGAGATAATGTCTGGGTATTTAAAGATTACTGTCTGGGCGTTTAACCTTCTTTATCTCTAAAACCTTATCGAAGGTTATTCCATCCCCACGCTTTTCTGCAACGTTATTATATATCTTCACTAAGCGTTCATAGTATGTTGGGTAATATTCGTACAGCCATTCTAGGTATCCATTATATATGCCCTGTGGACAGAATGCACAGCCACTCCTAATCTGGAATATCTTTTTATTCTTCAATCTATAGAATCCTTTCTTCCCCATGTTGGTCTTGTCATAGATTGCATTGTATTTGAATCCCTTTAGTTCTTGGTACTTCCACTCATCATCTATGGTCCACCATCCAATGGGTCTAATCTGGTTGACACCATTAGTATCTATCCAGCAATCACCCATCCTCTTCATGGCAAACCCTCTGCCTCTACCATCTGATTCCTTCAGACCAAGAAGTACGCCATCGCCATCATATCCCTTTAGCATTTTATGTTGTGGTTTCTCCTTGAGATTGTTACAGCACTTCTTTGTAGGCACTCTAAGAGATTCAAGTCCCTCATTTCTAGGATAGATAGGCAATCCATACTTTATAGCATTTAATTCAAATGTTACGCCACATTCTGGAATTGAACGTAAAAACTTCACGCCCATCTCTTTCTCTGCTTCACTGATTCTTTTGTATGTGTCCGGCAGTTCTGATGTTGTATTGCCAAAGATGGGTAACACTATTCCTTCTTTAACATAATCAGCACACAGTTGCAGACAACACTCACTGTCTATTCCACCAGAATATCCAAGTGCATACTTCAATCCAAGCCGTCTAGCTACATCCATCTTCCTAGCTAGTAACTCTTCTGAATACTTTAGTTTCTCTTCAAATGATTTGGCTATCTCCGCCCTCCAACCATCCTTCTTTTCTTTATATTCGGTTCTAGTTTCGATACTGTTATATGGTGAATCTTCACACATACAATTAAAGAAAACCTTGTTGCAACTTTCACATTTAGGAACCTGTTTATAGACAAATTCGTGTTTTGTTAAGAATTGTATTCTGCCCTTTTGGTCGAGATGAGCAAACTCTTTTTCCCATATCTCTTGGCTTAATGGATATTTCTTCCACGGTACATTCATAGTATCACACTAGACAAAGTAGTATTTAAGATTATCTGGTCTTTATTAGATTACGTTCATATGACTCGAAAGCCATTTCTTGTAAACGCCAAGACCTGTATTCATTATCAGTCTTTACCTCTTCTTTCAAATACCCAACAAATCTGGTAAAGTATTGTAATAGGATTGCTTTTTTCTGGTCTTTGTCAGCACCTTTTACATATTTGTTAAACACTACTGACCTATTTCCTATCTCAATACTTCTTTCTTCTATGTTAAATCGTATGAATTTATCACTTTCGATTTCTCGTATCAAAATACCATAACGTTTAGGTGGTCTTGTTGGATTACTCCAATCAAATCCACAAATATTACAGTGGTGTAAAACTTCAGTGTTTTCCTTATTAATTATAGTATCAATGTCTGTATTAGCACATTTTGGGCATTTTAGTTCCTTTGGTGGTTCTGGGTTCTCTGGGTCATACTCGAAATTTGTACAACCACATACTTCACATACCATCATACTCTTTTCTTCTGAGGATGGTGAAGATATATTGGGATTAACTCTCAACATGAAGAACTGACGATGACCACAATTCTTACACTTCCACCTGAACTTTCTTTCTGATTGTGGTGGGTCTGCTGGTCCTATTTCTTTCGATATTTGATTAATCCAATCCTGTGCTTCTTTCACTATTTCAGAGTCAATGGTTGTACTCTCTGTAACTGCATATTCTTTGTTCACTTCTTCGTCAACTATTCTTACAAACTGTCTTATGATTTGTTGGGAGGTATTTAATTTCTTTTGTGCGTTTACAAAAGTAATCAAAAAATCCCAATTAATTGCACAATGAGTTGCACGAAGGTCGGTTTGATATAGAGGTGAAATTGCAAATCCGGCAGCACTTAACTTTATTTTATTGATTAATCCTGCCTCTTTTGTAATCTTGATTTCTGGTTCAGAATCGGCAGCTTTTATTATTGTTTGGGTTCTTGCAGCTCCGGTAATTACCTCTTCTTTCCATTCCCTTAGTCGCTTATATAAGTTAGGTGGAACCTTCAATTCAGGTGTATTGTTTCTTTGCCTATTTGTTTTAATTAGATTTCCATCAATTCCATACATCTTTACTTTTTTTGATTCAAGTAAAAACTCTGTTTGTTCAGCAACCCACTTATCCACTTTTGATATGGTTCCATCTTGACTGTCAGGGAAGTTAATAACAAATGCAGTAGAATTATCATCCATATTTTCGACAACATCTTCCATATAATCAGGGTATTTAAAGTCTGGGTTTATTTCCGATGTCATATGACCAATTACTGCTCGTCCCTCATCTGAATTATATAATAATGCTCCAACAACTCCATAGAATAGATTCCCTTCATTCGATATAAGAACATGAATCATCT
>Ga0105090_10001879_pt1 | contig 11501 bp, 11 predicted proteins | sample PPLLak3March2015_FD_79110 | JGI IMG/M metagenome (GOLD analysis project Ga0105090, IMG submission 79110) | Freshwater sediment microbial communities from Prairie Pothole Lake near Jamestown, North Dakota, USA - PPLs Lake P7 Core (1) Depth... | ecosystem: Environmental > Aquatic > Freshwater >... | reverse complement strand
TAGGCCCCGGATGGCGGCGCAAGGCCGGGTGAGCCGGCCGGGAAGCCCCTCCCCCGTCGAAAAGGAGGCAACGATGGTGACGAAGTGACCTGCCTGACTTCTTCGGACCAGCGATTATTGGAGGATGACGTCCCGTGACGGGCCCGGGTGGCGGAAGAAGGTGGGATGACGCCCCTTCCCAAGGGCTACAGAGGGGAGGCATCAGAAGGGTCGGGTGGAAAGGCGACTCGTTCTTCGAGTCCGATGAAGCCCTCGATTCTCTCCAGGGTGGAGAGAGCTACCAATTGCGGAACTGCTGTCCAGACTTGGCTGTTCGGGTGCACGTGAGCAGTCGGTAGGCTAGGGCTTGGACCGATTGCAGTTTTCTAAGGGGCCGGACATCGGCCTTACTAGCCATGGCCGCGTGATAGGCCGCATCCACTTGATCCATATCCAACCACTGACCTAGACGATCGCGGACGTCGTCGATCGGCCATACGGCTTCGCGACCGGAGGCTTGAAGACAGTCCATATCCATTCGCAGTGGGACTTCATCGAGGTGTCTTAATGGCCCAAGCCGTAGCCCGATGGGCAAAGTTCTGGAAATGCGACGCTTGACCAGATACTGTCCTGTGCGAATGAACGGCTCCACGCCATAGGTTCCCGGGATGGTCGCAAGGAGGCCATAGTGGCGGCGGTAGACGTCACCCAGCAGCTGCCTCTGCTCCAGTGCCACTCGAGGCAAGGACAGACAGAAACGCGCATAGCTTCGATTCAGAAACGGCGTAGCAGTACCTCGCCAATAATCCAATAATGTCGACTGGAACTCGATAAACAGTCGCTGTCGATTCCACAGTCCCATAAGCAATCGCCCTGCGTAGTGGTTTCCTGAGCATAGCTCGCTTTGTCGTCGCAGTTCGGTGCCAACCTCTTCGAGCGGAAGGTCAAGGGGAACCTTGACGAGCGCTCGTAGCTCATCGGAGGTCCAGTGGGTATACCATTTGCTGTAGAGTTCACCGTTACCGTCAAGAGACTGAATGAAGCTACTACCTGCCAGTACGTCGCCAACGAAGCCACATAGAATTGGGCCGCGAGGCTCTTTGCCAATCGCATCAAGAAACGCCATCTGGTACATGCCATGGAAATGCATCCCACTTCCGAACAGATCAGCCCATTGCTGCGTGTACTTTGCCAGGAAATCTGTACCGAGCTCGACACGCCTCCAGGGCAAACCCAACGCTTTGGCAATCTGTCGGGAATAGACGACATCGGTTGAATCAGGGGATCCCCAAGCGAAGGCGTGCAGATTGGAACCTAGGTCAGCCCCCACCGCCGCGATGAGACGCGAATCCAGACCGCTGGATAATGGCAAGATCCAGGAGGACTGCGTCTTGAGGACGCTGGCAATCGCCTCTCGGGACAACTCAGACATTTCGTCAACGAGGTCATCCCAGCCTGTTTCCCATCGGTCCTGAGTGGGCTTCACCGTCCATAACCGTTTCCAGTGAAACCCCCGACAATCCCATTCGGCTGCGCAGTCAGGTGGTACCACCTTCATGCTCTTGAACAAAGTCCAGTCGGCCACGAAGTGACCATTGATCAGCAGGCATAGAAGTCCAGGCAGGAAGATATCATCCGGGGAAAATCCTGCTGCCGCGACCACTGCCGGTTCCAACGTGCTACAGATGCGCCCTTGGTCGATTTGACACTGAAACACCCGGATGCTGCCGATCCAGTCATTCCACATGGTCCAGTGTGTACCATCTGCGCTGATCCTGAGCAGGATGACGCGGCCCTCCCAAGGCAATTCAAAGTCCTCAGGACGGGTGGCTTGAGCCAGGCTTTTCTCGACGTCGGACCAGAGAACCTCGCCGTGAGGGGAACCAATCAGAGCCAATGAGGAGCCGTCCGCCAGGTAGTGAACACGGTCTAATATTTCCTTGTGTCCCCATAGCTCAAGCCTCGTCTCCCCAAGTGTAAGAGTTCGGTGCTCAAGGTGAGTGAAGTGGGATAGCGTGCGCTGCTGGGCAGCAAGCGCTCTCTTGAGTGCGTCGATTCCTAGATTCTGGAACGCAGTGAAACCAACGACTGAACCCATATACTCGTCCGTTGTGTATGGTCTGCTAAACGACTGCTGTTCTGGCTGCAGGGAGGCTGCCTAGCTCAATTCGCAGTGCGCTAAGAAGACAGGCGACCAAAGGCGGATCAGCCGGTAGGCCAGGGTCTGAACCGACTGCAGTTTCCGGAGGGGCCTGATGTCCTTATTGCTGGCCATGACGGCAGTGTAAGCCTCATCCAACTGATTGACATCGAGCCATTGAGCCAGCCGATCGACAACCTGAGGAATGGGCCAGAGCGAGTCCCAACCTGTGGCCCGAATACATTCAGTGTCCATCCTGAGAGGTACATGCTCACTGCTGCGGAAGGGTCCTATTCGAAGGCACGATGGAAGATTCTTCGCAATGCGACGATTGAGCAGGTAGCGGCCAGTCAGAATATACGGTCTGTTCGAATATGTTCCGGGTATGGTAGCCATGAGTCCGTAGTGACGGCGATACAGGTCTCCGAGCAACCGTCTATCACTTCGTGCAGCTCTAGGAAGAGACATGCAAAAGCGGGCGTAGGCTCGGTTCACGAATGGTGTTGCCGCAGTCCGCCAATAATCACACAACACAGAATTGAATTGAGTGAATAGGCGCTGTCGATTCCAGAGTTCCATGAATGACAATTTTTGGAATTCAGCTCCTGGGATCCGATCGAGCTGCGCTTCATATGCTCCAACAATTTCCTGCAGCGCGTCTTCAACAGGAACCTTGAGTAGCGTCTTGATCTCCTGCACGGTCCAGTGCGTATGCCAGTCATCGGCAGGTTGGATCCTGGATGGAACCGCGTGAGCCGAAACCAAGGCGGAGTCTGATAGTGCGTCACCAAGAAACCCAGATAGGACGCCGGCTGTTCCTTCCGACCCCAATGCCTTGAAGAACGCGATCTGGTACATACCGTGGAAGTGCATCCCGCTTCCGAACAAATCGGCCCATAGTTGGGTGTACTGCGCCAAGTACTGGTTACCCAGCTCAACACGCTTCCAGGGCAAACCCAGAGTTCTGGCGACCTGGCGGGAACAGACGACGTCGGTTGAATCCGGCGATCCCCAGGCGTAGGTATGCAGATTGGACCCCAGTTCAGCCCCTACGGCCGCGATGAGACGCGAGTCCAGACCGCCAGATAATGGCAGGACCCAGGAGGACTGCTTCTTGAGCACGCTGGCAATCGCCTGCCGGGATAACTCATACATTTCGTCGACAAGGTCATCCCAGCTTGTTTCCCATCGGTCCTGGCTTGGCCTTACCGTCCATAGGTGCTTGTAGTGAAACCCCCGACGATCCCATTCGGCTGCGCAGTCGGGTGGTACCACCTTCATGCGCTTAAACAGCGTCCAGTCGGCCAGGAAGTGACCATTGATCAGCAGGCATAGAAGTCCGGGCAGGAAGACATCATCAGCGGAGAACCCTGCTGCGGCGACCACGGCCGGTTCCAACGTGCTGCAAATGCGCCCTCGATCAATTTCACCATGAAACACCGGGATACTACCGGTCCAATCATTCCACATCGTCCAACGCTTGCCGTCTGCACTGATCCTGAGCAGGATGACTCGGCCTTCCCATGGCAGTTCAAAGTCATCAGCTCGGGTGGCCTGGGCCAAACTCTCCTCTAAGTCGGACCAGGACACGTCGCCGTGAGGTGAGCCAATCAGAACCAGCAGGGAACCGTCCGCCAGGGAATGGACACGGTCTGATGGTGGCCTGTGTCCCCACAGCTCGAGACTTGTCTCCCCAAGTCGCAGCGACAACCGCTCAACATGGGGAAAGTAGGACAGCGCACGGCACTGGGCAGCAAGGGCAGCTGTCAGCCTGTCTTCAGTCAAATCAGAAGTTGCTGTGAAGCCGATGATGGAACCCATTTATCCTCTATTGATCACCGAGGTGAGGTGCCAATAGGAAGCATTAGCGTGGTCCGAGTTCCGGTGATGCCCGTTCTCGGACGGCCCGGAGCCCGGAACCGGAGGCCCACGGGCCGCGGCTGGCTCAGATACAGCGCCTATTATGCCCCCACGGGTCGTACGGTCAAGCGAATGTACGGCGGCGAATGTACGGCGGCGGGCAGGTGCGGCGCCAGTTTGACCGCCGGTGCAGCCGCGAACCGACAGGCCTGCGGCCAACACCCTGTCCACGACTGCTCCACGACTGCCGCGCCGGGCTCTCGTGTGGGCACCGATCATGCGATCACCCGCGCGGGTCGAACTCGATCTCCCTGCGGGGGCACCGGGAACCGCGCTCGATTGAGCGAGGCGGTGCCCGCGCCTGGTGAGCGGCGGGGATCTCGGTCGGCAAGCCCAGATGCCGCAGGATGCGCTCGATGACCGACGCTTCTTCGATGAGCGCGATCAGCCGCAGGCGCCCCCCACAGCGCGGACACGCCAGCACGTCGAGGCCAAAGCTCCGTCTGTGAAGATTTCTGGTGCAACGCCGCCCCGGCTCCTCTTTGTGCCGGTGGACATAGGCGTTGACTTGGGTTGGATCGACGAGAGTCTTGCGCGTCTGAGACACCTGCCTGGGGCGCGGGAGTGGTATGGTCCGCCTCAACAACACGGAGCCCCGATGAACACCAAGCTATTGCTCCAGATCCCGTTGACGCTGGGTTGCCTGGGATTCGTGGTGGCCGTTCTTGAGGCCCTGACCCAGAGTAAGTGGATTGCCGCTCCGGAGCGATGGTGGCCGGGCGCTGTGGGATGCTGGATGCTGATTGTCGCCATCCGGATGGCGTACCCGGCACGGGCCAAGTAGTCGGGGATCGAGTTCCGGCAGACGTCGCGGTCCTGTCAACTCGTCTTGAATGCCCATGCCCTGGAGCGTCTCGCGGACCAACCAGCCGTAGATGCGCGAGGATCTCGGCGGTCAGTTCGAGACGCGATGGGGTGGTGGAGCGCAGGGCGGCGACGACAGCGACGGCGAACGCGAGCATGGCGCCCGGCAAGCGTACCGATGGGTGCGCCGAAGGGCAACGGGGCCAACGCGTTCGGAGTCTTCAGCAGGGACGGGTGGCTGGTGAGGCGAGGCGAGAGGGCTGTCGTGAAGGGGGAGCCTGCGGGGATCGACGGGAAGCGGTCGGCAGGGCCGAGGAAGGTCAACTTGCTTGCTGTGGCCGGGCGGAGATCGCAACCGCACGACGTTTTCCGCCTGTTCTACCCGCGATGCCGGCGTTGGCAGTGCGCTGCGCTTTCGCCGTGCGCCCGACCGGGCTGTGCCGATCTTCGCTGAAGTGGATGATCCGGCTGCCCTCGGGCTCGATGGCGAAGGGAATCTCACGGAGGCCCGCGGCGGACATGACCGCACGCACTGCGTCGTGCCGCTCTCGTGGGACAAAGAGCAGGAGGCAGCCGCCGCCCCCGGCGCCGGCGATCTTCCCGCCAACCGCCCCCGCCTCGAGGGCGGCGGTGTAGATGGCGTCAAAGTGGCCGTTGGACACGTTCGACGCCATCTGCTTCTTCAATCGCCAGCCCCTGTCCAGGAGGTCGCCGACGCAATCGATGCGTCCGGACAGGATCGCCCGGCGGACCCGGGATGCGATGTCGACGAGTCCGCCGACGACCGCCAGGTTGTCCGGGGAGGCTTGGAGCCGCTTTCGGGCCTCGCAGAGGATGGACCCCGCCTCGCGGGTCACACCGGTGTAGAAGAGCAGCAGCCGGTCGACGAGTTGCTCGCGCAGGTCGGGGCTGCAGATGACCGGGTGGACGCTCACCGAATCGTCGGAACGGAAGCGGATGTCCTGCAGGCCGCCGAAGGCTGCGATGTACTGATCCTGCTTTCCGATTGGCTTGCGCAGGATGTCAATCTCGATCTCGCACGCCTGCCGCGCAAGCTCGGCCGGCGACCGCCACTCCTGCTTCATCGCGAAGAGCGCGTTCAGCAGGCCGACGGTGAGCGTCGAACTCGAGCCCAGCCCGATCCCCGCCGGCAGATCGGCAATCGTCGTGATTTCAAGGCCGCTCGTCAGCCCGGTCAGCTTCATGCACTCGCGAATCAGGTCGTGCTGCAGATCCTCGACGCGATCCACGATTTCCGTTCTCGTGTAGGACACCCGGATGCTGTCGTCGAACCGGCGGTTGATGGTCACGTACATGTAATAGTCGATGGCCGCGGTCACGACGTTCCCCGGCCGCTGCCGGTAGTACTCGGCAAAGTCGGAGCCGCCGCCAGCCAGGCTTACGCGAAACGGGGTGCGCGAGATGATCACAGGTCGGCCTCCGCGGTTTCAGCGGCCCACACGATCGATGCCTGGGCCAGGGCCTCCGGAGTCCCGATGTCGACGGTGAAGCCGTCGGCGACGTACCCGTACATTCGTCCCACCAGTTTCGGCAGAACGTGGAATCCGAAGTCCAGGACCCGCCCCGCCGCATCCGGCAGCTCGTCGAGCAATGCGGCCCGCGCCAGATAGATCCCGGCACTTGCGAGGTCGCTGCGCGGGTGCTTCGGCTTCTCCTCGAACGAGACGATGCGACCATCGGGGAGGACCTCGACGATCCCGGCCGCGGACGGGTCCGGCGCCCGAAACAACGCCATCGTCAGGACGCCGGGGTTGGCCCGATGGGTCGCCAGCATGGCTCTCAACGAGAGATTCGTCAGGTTGTCCCCATAGATGATCCAGAAGCTCTCTTCACCCTCGACGAACCGGCGATTCGCGGAAACGGTCCCGGCGGTGCCCCGCGGTTCCGCTTCCAGCACGAGCTCCACTCGCGGCGGACCCGCGCGGCCGGCCAGGAATTCGAGGACCTGGCCGGCGTGGTGCGACACGTTGAGGAGCACCGCGTCGATCCCTTCCTGCCTGCAGCGGTCCAGCCAGATCCCGAGGAGCGGGGTGCCGTTGATCGGCACCAGGCACTTCGGGCACGAGACGGTCAGCGGTCGCAGCCGCTCACCCCGCCCGCCGGCCAGCAGAAACGCCTTCACCGGACCTCCCCGCCGCAACTGTCCCGCACGCCGTCAGCGAATGAACGGCACGGCCTGTGAGGCACCGGCCCCTCACAGCGGCACAAGGCAAGGATCGGCGGGTCGCCGATCGAACCCTCGACGAAGGGACAGGCCGGAGGCACGGCGGCGCTATCACCTCGCCGCGTCCGCCACCCGCAAGCAAGGCGACGGGAGCGAGAGATCGCTCAACGCCTCCTGGCCGTCGCGCGCAATGAGCTCCTTCGTGCGCAGGCACAGCAGGTGTCCCACCACCATGGTCGCGTCCTCGACCTGCTGGACGCTCGTGGATTCCACCACAAGGCAGTGCTGCGAGATGAGCTTCAGCTCTAACCCATGCCGCCCGGTCACACCGACGGTGATGCCCCCCGCGGTGTTCGCATATTCGACGGCGCGGATCACGTTCGGTGATGATCCGCTCGTGCTGAGCGCCAACAGGACGTCGCCGGGGACGAGCTGTGCACGCAACTGCTCCGCGAAGATCTCCTCGTAGGCGATGTCGTTGGCGATCGCCGAGATCGCGGACATGCTCTCGGTGAGCGACACTGCCCGCAGGTGGCGCCCGCCGGGCGGTTGCGTCAACTTCGTCAGGTCCGCGGCGACGTGACACGCGGTCGCCGCGCTGCCGCCGTTGCCGCAGCAGAAGACCGCCCGGTTCATGCGCCAGGCGCCGAGCAGGACGTGCGCCGTGCGTTCGACAGCCCTCTCGTCCAGCTGCCAGAGAACGCTCACGTAATCGTCGAGATAATGTCTGACGCTGAACATGGGCAACCAGGAGTCAACCCGCCCCTGAGGGCCAGGTAGCTTGGGGGCTCTGATTTCCGCGTCGACCGCCGCGGTTGAGCCGTCGGCGAGGCGGCCGGGCGCACGCGACCACTGGCAGGGTCCTGCATGAGACACGCCAGCCAGGCCTTCTGCAAGGCGTTCCTCTAAGTCTCTCTGCCGCTTGACGTTTTCAGCGAGCTTCGACGGATATCTCGTTGGGAAGTCGCGGCCGGGGCCGACCTTAGGCTGGCCCCCGATGAACTACCACCTCGGAGAGTCCACGACTCCTCGCGACCCGGGGGGTGCGCATCGCGCGACGGCCGTCCCCCTCCGTCAGTCTTCGTACCACGTGACGTACGTGTTCCAATTGACCTGCGTCCATCCCCCGCAGGCACGCGGTGGCCGACCTGGCGTGGGGGTGACGGCGCCGAACCCGAACAGGTCGCGCCCCGGCAGATCCCGGGGGTTGCCTGGCGTCTGCCAGTTCACCCACCCGACGACCGGCCAGGCCGGCCTCTTGTTCCGGTCCCAGCTTTCAACCTGTTGAAGCAGGATCGACCAGTTGCTCTCGATGGACCGTTCGAGGCCGAGGAGCCACGGTCCGGGCGGACCTGACCTCGGGATCAGGCGATCGTAGTGCCGGGGGTGGCTGAGACGCATGATGGCAATCGCCGACGCGAAGACGGCAGAATCCGGATAGAGGCGCCAGCTCCCGAACGGCATCCTCGAGCCCTGGTACACCGCGAGTTCCTCGAGTTCTTCGATCGGCGCATCGAGCGTGAGCGACTTCAGCCGCACCAGCGACGGCATGATGTGCGGATCGTCTCGGACCCACTGGCACTCAGGACCTGGAGCGGGCTTGCCGTCGAAGCGCTTCTGCCAGTCGTTGAATTCCTCGCGCAGGTCGGCTGGGCGAATGTGGTCACGGTAGAAGCGGGCGACGGCCAGGCTCGAGAACCTCACCCAGCGATTCTGGTACTGCCGCTCGCCGTGGTTCGCAGGATACGTGGGACCGTCCACCTGCCATCCCAGGAGGCCGCCGTAGAGGTTCGAGAGGAAGACGTTCGCTGGGATCGCCTCGATCGCGTCTCTTGGACCGGGTGTCTGAAAGTACTGGTGGTAGGGCTGCATCCTCCGGAAGTACTGCGCGCCGTTCTGCTTGACGAAATGGTGCAGCAGCTCGCGCGTCGCGAAGTAACACTGGTAGTAGTACGTGTCGATGTCGCCAGCCATCCACGCCAGGCGCGCGTAGTCGATCGGCGGCGCCGCCTCGTCGCCCATCTCGGCGATGCTGCTTCGCCCGAAGCCCTTCCAGCCCGATTCGAGCGGCGTGATGTCGAGCTTCTTCACGAGGTCCCAGCGAGCCTTGATCGTCTCGATGTCGCCCGCGTAGTGCGCGTACGACCAGAGATTGGTGTAAAGGTTCTCGCTGAACTTCCCTGCGTCCCCCAGTTCGCCCCATGAGCCTATGCCGGGGCCGTGGAGAAGGTACACGTTCCGGTACGGCAGCTTCGGACCCTGGTAGTCCGTGAACCGAGCGTCCTGCAGGACGTACTCCGCGAAGTACCTTCGCATGGACTCTCGGGCGTTGGCCTTGACCCGAGGAGATTCGATGTAGGGCAACGCGCGCGGGTACCAGCGATCCGCCATCGCGGCCCACACGTAGTTCTGCTCGCCGTGGTCCACGGCCATCCCGGCGGCGGTCCGCCAACGCTGGGCGGCGACGGCTTGCAGGCGGTCGTACGCCTCACGGACCAGACGCGGTGCGCCGGCCGGCGGCAGTTCGGCTCGCTCTTCCTCGTGGATGTACTGCAGCGTGCCGAACTCGATCTCGTAAGAGGTGCGTCCCTCTATTCCCATATAAGGTCCGTGCGGCGTCATGACAAACGGGTCCGTCACCGGCGCCGAGAACCGCATCGGGAACCTGTTGTGCTCGTCGGTGAGCGCGAGGGCCACGGTCGGTGGAAGCGGGGCGAACGGCCTAGGCGTCGTGCCCCACTCGTCGTTGATCTCGATGTATTCGAACTCGCTCCTGATGGTCAGCACGTCGTTCAGGCGGTCCACCCGGAAGGTCTCTTGGCACCGTATCGGGTAGCGGCGCAGCACTTCGCTCCACCAGCGGGCGCGGGTGACGACTGCCGGTGGAAGGGCGACCGCCCATCGAGCAGTGTCGATGCCGAAGTCTTCGGCTCCGGGCAGTTGCTCCGACCATTTCCTGCCGCCTGGAGGTGCCTTGTAGTAGCCGTAGAGGGGCATCGCGACGATCTGCCCCGCGGGACCGCTGAAGCGTATGGTCAAACCCTGCTGATCGAGGATGATCGACTCGGGTCTGCGCTCGAGGACGACCAGCCACGGCGCGTCGAACAGCCAGCCTTCGGCTCCCGAGAACCAGGCGAGGATCCAGGATTCTGTCTGGCCGCGTCCGTCGAGCCGTTCACCGTGACCTGCCACCCGGATGCCGGAATCCGTGGCCAGCGCGAAGTGCGTAGGGCCACCGCGGCCCCATTCGCTGATACTGCTGAAGAAGGTGATGGCGCGGAGTTGGCTCCAGTAGAGCACGGCCGGTGAGAGTTCCGACACGACGTGGGCGAATGGCTTCGATCGCCAGTCGTTCGCGTTTGTGGGCGGCTTCAGGTAGGGGCGGAGGTCGGTCCGGGGCGCGGTCGTCGATTCGCCGTAGAGGCCCGGTTGCGCCGGCGGCACCGGACGCGAGGTCACGACCTCCGCCAGTGCAGAGCGGATGAGCGCCTCAGCGAGCTGCTCGCGCGACACCGATCTGGTGGTGATGTTCTGCGGGGGCGGCGTCAAGTGTGGCGCGTCCCCTGGATCCGTCACACCCCTGCCGCCTGAATCGAGGTCCGCCGGGCCACCACTGGCAGCCGGCGCGCCCCCGGCCGGTCGTCGTTCACCGAAGCGTCCGCACCGCGACACCGCAACTATCAGAACGCTGGCAGCAGCGACGCACACAACGAGGAACTTGACCCTGTTCACGTGCACCTATACCTCCTGTCGTCGCGCACGTGCTTGCCCGCGTACGCAGGCGTTACTCCGGACAATGGCCAGACGATGCGGGCGCATGGTTCAGGGTCCGCGGCAAACCACTCCATCGCCACGCGTGGAAGCAACAGATATGTAACATCGGCACTAACATGTAAGCGGGCGCGCACTTCTCTGTCGGGCGGAAATCAGCAAACTATTGATGGGAAGGTGTTAGCCTCAGGGATTGAGCGCGGCCTGAACTTTGCAGGAAGCAGCGTACTGCCATCAGTTCGCCCGTGCCCCAGGGCGGCTGCGGCCAGCGAAAACAGACGAGCGTGCGCGGAATGAGAGAGGGGACGGACGATGTCAGTGCGTGTTAACGGTTTGAGCATGGCGCTTGTCGTCGGCGGCGCCTTTCTCGCGATCTCCGCAGCCCTCCAGGCGAACCCCGGCACGCGCGTGGCGTCACCCGTCGGCACTCTGCCCGCGGTGACGGCAGCCGGGCCGGCGGAGGGGCAAACAGCAGTTGGCGGCCATGCGGACTGGGCGATGCTTGCTGCGAATCCGCAGCGCACCTCCTGGGTCCCGGACGAGGTGCGTGGCGACGTCAGACCCGTCTGGTATCGGCCCATCGAACCGTACATCAACTACAAGATCCAGATGATCGTGGCCGACGGGAAGGTCTTCGTCTCGACGGCTCGCGGACTTTACTGCCTTCATGCCGACACGGGGGCCATCCTCTGGATTCACGCT
>Ga0105090_10001878_pt1 | contig 11501 bp, 9 predicted proteins | sample PPLLak3March2015_FD_79110 | JGI IMG/M metagenome (GOLD analysis project Ga0105090, IMG submission 79110) | Freshwater sediment microbial communities from Prairie Pothole Lake near Jamestown, North Dakota, USA - PPLs Lake P7 Core (1) Depth... | ecosystem: Environmental > Aquatic > Freshwater >... | reverse complement strand
GGAGAGCGCTCGTGTCGCCCGCACTCGGCTGCGCCAGCTCGCGCTCGGAGTCCGCGATGAGGTCGCTCGCCGCGCGCAGGATCGTGCCCTCGGTGCTGAGGGACAGTGTGGCGGAGGGTGTGGCGACCTGGGGCCCGCCCACCACGATGACCGACGCCGACACCGTGACCAGGTCGCCGACCTTCAGGGCCGTCGGTTGGGTGATGAGTGTGCCGTTGACCCGGGTGCCGTTGCGGGAGCTGAGATCCTCGATCAGCCATTCGTCCCCGGAGCGAAAGATGCGCGCGTGGCGCCGCGACAGGCTGCGGTCGGCGATCGAGAGGTCGCTCTTCGAGGAGCGACCGACCACCAGCGACTCCTCGCCGAGCTCGTGCACGAAGGGCTGGCTCTCGGCCGGTGTGATGTGGAGCTTCAGCATTCTGGAGAAGATGATACATCGTCTCCAATATCGGTGAAAGCTTGAAGCTGCAGCATTCAAGCGTCCTAACGATTGCCCAGCATGTGGTACTGCCAGAGGTCGCGGTCGGAGAAGTGGAAGAGCGGCCCCAGAGCGAGCAGGCCGGTGCGGCCAATGCCGTCCTCGAGATGGCGGAGCTCCTCGAAGCGAGCCGCGAGGTCGGGATCACCGGGGAGCTCGAAGCCGGCCTGGCGGGCGAGGAGGATGCCCTTGGCGCGGATCGAGAGCTCGAGACGGAGCCGCAGCAGGCACACCATGTCGACGACGGTCGCGGGAGGGAACCGCTGGCGAAGCTCCTGCAGGTAGGCTCCGACCCGGCTGCTCGAGCCGATCTGCCCGGAAACGACGACCTCGAGGAGCTCGGCATCGGTGTCGAAGCCGGTGCCCAGCCACTCCCGGGTGCGGCCTTCGCTGAGGCGGAAGACGACGAGGAAGAAGGCCGGAAGCGCGACCAGGATCAGGGCCGTCGTCACCGTCGGTGCGATGAAGAAGTGATTGAAGCCGGAGTGCAGCACGATCGCCAGCGCGAACCCCGGCACGAAGACCCACGGGCGGACGCAGCCGCGGACGTCGGCGAGCTGGCGCGCGAGGATGGCGGCGATCGCGGTCACGCTGCCGTGCATGAGGGCGGTCCCGAAGCCGCGCACGATCCACAGCGCGATGTTGGGCTCGTCGAGGATTCTCAGGTAGTGGAGATTCTCCACCGCGGCGAAACCGGCGCCCACCGAGAAGCCGACGATTGCGGCGTCGACCAGGAATCCGACCCGGTGCCTCGCGATCAGGAGCACCACGACCGAGCCCTTGACGAGCTCCTCGACGACCGGCGCGAGATAGCGCGCCAGCAGCACGTCGTCGAGCCCGATGGCCGCGCGGAGGGCCGTGTTGGCGGCTAGGCCGGCCAGTGCGGCGGCGCCCCCGAAGACGATGAGGAAGACCACCAGACGAAGCCGGACGAGCTTGAAGCTGTCGAGCAGGATGAGAGCGACCAGCAGGGAGAAGACGGGCAGCAGCCCGACGGCGACGCGTAGACCGGAGTCGAGGGCGGACATCGGCCCGAACCTAGAGGATCTTCAGAGAGATCATGTACTCGTCGGAGCTCGGCCTGCCGGACTCGAAGGCGCGCGCGTACCCGAAGGACAGGGTGCTCGAGAGGTTCGTGAAGATCACGAGCTTGAGGTCGATCTGGGCGCCGAGGTTGTAGAGCGTGCGCCGCAGCGGGTCGTCGTCGACGTCGGTGACGATGGCGCTGCCGAAGATCGCGGCGCTCGCCCAGGTGAGATAGAACTCGGGCACGCCGGCGCGCTTGAAGCGCAGAGGCGGCAGCTCCCACTCCAACATCAGGCGGCCGAAGTTGTTGGCCTCGAGCTCGTTGATTTCGAGACCGGGGAAGCTGGAGTGCTCGTGGTAGCGCCTCACGTCCTGGTAGTCCACCCAGTTGTTGCCGAAGGCGCCGAAGTAGAAGTTCGACAGCGTGTTGTCGCGATCGCCCCAGGCGTACCCTGCCGCAGGGCGCAGCCACAGGGACGAGTGCTCGATCGGCAGCGGAAAACCGAGCCCGAGGGTGCCCCAGAAGCGGGGGAAGTGCTCCGATTCGGCGTACTTGTTGTTGAGGTACAGCCCCCAGGTGAGGCCCTTCTCTGGTTTGAGCCCGCCGATGGTCTTGCGCAAGGACTCGTACTCGAGCTGGGCCGAGAGCGAGAAGAAGCTGTCGATCGAAGCGACGACATTCTGGAACTCGGGCAGGGTGTCGAGGCCGCCGAAGCCGGCGAGGGCGACCGAGTAGTCGAGGGAGCGCGGTTTCGAGTTGATGAGGATGCCGCTGTACTCGCCGACCGCGCCGTATCCCTTGCGACTTTGCTCGGTGGGGCCGAAGAAATCGAAGAAATGGGCGGGGTTGTAATAGGTCGAGAGCCGCCAAGGCCACTTCCGGAAGTTCCCGGTGAAGTGGAACTTCTCGTCGCTCGGCACCGAGCCCGACGGCGTCACGGAGGCCGTCAGGTCGATGCCGGCGAGACCCAGCGGGTCCATGATGTTGAGGCGCGCGCCGAATGCGGCATGGCCGCGGTAGGACTCGATGACCGGGTACACGGAGGTGATCTCGAGCCGCTTGAGCGGATGGTAGGGCCCGCTCCTGGGCGCCAGTGCCTCGAGGTCGACCGCCGAGGGCGGCGGCAGCATCCACTCTTTGACGATCGGGTGCTTGTCGACGATCTCCTGGCCGAGGAAGCGGATCGGGTTGACGTCCTCGATCACCCGCGGCTCGATCATCACTGGAACGAAGCCCTCGGTGCTGTAGTGAAAGGCGATCAGCCGCTCGTCCGAGACCGGCAGCGGGCGGAAGAACCCGGTGAGTGCGTTGGTCAGCGCCTCCATCTCCTGGCGCTCGAAGTCGAAGCGGAAGATGTTGGAGACGCCGGTGTAGTACGAGGTGCCGTAGAGGTATCTTCCGTCGGGGGAGAAGACGAAGTTCGCGGGCGAGTTGTCGGCGAACTCGTACAGCACCTCGTAGGCGCTGTCGCCCGCGAGCAGGTCCTCGATTTTCATGCGGATCAGGCGCTGGCGGCCGCTGACCTCGATCAAAGAGCCCGTGAGCCACACGCCGTCGGGCGAGATGTCGATGTCGAAGAGGTCCTTACCGTAGGTGAGAGTGAGGACGGTTTCGAGCGCGTCCCAACCCCGATAGGGGTCGGCGAAGCGGACCAGGGTCGAGAGCCCGTTGTGGTGCTGGACCCCCCACAGCGAGCCGTCCGCGCGATTGAAGACCAGGTCGCCGGTGCGGGCGTTCTCCGCCAGGACCGTCCGTTGGCCGGTGTCGAGGTCGACGGCGTTGATGTCGCGCCACTGGCGGCTGTTGTTGGTGGTGAAGAACGCGGTGTGCGAGCCCGGGTCGTAGGCGAGCGAGGTCACGTAGTACAGGGCCGGGGTCTCCACCTCGGCGATCTTCTCCACCGCCCAGGTGTCGATGTCGATGGCGGCGATGTGGGCGAACTCGCCGGGGTAGTTGACCGCCGTGATGAGGCTGCGCCGCTCGGGGTCGAAGAAGGCGCGCGAAACCGAGCCCAGCGGGCGCTCCGACAGGGCCTCGAACGCGGTCACCGGATGGGCGCGGATCGCCTCCAGATTGGCCCGCTGCCACTCGTGCTCCCACTCGATCCAGCGCGCCCACTCCTCGTCGAGCTCACTGCCGTAGACCTCCTTGAACTGCGCGCGGTACGAGGCCCTGGTGCCTTCCCTCCGGTCGAGCCAGTGGATCAAGGTTTCGGGCCCGTAACGGTCGGCGAGGTAGGTCACGAACCGGGTGCCGTAGAGGTAGGAGACCTGGCCGACCTGGAAGTCGATGGCCTTGCCCTCGGACTCGAGGCCGACGGTGTCGTAGAAGTACGCGCCGTCGTGGACCATGGTGCGGAAGACCATCTCGTCGTATCCCCCGAGGGCGCGGCCGTAGCCGCCCGCCATCCAGGTCTCGAAGAACACCGCCATGCCCTCGTGGTACCAGCGCGGCGCGTACATCCGCGGCGTCGTCAGATAGCTGTACACCATCGACAGCGGCTGCTCCGGGATCGGCGCCACCTTGCCGGAGAACAGCTTGCGCCATCTCAGGTCGGACGGGGACGCCTTGTCGGACGCCACGATGTGCAGCAGCTCGTGGCTCATCACCCAGTTGATGCGCTCGTTGGTGGGCGAGGTCTCGTAGACGTACTCGAAGGGCTCGATACCGATCGTCAGGTAGTTGGTCGGCATGGCGGAGGCCCCGGCGTAGCCGTAGTCGTCGAAGTCCTGGAGGAGGACGGTGACCGGCTCGCTCGGCGTGTAGTCGAAGAGCCGCTTGTGGAAGCTGAAGGAGTTGGTGAAGCAGTTGGTGAGGTGGGGCAGGAGGTACTGGTTGTCCTCGTCGAGGTAGACGATCGTCATGTCGTCGGTCTCGAAGAGGCGGAACTCGAGCTGGGCCGCGGCCTCCGCTGCGAAGAGGAGGGACACGACAGCGGTGATCAGAACGGGCGTTCGTCGCACGGTCGACCCCCTGTTTCAGCGAGCTTGCCCGTATCCTAGCTCAAAAAAGATGCCACGGCAGTCCCGTGGCATCCCGGACATGCTGAGCGCCTCGCGGCGCCCGCCTCACTGATTGAAGGCGCGCTCGAACATCGCGGTCTTCTCCTGCAGCGGCGCGCGCTCGAGAACGGCCATCTTCTCCTGTGCGGTGAACCGCTCGAGATAGCTCGCCTTCTCGGCCACGTTGGCGCGAGCGAGCAGGGCCGCCTTTTCCTGCATCGAGAAGCGGTCGAGCACCGCGATCTTCTCCTGGGCGGTGAAGCGCTCGAGCGCGGCGGCCTTCTCCTGCGCGGTCATCTTCTCGTACGCGGCGCGCTCGAGAGACAGCCTGGCGAGCAGGCTGGAGCGCTCCGCTGCCACCGCGCGGTCGAGAGCTGCGGCCTTTTCGGCCGCGGTCGCGCGCTCGAGCGCGGCGAGCTTCTCGGCCTCCGACGCGCGCTCCAGCGCCGCAGCCTTCTCGACGTCCGACGCGCGATCGAACATCGCCGCGCGCTCGCTCATCGAGAACCGGTCGAGGACTATGGCCTGGCGGTCGAGCGACGCGCGGGCGAGCAGGCTCGCCTTTTCCGCCGCAGTGGCGCGCTCGAGGCACGAGGCCTTCTCGGCCTGGGTCGCCCGGTCGAGCGCTGTGGCCTTCTGCTGCATCGAGAAGCGGTCGAGGACGGCGGCCTTCTCGACGTCGCTGGCGCGCTGCAGGGCGGCAAACCTCTCGGCATCGTCCGCGCGATCGAGCACGAAGGCCTTCTCGGCGTCGGTCGCGCGCTCGAGCGCAGCAGCCCTCTCCTCGGCCGGCAGGCGGGCGAGCATGGTCAGGCGCTCGTCGAGGCTCGCCCGTTCGAAGAATGCCGTCTTCTCCTGGGTCGAGGCCTTGCCCAGCAGGTCGACGATCTCCTCGGCCGGGATGATCTGCGCGGCCTCCACGCTCGAGGCATCGCCGGCGACCTCCCCGGCGAGCTCGACATCAGTGTCGGTGATCTGCTCGGCGCGGTAGCGCTCCGCGGCGCCGATGGCTCCCGTCGCGTCCTCATCGAGGACCGGCGGTGCCCCGCGGCCGACCAGCAGCACCGCCACCACGCCGACCACGGCCGCGAATGCGATGCCCACAAGGACTCCATTCTTCTTCGACATCACAGACCTCCTGTTTCGCTCGGACTCCCCCATGATGGATACGAATTCGCTACCCCAAGTACACACGGCTCCGGGAAAAGTTGGTGAACCGTCACGAACCACCCTCCTCTGAGAGCGCCTCGACCCGGTGCTCGAGGACCACGGTTCCGCCCGCCGTGACCTCGAGGCGGAGCGCGGTGGCCGGCGAGGCGTCGCTGATGCCGAGGCGCCGCAGCCCCGGCCCGCGGGTGCTGAGGCTGACGCTGCCACCGTCCACTGCCAGCGTGCTCGAGTGGTCGGTGCCGTCGAGGCGGCTGACCGCGAGGCTCGCACCGGCCTGCCGGACGCTGAGAATGATCTCCTCGTCGCCTTCGAGGAGCAGATCGACGCGGGTTTCGAAGGCGTCGCGCGAGATGGCGACAGTGCCTCGCCCGTTGCCGAGGTCGAGGGTCACCGGCGTGCCTCCGGCGGCGGCGCCCATGGTGCCCGCGACCTGGGACTCGGGCACGGTCAGGTCCCCGACCATCGGCAGCATCACGCCCACGGCGATGCCGACCAGCAGGCAGGCGGCGAGCGGCAGCCAGCGCGGTGCGCGGTCGCTCCAGGGTCGCCGAGGGGCCACCGTCCCCAGCGATTTGGCGGCGCCGGCAACGGCTGTCGCACCGGCGAGAGCCTGGTCGATGCGGGCCCGCAGCTCCGCAGGTGGGGCGACCGGCCGCAACTCAGTCAGACGGCCGGCGAGGGCGGCAACCTCGCGCTCGAGCCGGCGCGATTCTGCACCTGCGGCGAGCGCGGTCTCCAGCTCGCTGAGGTCGCGGCCGGAGATCGTCGCGTCGATGCGTTCCCAGAGGAGCGCCTCGAGTCGTTCACGGTTCATGGGGTAACCCCCCGTTTCTCGAGAATCCTGCGCAGCCGCTTACGGGCATCGAAGAGTCGCGACTTGACGGTCTTCTCCGGCACGCCGAGCATGTCGCCGATCTCCTGGTACGAGAAGCCGTCGAGGTGTTTGAGGACGACCACGGCGCGGTGCTCCGGGCTGAGCTCGAGCAGCGCGCGCTCGAGCATCCTCGCGCGGTCGTGGTCGTCAGCTGCGATCTCCGGGCTGCCGCCGTGCGCGGCAAGCTCGGGCTCGAGCGCCGACTCGTCGCGGCGCCGATCGACGATGTTGAGCGACTGATTGACGACAATACGGTAGATCCAGCTGAAGAACCGGTACCTGGGGTCGAAGGTGCGGAGCTTTTCGAAGGCTTTGACGAAGGCCGTCTGGGTCGCATCCATGGCGTCGTCGACCGAGCCGGTGATGCGGTAGGCAGCGTTGAAGAGGGGTCCCTGGTAGCGATCGACGAGCTCGTCGAAGGCGCTCCGGTCTCCAGCGAGGCAGGCGGCAACCAGCATGGCATCACGTTCACTCGTCATAAGTACCGGCCGCCAGTGCAGAAGTTGGATGAACCCTTGCCGAAACCTCTCATCTATCTGATTTCGAAGATGTGTTCGAAGCCTGCGATGTGGAAGATCTCACGGATGTGGGGGTTGAGGTTCGCCAGGGTGAGCCCCTGCCCGCTGTCGACGAGGCGCTTCTGCGCCGCGAACAGGACCCCGAGGCCGGCGCTCGCGATGTAGGCGAGGCCGCTGAAGTCGAGGGTGCAGGACGAAGTGATGCCGTCGAGGACCTCCCGCGCCGTATCGACCTGGCTCGCGTCGAAGCGGCCCGTCAGGGCGACCACACCGTCCGCGTTCTGGCTGATTGAGAACATGTCACTGCTCCAGCGATTTTTTGACCGAGATCCGCATGCGCCGTTCGGCGGCGTCGTAGTCGTAGGCTACGTCGTCGACCAGCTTCTTCACCAGGTACACTCCGAGCCCCCCAGGTCTGCGGCTGTCGATGCCCCCGTCCACGGCCACGTCGGCGACCGTTGCCGGGTCGAAGGGTTCGACGTCGAGGTCGACGAGCTCCAGATGCACCTGCTCGTCGTCATGATCGAGCCCGAGGATGATGTGGTCGCCTCCGCCGATGTTGTGGCGCACCATGTTGGTGAAAAGCTCTTCGACCACCAGGTTGATCGCGTAGAACGTCCGCTCACCGAAGCCGTGCTCCGCGGCGAAGTCCTGCAGGAAGGCGAAGACCTCCTCGAGGGCCTCGATCCGGCGCGGGAACTTCCTGCGCGCTCCAGACATTTTCGCCAACCCCCCGGCGGGCAGCCGTTGACACGGCGGCGCGCCGTCCGCGGCTCGATTCATTGGGCTCGTTGCGGTTCCGGGGCTCACTGTAACACAGAGCCCGCCAGGTGCTAGACTCGACGCAGCGAGCGCAGAGAACACGGCACGGCAGAGACCCGGACGCGGCGCCCCGGGAGGATCCAACAGTGCGCGTTACGATTGAGCCCGATCAGAAACGTGCGGACCTGGCAGTCGTACGGCTCGATGGAGCCCTGGAGATCGGCGTCGTCGATCGCCTCTGGCAGGAGGTGTCCGCGCGCGCCGAGACCACCGCGCGGTTCTTTCTCTTCGACTTCTCCAAGGTCACCGTCATCACGAGCGCCGGGATCGGCATCCTGGTCCGGCTCCTGGTCCGGCTCCGGAGCCGGGGCGGATCGCTGGCCGTCTTCGGCTGCAGCAACAAGATCTGCGAGGTCTTCGACATCGTGATGCTCAAGGAGATCCTGCAGGTCAGCGGGTCCGAGGCCGGGGCGCGCGAGCTCCTCAAGGTCTGAGATTCGTCGTTTTCACGTTCTAACGACGTTTCTTGGGCTTCTTCGCCCGCGGGTCCTTGCCCTGCTCGCGCAGCTTCTCCTCGCGGCGGGCGAGGAGCTCGACCGCCTGCTCGAGGCCGAGCGACTCCGGGTCGGTCCCCTTGGGAATGGTGGCGTTGACGGTGCCGTCGGTGACGTACGGTCCGAAGCGGCCGCTCTTGACCTGGATCGGGGCGCCGCTCGTCGGGTGCGAGCCGAGCTCGGCGATCGCCGCCGTGCCGCCGCCGCGGCGGCCGCGCTTGGGCTCGGCGAGCTTGGCCACCGCCTGCTCGAGAGTGATGCTGGCGAGCTCGTCCTGGTTCGTCAGGCTGCGGGTCTCGGCGCCCATCTTGACGTAGGGGCCGTAGCGGCCGTCCTGCACCGTGACCGCCTCGCCGGTCTCCGGGTGCGGGCCGAGCTCGCGCGGGAAGGACAGCAGCAGCAGCGCGTCGTCGAGGCTCAGATTCTCGGGCGTCATCGACTTCCACAGGCTGGCCATGCGGGGCTTGCCGTCTTCCTCGCGCTCGCCGAGCTGGACGTAGGGCCCGAAGCGGCCGTTCTTGAGGAACACCGGCAGACCGGAGGCCGGGTCGGTACCGAGCGGCTGCTCGCCCTCGGCGGCGCGGCCGATCAGCTCCAGCGCCCGCTCGAGGGTCAGCTCGTCGGGCGGCATGTCGTCCGGCACCGACACCCGTTGCCCTTCGTCGCCGACCTGCAGATAGGGTCCGTAGCGGCCGAGCCGCACCGCCACCCGTTCGCCGGCCTCGGTGCGGCCGATGGTGATGCGCGAGGCCTCGCTCGCCTCGATGTCGCCGCCGGTGGCGACCAGCGCGTGCAGGCCCATGCGCAGGATCGGCCGCTTGCCGTTGCCGTTGTCCTCGGTCCCGAAGTAGAAGGCGTGCAGCCAGGGCACCGCCTCGTGCTCGCCGCGCGCGATGGCGTCGAGCTCGTCCTCCATCCGCGCGGTGAAGTCGTAGTCGACGAGGTCGGGGAGGTGGCGCTCGAGCAGGCGCGTGACCGCGAAGGCGGTGAAGGTCGGCACCAGCGCCTGGCCCTTGTGCCAGACGTAGCCGCGGTCCTGGATGGTCTGGATGATGCTGGCGTAGGTCGAGGGGCGGCCGATGCCGCGCGCCTCGAGCTCCTTGACCAGGCTCGCCTCGGTGTAGCGGGCCGGCGGCTCGGTCGTGTGGCTGGTGGGCTCGAGCCCTTTGAGGTCGAGGGCCTGACCGGTCTCCAGGCGCGGCAGGACCTTCTCTTGGTCGGCGAGCTCGGCCGCGGGGTCGTCGGAGCCCTCGACGTAGGCGCGCAGGAAGCCTGCGAAGCCGATGACCTTGCCCGAGGTCGAGAAGACGGCGGTGCCGTCGGCTGCGGTCGGAGCCTCGATGCGCACCTGGGTGCGCGTGCCGACGGCGTCCCTCATCTGCGACGCCAAGGTGCGCTTCCAGATCAGCTCGTAGAGCTTGAAGTGGTCGGCGTCGAGCACGCCGCGGAGGTCGGCCGGAGTCCGGAAGCGATCGCCGGCCGGCCGGATCGCCTCGTGCGCCTCCTGAGCGCTCTTCGACTTCGAGCGGTAGACCCGCGGCTGCTCCGGCAGGTACTGCTGGCCGTAGAGCTCCCGCACCTGGCGGCGCGCGGCGTCGAGGGCCTCGTGCGACAGGGTCAGCGAGTCGGTGCGCATGTAGGTGATGTAGCCGTTCTCGTACAGGCTCTGCGCGACCCGCATGGTGCGGCGGGCGTTGAAGCGCAGCTTGCGCCCCGCCTCCTGCTGCAGGGTCGAGGTCATGAAGGGCGGGTAGGGCCGCTCGGTGAAGGGCTTCTCACTGACCTCGGCGACCGTGAAGGGCGCGCGCTCGAGCTCGGCGGCGAGCGCGGCGGCGCGTGCGGCGTCGAGCACCACGGCCTTGCCCTTGAGGCCGCCGGTCTCGGGATCGAAGTCCTTGCCGACAGCTATCTTGCGCTCGCCGAGCTCGGCCAGGCGGGCGCCGAAGGAAGCGCCGGCGGCGGTCGCCAGCATCGCCTCGAGCCCGCAGTAGGCCGAGGCCACGAAGCGCATGCGCGCCTCCTCACGGGCGACGATGAGCCGGGTGGCGACCGACTGCACGCGGCCGGCCGAGAGCTTGGGTCTGAGCTTGCGCCACAGCACGGGCGACACCTCGTAGCCGACGAGGCGGTCGAGGATGCGGCGCGTCTCCTGCGCCGCCACCAGGCGGCCGTCGATGTCGCGCGGGCTCTCCAGAGCGTTCGCGATGGCGCTGTCGGTGATCTCGTGGAAGACCATCCGCTTGACCGGCACCTTCGGCTTCAGCACCTCGACGAGGTGCCAGGCGATGGCCTCGCCCTCGCGGTCCTCGTCGGTCGCGAGGTAGAGCTCGGAGGCCTCTGCGAGCTTCTTCTTGAGGGTGCTGACCTGGCTCTTCTTGTCCTTGGGGACGATGTACAGCGGCGTGAAGTCGCGCTCGACGTCGATGCCGAGCCGAGCCCACGGCTCCTTCTTGTAGGCGGCGGGGATCTCGGCAGCCGACGGCGGCAGGTCGCGGATGTGGCCGATCGACGACTCGACGACCCAGTCCGGCCCCAGAAAGCGCGCGATGGTGCGCGCCTTGGCCGGCGACTCGACGATGATCAGTGGCTTCGCCATCGGGTGCATAGGAGAGCGGAGCGGACCTCAGTTGTCAAGCGACCGCCTCCGGGACACCTCGACGGTCAATCGTCAAAACGTTCGAACGTTGAACGTTTGAACGTTACACGTTCGGATGTCTCCGCCTGCTTCGATGCGACATTTTGCACCACAGAGTCACGGGGAGCACGGAGAAACCACAGAGGTATCTGACGACCTGGCAGTGAGGCGAGAGCGGCTCGATCTGCGATGAGTCCGTGCCTCTGTGGTTCATCTGGGCGGGTTGGCCGATACAGCGTCCAGCATCGACGAAACCTTCCGAGTCGTTCAAGGCAAGGGCGGGCGGGTGGGAAATTCGAAATTCGAAATCTGTTCCGGAAGGTCCGTCAATCCGCGGTGCTCCGTCGGGCGAGTGTCTGCGCCGGTGGTATCATTCGCCGACGCCGCGGCACCGCCCGCGGCGCCAATTCGTCAACGGAGAGCGACCGTGGGACCGTGGCTGATCGACATCCGCGAACGCTCGGAGCTCGAGCCCTGGCTG
>Ga0105090_10001877_pt1 | contig 11502 bp, 8 predicted proteins | sample PPLLak3March2015_FD_79110 | JGI IMG/M metagenome (GOLD analysis project Ga0105090, IMG submission 79110) | Freshwater sediment microbial communities from Prairie Pothole Lake near Jamestown, North Dakota, USA - PPLs Lake P7 Core (1) Depth... | ecosystem: Environmental > Aquatic > Freshwater >... | reverse complement strand
CGCGTTGATGAGGCGGATGACCGGCGCCTCGTCCTCGCTCTCGAGGAGGTCGGACGGCTCGGGAATCTCCTGCGCGAGGCTGCCGAGGTCGGTGTCCTCCTCGAGGCCGCCCATGGCGTCCATGGCGGCGCTCGAGCCGCCTTCGTATGCCTGGCGCAGCAGGGTCTCGAAGCGCTCGACGTCGGCACGCTCGACCGTGAGGGGGCGGCGCAGGTGCCGGCGCACCTCAGCGAGGGCGATCGGCGAGGCGCCGGCGCGAAGCACGACGTCGGCGGACTGCTCGGTGAGCCCGCGCACCAGCACGCCGTGACGCTTGGCGAAGGCGAACGGTATCGGCCGAGGCGGCTCGGCGACGCGCCCGGCGGCCGCGAGGATCGCTTCGTCGGTGCCGATCGTGCTCACGGCGGTGACCGCTCTCCGCGCGGCGGCTCGGGCGTCTCACCGAAGGGCGTCGTCGGTTTTGCAGGTTCCGGCGGTGGAGGCGGGGTCGCCGAGAGGTCCTCCGAAGCCACCGCACGCTCGGCAGCGGTCGCACCCGCCGGCGAGGCCTGTTTGGCCGGGTTCAGCAGCTCCGGCGGCACGATGCTCTCGAGCGTCGGCAGGGTCGGCTGCCGCTCCGTCGGCATCAAGGGCACGCGGCCGTCATTGCGCTGGAGCTGCTGGTTGCGCATGTAGTTGTACTTGGCGTTGGTCTCGATCGCGGCGTCCACGCCGTCGCGCAGGATGCGGGGACGGATGAACACCATCAGGTTGGTCTTCACCTTGTCCACGCTGCGCGTCTTGAAGAGCTCGCCGAGCAGCGGAATCGACCCGAGGAACGGCACCTGAGAGCGGCTCTCGCGCAGCTCGTCCGAGATCAGGCCGCCGAGCACGATGATGCCGCCGTCCTCGACCATGACCTGCGTCGTGATCGTGCGCTTGTTGGTGATGAGGTCCACCGCGACCTGGGCGCTCGGCGCGATGTTGGAGGCCTCCTGCGAGATCTTGAGGAGCACCGAGTCGCCCTCGTTGATCTGCGGCGTGATCTTGAGGATGTTGCCAACTTCCTCGCGATTGATGGTCTGGAAGGGGTTGACCACTCCGCCCGGACCTGAGACGCCCTGGTTCGTGTACTGCCCGGTCACGAACGGGACTTCCTGCGCGATCTTGATCTCCGCCTCCTCGTTGTCGAGGGTGACGATCGAAGGCGTGGCGATGATGTTGGTGTCGCCCGTGCCCTGCAGGGCGCGGACGATGGCCGCCCAGCTCAGGCCGTCCTCGACGATCCGGCCGAGGCCCATGGTCAGCCCGCTCGGCAGGCCGGTGACCGAATCGGGATTGAGCACGCCCTGCAGGATCTCGCCGATGCCGGTGCCGTCCACCGGCGACACGAAGCCGCCTGCAGGTAGGTCGGTGCCGTTCGCGTCGCGGTCGAGGAGCAGCCAGTTTATGCCGAGGTCAGTCGCCTTGTCGGCCCTGATCTCGACGAGGATGGCCTCGACCAGCACCTGCGCGCGGCGGATGTCGAGACGGTCCACGATCGACATGACCGAACGCATGACCTTCGGCGGCGCCGTCACCACGAGCGCATTGGTGCGCGGCTCGGCCCAGATGGTGACGCTCTTGTCGACTGCGCCGCTGCTGATCATGGCCGGCGCCGCGCCGCCGGGGGCCGCGCCCGGCGTGGCCGCCGCGGCGATGCCCTGGATCTGCTCGCGGAGCTTCTGCGAGATCTTCTCGGCGTCGGCATAGCGCAGGTAGCGCACCTGCGTGTCGCCGCCGGCTTCGAGGGGTGTGTCCAAATGCGTGATCAGCGTCTTGAGGCGCAGCCGCTGCGAAGTCTCGCCGCTCACGAGCACGCTGTTGGTGCGGTCGTCGGCCACCATCTTGACCGTGGGCACGCCGCCGCCCTCGGCGCCGGTCGCGACGTACAGCGAGTTCACGATGCGCACGACCTCGGAGGCGCTCGCGTGCTGCATCGGGATGACGTCGATGTTCTCGTCGCCGGTCTGGTCGATGCGCTGGATGATCCGCACCATGCGGCTCACGTTGGCCGCGCGGTCGGAGATGATCAGCATGTTCGAGCTCGGGTAGGCCGCCAGGTGGCCGTACTGCGGGATCAGCGGCCGCAGGATCGGCACGAGCTGCGCGGCGCTCACGTTCTTGACGGAGACCACCTGGGTCACGATCTCGTCGGAGGTGGAACTCACGCGGGAGGGCAGGTCGTTGGCCGGCAGCTGGCGCGCATTGGCGTCGGGGACGATCTTGACCACGTCTCCCGAGGGCACCGCGACGAAGCCGTGCACCTGAAGGATGGAGAGGAACGCCTCGTAGAAGGCGTCCGGGGACATCGGCGTGGAGGACAGCATCGTGACCTGGGCCCGCACCCGCGGATCCACGATGAAGTTCTTGCCGGTCACGGCGCTGACGGCTTCGATGATCTGGCCGAGGTCCGCGTCCTTGTAGTTGGGCGTGATGGAGCCCTGGCCCTGGGCGGGCGCCGCCGACGTCATCCCGAGCGCGAGCGCCGCGGCGAGTGCCCCGGTTGCGAGCCTGGTTGCCACCCGATGCTTGAACTTGGATTTCATCGTCACTCCGCGGGATCCACTTCGTCGGAGGTCTCGGGCACCTCGCTGACCGAAATCGCCTCTGACAACGCCCCCGACGCGGCCTCGGCCGCGACCTGGGCGGTGTTGATGCTGACTTGTGTACTCTGGCCGTTGCGTTCGACCGTGACCGTGACCTGGGCCGCGCTGTTGATGGACTGCAGGATCTCCATTCCCCGGGCCGGATCGTCGAGCGGCGTGCCGTTGATGGCGGTCACGAGGTCGCCGGGCATCAGCCCGAGTTGCGAGAACTGCTGCCGGTTGCGCCCCGGATAGACGCGGTAGCCGCGCTGCTGGCCGTTTGCGAACACGGGCTGTGGCCGTATGACCTCGGTAATCGCCCCCGGGTTCTGGGCCGCGAGGTTCTGCAGGCGCTGGCCCATCATGGGGTCCGGCGGGGCGGCCGCGGCCGGCTGGGCGGCGCTCATGCCGCCGCCCTGGAATTTCTTGGGAAGTATCAGGGCCTCGAGCTTGCCGCCGCGGTCCAGGATCACGCGATCGGGGTATACGGAATGCAGCTTCGTCCCGCCCGTGATCGTCTTGCCGACTGCGTAGACGCGCGCGGTGGCCGCGCTCTCGCCGACGATGGCAAAGCCTTTCTCGGGATCCGCATGGGCGATGGTCCCCGCGAGCACGAGGTTCATCTGCGTGGCGGCGACCGACGCCGGATCGGTTTCCCCTGAAGCCGGGGCTCCAGGCACGCCGAACAGGTGAGCGCCGACGATGCGGCCGATGTCCATGGAGGGCCGGGCGGGAGGCGCGGGCGCCTGCACGGCGGCGAGGTCGGTCGGCGGAGGGGCACGCTGGCTGCCGAGGACCGTCCAGGCGAGCTGGACAGCCTGCCAGGCGATGAGCAGCACGAGACCCGCGGAGATCCACAGGGGCAGCGAGCGTGCCCACGCTGCCGGAGTGAACCCGGCGGCCGTCCGTGCGATGGAATCGAGGCTCTTGGGCAACTGCATCTGGAACGGGCGTCCATGGCCCGTCAGTCTAGGGCCAAAGCCCACGCATGATACGGACTTGCAGGACGCCGTCTCAAGATAATCGCGCAACTATCGGATGCGCAAACCGTGCACGGATCCCGAATCGGCGCTTGTCACCGTCGGGGTGTGGCCCTATATAGGCATGGCGGGAGCAACGGCAGGACATGAGCGACGAACGCACCCAGCAGGGCCACGGACTGGTGGTGGAGGAGGCGCAGCCGCGCACCAAGCGGCCGCCGCTCTACCAGGTCGTGCTCCTGAACGACGATTACACGCCGATGGAGTTCGTCGTGGACGTGCTCGAGCACATTTTCGCCATGGACCGCACCGCGGCCACCCGGGTGATGCTCGAGGTGCACACCCGCGGCAAGGGCGTATGCGGGGTATTCACGCATGAGATCGCCGAGACCAAGGTGGCGCAGGTGACTACCTACGCCCGGCAGAACCAGCATCCCCTCCTGTGCACGATGGAAGAGGCCTGACGCCGTGTTGAGCAGCGAACTCGAGATCTGCCTGAACGAGGCTTTCCAGGCGGCCCGCGAAGCCCGCCACGAATTCATGACCGTCGAGCACCTCCTGCTGTCGATCATCGAGACCACGCGGGTGCGCGAGATCCTGCGCGCCTGCGGGGCCGACGCGTCCCGGCTGCGCAAGGAACTCGCCGAGTTCATCGACCAGACCACGCCGCGCCTCAAGCAGGATGACGACCGCGAGGTGCAGCCCACGCTCGGCTTCCAGCGCGTGCTGCAGCGTGCGGTCTTCCACGTGCAGTCGAGCGGCAAGAAGGAAGTGTCGGTCGCAAACGTGCTGGTGGCGATTTTCAGCGAGAAGCATTCCCATGCGGCCTACCTCCTGACGCTGCAGGACGTTTCGCGCCTCGACGTCGTCAACTACATCTCGCACGGTCTCGCCAAGCCCGGCGACGAGCGCGAGTCGCGCGGCGAGGAAGCGCCGCAGGGCGAGGGCGAGCGCGACGGCGAGGGCAGCTCGGCCCTGGAGAAGTACGCCACCAATCTCAACCGCCTGGCGGTCGAGGGCCGGATCGATCCCCTGATCGGCCGCGCCCTCGAGATCGAGCGGACCATCGAGATCCTGTGCCGCCGGCGCAAGAACAACCCGCTCTACGTGGGCGAGGCCGGCGTCGGCAAGACCGCGCTGGTCGAGGGCCTCGCCCGGCTGATCGTCGAGCGCAAGGTTCCGGAGGTGCTGGCCGACAGCACCGTCTACTCTCTCGACCTCGGCGCGCTGATCGCCGGCACCAAGTACCGCGGCGACTTCGAGAAGCGGCTCAAGGGCGTGCTCGCCGAGATCAAGAAGCTGCCCGGAGCCATCCTGTTCATCGACGAGATCCACACCGTGATCGGCGCCGGGGCGGCCTCGGGCGGCGTGATGGACGCCTCGAACCTCATTAAGCCGGCGCTCGCCAACGGCGAGCTGCGCTGCATCGGCTCGACCACCTACCAGGAGTTCCGCGGCATCTTCGAGAAGGATCACGCCCTGACGCGGCGCTTCCAGAAGATCGACATCGTCGAGCCGACCGTTGCCGAGACCATCGAGATCCTGCGCGGCCTGCGGCAGAAGTTCGAGGAGCACCACGGCATCCGCTACGCCGACGAGGCACTGGTCGCCGCGGCGGAGCTCTCGGCACGCCACATCAACGACCGGCACCTGCCGGACAAGGCTATCGACGTCATCGACGAGGCGGGTGCGCGCCAGCGCGTGAAGCCGGCCGGACAGCGCGAGACGGTGGTCACGGTGAACCAGGTCGAGGACGTCGTGGCCCGAATGGCGCGCATCCCGCCGAAGACCGTGTCGTCCAGCGATCGCGACGTGCTGCGCAACCTCGAGCGCAACCTCAAGCTCGTCATCTACGGGCAGGACAAGGCGATCGAGACGCTGTCGGCGGCGATCAAGATGTCGCGCTCGGGCCTCGGCGACCAGCACAAGCCGGTGGGCTCCTTCCTGTTCGCCGGCCCCACCGGTGTCGGCAAGACGGAGGTGACGCGCCAGCTCGCGTCGGCGCTCGGCGTCGAACTGGTGCGTTTCGACATGTCGGAGTACATGGAGCGCCACACCGTTTCGCGGCTGATCGGTGCGCCGCCCGGCTACGTGGGCTTCGACCAGGGCGGGCTCCTGACCGAGGCGATCACCAAGAACCCGCACTGCGTGCTGCTGCTCGACGAGATCGAGAAGGCCCATCCCGACGTCTTCAACCTGCTGCTGCAGGTCATGGACCACGGCACCCTCACCGACAACAACGGCCGCAAGGCGGATTTCCGCCACGTGGTGATCGTGATGACGACCAACGCTGGCGCCGCCGAGATGAGCCGTGCGTCGATCGGCTTCGTGGCGCAGGACAACGCGCCCGACGGCATGGAGGCCATCCGCCGGCTGTTCGCCCCCGAGTTCCGCAACCGCCTCGACGCCGTCGTCCAGTTCCAGGGGCTCGACGAGCGGACCATCCAGCGCGTGGTGGACAAGCTGATCGTGGAGGTGGAGGCGCAGCTCGAGCAGAAGGGCGTGGCGCTGCACGTCGGGGACGACGCCCGGGCGTGGATCGCCGAGCGCGGCTACGACCCGAAGATGGGCGCCCGGCCGATGGCGCGCGTCATCCAGGAGCACATCAAGCGGCCGCTGGCCGAGGAACTGCTGTTCGGGCAGCTCGAGAAGGGCGGGCACGCATTCGTGGGCGTCGGGGCCGACGGCCAGCTGAAGGTCGAGACCCGCTCCTCGGAGGAGCCGGCGCTGCTCGAGTAGCGCGGCAATGCGGGCCGGACTGGCGGCCCGTCGAGGTAGTGACGAACCCGGGTCGGTGCCGGCGCGGAGCGCGCCCGGTCAGCGGCCGCGGTAGACGATGCGGCCCTTGGTGAGGTCGTAGGGCGTCATCTCGACGGTGACAGCATCGCCCGTGAGGATGCGGATGTAGTTCTTGCGCATCTTGCCCGAGATGTGCGCGGTCACGATGTGACCGTTCTGCAACTGTACGCGGAATGTCGTGTTGGGCAGCGTTTCGACCACCCGACCTTCCATCTGAATTGCGTCTTCCTTCGACATGCACCCTCTCAACGGCCCCGCGAGCCGCCGGAATTCTGCATAAAGGCCTGTGGCAAAGCAAACGACGCGGCCCGCCAGCTCGCGTCCGGGGCGAGCGGACCCGCGGTTGCCGCCGCCAGGCGCCGCAGGAATTCACTGCGCGGCAGGCTGCGGGCGCCGAGACTTTCGAGGTGCGGACTCGCGACCTGGCAGTCGATGAAATCGTAGTTGCGTTCCAACAGGGCATGTGAAAGGCCGCAGATCGCGATCTTGGAGGCGTCGGGCACCGCGCTGAACATGGACTCGCCGAAGAAGGCGCGTCCGAGCGCGACGCCATAGATTCCACCCACCAGCCGGGTTCCCTCCCAGGTCTCGACCGAGTGTGCGTAGCCGAGCTCGTGCAGCTGCAGGTACGCGGCGCGCATCTGCGGCGTGATCCACGTCCCCTCCGGGCGCCGCCGCCGGTCCGCGCAGCCCTCCATCACGGCGCCGAAGGCCTGGTCGACGGTGATCGCGAGGCGTCCCCGGCGGAGCGCCCGGGCGAGACTCCGCGAGACGTGCAGCTGTGCGGGGTCGAGCAGCGCGCGCGGATCCGGGGACCACCACAGGATCGGCTGCCCGGCCGAGAACCAAGGGAAGATGCCGCGACGGTAGGCCTCGATGAGGCGCTCGGGGGACAGGTCTCCGCCGGCGCAGAGCAGGCCGTCGGGATCGCGCAGCGCGGTCTCGACCGACGGGAACGCCGAGGGCGGATCGTCCGGTCTCAGCCACGGAATCACGCCTCGGGGCCCCGCTGGAACGGCAGGTGCTGGCGGGTCGCCTCGATGTACTCGAGCACGCCGGCGCGCTCGCGCTCGAGGTACCGCACGATCGCGCTGCGGAATCCCTCATGGGCGAGCCAGTGCGCCGAACTCGTGGGAGTCGGGGCGAAGCCGCGCGCAAGCTTGTGCTCGCCTTGCGTGCCGGGGTCGAAGAGCTCGAGCCTGTGCTCGATGCAGTGCTCGATGCCCTGGTAATAGCAGGCCTCGAAGTGCAGGCAGTCCTCGTGGCCCGCGGCGCCCCAGTAGCGACCGTACAGCGTGCCGCCGCCCTGCATGAAGATCGCGGCGGCCAGGGGCACGCCGTCGCGCTCGGCGAGCTTCACGACCACCGTGCCCGGCAGGCGCCGCGAGACGTCTGCGAAGAAGCCCGCATTGAGGTAATGGCCGTTGCCGTGGCGCAGGAAGGTGCGCTCGGAGAATGCGAACAGGGTTTGCCACAGCTCGGGACCAACGTCCTCGCCCGGCACGCTGCGCAAGGTGATGCCCGCTTCGCGAACCCGCCGTCGCTCGCGGCGCAGCTTCTTGCGCTTGTCCGAGCGGAAGCCGTCGAGGAAGTCCTCGAAGTCGCGGTAGCCGCGGTTGCGCCAGAGGAAGCGGCAGTCGTGACGCCGCAGGAACCCCGCCGCCTCGAGTGCCGACTGGTCGTCCTCGAGGGTGAAATTGACGTGTGCCCCGGAGACGCCGTCACGAACCGCTTCCTCGCGCAGCAGCCCGGCGAGCGCGCCGCGCAGCGCAGCCGCCTCAGGGCCCGTCTGCACCAGCAGGCGCGGTCCGGTCACGGGCGTGAAGGGCACGGCGGCCAGGTGCTTCGGGTAGTACTCGAGCCCTGCGCGTGCGTAGGACTGCGCCCAGCTCCAGTCGAAGATGAACTCGCCCCAGGAATGCGCCTTCTCGTAGCGAGGCACGGCGGCCACGAGCCGGTCGGACGGGTCGCGCAGCACGAGGTGCCGCGGCGTCCAGCCGGTGTCACCCCCGACGCAGGCCCAGGCCTCGAGGGCCTCGAGGAAGGCGTGGCTCAGGAACGGGTTGCCCGCGGCATCGAGCGCGTCCCACTCGGCGGCCGGGATCTCCGCGAGGCCGGCGACGATTTCGGCGCGCATGCGCACCGCTGTCGTTGCGGCCCGGCTCAGTGGCCGGCGTCGTCGAGTTGCTCGAGGTACTTGTCCGCGTCGAGCGCCGCCATGCAGCCGGTGCCTGCCGAGGTCACGGCCTGGCGATAGACGTGGTCGGCCACGTCGCCGGCCGCGAACACCCCCGGAACGCTGGTGGCCGTGGCATTGCCCGCGGTCCCGGAGTGCACCACGATGTACCCGCCCTTCATCTCGAGCCGGCCTTCGAAGATCTGGGTGTTGGGCGTGTGTCCGACCGCGATGAACACGCCCGAGACCCTGAGGTCACGCGCCGCGCCGCCTTCGGTCGCCGCGATGCGCACGCCGGTCACGCCGGAGTCGTCGCCGAGCACGTCCTGCACGGTGTGGTTCCACACGATGTCCACCACGCCGGCGCGCTGCCGCTCGAACAGACGGTCCTGGAGGATCTTCTCGGCGCGCAGCCGGTCCCGGCGATGCACCAGCGTGACGTGCGCCGCGATGTTCGACAGATACAGAGCTTCCTCGACGGCGGTGTTGCCGCCGCCGATCACCGCCACGCGCTGGCCGCGGAAGAAGAAGCCGTCGCAGGTCGCGCAGGCCGAGACCCCCCGGCCGCGGAACGCCTGCTCGGACTCGAGTCCGAGGTAGCGGGCGCTGGCGCCGGTGGCGATGATCAGCGCATCGCACGTGTACTGGCCGCGATCGCCCTCCAGCCGCAGCGGGCGCCCCGAGAAATCCACCGAGTTGATGTGGTCCATGACGATCTCGGTGTCGAAGCGCTCGGCGTGCTCGCGCATGCGCTCCATCAGGCCGGGGCCCGTGAGTCCGTGCGGGTCGCCGGGCCAGTTGTCCACCTCGGTGGTGGTCATGAGCTGTCCGCCCTGTTCCATGCCTGTGAGCAGCAGCGGCTTGCGGTTGGCGCGCGCCGCGTAGACCGCTGCGGCATAGCCGGCCGGTCCCGAGCCGAGGATGATCAGCCGCGAGTGGCGGGGGGTGCTCATGTATACTTCCTCGCGTCTTGACGCATCGCGTCCGGGTGGGGCGCGGCATGGTAAGCAACAACCCGCCGCACGGCAAAGCGCGGCCGGTCAGCGCGGCGACGCAGCGCCGCGCGGTGGTCCTGGCAGCCCCGGGCCCATGCATATAATCTCACTCTATTCATATGTTTGCTCGAAGGCCTTGAGCTTTCAGGTGATGTGCGGTGGCAAGAGCCGAAGCGAAGCGTGACGTGTCTGCCGAGTCGGCCGTGATCGCCCGAGGCCTGCGCGAGAGCGCGCTGTGGATCTTCGGCGCGCTGGCGCTGATCCTGTTCGTCGCACTGGCGAGCTACGACCCCGCGGACGCCGCCTTTTCCTCCACCGGGCAGCAGGGCCCGGTCGAGAACCTGATCGGTCCGATCGGCGCCTGGCTGTCCGATCTCTTCTTCGTGCTGTTCGGCGGACCGGCGTATCTCTTCCCGGTGATGCTCGCCGGCGCCGGCTGGTTGCTGTACCGCGAGCGGGGCGAGAGGCAGCCCGCCAGCCGCCGTTCGCTGGGCCTGCGTGGCCTCGGCTTTGCGCTCGCGCTCGCCGCGAGCTGCGGGCTCGCCACCCTGCACTACGGCGGCGGCTCGCTGCCGAGCTCGGCCGGCGGCGTGCTCGGTTCGCTGGTCGGCGAGGGCCTCGCCTCGGCCATGAGCTTCCTCGGCGCGACGCTGCTGCTGCTGGCCGTCTGGCTCGCCTCGGTATCGCTGTTCACGGGCGTCTCCTGGCTCGCCGTCATGGACCGCCTCGGCCACGGCGTGCTGGCCGGGATCGCCTGGGCGCGCGAGCGGATGTCGACGGCGCGCGACGTCAAGGCGGGTCGCGAGGTCAAGCAGGCGCGGCAGGAGGTGGTGCGCGAGGAGCAGAAGAAGGCCGCCGAGCGCAAGCCGCCGAAGATCGAGGCGCCCGCTCCCAAGGTCGAGAAGAGCGAGCGCGTCGAAAAGGAGAAACAGGTGGCGCTGTTCGAGCGGCCAGGCTCGACCGAGCTGCCCGAGCTGTCGCTGCTCGACGATGCCCCGCCGCGGGCCGGCGGCTACTCGGCCGAGGCGCTCGAGGCCATGTCGCGACTCGTGGAACTCAAGCTGCGCGACTTCGGCGTCGAGGCCGAGGTGGTCGAGGTGCACCCGGGTCCGGTGATCACGCGCTTCGAGTTGCGGCCCGCGCCGGGAGTGAAGGTGGCGCAGATCTCGCACCTCGCCAAGGACCTCGCCCGCGCGCTGTCGGCGGTGAGCGTGCGCGTCGTGGAGATCATCCCCGGCAAGTCCACGATGGGCCTGGAGATCCCGAACGAGTCGCGCGAGATCGTCACGCTCGGCGAGATCATCAAGTCGAAGGCCTACGACGAGATGGCCTCGCCGATCGCGCTGGTGCTCGGCAAGGACATCGGTGGCAACCCGGTGGTCGCCGACCTCGCGCGCATGCCGCACCTGCTGGTCGGCGGCACCACTGGCTCGGGCAAATCGACGGCCGTGAACGCCATGGTGCTGTCGCTGCTCTACAAGTCGAGTGCCGAGCAGGTCCGCCTCATCATGATCGACCCGAAGATGCTGGAGCTCTCGGTGTATGAGGGCATCCCGCACCTGCTCGCGCCCGTGGTCACCGACATGAAGCAGGCGGCCAACGCGCTGCGCTGGTGCGTGGCCGAGATGGAGCGGCGCTACCGCCTCATGGCCTTCGCAGGCGTCCGCAACCTCGCGGGCTACAACCGCAAGGTCAAGGAGGCGGCCGATGAGGGCAAGCCGCTGCGCGACCCGCAGGAGATGAAGCAGCTGCTGCCGGACGCCGATCCGTCGTCGATCCCGCCGCTCGAGCCGTTGCCCTACATCGTGGTGATCGTCGACGAGCTCGCCGACCTGATGATGATCGTCGGCAAGAAGGTCGAGGAGCTGATCGCGCGCCTCGCGCAGAAGGCCCGCGCCTCGGGCATCCACCTGATCCTCGCCACGCAACGCCCGTCGGTGGACGTG
>Ga0105090_10001875_pt1 | contig 11507 bp, 12 predicted proteins | sample PPLLak3March2015_FD_79110 | JGI IMG/M metagenome (GOLD analysis project Ga0105090, IMG submission 79110) | Freshwater sediment microbial communities from Prairie Pothole Lake near Jamestown, North Dakota, USA - PPLs Lake P7 Core (1) Depth... | ecosystem: Environmental > Aquatic > Freshwater >... | reverse complement strand
AATCGTGATGAAAAAGAAACCGGTGAAAGAAGAAAGCTTAATTTTGGACACACCTTTGGTCATGCCATCGAAAAGACCATACAAGCGCCCCATGGTGAAGCGATAAGCGTAGGCATGGTTGTCGCGGCGGCCCTGTCGGTTAAGCGTGGATTGCTTTCGCAGGAAAAAGCAAACCGCCTTGCCGGTCTTCTCAAAAAATTAAAGCTTCCTACAGGTTTTAGCGTTAATATGAATGATGTTCTTGATGCACTTGGAAAAGATAAAAAGCGGGAAGGTAACTCAATTCATTTCATTCTTCTTGAAGATATCGGAAAGGCTGTGATACAAGAAATACCCATAAAGGAGCTTGAAACCGTTTTGAAAACTTTGTGAGATTTGATTATGGTAAAAAAAATTATTTCAGGGGGCCAGACCGGAGTTGATCGTGCAGCACTGGATTTTGCCATTAAATTCGATATTCCCCATGGCGGGTGGATTATTAAAGGCCGTATTGCCGAGGACGGTGTTCTTGATGATCGATATAAAGTTCAGGAAATTCATGAGTCCAGTTATCCAAGGCGGACATTAAAAAATATTCTGGAATCGGACGGAACTCTGATTATTTCCCATGGCCCATTGACCGGTGGGTCGGATTATACCGAAAAAATGGCCATATCCCGCAATAGACCATGTATTCATATCGATTTGAACCGGATGAGTTCGTTTCAGGCCGCCGAAAATATTCGAACCTGGATTTTTGATCATAAAATTGAAGTCTTAAACGTGGGCGGCCCGAGACAAAGTAAAGATCCCAATATTTATAAAGATGTTTTGGATATTCTTGAAACCGCTTTTTTTTTGGATATTGTCGAAACCAATATGCCCCATACGTCTGTCCCAACAGGTCGTCTTCGTGAAAATTACACACTTCCGCAGTTTCCTAAAACCATTGATCAGGCAGCTGATATACTTATCTCAGGCCTTTCTTTTGGTGATAGAACTAAAATTGCCAACCTTTCGCCCTCCAAGCTCAAAAGTCTGACGGAATCAATGAGTGAGGAAATTATTGCCCGTTTTTCCATAGGTGTGCATAACCCGGATTTGATGTCTGCATGTCGGGAAGTCTCCGGAACCGCTTCTAACGATGAAAATGTCGCAGTTGAAATCATAATGGACCGGGTTTTGGAAATACTTCGTCAAAAAAGAAATGTATTAAAGTTGGTAAAATCATAGTACCCGGTATTGTCCCGATGGTCAATTTTGATCAAAAACATTACGGCATTGCACCGATAAAAAGATCACAAATGCTGTCGTGAAAACGCATCCCTGATGGAGTCAGTTTGCAAAAGGTATCCGATAAGGTCAGATAGCCCTTTTGCTCGAGTTTTTTTAGCGGTTTTGAAAAAATGCTGGAAAATACAGGCCCAAATTTTTTTTCAAATCGTTTAAGATCGATTCCCTCTTTTGTTCTCAGCCCCAAGAAAACCGACTCTATCATTTGTTGTTCCAGGGTCAGCGTTTCTTTACCGGCCACTGGGGAATTTCCTGATTGAATTTTTCGGATATAACCATCAACGGATTTAATGTTCCAAAAACGCATTGGATCCATATAAGAATGAGCAGAAGGACCTAGACCGATGTACGGGGCAAAAGTCCAGTATTTTTGATTGTGCCTGGATCGGTAAAGCCCCTCAATTTTCGGATCAACCCTGGAAAAATTGGAAATTTCATAGGGAGTATAACCGTGCGCGGATAAATGATCCCATGTAAAGGAAAAAAAGGTACCCAGCAGGTTTTCATCCGGAGGGAGAATATGGCCGTTTTGCCTTGCTTGGTAAAAAGGTGTTTTTCGCTCATAGGACAGCATGTAGCAGGAAAGATGTTCAGGATGAAATGACAAGGCTTTTTGAAGATCATTTTCCCAGTCTTTGAGACTTTGGTCTGTAAGACCGTAGATTAGGTCCATGCCAATATTGGAAAAGCCGGCATTTTTGGCGGATATTAGCGCCATACATGCGTCCCGGGCTGAATGAATCCGCCCTAAAAATCCGAGATATTTATCCTGAAAGGACTGAACACCGATATTGATCCTGTTGATTCCGGAAGCGATATATCCTTGAAGATTTTTAGCCCCGGCTGTGCCCGGATTGATTTCCATAGTGATCTCTGTGTCTTTTTGAATCTTGAAATGTTTAAAAAGTTTTTTGAGTATTGAGGAAATTTCTACAGCCGAAAGCAGCGAAGGTGTTCCTCCACCAAAATAAATAGTGTCGAAAGATAGCAGGCATCCATTGTAATGGTCTATTTCATGAAATAAGGCTTTTATATAACTTTCTTTCAGGGAAAGATCGGGTGTGGAAAAAAAATTGCAATAAGGGCATTTTTTTAAACAGAAGGGGATATGGATATAAATGCCGGCTGGTTGGGATATTTTATCCGGACGCACTATATTACCCCATGGCATAATCCTTCACCATGGCCATACCGATATCCAGCGCTTTTTGATTGATATCGAGAAATTCGGGATTTATTCTGGACCGAAGTGTTTTCATGATGGACTCGGGTTTGACCAACCTGGTTATTCCGATGACCGCGCCCAACATGCAAATGTTTAAAACGATCGGTTTTCCGATTTCTTTCATGACCCTTTCGTAAATAGGAAGTTCCCGTTGTATGGCGTCGACTTTTTTAGAAGTTGTCACATAGTGATTGTCAACGATCAAAATTCCACCGGGGCGTGTAATGGTGTAAAATTTATTATAAGCCTCCTGGGTAAGGCAAACCAATACATTGGGCTGGGTTACCTTAGGAAAGTAAATCTCGGATTCACTGATAATGACATCGCTTCGCGTGGCGCCTCCTCTGGCCTCAGGCCCATAGGACTGGGACTGAGTTGCGACAAGCCCTTCATGAAGCACTGCTGCTTCAGCCAATATAATGGCTGCCGTAATTACACCCTGTCCTCCTGAACCTGAAAAAACCAGCCTGCATCTTTCCATTGTTGTTACCTCTTTTTCTTCGCCCTTTCAATGACCTTATCATATTCACGGCAATATTCCGGCAAATCTTTTTGCACAAAAATACCTCTTTCAATCAGTTCGGGTGATTCCAGCTTGGCCTTGGAGCCGATAGTCGTCGTATTTTCCTTGAAAAATTTCACCATTTCCACGGCATTTCCGACTTTGTTTTTCCGTCCGAAATATGTGGGGCACTGTGTCAGAACCTCGACCACGGAAAATCCATCGTGTAAAATAGCTTCTTTAAAAAATTCCGACATCTGCTTTACATGAAAAGTGGTGGTGCGGGCCACAAATGTGGCTCCAGCGGCTTTTGCCAGCTCAACCACGTCAAATGCATGATCTATGTTAATAAAAGGTGCAGTGGTTGCAAGCGTTCCGTAGCCTGAAAGAGGAGAATACTGACCCCCTGTCATGCCATAGATCCGGTTGTTCATCACAATGGCGGTGATATCGATATTTCGACGGGCAGCATGAATAAAATGGTTACCACCGATGGCCAGGGCATCACCATCACCCATGGGGACAATCACATTCAGCTCCGGGCGACTCATCTTCACGCCTGTGGCAAAGGCCAGGGCCCGACCGTGGATCGTGTGCAACGTGTGAACATCGACATAACCTGAAATACGGGCGGAACATCCGATTCCGGAAACCATAACGATTTCGTTTTTACTTATTCCTAAGCTGTCGAATGTCCGAAGCAACCCATTCAGCACCATGCCGTGTCCGCAGCCGGGACACCAGATATGAGGAAAAAATCTTTCACGTATGTAATCTTTTATTGCCATAGGTTAAACACCTCTTCCCTGAATGAGCCTCAGCATGTTTTTGATGTCCGTTGGAGTGATAAAGACGCCATCCACGCGATTCGCAAGAAAAACACGCTCCGGTCGGTCAACGGCTATTTTAACCTGTCGATACAATTGCCCAAGATTCATTTCAGCCACCACGACCAGTTCCGCATTTTTGCATTTTTCGCGAATCAGGTCTCCATGAAAAGGCCAAAGGGTTTGCAGTTCGAGAAGCCCGATGTATTCACCCCTTTGTCGCCGATTTAATACATGGTGAAGCGCGGACCTTGCCGTGCAACCATAAGAGATCAACAAGGTCCTGGCATCCTCGATAAAATATTGCTTATACTTTGTGATAATATGCACATTGTTTCGGATTTTATCCGTAAGATGGTGAATCAGACCATCAACCACAGAAGGGTTTTCAGAGGGAAATCCCCACATGTCATGGTAAAGTCCCGTGACATTATACCGATGCACACCACCGAAATCCGACATGGGAAGGCGTCCATCTTCCCTAGGCAGGTACGGATGGTAATCCACACCTTCTTTAACAGAAGTTCTCAATCGTCCCAAAAGAGGAATTTCATCTTTTTCCGGCACGATTAGGCGCTCTCGTGTATGACCAACAACTTCATCAAAAAGAAGAATTACCGGTGTCCGATAGGTTTCCGCTACGTTAAAGGCCTCGATGGTAATGTTAAAAACATCCTGATTGTTGGAAGCGGTCATGACCACAATGGCGTGATCACCATGAGTTCCCCAGCGGCACTGCATGACATCTCCTTGTGCTCCGCGTGTGGGAAGTCCCGTGGATGGTCCTCCCCGCTGAACATTGACAATGACGCAGGGAATCTCGGTCATGATTGCATATCCTAAAGCCTCCTGCATCAAGGAAAATCCCGGCCCTGATGTAGCGGTCATGACTTTGCTTCCGGTCAAAGAAGCCCCGATAATAGCGCACATGGAACCAATTTCATCTTCCATCTGAATAAATTTCCCGCCCATTTGGGGAAGTCTGTATGCCAGAGATTCGGCGATCTCCGTGGATGGTGTGATCGGATACCCTGCAAAAAACTGGAGCCCCGCATACAGCGCCCCTTCAACGCAGGCTTCATTTCCTTGGACAAATTTTAAAGTGCCGTTCATAACCTTGGTCCGTGGGAGTTTATTTGATTATTATAGTTAGGACTCGGTGGTTTCGAGATTTTCAGGCTCGGTTTCGATTTCTATTGCCAGATCCGGGCAGCGAAGTTCGCAAAGCTTGCAACAAATACAACTTTCAATGTGCATTGCAACGACCTTGTCGTGTTTATCGAGTTCCAACACTTTTTTAGGGCAAAATTCAACACAAATGCCGCATCCTTTGCACCAGTCTCGGTTGATATGGTGCTTTTTTAGTTTTGATTTGGCCATCAGGTGGTCCCTTTTTCAAAAAATTCGCAAATATTGATGAGATAATTAAAATCGATATCGCGATTGTCAAGAAAAATTCTCAATGATTTCTTACGACCCTTGTGCCGGCAATTCTATCATGAAGGGTTCTTCTTTCAATGTCGAATATGGCCATCAGATATCCGATGCAAAAAATCAGACTGCTGATAATCTCGGCAAAGTAACGATAGCATGCTTGATAATACGTGATTTTTCCGCCGTCAGGGGTAACCACTTTCAGCTGACAGGCCATTTTCCCGGGCGTAGCGGAATATTTTCCCAGAAAATATGTGGTGTAGGATACTGCTATAATCAGTTGAAAAAAGTTTGCTAAGAAAGGAAAAGGCATTGAAACTTCCGGATCATAGGTCGGTGAAATAAAAAAGCCCAGAAAGATGGATACCAGCACCCCGATAGTCCAAAGGATAAAAATATCGATGATTTTTGCACCGGCCCGCACCCAAAAATTCGCATATTGCATACTACCGGGTACAATCGTGCTATCCGATGGCTTTTCAGTCATTAGGGCTTTGCATGAGTGGCAGAACCATTGATTCCGATAAAAAATCATTTCATGGGTATCGAACTCTTTACCGCATTGAGAGCAGGCCGTTAAATTCTCCACCGGTTCATATTCCGTTTCTACTTCTTCAACAGTCTTAACCTCCGCAGGCTCTTCGGTCAGGGTTTTTTCTTCAGTTATGGCCGCCTCGGCCATGTTAACTTCCGATAAGGGTTTCCATTCTTTCATGCCGGAACGCCATACGAGCGTGTCCGGCATGATGGTCCCATTTTCGATCAGGCCTCGAAATTCATTGTCATCAATGGGACCGAAAGGTTTTTTTCTTTCAGCATAATACCATTTCATATAAAGTCTCTCCTTGTATTTTTAAGTATGGTCTTTTTTTGAGCCTATAAAGGTATAGGAAAAAATTCAAGCAAAAACACGACTGATGTTAAAGCACATGTCTGAAATATTGCCGAATAAAGCAACTACAAAATGCAAGCATCTTTATTTGAGAAACCAATGAGTGGAATAGAAGATGGTTTACTTTTCGGATGGAAAATGTTTTTGTGGCTGAATTTGATTTTTTAAGCTCAAGCATCATGATCCGATGATGGAGGCATGGGTATCTTCATGAATTTGACACCTTCTTTACGTAGTATTTTTTCTTCCTCATCGGAACTTACACCTCGGATATTTCTCGGTTCAGAAACTCCATAATGGATCTTTAAAGCCTCTGTGGTGAAATTACTACCCACGTTATCAAAATTTTTTTCAAAAAACTCAACAATTTGTTTTCCGAGTTGTGTCGTGACACTTTTTTGTTCGGGGCAGTCCCTGGAAAGTTGGGTAGATTTGATTGCAAATGTGGAAGGCATTCTGGAAATAACGGTATCATCGCAGAAGGGACATGAAATAAGGCCGTCCCTTTTCTGATTTTCATAGCTTATCAGATCATCAAACCAGCCCTCGAATGTATGCCCCTTGCCGCACCTTAAATCATATGCGATCATAACGATTCCTTATTTTCAAAACCTCACCATTGGGTTAACCCACAGAATTTAAGTGCCTTTTTGAATTTAGACTAACATAATCAAATTGAATTTTAAAGAAAATATTGACAGAATCGCTCTTTAACCCCAATATAACCCTTTTTGAATACTTGGATAATAATTGAGCCGTGGGAGATGGATTAATGGCTTTTTCATGAAAAAGCCGGATATCCAAAAATGGAGTGTTTTTATATGAAAAAAAGCCGAATTGGAATAGTGGTGACGGTGTTATTTCTGATTTTTTCTCACACAGCCCGGGCTGAAACAAAGTATGTGGTTGAGAATATGCAAGTCGATATCAGGACCGGGCGCAGCGTTGGGCACAAAATTGTCAGCATTTTGGAATCAGGACAAATGGTTCAGGTCCTGGAAACTGATAGCGATTGGTCGCGCGTTATGCTATCGGATGGTAAGAAAGGATGGATTTTATCAAGATTTTTGACCAAATCGGAGCCCAGTAAATTGGTTCTGGAAAGGTTGGAAAAAAAATATGATGAACTCAATAATCAAGTGAAAATATTGTTGGGTGAAAACAAATTTTTAAAAGAGCAAAACGGGATACTTCAATCCGAATTGGTTTCAAATATAGAAGCCCTTGATCAAATAACTAAAGATTATGAGGAGTTAAAACAAGATTCATCTGAATTCCTTGAGGTAAAATCCCGTGAACAAGAGGCTATATTAAAGGTTCAAGAACTAACATTAAAGTCTGAAGATTTGGAAAGAGAAGTTTACGGGCTCCGAAATAAGCAAAATATTCGGTGGTTTCTTGCGGGTTCGGGTGTTCTTTTTTTGGGTTTTTTAATCGGTTCGATCAGCAAGCGAAAGCGTCGACAGTCATTGCTGCTTTAAAAATTTAAAGGGTTTATCTATGAAGATAAAAACAGATTTTTTAATTATAGGTAGTGGGGTAGCAGGCCTTACCTTTGCTTTGAAGGTAGCGGATCATGGATCGGTGGCCATTGTAACCAAAAAAGGTGTTATGGACACAAACACTGCCCAAGCGCAGGGTGGGATTGCTTCGGTTTTTGGTAAGCTCGATTCGTTTGATCTTCATATTCGTGACACGCTTGTAGCCGGTGATGGATTGTGTAATCGGGAAGTGGTCGAGATCGTGGTTCGAAATGGTCCCGAACGGATTCATGAACTTATTGACATGGGTGTAAGGTTTAACCTGGCTGAGAGTCAGCGTGGTAAGGGAGAGGAGTTGAATCTAGACCTTGGTCGAGAAGGCGGTCACTCCGAAAAACGAATTATCCATGCCGAGGATATGACGGGGAAAGAACTGGAGCGGGTTCTGGTTGAACATGTCAAAAGGCATCCAAATATAAAACTCTACGAAAACCATGTTGCCATTGATCTCATCACGTTTTCAACACGCATGAAGCGAGGGCAAATTACTACCACCCACGAAGATGTGTGCTGTGGAGCATATGTTCTGGATCGTGATACCAACCAGGTAAAGACTTTCGGTGCGGAAATCACGCTCCTTGCCACAGGAGGTTCAGGCAAAGTTTATCTTTATACGAGCAACCCGGACATTGCCTCCGGCGATGGTATCGCCATGGCCTATCGTGCCGGTGCGACAGTGGCCAACCTGGAGTTTGTGCAATTTCATCCCACATGCCTGTATCATCCGGACGCCAAGAATTTTCTGATTTCCGAAGCTGTACGGGGTGAGGGGGCTACTCTTATTGATTCGGCAGGCAATGCTTTTATGGAAAAATACGATCCATTAAAGGATCTGGCTTGCCGTGACGTGGTTGCACGCGCCATTGACCGTGAACTTAAGAAAAGCGGCGACGATTCCGTATTTTTGAATATTTCTCATAAAGATTCGGAATTTATTAAAAAGCGGTTTCCCAACCTTTACAGGCAATGTCTGTCCTTTGGAATTGATATGACCAAAGAGCCCATTCCTGTGGTACCCGCAGCGCACTATATGTGTGGAGGGGTCGTTACCGATATTTTTGGAAGAACGGATATCAAAAAATTGTATGCCGTGGGAGAAACTGCTTGCACGGGACTTCACGGGGCCAACCGTCTAGCCAGCAATTCTCTTATTGAAGCATTGGTGTATGCTCATCAAGCGTCAAAACAGGCGGTTGTCGAAATGAATACATCGGATTTTAAATCCACTCCGGAACTTTTTCTTTGGGATGAAGTGGGTACTTCCGACAATGACGAGTTGATTATGGTTTCTCACAATTGGGATGAAATAAGGCGTTTCATGTGGAATTATGTGGGTATTGTTCGTTCCAACAAACGGCTTGAAAGGGCATGGAGAAGAATCGAAATCATTCAGAAAGAAATTCAGGATTATTATTGGAATTTCAAAGTAACTCCCGACCTGATCGAATTGCGCAATATTGCCATGGTGGCGGAACTTATTGTTCGATGCGCCATGCATCGAAAAGAAAGCCGCGGCCTTCATTACAACATTGAATATCCCCACCGCGATGATAAACGTTGGCAAAAAGATACCATTGTCAGACGTCCTTTTTTAGGGTAGGCGCAGGCCTTGTTTCTTTGTCGGTGCTTGAATTGTCAATGATTCGGCATTGACAAGACTTGTTTTTGGTTTATTTTAGTCCAACCTTACTTTAAATGGCTTTTTTATGGACTATTTTTTATTAATTTTTATAAAGACCAAGTTTAACATTATCAGAGATATTTTATGGGTAACAAACGTGATTACTACGAAGTTCTCGGCGTAAGCCGTACATCAAAAGAATCCGAGCTTAAAGCCGCCTATCGTAAAATGGCATTGAAATACCATCCTGATCGAAATCCGGGAGACAAAGTTGCAGAGGAGAATTTCAAAGAAGCTGCGGAAGCCTACGAGGTTTTAAGGGATCCTCAAAAACGGCAAATCTATGATCAATTTGGCCATCAGGGCCTTGAAGGTACTGGTTTTTCGGGCTTTGGCGGGTTTGATGATATTTTCTCAAGTTTCGGAGACATTTTTGAGGATTTTTTCGGGTTCGGCGGTTCAGGAAGAGGGCGGTCAAGGGTTCACCGGGGTAATGATTTACGCTACGACCTTGAACTGGCTTTTATGGAGGCCGCATTTGGTACCGAAACCAAGTTGAAAGTCAACAAAATGGAGACTTGTCCGGATTGTCAAGGGACAGCTTGTAAGGACGGAACCTATCCTGAAAACTGCCGTTCTTGTAATGGTACGGGCCAGGTAAGCCATTCCCAGGGCTTTTTTACAGTAAGAACTACATGCCCTTCATGTCGCGGTACCGGCCAGTCAATTCCGAACCCATGCGAAAAATGTTCAGGAACCGGCCGCGTAAAGGTGATAAAAAAAGTTTCTGTTAGAATTCCTGCCGGCGTGGATTCAGGATCGAGACTTCGCCTCAACGGAGAAGGTGAAGCCGGGCCATACGGTGGTCAACCCGGAGACCTTTATGTCTTTATACACGTTAAGCCCCATGAATTTTTTGAACGAAAAGATATCGATGTCTTTTGTCAGGTCCCAATATCTTTCATACAGGCGGCTTTGGGAGATAAAATTGAGGTGCCGACATTAAACGGCAAAAAAGAGCTGGAAATTCCAAAAGGTACTCAGCCGGGAGAAATTTTTAAATTCGACCAAGAGGGGATCCAATCTTTGAGAAACGGGCGACGGGGTGATCAGATCATTCAGGTTTTGGTTAAAACGCCTACCAATTTGAATAAAAAACAAGAAAAGCTTTTAAGGGATTTTTCAAAACTCGAAAGCAACAAACTTTCTAATAAACTCAAAAACATTCTCAGAGGTAACTAATGTTTGAGCTTAAAATCGTCACACGCTTTGCGGCGGCGCACCAGCTGAAAATGGTATCGCAGAAATGTGAGAACCTCCATGGGCACAACTGGAAAGTTGAAGTGCGAGTGGCCGGGGAAAAATTAAATCCCGCCGGAGTCCTTGTGGATTTTGGAGAACTGAAAAAGCATGTTGCCGAAATAATAAATGAATTGGATCATCGATTTTTAAACGAGACCGACTTTTTCAACAATAATACCCCGCCCTCATCGGAGAACATCGCTTTTTTTATTGCCAAAGGTCTTGAAAAAAAACTTGCCGGCACCGGTGCGGCAGTTACCCGTGTCAGTGCCTGTGAATCCGATGATGCGTGTGCGACATATATTAACCAGTGAATATTTTTTATCGATCACCGTTTATCGATCGACGGTATTGCTCCAAAAGTTCTTCACGGCTGATAATGGCGATCGTGTCGGATACGTGATGTCGAATATTTTCCAGCCCGCCTTCCTGCCTGTCCACTAGAATAACCACTTTAACCACTTGAAGCCCTTCCGATTGAGCCCTTTCAACAGCTTTGATCGTAGAACCCCCAGTGGTGGCTACATCATCCAAAATCACCACTTTTTCTCCCGGCTGCATATCGCCCTCGATCCACCGACTGATACCGTGATTTTTCTTTTCTTTCCTAATGGAGAATGCTTTTAAAGGGGATTTTTGAATTTCTGAAACAAAGGCGGTGGCAACAGCCATGGGATCAGCCCCAAAAGTGAGACCTCCGACCCCGTGAGCTTGACAATTTTTAATGGCCTCAAAAATTAAATGCCCGGTTAAATACATTCCTCTCGGACTTAGGGTGGTGGGTTTGCAGTTGACATAAAAACAGCTCGTTTTACCGGATACCAGCTTAAAAATCGGTTCGTTGCTGTACTTAAAAGATTTTTGGCATAAAATTTCGATGAGTTCCTGCTT
>Ga0105090_10001873_pt1 | contig 11516 bp, 7 predicted proteins | sample PPLLak3March2015_FD_79110 | JGI IMG/M metagenome (GOLD analysis project Ga0105090, IMG submission 79110) | Freshwater sediment microbial communities from Prairie Pothole Lake near Jamestown, North Dakota, USA - PPLs Lake P7 Core (1) Depth... | ecosystem: Environmental > Aquatic > Freshwater >... | reverse complement strand
CGGCGGCATGCGCTTCCGCGATGCCCTGCGCCAGAACCTCCTCCTTGTTGAATTCGTTGTTGCGGACGCGCAGGCTGTAACGCGGCTGTCCGGCGTACACGGCGTCGGCGCCGTAGGCAAAGGCGTAGCGCATGTTCTTCAGGGTGCCGGCGGGCGACAGCAGTTCCGGTTTGTGCATGGTACGGTCCGGGTGGTCTGGCCGACCATTGTAATCGCTTGTGTAATCGCTTTGGGGCCGGCGAGTCCCGGCTGCACGACGGAAGCTTGAAAAAAACAGCCCGCCAACAGGGGTTGGCGGGCTGCTAGGACTTTCTAGAGAGCCTCACACAGGGCGACGTTGTCGTTGACGATCCGCTGCAGCGGAATTTCACCCTGACCCGCGGACGGAATGTCGTAGGTCAGTGTCGCGCTGGTGCAGCTGTTCCACTTGATCGTGATCGTGCCGTCCTTGACCGGTGGCGGGACCACGGGCGTCGGAGAGTCGAATACCCCGCCCGAGGAGAGGTACACGTCGAGCGTTGCGGTGTCGCCTTCGAAGGGACCCTGCGCGGTCACCCAACGGTGTCCCGGCTCGCCAAAGATGGCCGTGACGTTCGCCGGCGGACGTTCGACGTCGTAGGTGAACCAGGAGAGGAACACCAGGCCGGTATCCTCCCACACGATAATGAAGAAACCCTGACCATTGGTCGCCGGGTAGTACCAGGAGTCACTCATGCCGGCGTTGATGCCGAACTGGCAGTCGCTGTCGCTGGCGTCGCGTTGACCGTCGCCGTCGTTGTCCAGGCCCGTGGTTCCGAACTGGCTTTCCGAGCCATTGGCATCGCAGGAGTTGTTGATCGTGGAAGCCTGCAGGAAGTAGTAGTGGGGCTGGATATCCTCTCCTGCCGGCGTTGGGTCGCCCGAGTGGCAGTTGGCGCAGGTACCCGCGCCGACCTTGCTTTCGTGCGACTCACGCAAACCGGCGCCGCTGCCACATTCCGCCTGCACGCCGCTGTCGCCGACGCAGCTGCCGTTCACGTCTTCGTCCCGGCCGTGACAGCCGACGCAACTCTTGGCGAAGGTGCCGTCGTTGGATTGATTCAGCCACACATCGGCCAACAGGTCGGACTGGTGGCAGGCCCCGCATTTGCCGTCCACCCAGTTCGTGTGCGCATCCATGAGGTTGGTTCCCCAGTTCGCACTGTCGTGGTTGGATTGGTAGTTGCCGCTGTCGAAACTCCCATGGCAGGACTCGCAGCCGGAGTAGTCGTCATAGGCCCAGGCTGTGCTACAGCAGGCCAGGATCAGGGCCAGCAACAGGAATCCCTTGATCGAAGAATGCGCTTTGCGCGACGAATTGGGCAGCATCAGAAGCCTCCATTGGGCGAGTGTGGACACATCGTCGTACAGTTTGGCCCTGCTTTTCTTCGAGCCGTTTGACGGAGGTCAAAAAAGTGTTCGAGAATTGGAATGAATTGGGTTCCCTGGCCCGGTGTGCGGAGTATAGTACGCACTGGGGGCGAGTCCCGAAAAACAACCAGTGCGCCGGGCGCCGGCGCACGCGCTGAACACGAGGTCCGACATCATGGCAACTTCCCGAGGTTCCTCAGGCCTGTTCGCAGCATTCGTCGCTTTGCTGCTGCTGAGCGCGTCCACCCCATTGCTGGCACAGCAGGACTACGTCGGCGCGGCATTCTGCGCCAACTGCCATCCTCTGGACCCGAGCGAGGCCGACAACTACGGCGACTGGCGCATCTCCGGTCATCGCTTCATCCTGCAGGAGGGCGTCCACGCCCAGCATCGCCCGCTGCCACTGCCGGCCGGCCGCAGCTGGGACGAAATCAGCTTCGTGATCGGCGGCCACGCGACCAAGGCACTGTACCTGGACGAAACCGGCAAGCTGATCACCAGCACGGTCGACCGCGAGGGCCTGCCGGTCGACGGCATGAACCAGTACAACCTGCTGACCGGCGAGTGGTCGGATTTCCTGCCGGGTGAAGACCGGCCCTATGATTGCGGACGCTGTCACACGACCGGCTACTCGGACCGTGGCAGCATGCCGGGCCTGCCGGGCACCGTCGGCAACTGGGTGTTCCCCGGCGTGCAGTGCGAGGTTTGCCACGGCCCCGGCAACACCATGGAAGTGAACCAGCTGGCCGAGGCCTGCGGCACCTGCCACAAGCACCCGGACACCGACGGCATCGAGGCCGCGAACGGCTTCATCCGCTCGGAAGGCCAGTACAGCGAGCACGTGGCCGGCGCGCACGCCGAGCTGGCCTGCGTCAGCTGCCACAACCCGCACAAGGACGCGCAGTTCGGCATCAAGAACGAGTGCGAGAGCTGCCACACCGATATCGCGGAGAGTTACGCGCTGGACCTCATGGCCCAGGCCGGGGTCGAGTGCGCGGACTGCCACATGCCCCCCGCCACGCTGTCGGGTCAGCCGCTGGGTCCGCACGAAGGCGACCGCAAGACGCATCTCTTCACGATCAATACCGATCCGTATGCCACGATGTTCACGGAAGACGGCAGCAGCGTGAAACTGACCGACGGTAAAGCCTCCGTGACGCTGGATTTCGCCTGCCAGCGCTGCCACGGAGGACACTCGCTGAATACCCTCTCGGTGTTCGCGAAAGGTTTCCACGAGCGCCAGCTGGACCGACTGCAGTCCGGCGTGGGACTGAACGACTGGTAGGACCGGAATCGCTACCTTATGGGAAAAGAGCGCCGCCCATTCGGGCGGCGCTCTTTTTGGGTTAAGGGGTTATGGGCCGGCAGGGTTAGGAGGAGAGGAGAATGTCCTGGATTGAATGGTACAACAGCCTGATAAAGCCGTCCTGGACTCCCGAGCCTGCGACCATTGGCCTCGTCTGGCAGATCCTCTATCCCATTATCTTCGTGACGTTTGCGTTCGTCTTCATTCAGGCGATTCGCAAGAAAGTGCCCTGGAAAGTGACGTTACCTTTCGCAATCAACCTGGTGGCCAATCTCGTGTTTACGCCGATCCAGTTTGGATTGCGCAGCCTGTTTCTCGCGGCGGCCGACATCCTGATCGTGTGGGGCACCATCCTGTGGATCATGATTGCCGTCTGGAAACACTATCGTTGGGTAGCGTTCGCGCAGATTCCTTACCTGGTCTGGGTTTCCATTGCGACCGTTCTGCAACTATCCATTACATGGAACAATTGGTGAAAAGGGGGCTTCACCCCCCGCCCTACGCCCGAAAGGGGCTCTGACCCCCGGGCTCCGGATTTCCAGCTCGCAGGTGCCTTCCTGGACGAGCTGGAAACTGCCATTTGGTGTGAACGCCGGGCGACAGACCGGAGTCTAATTTTACGCGGAATGCAGCGTGGGATTACCGAGGAGGTGCGCCATGGCGGCCACGGTGATGCAAGCCCTGGAGGCCGGTCGATCCGGCGCCGCGGTGCGAGTCGTCATAGGCAGCATATTCGGCGTCGTCGTGACGTCGGGGTTGCTATGGACGATGCAGTTCATGATCGAGACCGTAGATCGCGAACTCAACGAGGGCGGCAGCACCCACCTGGTGGATTTCGTCCGGATCAAGCGCGACGAAGCCGTTCAGCGCCGTGAACTCAAGCCGACGAAGCCGCCCCCCCCCTCAACACCACCGCCGCAGCCGGCGGCGCCGCAACTCGAAAGCCTTGACCCGGGCGTCGGGACGATCGCCATTCCGCCCGCGCCGGTCGAGACCACTATCGCGATGAGTTCAGGCTTCAACCTGGAGGTTGGCGGGGGTGACTACCTGCCGATCGTCAAGGTGGCGCCGATCTATCCGCAGCGGGCCTTGATTCACGGCATCGAGGGATATTGCATCGTGCAGTTCACGGTGACCCGCCAGGGCACGACGCGCGATCCGTTCGTGATCGAGGGCGCGTGCACCGATCAGCTGTTTCGAGACCCTTCAATCCAGGCTGCGCTGAAGTTCAAGTACAAGCCCCGGGTGATTGACGGCAAGGCAGTCGAAGTGCCGGGCGTACGGAACAAGTTCACCTATGTCATCGAGCAATAGGCAACCACAGGGGTGATTGCGGTGGTGGTTGGCGTGGGAGTCGACGTGGGAAGTCACTCCGCTTGACGCGGAAGAGAGTATCTACGCATCCCGCCGCGAATCGGGCGGAAACGCCGCCGCGCTGCTGGTGGCCATTTTCTCGTAAAGATCCCAGCGCTGGTAGGCCATTTGCTGGGCGATCGTCATCAGGCGCGCGGCTTCCTCCGGGTTTTCGCGCGCCAGCGACTGGAAGCGGTCTTCGTGCTTGCGGTACTCGGCCAGCGGCAGCGTCGGGCGCAGGCAGTCCAGCGTAAACGGCACGCCGCCTTCTTCGCGGATCACCGGGTTGTAGCGGATCAGCGGCCAGTGGCCGGCCGCGACCGCGCGCTTCTGCTGCTGCAGGCCCTGCTCCATGTCGATGCCGTGGGCGATGCAATGCGAGTAGGCGATGATCAGCGAGGGGCCGGGATAGGCCTCGGCCTCGCGCAGCGCCTGCAGCGTCTGCTGCGGGTTGGCGCCCATCGCGATGCGCGCCACGTACACATTGCCGTAGGCGATCGCCTGCTGCGCGATGTCCTTCTTGCCGATGGTTTTGCCGCCGGCGGCGAACTTGGCGACGGCGCCGAGCGGCGTGGACTTCGACATCTGCCCGCCGGTGTTCGAATAGACCTCCGTGTCCATGATCAGGATGTTGACGTCCAGGCCGGAAGCCAGCGCATGGTCGAGGCCGCTGGAACCGATGTCGTAGGCCCAGCCGTCGCCGCCGACGATCCAGATCGAGCGGCGGATCAGGTGGTCGGCCATCGACTTCAGCTGCCGGGCCGCCTTGCTGTCGAACAACTCGAGCCGGTACTTCAGCTCGGCCACCCGCTCGCGCTGCGCCTGGATCTGCGATTCGACCTGCTGCGGGGCGTTCAGGATGGCGTCGACGAACTCGTCGCCCAGTTCCGCGCGCAGTTCGCCGAGGGCCCGTTCGGCCTGGCGGCGATGATGGTCGGCCGACAGGCGGAAGCCCATCCCGAACTCGGCGTTGTCCTCGAACAGCGAATTCGACCAGGCCGGCCCGCGGCCCGCGGCATTCTTGCTCCAGGGCGTGGTCGGCAGGTTGCCGCCATAGATCGAGGAGCAGCCGGTGGCGTTGGCCACCAGCATGCGGTCGCCGAACAGCTGGGTGATGACCTTCAGGTAGGGCGTTTCGCCGCAGCCGGCGCAGGCGCCGGAGAACTCGAACAGCGGCTGCAGGAACTGCACGCCGCGCACGTTGGAGAAGTCGATCTCCGAACGCGTGTTCCAGGGCAATTGCTCGAACCAGGCCAGGTTCTCGCGCTGGCGCTCCAGCACCGGTCGCTTGTCGACCAGCCGCAGCGCCCGGACTGGCTGGCCGTCCGCGCCTTCCGCGCGCACCGGGCAGGCGTCCACGCAGAGATTGCAGCCCGTGCAATCGTCCGGGTACACCTGCAGCACGTAGCGCATTTCGGGAAAGCCGCGCGCATTGATCGCCATCGACTGGAAGCCGGGCGGCGCCGCCGCGAGTTCGTTCTCGTGACAGAACTTGGCGCGAATGGCCGCGTGCGGGCAGACGAAGGAGCAGTTGCCGCACTGGATGCAGTGCTCGTCCAGCCACTCGGGTATGAACTGCGCGATGCTGCGCTTCTCCCATTGGCTGGTGCCGGTGGGGTAAGTCCCGTCGGCCGGCAGTTTCGACACCGGCAGCGAGTCGCCGCGTCCGGCCATCATCTCGGCCGTCACGTCGCGCACGAAGATCGGCGCGATGGCGGGAACCACCGGGCGCTCGCCGATGCCACTGTGCCGGGCCGCGTCGACGTCCACTGCGTGCAGGTGGGCGAGCGCCTGGTCCACCGCCGCGTAGTTCTTCTCCACGATGGTGGCGCCCTTCTTGCCGTAGGTCTTCTCGATCGCCGCCTTGATCGCCGCGATCGCCTCGCCGGTGTCCATCACGCCGGCCAGCTGGAAGAAGCAGACCTGCATGATGGTGTTGATGCGCCGGCCCATGCCGGTGTCCTGGGCCACCTGGTAGGCGTCGATGGTGTACAGGCGGATGCCCTTGTCGATGATCTGTCGCTGCATGCGTTCCGGCAGCTTCTGCCACACTTCGCCAGGGGCGTAGGGGCTGTTGAGCAACAGGATCGCGCCCTGCGCCGCGCGCGCCAGGATGTCGCTGGAGTACACGAAATCGAACTGGTGGCAGCCGATGAAATTGGCCGACTGCAGCAGGTAGGGGGCCTCGATGGGCGCCGGCCCGAAGCGCAGATGGGACACCGTCTGGGCGCCCGACTTCTTCGAGTCGTAGACGAAATAGGCTTGGCCGAAGCGCCCCGGATCGGCGCCGATGATCTTGATGCTGTTCTTGTTGGCGCCGACCGTGCCGTCGGCGCCGAGGCCGAAGAACATGGCGCGCACCACGTCGTCCCTCTCGATATCGAAGGACTCGTCGACCTCGAGGCTGAGATGGGTGATGTCGTCGTAAATGCCGATCGTAAAGAAGCGCTTGGGTTCCGCGCTGGCCAGGTTGTCGAACACCGACCTGACCATGGCCGGGGTGAACTCCTTGGAGGACAGCCCGTAACGGCCCCCGGCGACCAGCGGCATGCGCTTCAGCGCGCCCCTCGACAGGGCCTGCGCGAGCGCCGTCATGACGTCCTGGTAGAGCGGCTCGCCGTTGGCGCCGGGTTCCTTCGTGCGGTCCAGCACGGCGATGCGCTTGACGCTGCGCGGCAGGGCGGCCAGCAGGGCCTCGGCGGGGAAGGGGCGGAACAGGCGCACGACGATGCCGCCGTAGCGGCCGTCGGTGTTGGCGTTCAGCCAGTCCACGGTCTGGCGCACGGTGGACGTGCCCGAACCGATCGCGATGATGACCGACTCGGCCTTCGGGTGGCCGAAGTAGTCGACCAGGTGGTAGCGGCGCCCGGTTTCCTGCGCCAGCAGGTCCATCTTGCCCTGCACGATGCCGGGCACGGCCTCGTAATAGGAGTTGACGCTTTCGCGCCCCTGGAAATAGACGTCCGGGTTCTGCGCGGTGCCGCGCATGACCGGCGCGTCGGGGTTCAATGCGCGACGATGGTGGGCCAGCACGCGCTCGTCGTCGACCAGCCTGGCCAGCGTTTCCTCCCTGAGGCGGTGGATCTTGTTCACTTCGTGCGAGGTGCGGAAACCGTCGAAGAAGTGGATGAAGGGCACGCGCGCCTCCAGCGTCGCGGCATGCGCGACCAGGGCGAGGTCGTGCGCCTCCTGCACGGTGGCCGAGGACAGCAGGGCGAAGCCGGTGCTGCGGGCCGCCATCACGTCCTGGTGGTCGCAGAAGATCGACAGGCCCTGGGCGGCCAGCGAGCGCGCGGCGACGTGGAACACTGCGGGCGTCAGTTCGCCGGCGATCTTGTACATGTTCGGCAGCATCAGCATCAGGCCCTGCGAGGCCGTGAACGTGGTCGACAGGGCGCCGGCCTGCAGCGCGCCGTGCACGGCGCCCGCGGCGCCGCCCTCGTGCTGCATTTCGACCACCGTGGGTACCTGGCCCCACAGGTTGGGAATCCGGTGCGCAGCCCATTCGTCCGCCAGCTCCGCCATCGTGGACGACGGGGTGATCGGGTAGATCGCGCACACTTCGCTGAGCCGGTAGGCGACCCAGGCGGCCGCTTCGTTGCCGTCGAAGCTGACCATGTCGGTATTCGTGTCCGGCATTTCCATGACCTCGGTCTTGATGTTCGAGGCTCTCATGCGGCAGCCTCCGTGGCGACCATCTCCATGGCGTTGCAGGGGCATTGCAGGACGCAGGCCTGGCAGCCGGTGCAGAGGTCGTAGTTGATGCGGTAGCCCTGGCCGCGCCCCAGGCGCACGATGGCGTCCTCCGGGCAGGCGCCGTAGCAGCCGTCGCATTCGAAACAGTTGCCGCAGGAGTAGCAGCGGGCGGCCTCGTACCGGGCTTCCTGTTCCGTCAGGCCGGCCGTGACCTCGCGGAAATCCCGCGCGCGCTGCTCGGGCGGCCGCATGGCCTGCTGCCGCTGTTGCGCGTCGGTGTAGTAGTGCAGGTGCAGGTCCTTGAAATGCACCCGCGGCTGCAGCGCCTCCTTCGTGTAGGCGGAGCCGCGCAGCCAGGCGTCGATGTGGTGGGCCGCCTTCTTGCCGTGACCGGTGGCGATGGTCACCGTGCGCTCGGACGGCACCATGTCGCCGCCGGCGAACACGCCTTCCGCTCCGGTCATCATGTTGGGGCCGACCTCGACCACGCCGTCGCGGGCCATCGACACTCCGGGAATCCGCGCGATCACGCTGGTGTCGACATCCTGGCCCAGCGCCAGCACCAGGGAATCGGCTTCCAGGGTCTCGAACTTACCGGTCGGTTGCGGCCGGCCGTTCTCGTCGATCGTCATGACTTCGACCTGGAAGGTGGTGCTGTCGATGGCGCGGATCGTGCGCAGCCAGTTGATCTTGATGCCTTCCGACTCCGCCTCGGTCGCTTCGAAGTCGTGGGCCGGCATGTGCTCGCGGTCGCGCCGGTAGATGATCATCGCCTCTTCGGCGCCGAGCCGCTTGGCCGTGCGCGCCGCGTCCATGGCGGTGTTGCCGCCGCCGTAGACCGCGACCCGGCGCCCCAGCCTGGGCGGGTCGCCCGCCTCGACCGCGGCGAGGAAGCTGACCGCGTCGAGAATGCGCCCGGCTTCGCGCGCCGGGATGTCGACGTGCTTGCCGACGTGCGCGCCGATGGCCAGGAACACGGCGTCGAAGCCGCCTTCCTGCTTGGCGGCCAGGATGTCCTCGACCTTGCAATCCAGCGTGATCTTGACGCCGAGCCGTTCGATGCGCGCGACCTCGGCGTCGAGGACGTCGCGCGGCATGCGGTAAGCCGGAATGCCGAAGCGCATCATGCCGCCGGCCATCGGCCCGGCTTCGCGGATTTCCACCCGGTGGCCCAGCAGGGCCAGGTGCCAGGCCGCCGACAGGCCGGAGGGCCCGGCGCCGACCACCAGTATGCTGCGTCCCGTGGGAGGTGCCTCGACCGACGGCGTCCAGCCCCGCTCGATGGCCAGGTCGCCGAGGAAACGTTCGACCGCGTGAATGCTCACCGGGTCGTCCACGTGGCCGCGATTGCAGGACGACTCGCAGGGGTGGTAGCAAACCCGCCCATGAATGGACGGCAGCGGGTTGTCGCGGACCAGGATGCGCCATGCGGCCTCGAATTCGCCGGCCTGCGCCTTGTCCAGCCAGCCCTGGATGTTCTCGCCCGCCGGGCAGGCGTGGTTGCAGGGCGGGATCGAGTTGACGTACACCGGCTGCTGCAGCCGTATCGGGCCAGTCCCTGATTTCTGGTGCAGGTCGGGGGGCAGCGTGATGTCGGAACGCGGTTCGGTCTTGAGCATGGAAGATTCCGGAATCTCGATGGTCAGGATGAGCGCGGCGCGCCCGGTATACATTAGATGCCTAAAGCTACAACAATTAGTTTAGCCACATTTCCCGCGCTTCATGTGAGGCATGTCAAAGACATGCGGATTATCCCGGAAGTTGGAGCCGGACGACCTGCCCCTGTAAGATCAGGGCTTCCCAAAGGCCAGCGCCGACACAAGGCGCACGAACGGGTGAACCATGAGCATGGACAAGATCAGGGACTGGCTGCGCGAGCACCGCATCACCGAGGTCGAATGCCTGGTGCCGGACATGACCGGCAAGGCGCGCGGCAAGTTCATCCCGGCGGACAAGTTCATCAAGGAGGACAGCCGGCTGCCGGAGTCCATCCTGGTGCAGACCGTCACCGGCGATTACACGGAAATTCACGATGAACTGGTGAATCCGATGGACACCGACATGTCCCTGCTGCCGGACGACAACACGATGCGGCTGGTGCCGTGGGCGGAGGATCCCACCGGGCAGATCATCCACGACTGCCACACCCGCCAGGGCGAACCCCACCCCCTGGCCAGCCGCAACGTGCTCAAGCGCGTGCTGGCGCTGTACGAGGCCGAAGGCTGGAGGCCGGTGGTCGCGCCCGAGGTGGAGTTCTACCTGGTGCAGAAAAACCTCGACCCCGACTACGAACTGGAACCGCCGGTCGGCCGCTCGGGCCGCCGCGAGGCCGGGCGCCAGTCGTACAGCATCGACGCGGCCAACGAGTTCGATCCCATCATCGAGGACATGTACGATTTCTGCGAGGCACAGGAGCTGGACGTCGACACCCTGATCCACGAGGACGGCGTGGCGCAGATGGAAGTCAACTTCCTGCACGGCGACGCCCTCGACCTGGCCGACCAGGTCTTCGTGTTCAAGCGCACCATGCGCGAAACGGCCCTCCGCCACGGCATTTACGCCACCTTCATGGCCAAGCCGATGGAACGCGAGCCCGGCAGCGCGCTGCACATCCACCAGAGCGTGCTGAGCATCAAAACCGGCGACAACATCTTCACCAATGCGGACGGCAGTGAGCACGAGCGTTTCCGCCACTACGTCGGCGGACTGCAGAAATACACGCCCGCGGCCATCGCGTTCTATGCGCCCAGCGTGAACTCCTACCGCCGCTTCGCTCCGGACATCGCCGCGCCGATCAATACCCACTGGGGTTACGAAAACCGCACCACCGGCATCCGGGTGCCGGACAGCAAGCCCCAGGCGCGCCGTCTCGAGAACCGCTTCCCGGGCGTCGATGCGAACCCGTACCTGGCGATCGCGGCTTCACTGGCCTGCGGCTACCTGGGGATGAAGGAGAGGCTCAACCCCACCGAGCCGCACGGCGGCGACGCCTTTCTCGAACCCATCTCGGTCGCGCGCAACCTCGAAGCCGCCCTGAAGCTGCTGGAGAACAGCGAGGAACTGCAGCAGACCATGGGCCACCGATTCTCTCGGGCCTACTGCGCGGTCAAGCGCGAGGAGTTCGAGGCCTTCAACAAGGTCATTTCGTCCTGGGAGCGCGAGTACCTACTGCTGAACGTCTGACTGGACGGCGGCTCCGGAATTCGGGCGGCACTTCTTTCAGCTACGTGCGACGGCGCTTCGCGGGCGCTTCTTTCAGCTACGCTGAAAACCGCCCCCGCTGCGCTGCCTGCACTCTGAAAACCGCTCCACCCGAATTCCTCCGCAACGCAGCACGCGGCCAGCTCGGCCCTCATAGCGGGTTGATGCGGTGGATTACCGGCGTTTCTTCCGCGCCAGGCGCAGGGCGGTGAACAGGCCCTTCTCGCGGATCGTCTTCACGGCGATGCCGCGCGTGGTGATCTCGAAGTACTTCTCGCCGTAGCGCCGCAGCTGGTCCTCGTCGAGCACGATGCCGAGGCCGGGGGCTTCGGGCACGGCGATGGTGCCGGCCGCGTCGGCCCGGATGGGCTCCGCCAGCAGTCCGTCGCGCACCTCGGGCGTCCAGCCCGGCGGTTCGCAGGGGTATTCCAGCGGGTGCTCGCGGCCGCCGGCCGCGTAGACGTGCAGGTTGACGAGCAAGCCGATGCCGTTGGTCCAGGTATGCGGCGCGAACTTCAGGCCCCGCTCGCGGCAGGCCTGCATCACCCGCACCGCGTCCGTGATGCCGCCG
>Ga0105090_10001872_pt1 | contig 11520 bp, 9 predicted proteins | sample PPLLak3March2015_FD_79110 | JGI IMG/M metagenome (GOLD analysis project Ga0105090, IMG submission 79110) | Freshwater sediment microbial communities from Prairie Pothole Lake near Jamestown, North Dakota, USA - PPLs Lake P7 Core (1) Depth... | ecosystem: Environmental > Aquatic > Freshwater >... | reverse complement strand
GCTCAAAAAAGCCCTCGGGTTCCGGATCTACGCGCAGATCAACACCCAGTCCGTCATCGAGGAGGGCCCCGGCAGCCTGGTGTTCCAGATGAACGAGTGCCGGGTGCAGTCCGCCCGCAAGCGTAAAGGCCTTGCGGATTACCCCTGCAAATCGGCGGGCCTGGTGGAATACGCCTATTTTGCGCGCAGCATCGACGACCGGATTCAGACCGAGTGCATCGGCTGCCCACCCGACCCGCATCCCGAGCAGTGGTATTGCGCCTGGCGCTTCACGCTGAAACCGGATTGAAAAACTCATCTGACGCTCAATGGAGGCGTTGTCCCGCGGCTTGAAATACTCACGAACTGCCGTGGTCTCCTCGTTTTCAATCCGCAGGATGCCGCGCCCTTGCAGCGTGATCTGAGCCTTTTATGTCGGTTTCAGGTTGCCGGTGATTGATAAACCGCAGTCGCCAAGATCTGATCTGACTTGAACCAACTTTGCAATTTCCTAAACCTGCACCTTTGTTCTGCTAATCTCAATTTCCTTCTGCCCGGATCATGATTCGTTCCAGGCACGCTATACGTAATAAACCTGAGTGGCGGAGAAATACTTCAGATTGTCCCTTAGCAACGTTTCACTACTGTCCCAACATTGATGTTGGATGATGGTCTAACATTCTAATGCCAAATGGTTTTTAGGGCAAAATGGCATTTGTCGATTTGAAATCAGCTGGGCGAAAATGGGAAGTTCCTTCAGATCTTAAGGAGGAACGCGCCCATGAATTCCGGGAAAACTATTTTCTCGCAGCTGATGGATTTTCTCTCCCCTTACGAGTTTCGTCAGTGCGTGCAGCGGTACAACGGCAACTTCAAAATCAAGAGCTTCTCCTGCTGGGATCAGTTTCTGTGCATGGCCTTTGCTCAGCTGACCTTTCGCGAGAGTCTGCGCGACATCCAGGCCTGCCTGCGAGCAACCCCCTCAAGGCTTTATCATGCGGGCATTCGTGGCAAAGTGTCCCGAAACACCTTGGCGCATGCGAATCAAGTTCGCGACTGGCGCATCTATGCCGACTTCGCACAGATACTGATTGCCAAGGCCAGAGCGCTTTATGTCAACGACTCCTTCGGGGTCGATTTGGATCACTGCGTCTATGCGCTGGACTCCACGACGATCGACCTGTGCCTGGCGGTGTTCCCGTGGGCGCAGTTCCGCAAACGCAAGGCGGCGGTGAAGCTGCACACGCTGCTGGATCTGCGCGGCAACATCCCCAGCGTGGTCATTGTCACCTCCGGCAAAGTTCACGACGTCCGAATCCTGGATCAACTGCGCATCGAGCCCGGCGCGATCTACATTGTCGACCGCGGCTACATCGACTTTGCTCGACTGCACCGCATTCATCTGGCCGCCGGTTTCTTCGTCACACGAGCCAAGAACAACTTTCGCTTCCAACGGCTGTATTCGCAGCCCGTAAACTCGGCCGCCGTGCGTTGCGACCAGGTGGTGGTTCCCCGCAACTTCTACGCCCGGCGGGATTACCCTTCAAAGCTGCGACGCATCCGGTATGTGGATCCAGAGACTCAGAAAAAGCTGGTGTTCCTGACCAACAACTTTACGCTGCCCCCCGAGACCGTGGCCTCGCTGTATCGCTGCCGATGGCAAGTGGAGCTGTTCTTCAAATGGATCAAGCAGCACCTACGAATAAAAGCATTTTACGGGACCACCGAGAACGCCGTCAAAACTCAAATATGGATCGCCATCACCGTCTACGTGCTGGTAGCCATCGTAAAGAAAAATCTCAAACTGGAACAGAGCCTCTACACAATTTTACAGATTTTGAGTGTCGCCGTATTTGAGAAAACGCCCTTAGATCGGGCACTCGCAAGCACTGACTGCATAGATCAGAATTACTCAACCCCTAACCAATTGCAATTGTTTGATTAACGTTGGGGCAGCAGTGGCAACGTTTATTTTCTGTTGGTCATGATTTTTAAATCCTGTTTGGGTAATATTCCCCGCAGCTTGCTGCGGTAGAATCGACAAAAACTTTGAATGAATACCCTGCCGTTTGCAGCGGGGATGGTTTATTTCGACCGCAAAAACAGGTCCATCGCCGCTGGGCTAATGAATTCAAATCTTCATTAACAAATTGCCCCTTTGCACTCCGTCTATCAGCACTGCCGTCAGTCGTTGATAAACAAATTTCTATTGGATCTACAAAGACATCTCTATTCGCACAACTACAATTATCCTCACACTGGGAGCTGGCTGCGCCGCTGCATACTAAATGCAACTATTTGATCATAGCTGAAACAAGTCCCGGGAAAGATTTCACTTGACATAGTATATAGATCTGATGTATCAGATCCAAAGAGTGCCGAATATAGTTGGTTCCACCGATCCCTTGAGCTGTTAAGTGCTGCCATGCAAGGTTCCGGACGGACAATTCATCCTCATATCCTTACGACGTGTTCGACCCCCGCAGGTCTTCCCATCCCATCCATTAGCATGAAGCCCTTGCAATTCAATCAACCAATTGTGAAGACACAGGAGGACGTATGACCCAGCAACTTCCTTCCCATGCCCGGATCGTCGTCATCGGCGGCGGCATTGTCGGCTGCAGCACCGCCTACCACCTGACGAAAATCGGTCACACCGATGTCGTGCTCCTGGAGCGCAAGGAGCTCGGGTGCGGGACCACATGGGCGGCCGCCGGCCTGGTGGCCCAGCTCCGGCAGAACCGCGAAATGACCAACCTCGCCAAGTACGCAACCCGGCTCTATCCCGCACTCGAGGCCGAGACCGGGGTCGCCACCGGCTACGTGACGACCGGGGCCCTGGGCGTCTGCCAGACGGAAGACCGGCGCCGCGAATGGCTGCGGGGGTCGGCCATGGCCAGCGCCTTCGGCATCGAGATGTACGAAATCAGCCTAAAGGAAGCCGAGGACATGGTCCCGGGCATGAGCACCAAGGGGCTGGTGTCCGTTTTTTACCTTCCCAACGACGGGCAGACCAACCCCCTGGAGACCACCCGCTCCTTGATAAAGGGCGCGCGCATGCGGGGTGCCAAGGTCTTCGAAGATACAGCGGTGACCGGCATCAAAATGAAAAACGGGGCCGTCTGCGGGGTCGCTACCGAGCATGGCGACATTGCCTGCGAAATAGTGATCAACTGCGCCGGCATCTGGGGCCGGGATGTCAGCAAGATGGTCAACGCCAGCGTTCCGCTATATGCGGCCGAGCACATGCACGCCGTCACCCAGCCGATCAAGGGGCTTAAAAAGATCTTCCCCTGTGTGCGCGACTTTGACGGCCGTACCTATTTCAAGGCCGAAAACGGCTCCATCCTCTTCGGCGGATTCGAGGCCTTGGCCAAACCCTGGGGGATGAACGGCATACCCAAGGATTTCAAATTCACCGAGCTTTCCGAGGACTGGGAACAGTTCAGCCCCTTCATGGAGTGCGGCCTGCAGCGTTTCCCGGACCTGGAGACCGCCGAGATCCGGCACCTGTCCAATGTGCCCGAAAGCTTCACGGCTGACAATGCATTCATGGTCGGCGAGGCGCCGGGCATCAAGAATTTCTTCGTGGGCTGCGGCATGAACTCGGTCGGCATCGCCAGCGCCGCGGGCTGCGGCAGGGCGTTGGCCCAATGGGTCGACCAGGGCTATCCTGAGGAGCAACTGTGGCCCGTTGACATCCGCCGCTATTTCCATTGGCAGATGAACACCCGCTATGTGCACGATCGCGTGAAGGAGACCGTCGGCATTCTGTATGAACACCACTATCCCAACCGCCAGCGCACGACGGCGCGTCCCATCATCTGCTCTCCCTTCCACGACCGGCTGGCCCGGCACGGGGCCTGCTTCAGCATGCTCGCCGGCTGGGAACGCGCCGATTGGTTCGCACCGCAGGGCGTCGAGCCGGTTCATCAGTACAGCTGGGGCCGGGCCAACTGGTTTCCCTACCAGAAAGAGGAACATCTGGCCGTGCGCGACACCGTGGGCATGTACGACCTGACCTCCATGCACAACTACCTCGTCCAGGGGCCCGATGCGGAGGCCGTCCTGCAGAAAATCTGCGCCAACGACGTGGCCGTACCGGTGGGAACGGTGGTCTACACCCCGCTTTTGAACGTGCACGGCGGGTTTGAGTCGGACTTGACCGTTACGCGCTTTTCGGAAGACTCCTTTTTCATCGTGACCGCTTTGGGAACGGGAGTGAGGGACTTCGATTACATCAAGCGCCGCATCCCCGAGAGCGCGCGTGCGACCATCACGGATGTCACCCATGGGTACGCCATGCTGGCGGTCATGGGGCCGAATGCCCGCAAACTTCTGTCCACACTCACCGATGCCGACCTTTCCAACTCGGCCTTTCCGTTCCGGACCGCCCGGCAGATCGATTTGGGCTATGCACGGCCCTGGGCGTTGCGGGTGACTTACGTCGGCGAGCTCGGCTGGGAGCTTTACATTCCGACCGGGTTTGCGGTCCCGGTTTTCGACGCCATCATGGAAGCCGGGAAGCAGTACGGCTTGCGTCTGGTCGGCATGCAGGCGGTCAATTCGCTGCGCATGGAAAGCGGCTACCGCCACTGGGAGACCGAAATCGGTCCGGAAGACACCCCCTATGAAGCCGGGCTCGGGTTCTGCGTCAGGCTGGACAAGGGCGATTTCATCGGCCGGGATGCGTTGCTGCAGCAGAAGGAAAAGGGCATCACCCGCAAGCTGGCCATCTTCACGCTGGAGGATTCCGAGCCCCTGCTTCTGCGCAGCGAGCCGGTCTACCGCAACGGAGAGCACGTGTCCGAGATCACCTCCGGAGCCTACGCCTTCAAACTGGGCACCTCCATCGGTATGGGGTACCTGAACCAACCGGGCGGCATCACGAACGACTGGATTCTCTCAGGCAAATATGAAATTCTGGTGGAAGGCAAGAAATATCCGGCCCGGGTCCACATGAAATCGCCGTACGATCCCAGGAATGAGCGCCCGAAAATGTAGCAGGATGTTGAAACACCGAACCTGTGGAGGGGAAAAGTATGAACGTGGTTGTTTTGTTGAAGCAGGTGCCGGACACGGAATCCCTGATCGAGATCAACGCCGATGCCAGTGACATCAAGACGGACAACCTGAAATGGATAATGAATCCGTATGACGAACTGGCCGTCGAAGAGGGGATACGGATCCGGGAAAAGCTTGGAAGCGGGAAAGTAATCGTTCTTAGCGTCGGCCCCGAGCGAGCGACGGCGGCGATCCGTACTGCGCTGGCCATGGGCGCCGACGAGGGAGTGTTGATCACCGACCCGGCACTGGGAAAACCGGACCCGCTCACCACCGCCAAGGTGTTGGCGGCGGCGTTGAAAGCCGTCCCCTTCGACCTGATCATCGCCGGGCAGCGCGCCGTGGATGACGACAGCTACCTTGTGCCTGCGGCGGTGGCAGAATACCTTGGCATTCCCATGCTCGGCATGGTCGTGCGCCAGGAGATCAGAGGTGGCAAAATCCAATGCGAGCAGTCTCTGCAGGATGGAACCGCCGTGGTCGAGACGGATCTTCCGGCGCTTTTTACCACCCAACGCGGTCTGAACCAACCCCGCTACGCCTCGCTTCCCAACATCATGAAGGCCAAGAAGAAGCCGCTTGAAACCAAGAGCCTCGCGGCCCTCGGGCTGGATGCCGCGCAGCTGGGAGCCGACGCACTGAAAACGAGAATCCTGTCGCTCGCCTTTCCGCCTCAACGCAAGGTCTGCAAAATGATCGCCGGAGAAACGGTCGAAGAGAAAGCGGCGAGGTTGGTCCAAACACTGCACGAAGAAGCCGGCGTTCTGTGAGCGGGCGGGGGAAGGAGAGGCAATTATGTCAGATGGCATCCTGGTGGTTACCGAATGTGCCGATAATAGGTTTCGCAAGTCTACCTATGAAGTGGTCAGCGAGGGGCGCCGACTATCCGATCAGTTGAACACGTCGCTCACCGTCGTTGTGCTGGGGAGCGATGTGCTCTCCGCGGCCGCCGAACTCAAGCATTATGGCGCAGATCGGGTGCTGGTGTGCGAGGCCCCCGAGCTGGCGGATTTCGACTCGGATCGGTTCACCCCGATTCTGTTCGATATCGTCACCGCCCGGCAGCCGAAAATCGTTCTGTTCAGTGCCTCCATTCGAGACAAACAACTGGCCACGCGCCTGGCGGCCAAGCTCCATGCCGGATTGGCCATGGAATGCACGGGACTGGCCTTGGAGGGTGAAAACCTCATCGCCACCCGCTCCATGTACGGCAGCAAGCTGATTGCCAAGGTGGCGCTTGCAGGCACGCCGCAGATCGCCGCGTTGCGGCCCAATGTGTTCCCGGCGGCTGCCGTTGAGAAGGCCAGCGAAATCGAGCGCATTCAAGTCAAGCTTGTTCCGTCGCGGATAAGGTTGATCGAGAAAAGACAAAGTGTCGCCAAGCTGGATCTCACGGAATCCGATGTGGTAGTCTCCGGCGGGCGCGGGTTGGGGGGTGCGGACTTCAGTGTGCTCGAGACATTGGCCGGTTTGCTGGGCGGGGTGGTGGGTGCAACCCGCAGCGCAGTGGACGAGGGCTGGCGGCCGCATGCCGATCAGGTGGGGCAGACCGGGAAGGTCGTGTCGCCCAAACTGTATTTGGCCTGCGGGATTTCGGGCGCCATTCAGCACATTGCCGGCATGAGCTCCTCCGGCTGTATCGTGGCCATCAACAAGGACTCCGATGCGCCCATTTTCAGGTATGCCGACTACGGGATCGTGGGCAATCTGTTCGAGTTGGTGCCCGCCATCGTCAAGCAAATTCAGAAATGAATCGCGGCGAAAGAAGGTACACCCCATCAGGTTCCGACAGACTGCTGAAAAGCGGGCATCAAGTCGTCAGACAAGGCACGCTTGGTTTTGAAAAATTGAGCCAAAGGAGGTTCTCGTGAAACGAACACAGCATGCCGGCGGACTCCAGGGTACAGGGGTGCGCCTCAAGATGTTCACCGAGGATGAATTGGACAAGATCCATCTGGCTACCTTGGAAGTGTTGGATAAGGTGGGCGTATTCGTTGAGGCCGATGAGGCCATCGCGGTTTTCGACGGTGGCGGGTGCCGGGTGGACTCGAAGACCAAGGTGGTCCGCATTCCGCCCTACGTCGTCGAAGATGCGATCCGTTCAGCGCCACCCAAGGTCGTTCTCGCAGGCCGCAAGCCTGAGAACGACATCGTTCTTGAAACCAACCGCATCGCTTTCACCAACTTCGGCGAGGGCATCAACATCGTGGACCCCTATAGCGGGGCAATCCGGGAGACCACCAAGCAGGATGTGGCCGACAGCGCACGCATCGTGGACGCTCTGGATGACATCGACGTCTACGAACGGGCGGTTGGGGCGCACGATGTCCCTCAGGAAGTGCAGCCGCTTCACGATGCCGAGGCCTTTCTCACCCATACGACCAAGCACTGCTTCCATGGGGCGGGCAACGGCATCCTGATGCGCGCGGCCATCCGAGTGGCTGCGGCCATCGTGGGCGGCATGGACAATCTTAGAGAACGGCCGATCATCTCTTTCAACACCTGCCCGGTGAGCCCTCTGAAGCTGGTCAAAGATTGCTGTGAAATCATCATGGAAGGTGCACGGTCGGGTATAATGGTGAACCTTCTGTCGCAGGCTCTTTCGGGCGCCACCGCCCCGGTGACCTTGGCGGGAACGTTGGTGGGCCACAACTCGGAGGTTCTCTCCGGCATCGTGCTGAATCAACTCACCCGCAAGGGATCCCCAGTCATGTATGGCAGCTCGACCTGCCCCATGGACCTCAAGCGCAGCACCGCCACGGTCGGCTCTCCAGAGTGCGGAATGATCAGCGCCGCCGTGGCCCAGATCGCTCAGCGCTACTCCATTCCCAGTTGGACGGCCGGTGGGTAGGGGGACAGCAAGGTGTCAGACGCCCAGTCTGGCCATGAAAAGACCCTCACGGGGCTGCTTCCGGCGTTGGCAGGTGCCAACCTAATTTACGGCCTCGGGATGCTCGAAATGGGGGTGACTTTCAGCTACGGCCAACTGGTGATGGACTGCGATTTTGCGCGCATGATCAAGTTCGTCGTCAACGGTATTCTCGTGAACGATGAAACGCTGGCGGTCGATGTTATTAAGGAGGTAGGGCCGTTCAAGGACTTCTTGGCCCATCCAATGACTTTCAAGTTTATGCGCTCGCAGTCGCAGCCGCAGTTGATCGACCGCTCCCGGCGGGATCGCTGGACCGCTGCCGGCGCCAAAGACCTTTACACAAGGGCCAACGAGAAGGCGATCCATATCTTAGAGAACCACCAGCCGGACCCTCTGCCTGAGAGCACGCTCAAGGAGATCCGGGCCATCGTTGATGAGACCGAGGCCGATATGGGGATCAGCCGAAAATAGAGATGCACCAGAGCAAAACAAATCGATTTTACTACCGGGAGGAAAACCATGTTTAATTTCAAAGCGATTGGCGATGCCCTGATTGCCTGCGATGAAGCCAGGGTGATCAACATAGTCCAAAGCGGTTTGAATCAGGGAGTGCCTGCCAAGGATCTGCTCAACCAGGGGCTCATCGCCGGAATGGATCTTGTTGGCGAGAGGATGGAAAAAGAGGAAATGTTCATCCCGGAAGTCCTGATGGCGGCCAAGGCCATGAGTTCCGCCGTCGGGATCCTCAAACCGCAGTTGGCGGAGGGGGACGTGGGCGTCAAGGCCAAGGTGGTCATCGGCACGGTGAAGGGGGATTTGCACGACATCGGTAAAAACCTTGTGGCCATGATGCTGGAAAGCGGCGGTCTGGAGGTGCATAACCTGGGTGTGGACATCCCGCCAGAAAAATTCGTCGAGGCGATCAAGGCCACAGGGGCGAACATCCTGGCGCTTTCGGCGCTGCTTACGACCACCATGCCCATGATGAAGGAAACGATCAGCGCTGTGACCGAGGCCGGGATCCGGGACAAGGTCAAAATCATCGTCGGCGGGGCACCCGTGAACCAGGCCTTTGCCGACCAGATCGGAGCCGACGGATTTGCCCCGGATGCGGGTTCGGCTTCCAAACTGGCCAAATCCCTGATATGACATAAACGGTTCGGCAGAGCCGAAGCGGCGCATGGGGAGTGGATCGTGATGGGATCACGTGGGCTCTAAACCCACGCAGCCGGGTGCAACTCCCGGACTCCCCACTGCATGGCTTCACAATGACCGGGTGACGGCGTGGAAGAAAAGGCGTTGATTCGCTGTTGCGGGTCAGCGCCTTCTTAGTGCATGATTCAGAGGCAATTCTGTTCGGCACGAGGGGAAACGATGAAGACCGTCACATGGTCCACGACGCAACGTCGGCGCCTGAAAGAACTCGGTGCCTCCGGGAGCCAGCTGAATCTCGAGTTTTCCACTGCCGACGAGCGTGATGCTGTGTTCCAGCAGGCGTCAGGCGAGCTCGTCAAGCGCGAGCGCCAGCGTCTGGAGGACTTCGGCAGGCTTTCGCGGCGACCCCGTGTGTGCCGGCTCGAAAGCCGCCTGGTTAAAGCGCTGGTCGCCCAGGGGTTCTCCCAGGTGACCACCCCCGTCATAATGGCGCGAACCCATCTGGCAAAAATGACCATTACAGCCAGCCACCCGCTCAGTTCACAAATTTATTGGATCGACAAGAATCACTGCCTGAGGCCGATGCTCGCCCCGCATCTGTATTACCTGCTGCAGAATTTACTGCGCGTCTGGGAGAAGCCGGTGCGAATATTCGAAGTTGGCCCGTGCTTCCGCAAGGAGTCCGGGGGGGCTCAGCATGCCAGCGAGTTTACCATGCTGAATCTCGTCGAGGCCGGTTTGCCGGTAGAGGCGCGCGCGGAGCGGTTGAAATCGCTGGCAACACTGGTCGCCGAATCAGGCGGAGTCAAGAATAGCTGCCTCGAATCCACCCATTCCGAAGTCTACGGCGAAACCATTGATGTGGTCTCCGGCCCGGAGAAACTCGAAATCGGATCTGCGGCCATGGGCCCGCATCCCCTGGATCGCGCCTGGCGGATCACCGACACCTGGGTGGGCATCGGTTTCGGACTGGAGCGCCTGATTATGGCCGCCGAGGAAGGCGACAGCCTGGGCCGGTGGGGGCGCAGCCTCTCGTATCTGGACGGCATCCGCCTCAACATTTGACCGGCGCTGGCAGCATTCCCAGGGAAGCCCGATGGCAGCTCTTGCACAAAATCACATTATCCATCAACTTGACGAGTTGCTTTCCGCTGTTCGCCGCGGAAAACCACTTGAGGATACACACATCCGTTTTCTGCTGGGCTTGACCGACCGCATGCTCTTCGGCCGGCTCTTTCAGGCGGCGCGCGAGGCCCGAGATGAACACTTCGGAAACAAAGTTTTTCTTTACGGTTTTATTTATTTCTCAACCTTCTGCCGCAACGACTGCACCTTCTGTCAATACCGCCGGCACAACCGGTTGTTGCCTCGGCATCGCAAATCGTCGGCTGATATCCTCGTTGCGTCCATAAGACTCGCCGAGGCAGGGGTTCATCTCATCGACCTCACCATGGGCGAAGATCCCCAGATTGTCGGGGAGGAAACAGACGGAACCGCTTTTCTGCTTGAGAGCCTGCGGGAGGTCAAGAAGTCCACCGGCCTTCCTATCATGATTTCGCCGGGGGTCGTCCCCTCTGAACTCCTCAGCCGGCTGGCTCGCTCCGGTGCCGACTGGTATGCCTGTTACCAGGAAACCCATACCCGGCCTTTGTTCGCACGGCTGCGCCCCGGGCAGAGCTACGATGCACGTTGGCGAGCCAAGCTCAACGCCCGGAGCAGCGGGATGCTCATCGAGGAAGGAATTCTGAGCGGGGCCGGCGAGACGATCGATGACGTTGTCGCCTCGTTGGCCATGATACGGATGCTTAACCCCGACCAAATCCGGGTGATGACCTTTGTTCCTCAGCCGGGAACGCCAATGGAGGATATTCCGGCACCGGATTCCCTGCGGGAGCTTCTGATCATCGCAGTGCTGCGGCTCGCTTTTCCTGACCGGCTGATCCCGGCCTCATTGGACGTGGAGGGGCTTGACGGGCTGCAGCTGCGGCTGGATGCCGGCGCCAACGTGGTCACTTCGCTCATCGCACCGGGCGCCGGGCTGACAGGCGTCGCCAGCATCACGAGGGACATCGAAAATTCCCTTCGCATGCCTTCCGCCGTCAGCCCTGTCCTGGCGCGCTGCGGCTTGACACCGGCCGGCCGGGAAGACTATTGCACGTGGATGCAGGAGCGGCGACGGACGGTATATTCTGGTAATAACGGATGAGTTCCATGCGGATTGCGGTGGTCGGCGGAAAACTTCAAGGGGTGGAAGCCTGCTACCTGGCTCGGAAAGCCGGCTGGCACGTCCGGTTGGTGGACTGCCGATCAGATGTCCTCGCCCGAAGTCTGTGCGATGAGTTTGTCCTGAGCGAACTGACCCGGAAGCGAGACCTGAACCGGATCTTCGGCGGCATCGACCTGATTCTTCCGGCACTGGAGGATCAGAAAGCGCTAGATGTGCTGAGCCG
>Ga0105090_10001871_pt1 | contig 11523 bp, 7 predicted proteins | sample PPLLak3March2015_FD_79110 | JGI IMG/M metagenome (GOLD analysis project Ga0105090, IMG submission 79110) | Freshwater sediment microbial communities from Prairie Pothole Lake near Jamestown, North Dakota, USA - PPLs Lake P7 Core (1) Depth... | ecosystem: Environmental > Aquatic > Freshwater >... | reverse complement strand
CTGCGTGCCGGCGTCATCCTCTTCTTCACGAACCTCGGCGTGCTGATGCTGATGGCCGCCTTCTACTGGCGGTGGCTGGGCTGGCCCGGCCTGCAGTCCTTCTGACGGACAGGGGAGGCAACATGAGCGACACCCTCATGAAGGTGCTCCTGGTCGACGACGAGAAGCGCTTCCGCGCCTCGACCGAGAAGGTCCTCGTCCGGCGCGGATTCGCGGTGGTCACCGCGGCCACCGGCGAGGAGGCCCTTGAGCGGCTTGGCAACGGGCCCGACGTTGTGATCCTCGACATCCGCATGCCGGGAATGGACGGCCTGACGGCGCTGCGCGAGCTGAAACGTCGGGCTCCGGAGGTGCCCGTGATCATGCTCTCGGGCCACGCCTCCGAGGACGCGGCACGGGTTGCCCTCGATCAGGGAGCCTTCGACTTCCTGGCCAAGCCCTGCGACATCGACCTGCTGGCGGCCAAGCTCCACGAGGCGCACCGGTCACGACACGTCTTGGGTCGCCAGGAGGAGAGGCGCGTCGGTGAGGTCATGATCCCGATGGCCGACTACACGAGGGTGGCGGCCGAGGAAACGGTGGAGGAGGCGATCGCGGCCCTGCGCCACTCGTTCGCTACGAAGGTCGCGTCGGACAGCGTCATGGAGACGGGCCACCGCTCGCTGCTGGTGGCGGGGGCGGACGGCGGCGTGGTCGGAGTCCTGGCGATCACCGATCTGCTGGAGGCGACCATGCCTCGGTACCTGACGGCCCCGAAGCCGACCCTCGCCGATGCCATCCAGTACTCGCCCATGTTCTGGGTGGGCATGTTCACCCGCGAGGTGACCCGGCTGCGGACGATCCGGGTGCGAGAGATCATGTCGCCGGTGCCGCCCGAGATCCCCGCCGACGCCTCGCTCATGGAGGCAGCGTACCTGATGGTCCAGCGGGGAGCGCGCCGCCTCGTGGTGACACGCCACGGCGGCATCATCGGCATCATCCGCGAGCAGGAGCTGTTCTTCGAGATCGATCGGTTGATCCAAGGTGCATCGAAGGGAGACTCGAGCTCATGAGCCAGCCGAAGAGCACGAACATCTCAAGTGTCCAGCTCCAGGTGACCCGGTACCAGAGGGAGAAGGCCCTCGGCCAGCGCGGCGTGACGGTGTGGTTCACCGGCCTCAGCGCCTCCGGCAAGTCGACGGTGGCGATGCTGGCCGACCAGATGCTCACCGATCGCGGCAAGCACTGCTACGTCCTCGACGGCGACAATGTCCGCTTCGGGCTGAACCGGGACCTCGGATTCAGCCCCGAGGACCGCAATGAGAACATCCGCCGCATCGGTGAGGTCGCCAAGCTCTTCACCCAGGCCGGGATCATCAACCTGACCGCCTTCATCTCGCCCTACCGCGCGGACCGCGACCGCAACCGCGGCATCCAGGAGCCGCGCGACTTCGTCGAGGTGTTCATGAACTGCCCGCTCGAGGTCTGCGAGCAGCGTGACCCGAAGGGCCTCTACCTCAAGGCGCGCGCGGGCCAGATCCTGGAGTTCACGGGGATCTCGGCTCCCTACGAGGAGCCGATCAACCCCGAGCTCGTCCTCGACACCGGCGACGAGAGCGAAGAGCAGAGCGCGAACAGGGTGATTGCCTACCTCGAGCGCCACGGCTACCTCGCACGCGCCTGAGGAGAGCACACGAGATGGTCGCAACTCGCGAAGCCAGCATTCTGCTCGTCGACGATGAAGCGCGGTTTCTCTCCACGACGCAGAAGCTGCTGGAGCGGAAGGGCTACCGGGTGGAGACCGCCTCCAGCGGGTCCGAGGCGCTCGAAAAGCTGGAGCACCTCTACGTGCAGGTGGTCATCCTCGACGTCAAGATGCCGGGCATCGACGGCATCGCCACCCTCAGGGAGATCAAGCGCGGGTTCCCGCTGATCGAGGTGATCATGCTCACCGGCCACGGGACGATCGACTCAGCGGTCGAGGGCGTCAAGCTGGGAGCTTCCGCCTACCTGATCAAACCCGCGGACGTGGACGTGATCTCGGAGAAGATCGAGGAGGCTCTCGAACGGCGGAACGCCATCCGGTCGAGGGCGCAAGACCGCGCCAAGAGATTCCGGGATCTCAAGTTCCAGCTCGCGGTGGGGCTGCTCGCCGCCTTCACCTTGCCCTATGCGGCCTTCTTCGCCTTCTTTCAGTACCAGTTCGTCGGCACCCTCAAGAGCTCGGGCCGTATCAGTCTCGAGGCGCTCGCCACCAGCCAGAAGAACACAATCGACCTGTTTCTCCAGGAACGCGTGATCAATATCTTCAGCCTGTTCCACGAGCGCGATCTGACATCGCCGCCCTCGCAGGAGAGGATGGAAGGGTACCTCCAGAAGCTGCGGCAGCAGAACGACGCCTTCACGGACGTCGGGTTCCTGAACCGTGAAGGAATCCAGACCGGGTACGCCGGTCTCTTTCCCGACCTGTTGGGCAAGGATTACAGCCACGAGGAGTGGTTCCAGCTGCTGATGCGCCAGGACCAGGACTACTACATCAGCGACATCTACCTGGGCTTCCGCAACAAGCCGCACTTCACCATCGCCGTCAAACACGTCTTCGAGGACGAGACCTGGGTGTTCCGCTCGACCCTCGACCCCGACAAGTTCTACATGTTCATGCGCTCGATCGGCCGCGGCAAGTCGGTGGAATCCACCTTGATCAACCGGGAGGGCCGATATCAGCTGGTGGACCCGGACCGGGGCGAGCTGCTGGGTATGGCCGACTTCGTGCCTCCGGTGGAGGAGGCGAACGGCATTCAGGAAGTCGAGATCGACGGCCAGCAATTCCTGGTGGGGCATGCCTGGCTCCGCGAGGCGCCGTGGGCGCTGGTGGTGCGGCAGGCCTTCAGCGTCGCGCATGCCGACATGTACCGCAGCCGGCGGATCATGAGCCTGACGCTGCTGGTCCTCTTCTTCGTCATCGCCACGTGCATCTGGTTCGCCAACAGCTTTCTCATCGACCGATTCCGGGAGAGCGCCGAGAGGGGCGACGAGCTGAGAACTCAGCTCTTCCACGCCTCGAAGCTCGCCTCGGTGGGTGAGCTGGCAACCGGCGTGGCGCACGAGATCAACAATCCGTTGGCGGTGATCGTGGCCGCAAGCGGGGTCATCAGGGACGTCTTCAATCCCGAGTTCGCGCTGGAGCCGAGCCGGGAGGCGGTGCTCAAGGAGGTCGATAACATCGACTCTGCGGTCTTCAGGGCCCGGACCATCACCCGGCAGCTCCTTGATTACGGCCGCAAGTACGAGCCGACGCTGGAGCCCTGCAACGTCAACCTGATCCTCGACGACGTCATCGAGGGGCTGAAGGCGCGCGAGTTCGAGCTCGAGGGCATCGCGATCGTCCGCGATTACGATCCGGGCCTACCGGACGTCCTTCTCGACCGCGACAAGATCAGACAGGTCTTCTTGAACCTGATCAACAACGCCGGTGACGCCATGGCGAACGGCGGCACGGTGACCGTCACAACGCGGCGCCACCAGGACGGCATCCGGGTTTCCGTCAAGGACACGGGGGTCGGGATCCCGGCTGAAATCGTGGAGCAGATCTTCAACCCGTTCTTCACGACCAAGGAGGTCGGCAAGGGAACGGGACTCGGCCTCAGCGTCTCCCTGAGCATCGTCAAGTCTCTCGGTGGGACCATCAACGTGCAGTCCATCGAGGGGGCGGGAACCGTGTTCACGGTGACGTTGCCGATTCAACGAGCGGGCTAAAGGACTGATCATGGGGACACGCCGCGCAGTCCCGGTCGAGGACTCTCGCCATCACATCAGGAGGGGAATGTATGTCTGACCAGCATCGCGAGAACAAAACGAGTGAGCGGCTCCGAGTCGTGATCGTCGACGACGAGGACCGCTTCAGGGAGAGCCTCAAGCTGCAGCTTCAGGCTCGTGGCTTCGAGGTCTTCGATGCCGGCAACGGCGAGGATGCCATCAAGATCGTGCGCCACGACAACCCGCAGGTCGTCATCCTCGACCAGAAGATGCCTGGGATGGACGGCATCCAGACGCTCAAGGAGCTCAAGAAGATCCGTCCGGAAGTGCAGATCATCATGCACACCGGCCACGGCAGCATCGAGTCGGCGCGGGTGACGGGCAAGCACGACGTGTTCTCGTATCTGGAGAAGCCGTCGTCCATCGACGAGATCGTGAGCACGATCCGCGCCGCCGCCGAGGAGCGGATCTACGCGATGGCGAAGCACGAGATCGCCGTCGTTCCCGCAGGCGGGCTCAAAACGTGGCTGGTGGGGGTCCAGAACGCGCGACCGGGCATGATCCTCCTCGGCGTCGTGGTGTTCCTCGCCATCGCCCTCATGCCGCCCCCGAAGAAGCTCGTGACATTCTTGTCGTACCAGAAGACGGGCGGCGTCGAGGCCATCGCCGGCTACTCGGACTACCGCAAGATGGCGGCAGGCCAGACGATCACCGAGTACTACGGCAAGAAGGCATCGCTGTATCGCGAGGTGACAGCGCCCGACGGCACGAAGATCAAGGAGGCGCCCACGGTCGAGGCGGTCGCTCTCAGGGCGCAGGTCATGATCGGTGTGCTGGTGGTGGCGGCCCTCTTCTGGGCCACCGGTGCGGTGCCGATCGGAATCACCGCTCTGCTGGTGGGCGTTCTCATGTACTTCTTCGGGGTTTTCCCCGCCGACCAGGTGGCCCAGGCCTTCGCCAAGGACTCCGTGATCTTCATCTTTGGCGTGCTCGCGTTCGCCGGCGCCATCACCAAGACCGGCCTCGACCGGCGCATCGGCATCCTCCTGCTCGGTACGAGCACCTCGCTGTGGAAGTTCGGCCTCATCTTCGCACCGCTTCTGTCGGTGACCGCGGCCTTTCTCTCGGAGCACGCGCTGGTCGCGTTTCTCGCGCCCATCCTCATGCTGGTGTACATGGGCGCCATCAACGCCGCGGGCCTCAAGGCGGACAAGGGGCTCGTGGTGTTCCTGCTCCTCATGTTGACCTTGTGTGCGAACGTCGGGGGGCCGGGATCGCCGGCGGCGGGCGGGCGCAACGCCGTCATGCTGGGCATCTTCTCCGACTACGGGATCCAGATCTCGTTCGCCGAGTGGGTGAAGCTCGGCCTTCCTTTCGTTCCTGTCATGTCCATAACCATCGCCCTGTACTTCCTGCTGGTGTTCCGCAAGAGGATCGCCGTCAAGACGGTCAACATCGCCGCAGTGGTCAAGCGGGAGGGGGAGAAGATCGGCAAGATGACGCGCGACGAGTACAAGGCAGCGGGCGTGCTCGTGATCTTGATCGCCCTCTGGGTCACGATGTCGGGCGTGGTCGGGATGGGTGGTCCGGTGCTTCTCGCCCTGGTGCTCCTCAACGTGCTCGGGATCCTGAGGTGGAAGGACATCAACGGCATCCACTGGGACGTCGTCGCCCTCTACGCCGCTGCCAGCGCCATGGGCTACGGCCTGGCGTCCACCGGCGCGGCCCTCTGGATGGCCGACAGCCTGATCTCGGTCCTGCCGGAGTTCTTCAAGAGCGGTGACGGCCTGATCATCTCGGCGAGCCTGATCACCGGGCTCCTCACCAACTTCATGAGCGACGGCGCCACGGTGGCTGCGGTCGGCCCCATCACCGTCCCGATGGCGACTCTCTCGGGCACCTCGCCGCTCCTGGTCGGACTGATCACAGCCTTCGCGTCGTCGTTCGCCCACTTCCTCATCATCGGCACGCCCAACAACGCCATCTGCTACAGCATCGCCCGGGATCCGGAGACCGGCGAGCAGCTGCTGACGATGAAGGACTTCCTGGTTCACGGCCTGGCGGTCTGGGCCCTCAGCCTGGTGGTGCTCTGGGTCTGGGTCGTGTTCGGCTACTGGAAGTGGTTCAACGCCGCGGGCATGTGATCCCGGCGGTGGCAGCATGCGCCTGGTGACCCTGAATACGAGTTGCGACCGTCACGCGAAAGGTTGGGTCAGATGAAGAAAGACAAGATCAACCTGTTGATCGTGGACGACGAGGAGCAGTTCCTGGAGTCCATCAGCAAGAGCCTGGAGCTCAGGGATTTCCACGTCATCGCCGTGAACCGCGGCGACAAGGCCGTCGAGATCGCGAAGCAGCAGCCCATCGACATCGCGCTCGTCGACCTCAAGATGCCGGGCATCTCGGGCGAGGAGACGCTGCGGCTCCTCAAGCAGGAGCACAGATGGCTCGAGGTGGTGATCCTGACCGGTCACGGAGCGCTTCAGTCGGCGGTCGAGTGCACCAAGATCGGCGCGTTCTCCTACCTGCAGAAGCCCTGTGAGCTCTCGGCCCTGATCGAGGCCCTTCAGGCCGCGTACACGCAGAAGGTGATGAACCGCAGGCAGATCGAGGAGAAGAAGATGGAGAAGCTGCTGCAGATCTCCGCCTCGAGCAGCCCGCGCGACATCCTGCGGCGGCTGCGGGAGCTAGACGAGGGCGAGGACTGAGGAAGCTCGGGAAGAATCCGCGCCCCTGGCGCGGTTGCGTGAGATGTGTTCTCACGCCTCGATGGCCGAGAGGGCTGGAGCGGATGCCCGCGGCACTGCGGTGACACCGTACTCCGGCGGCATTTGGTGGTGAGGCCATGAGCCTCCGCGGAGTGCGGGCCCTGGTGCTGGCCCTCGCGGTCGGCTGGGCGTTGCCGGCGGCAAGCCAGAGCCCGCTCGCCGAGCGCGGCCAGTTCTACGGCGAGGTCGACGTCAGCGTCTTCAACCTCGAGGTCTTCGTGACCGATGCGAACGGTCAGCCGGTGGAGGGACTCCTGGTTGATGACTTCGAGCTGCTCGTCGACGGCGAACCGACCCCGATCCTCAACTTCTTCGCCGGCGTCGGAGCCCGTCCCGGCGCCACGACCGTGGTATCGGTCGGCGCCGGCAGCGGGGAGGGCCTCTCGGAGGAGCAGCCCGAGGCCCAGCGCCTGCACGTCGTGGTCGTGATCGACAACACCAGCATCCGGCCGACCAGCCGTAACCGGGTCGTCGGCAAGCTCAAGGAGATCCTCGCCGCCAGCCTCGGCCCGGAGGACAGGGTGATCGTGGCGACCCAGGGCCCGGGGCTCGCGGTCCGCCACGGCTTCGCGGATCCCGTGGAGGAGCTTGGCGCAGTTCTCGACGCCGTTGCCGGCGAGATCGCGAGCACCGCCCAGTTCGAGTCCGACCGGCTGGCGATCATCTCCGAGCTCAAGCGGGCTCCGGCCACGGCTCCCGGCGGCAGCGCGCAGGGCGTCGGCGGGTCGGCCTTCGTCCGCGATGACATCGTCAACGCCGCCCGCTCCGTCCTCGAGCGCATCCACTCGTACCAGCAGTGGCGCTACGACGTCTCGCGGCAGGCGGCGGCCGATCTCAGCGCTTTCATGGATGCTCTGGCAGGCCTCCCCGGCCGTAAGGCGCTCCTCTTCGTCGGCGAGGGCACGCCGTTCCGGGTCGCCGAAAGCCTCTACCAGGCGTGGGACGAGAAGTACCAGTACACGTGGGCCTCGATGGTCGACCCGCCGACCGATCTCGCGACCCTGTCGGCGCCGCTCGAGGCCAACCGGCGCAACCTGCGCCGGGTCTATGAGGCCGTGGCCGCCCGCGCTGCCGCGAGCCGCGTCACCCTTTACGCCATCGACGCCGGTCAGGAGCTCACGACGTCGCAGTCGAGCGCGGAGCACCCCGGCTACTCCGGTGCCTCCTTGCACGAGACGTCGCGACTCCTCCACCAGCAGCAAAGCCTGCAGCTGCTGGCAGCGGAAAGCGGCGGCCGCCACTTCACCAACCTCGAGAACGTCGCGCTCGTGGTGGACAGCCTGGCCGAGGACTTCGGCCATTACTACTCGCTGGGCTTCGCGCCCCCGGGTACGCCGGACGGCGAGTACCGACCGCTCGAGGTACGGGTGCGACGGCCTGGCTTCACGGTGCGCCACCGCTCGGGCTTCCGGGACAAGACCCTCAGCGACCTCATGGCCGACCAGCTGCACTCGGCTCTCACTCTGGATGTCGCTGCGAACCCGCTCGGCGTGAGAGTCGAGCCCCTGGAGTCCGACCGGGTCAAGCGGGGGCGGTACCGGCTGCGCCTCCTGGCCAGAGTTCCGATCGGCGGCTTGATGCTGGTTCCCCAGGCTGGCGAGCACCTCGGCCGCATCTCCGCCTGGGTCGCGGTCGCCAATGAGCTCGGCGGGACCTCCGAGGTGCACGGACGGCGCCTGCCGGTCCGCATTCCCGACGAGCAGCTGGCGACAGCCCTTGCGCAGGATGTGGGCTACGCGCTCGACATCGTCGTGGGGGGTGGCCGCCAGCGGGTCGCGGTGCTGGTGCGCGACGAGATCGCGCTCGTCACCTCAACCGTCACCCTCGACCTGCAGGACGGGACGGCCGTCGCCCTCGTGCGGCTCGAGGATGAGCCGGCCGCGCCGGTAGTCGAGGATCGTGCGGAAGCGGCCGAGCAGCCCGTTGCCGAGAATGCCGTTCACGCGCCGGAAGCTGCGCGTGGCCGCCACGCTGTGGGCGTGCAGGAAGGCCGCCGGGACCGGTGACAGGCTGAGCGTGCCGAGCTCGATGCCGGCGACCGGCGCGAGCTTCGCGTCGGCCGTGCCGCCGACCCCCTGAGCGGTGACCGCGAGGTGGGCCTCGGGGACCCTCAGATCGCGATGCGAGCCGCGGATCAGCAGCAGGTGGTTCTCCGTGCCGGTGTCCACCATGAGCCGCGCCTTGAGGGAGCGCCCGTCGACGGTCGTAATGCGGGCGGTGACGAAGGGGCGCCGCCGATCGATGACGAGCGGGACCACGTGCCCGCTTCCCCGGTATGTGAAGCTGGCTGCGTCGTGCAGGAGGACCGTTCCGCGCCGCGGGTCGATGTCGACCACGAAATGCTCGAAGAGATCGCTGCCGAGCAGGCCGGAGAAGGCAGGGGTTCCGGCAGCCGAAGGACCGCCGCCGAGGCCGTGGACGGCGAGACCGGTGCGGTACAGGACGCCGTCCGCAGCGCGCAGGGCCACATCGGGCGCGATCAGAACCGGCAGGCGTACGCCGCCCATGCCGGTGCCCCAGCCTGCGGGTCGGGTGTGGAGCCCGAGCGCCGGCGCCAGGTCGGGGTCGGTGAGGGCGGTGAGCTCGCTCCCCGAGTCGATGACGAAGTCGAGGGGTGGTGAGCCGCCGATCACGATCGGCACCGTCGGTAGGCCGCGGGCAGGGGTCAGCGGCAGCTCGAAGGAGCAGGGGAGGACCGCCGCCGGGTCGGCGGCGAGCCCGCCCGCGGCGGCGAGGGCGAGCTGGGCGACGGCGATGGCGCAGGCCCGTTTCAGATACCGAGTCTTGATCACCTGGGCAGTGTACGCGACCGCGGGCGGCGGCGGATTCTCGGGCTCCGAGAGTCGGCGTCCGGCGGCCGGCAGCAGGGTCTACAATCGCCGCGATGGCCGACGAAGAGCGGCGGGCGGCGACCCACTACCGGGCCTGCAACCTGTGCGAGGCAATCTGCGGCCTCGCGATCGAGGTCCGGGGAGGCGAGATCCTCGCTATCCGCGGCGATCGCGACGACCCCTTCAGCCGCGGCCACGTCTGCCCCAAGGCCGTGGCTCTCCAGGATCTCCACAACGACCCGGACCGACTGCGGCAGCCGCTGCGCCGGGAAGGCGACGAGTGGCGGACCGTCGCCTGGGAGGAGGCCCTCGACGAGGCCGCGCGGCAGATTCGCGGGGTGCAGGCCCGGCACGGCCGCGACGCGATCGCGGTCTACCTCGGCAACCCGACGGTCCACAACTGGGGCGCGCTGCTCTTCGCGCCAGCCCTGATCCGCTGCCTGCACACCGTCAACTGCTTCTCCGCCACCTCGGTCGACCAGCTGCCGCACCACGTGGCGGCGGCCCTGATGTTCGGGCACAAGCTGCTGCTGCCGGTGCCCGATGTCGACCGCACGCAGCACCTGCTGATGCTCGGTGCCAACCCGCTGGCCTCCAACGGCAGCATGATGACCGCACCCGGGATCCGGCGGCGGCTCGCCGAGCTGCGCGCCCGTGGCGGGAGTCTGGTGGTGGTCGATCCCCGCCGCACCGAGACCGCGGCGATCGCCGACCGCCATCACTTCATCCGCCCGGGCACCGATGCGCTGCTCCTCGCGGCGCTGCTGCGCACGATTTTCGACGAGGGGCTCGCGCGGCCTGGGCGTCTGGCGGCGTGGTGCGATGGCGTCGAGGTGCTGTCCGGGCTCCTTGCCGATTTCGAGCCACGGCGTGTTGCGGAGGCCACCGGAATCGCCGCCGGGGACATCGTCGCCATGGCGCGGAGCTTCGCGACCGCGCCGGCCGCCGTCTGCTACGGCCGGATGGGGGTCTCGACCCAGAGCTTCGGCAGCCTCTGTCAGTGGCTCATCAATCTCCTCAACATCGTCACCGGGAACCTCGACCGCGCGGGGGGCGCGATGTTCACGAGGCCCGCCGTGGACCTGGTCGCGAGGACCGGCCGGGGACGTCTCGGGGGCCGGACGAGCCGCCGGCGCGGCCTGCCCGGCTTCGGTGGTGAGCTGCCGGTGGCGGCGCTGGCCGAGGAGATCCGCGACGACGGGCCCGGGCGGATCCGGGCACTCATCACCGTGGCCGGCAACCCGGTGCTGTCGACACCCAACGGGGCGGGGCTCGAGCGGGCGCTCGACGGCCTCGACTTCATGCTGGCGATCGACCCCTACCTCAACGAGACGACCCGCCACGCCCGGCTCATCCTGCCGCCGACCTCCGCGCTCGAGCACGACCACTTCGACCTCGCCTTCAACCTGCTGGCGGTGCGCAATGTGGCCCGCTACTCGCCGGCCCTCTTCGCGCCCGGGCCGGACCAGCGCCACGACTGGCAGATCCTCGAGGGGCTGCGGCGGCGCCTCGATCGGGACCGCCTTTCCGAGCGCCTCGGGCGGAGGCTCCAGGCCCGGCTCGGGCCGCGGCGGCTCCTCGATCTCGGCCTTCGTCAGGGCCCCTACGGCTCGGGCCTGCGGCCCTTCGGCGGCGGCCTGAGTCTCTCGGCCCTGGAGCACGCGCCGCACGGTCTCGACCTCGGCCCGCTCGAGCCCTGCCTGCCGGAGCGGCTGCGCACCCCCGGCCACCGCATCGCGCTCGCGCCGGAGGCTCTCGTCGCCGACCTGCCGCGCCTCGAGCGCGCGCTCGCGCAGCGGCCTCCGGAGGGCTCGTTCTCGCTCATCGGGCGGCGGCACCTGCGCTCCAACAACTCGTGGATGCACAACGCGCGACGGCTGATGGGCGGACGCGAGCGCTGCGTCCTGCTCATGCACCCTGACGACGCAGCGCGGCTCGGCCTCGCCGGCGGCGGGCGGGTGGCGGTCGTCTCGCGCAGCGGCCGAGTCGAGGTGCCGCTCGAGCTCAGCGAAGAGGTGATGCCGGGGGTCGTCAGCCTGCCGCACGGCTGGGGTCACCACCGCCCGGGAACGCGGCTGACGATCGCCGCAGCCCATCCCGGCGCCAGCGCCAACGACCTCACCGACGATCAGGCGGTCGACCCGGTGTGCGGCAACGCGGTCCTCAACGGGGTGCCGGTGCGCGTCGAG
>Ga0105090_10001870_pt1 | contig 11528 bp, 10 predicted proteins | sample PPLLak3March2015_FD_79110 | JGI IMG/M metagenome (GOLD analysis project Ga0105090, IMG submission 79110) | Freshwater sediment microbial communities from Prairie Pothole Lake near Jamestown, North Dakota, USA - PPLs Lake P7 Core (1) Depth... | ecosystem: Environmental > Aquatic > Freshwater >... | reverse complement strand
GCGCGCGATCGAAAAGCGCCCCGAGCAGGTGTACGGGCTGCCGGTCGTGATGGCTCTCTGGGGCTGGCTCGACGGCCTCTGGCTGCTCGGTCTCGCCTTCGCCGCCGGCTACCTCCTCGATCCCCTTCGCGACCGCGAGGATGCGCGGCGCAAGCTGCTGTGGACGGTGCCGGCGGCCGCCGTCGCGGGAGGGATCGCAACCGTAGCCCGCCTGCTCGGCACCGGTGCGGCGGACTACTGGCCCACCGCCCGCATCCCGCTGCCCGGCTCCGTCGAGCTCGCGGTCGACCTCGCGATCGCCCTGGTGATCGTGACCCTCGTCGCCTATTGGCGGAAGGTCCTCGTCCCCCACCGCGTCGGCCCGATCCTGCTGGCGGCGCTCGCTCCCTGGGACCTCCGGGCCGCCGCGCTCTTCGGAATGTCGGCCGCGGTCCTGCTGGCGGCGACCGTCTTCCGTCAGAGCATCGACTCGGACCGCCTCCGCCCCTTCGTGAAGCACGCCGAGTGGCACTTCTTCTACCTCGTGCTCGCGGTCGCGCTGTGGGCGGTGCTGGCGCACTGATCAGGCCCGAAGCTCGCACGAATCAGATACTTACCTTGGCGGCGCAGCGCCCGTGCTAGACTCGGTCGCCCGCAAGCGCGTGCGACAGCGCGGCCCCTGAGAAGGAGGACGGCGATGCTGCGAAAGCCCACGTTCTGGGTGCTCTTCGTGCTGTCCTCGCTGCTGGGCACGGCCTGGGCTGTGCGGCACTTCGCCGAGGCCTTTCCCCTCATCTCCCTCGATCTGAGGATGGACCGCAGCGGGGCCCTCGGGGCGGCAGAAACGATCGCCGTCGAGCGCGGCTGGGGGCCCGACCGGGCCCGGCAGGCGGCGCGTTTCGTGCTCGACAGCGAGGTCCAGAGCTTCGTCGAGCTCGAGGCCGGCGGCCGCGAGGCCTTCGCCGCGCTGCTCGCGGGCGAGCTGTTCTCGCCCTACACCTGGGTGGTGCGCCGCTTCCGCGAGGGTGAGACCAACGAGGTGGCGGTCCGCTTCCGGCCCGACGGCCGACCCTACGGCTTCCGCGAGACGGTGCCCGAGGACGAGCCGGGCGCGAGCCTCGACCCGGAGGCCGCGCGCACTCTCGCCGAGGCGGCGGTCGCCTCCGGCTGGGAGGTCCGGCTCGACGAGTTCGAGCTGGTGGAGGCCTCGCGCGAGCTCCGCCCGGGAGGACGCACCGATCACAGCCTCGTCTACGAGCGGCCGGACGAGCGCCTCGGCGAGGGACGCTACCGGCTGCGCCTCACGGTCAGCGGCGACCGTCTCACCGAGCTCAGCCACTTCATCAAGATTCCGGAGGCCTTCTCGCGCCGCTACCAGGAGATGCGGGCCGCCAACGAGGGCATCGCCGCCGGCTCGCTGTACGCGACCGTGATTCTCTACCTCGCCGGCGGCTGCGCCTTCGGGTTGTTCTTCCTGCTCCGCGACCGCTGGGTGCTCTGGAGGCCGGCCCTGAAGTGGGGCCTCGTGATCGCCGGGCTGCAGGGGGCGATGGCCCTCAACCAGTGGCCGCTGCAGTGGATGAACTACGACACCGCGGTCTCGACAAGCACCTTCGCCCTCCAGCAGATCGCCCTCGCGATCGGGCAGGTCGTGGCTCTCGGCGCGATCCTCAGCCTCGTCTTCATGGCCGCCGAGGGCCTCGGCCGGCGCGCGTTCCCCTCGCACCTCCAGCTCTGGCGCACCTGGTCCGGGAGGGTCGCACCGACGCGGACGGTGCTCGGGCAGACGATCGCCGGCTACCTTCTGGTCGGCATCTTCTTCGCCTACGAAGTCTGGCTCTACGTCTTCGCCGCCCGCAACCTCGGCTGGTGGTCGCCGTCGAGCGCCCTCACCGATCCCGACGTGCTCGCGACCTACCTGCCCTGGCTGAGCTCGATCGGCATCTCGCTCCAGGCCGGCTTCATGGAGGAGTGCCTGTTCCGCGCGGTACCCCTCGCCGCGGCCGCTCTCCTCGGACGGCGCTTCGGCAAGACCTGGCTGTGGATCGCCGGGGCGATGCTTCTCCAGGCGGCGGTTTTCGGCGCCGGCCACGCCAACTACCCGGCCCAGCCGGCCTACGCGCGCCTCGCCGAGCTGATCATCCCGGCCCTCGGCTTCGGCGGGATCTACCTGAGCTTCGGCCTGCTGCCGGCGATCGTCCTCCACTTCGCCTTCGACGTCGTGTGGTTCGCGATGCCGCTGTTCGCCGCCGAGACCCCGGGCATCTGGGTCAGCCGGGTCCTGGTCGTGCTGCTCACCCTCGTGCCGCTGTGGGTCGTGCTCGCCGCACGCTGGCGAGCCGGCAGCTGGACCGAGATCCCCGAGGACGCCCGCAACGCCGCCTGGGCCCCACCCCCCGCCGCGCCGCGCGCGGACGCGCCGACCATCGCGGCCTCGCGTGGTCTCCCCACGCGGCTGCGGACGGCCTTGCCGCTCGTCGGCGTCGCCGGGCTCATCCTCTGGGCACTCACGACGAGCTTCCGTCCCGATGCACCGCCGATCGAGGGCAGCGACGCCGAGGCGCGGGCGGCTTCCCGGGCCCACCTCAGCGGCCGCGGCGTCGAGCTCGGTCCGGAGTGGCGCGAGCTGTCCAGCGTCGAGGCCCCGCTCGGCCTCCAGGACCGCTTCGTCTGGAGCGAGGGCGGGCCGGAGGCCTACCGCGAGCTGCTCGGCCGCTACCTGCCACTGCCCCGGCGTGTCGTTCGCTACGCTCGTTTCGAGGGCGACGTCGCCGAGCGCGCCGAGGAGTACCTCGTGCTCATAGGTCCCGACGGCGCCGTCCAGCGCCTGACCCACGCGCTGCCCGAGGGTCGGGCCGGAGCCCAGCTCGAGGAGGACGCGGCGCGGGCCATCGCCTTGGCCGCCGTCCGCGCCGAGCACGGCCTCGAGGCCGACTCCCTCGAGGAGGTGTCGGCGGATCCCTCACAGCTCCCCGAGCGCCGCGACTGGAGCTTCGTCTTCAGAGACACCTCGCACTATCCGCTCACGACCGGCGAGGCCCGCATCCAGATCCGGATCGCCGGCGACGAGGTCGTCGAGCGCGGCCGCTTCGTGCACGTGCCCGAGGACTGGGAGCGCGCGCAGCGCAAGCGGCAGGGCGTCACCCGGGTCGTGCAGATCGCCTGCACGGTGACCCTCGTGCTGCTGTTCGCCGCCGGCGCGGTGCTCGCGGTGGTCCGCTGGAGCCGGGGGCGCTTCGCCCCCGCCGCCTTCGGGATCTTCTTCGCGGCCGTGGCGGTGCTCGGCGCCGTCCAGCTCGGCAACGGCTTCCGCCCCATCACCGCCCAGTTCGACACCGCCCAGCCGTGGAAGCTGCAGGTGGTCATCGTCCTCGTCGGCGGCCTGATCGCGGTCACTGCCGCGGCCGCCGTGTCGGCGCTGCTGGTCGGCCTCGCCCACCGCTGGCTGCCGCCGCAGCCCGCGGCCGATCGGAGGTCGAGCGTCGCCGCGGGCCTCGGCCTCGGCGCGGTGATCGCGGGGCTCGGCGCCGCAGGTGCCTCGCTCGCGCCGGCGACGATGCCCGACTGGCCGAGCTTCTCCGGCGCTGCCGACTGGCTCCCGGCCGTCACCGCTGCGACCGGGCCCCTGGAGTCGTGGCTCATGGGGACCGCCCTGATGCTCGTGGTGGTGGCGGCCGTCACCGCCTTCACCGAGGGCTGGCGGCGGCGTCGCAGCGTGGCGTCGGTGCTGCTGCTGGCGCTCGGTCCGGTGGTCGCCGGCTCCGAAGGGGTCGAGAGCCTGCCGCGGTGGCTGGCCGAGGGCCTCCTCATCGGGCTCCTGCTGCTCGCAGCGTGGGTGGTGGTCCTGCGCCACCGACCGGCCCTGGTACCCCTTGCGACCGCCGCCGGCGCCATTCTCGGCGCCCTGCGCCAGGCGGTGGCGGCGCCCTTCCCGGGTGCGGCCGGCGGCGCTGTCGCCGGCGCCGTCCTGGTGCTGGCGGCCGCGGTCTGGTGGATGACGAGAATCGATTCCGATGCCGCGCCCCGGTCGGACTCGGGTCCTGAGCTACCCGCTGCCGACGCCGCGGCCATGATGGAGGTTTGAATGCGCGCTGTTCCCGTGGTTCTGCTGGTGGCGGGTGTGCTGCTCTTCCTCGTCAGTCTCTCGGCCGACGCTCTCGGCTTCGGCCCTTCCCCCGGCATCGGCCTCAAGCAGCTCGCCGGCGCGGTGGTCGGGGTCATCCTCGCCGCGGTCGGAATCGTGCAGCTCAGGAAGGCGAAGGAGAAGTAGACAACTCTGTCGCGGACGAGCACGCGCGGACCCTATCCTGCACCGGCATCGAGCACGCTGTGGACGCCTGCGGCAGCCGTTGCGGCTGCTCGCGGGCGCGCCGAGCGCCGGCAGCCGCGCCCGCTCAGCGGCCGCCGCGCGCGAGGTCCACGACCCCCGCCGCGACCAGCATCGCTCCGAGCACCACTACGACCGCCGGGCCGGTGGGCATGTCCAGGTAGTACGAGCCCACCAGCCCCGCGGCCGAGCCGATGGCGCCGACCGCCCAACCGAGTGCGAGCCGCGCCCGCATCCCTGCGTGCAGCAGAATCGCGACGCAGGCCGGGATCACCAGGTAGGCGAAGACCATCAGGATGCCGCCGACCTCCACCGAGAAGGTGATCATGACCCCGAACACCAGGTAGAACACGAAGTCCCACCAGCGCACCTTCCAGCCGCGGCGCCAGGCCTCGGCGGGGTCCCGCGAGATCAGCAGGAATCGCTCGCGCAGCAGCCAGTGGACGAGCCCGAGCACGGCATAGATGACCAGCACCTTGAGGACCGCCGGCCAGGTCACCCACAGCAGGCTGCCGGAGAGCGTCTCCTTGATGTGCTCTGCGCCCTCCGGCGCCCGGTCCGCGACCAGGATCGTCACGGCCGAGGCCACCACGAAGGTGATGCCGATGATCGCCTCCTGCGGCAGCTTCTCGTGGCGGACCCGGGTGAGCGCGAAGAGCGCCGCGGCGATGACCGCGAACGCGAGGCTGAAGGCCGTCGAGCCGGGCTCCCCGGGGTGGTGGCCGAAGGCGAAGCCCACCACCGCCCCCATCGCCGCGAACTGGGCGACCGCGAGATCGACGAACAGGATCCGCCGCTCGATGACGTGGATGCCGACGTAGGCGTGGAGGCCCACCAGCACCAGGCAGGCGGTGAAGGGTGCGGCCATGAACTGCAGCATGTCGATCATCGGTGGCCTCCCAGGGTGCCTGTGACCATCACCGGCCGGGCTCGTCGAGGTGCTTCGCGACGGTCATCCCGGCCTCGCCGTCGACGCGCGCGAAGGCCTCGCGCAGCCTCGCGATCCAGAGGTCAACGAGGTCGAAGTAGGTCTCGACCCCAGGCTCGCCGCCGACCGACATCGGGACGACCACCGGCGCGATGCCGGTCCGGTCGGCGATGAGCTGCGGCTTGCTGCGCTCGAAGTAGTTCGCCGAGACCAGCACCTTGACGTCCTCGCGCTCGATGCGCTCGATGAGCTCCGCCACGTGCCGTGCCGTCGGCGGGATCCCGGGCTTGGGCTCGACGTAATCCACGACGTTCAACCCGAACAGGCTCGCGAAGTAGGTCCAGTCCTTGTGGGAGCAAATGATCGAGCGGCCGCGGAACGGCAGTGCCTCGGCGAACCAACCGCCGAGGTCGGCGAGCCGCCCCCGCTCTTCGAGAAAGCCGACCAGCCTGCCGTTCCTCGCCAGCGGGTCGAGGGTCGCGGTGCCGAGCAGCTCCACCAGCACATCCCCGTAGAGCCGCCGCGCCAGCCGGTCCTGGAACGCCGCCAGGTTGGCGCGGTAGATGGCGCAGCCCTGGGGGTCGACCTTGCACAGGCCGGTGGCGACGTTGCCGGCCACCGCGCTGATGTTGATGGGCGAGGTCTGGATGTGCGGGTTGCCGAAGATGTGCACGTCGCCTGCGGAGCGGTCGAGCGAGGTAGGCTTCTCCAGGAGGTCGATGCCGTGCGCGGCTGCTACGTAACCGACCCCGCCGTCGGCGATCGCCCGATTCCCCGACTTGTTGACCAGCACCGGCGCCCACAGCTCGAGGTCGAGACCGGTGCTGATGAAGAGGTCCGCATCCTGCAGCATGACGGCGTAGGACGGCTTCGGTTTGACGAAGTGGACGTCGGCGGCGCCCTCGACGATGGACTCGGCCACGATCCGATCGCCGCCGATCTCGCGCGCGATCGAGGCGTAGGTTCCCTGGGTCGCGACCACCTTGACCGCGGTCTCGGCGGTCGTGGCCGCGGCGAGGCCCGCGACACAGAGCGAAAGAACGAGATACTTCGACAGATGCATGGCCATGGCCTCAGTACTCCTCGTGTTTGTGCGGACCGGCCGCGAAGGTGAACTGGAGCTCGAAGCGCTGGTCGGCGCCGAAGGCGTTGTGGTCGCGGTACGAGAACTGCCCGCGCAGGCGCACGAACTCCGACTGCCAGAAGGTCACATAGGGGGACAGACCCCAGTAGCTCTCGTCCGCCACCCACTGGTCTTCGACGAAGTCCCAGCGCAGGCCGGCAATCCAGCCGCGGGCGAACTTGAGCTGGCCGTAGAGATAGCCGCCCCAGCTGGTGAGGCTGCTTCCGTCCGCGAGGTCGAGCGACGATCGGAGGGCCATGCCGCGCAGCTGGACGCCGCGGTACAGCTCGCGACCCGCCGGGTACCAATCGTAGACCGCGTCGAGCGCGAGGAGGTCGTGGTCGAGGTCGCCGTCGTGGTCGGTGTCGCCGTGCATGACGCTGAGATCGAGCTCGAAATAAGTGCTCGGGCTGAGGTCCCAGTAGTTCTTGAAGAACACCAGCGCCGTCGGCCGCTTCCAGTCCGCGCCGGCGAAGGCGACCTCGTTGTCGCCGTTCGTGATCTCGACCACCAGCTCGTTGGCGTCGGCCCACAACCTGGGCATGAACCACTCCAACGACAGACCGGTGCCGGCGAGGCCGTGCGCGCCGAAGGTCTCCTGGATCACCCACGGGTAGTCCGTCTGCGGCAGGGCGTGCATGTGCCAGCGGTTGAGGGTGCCGAACTGCTGGCGCTTGCGGCCCACGGTGAGGGTGGTGTTTCCCGGCATGTGCAGCCAGCTGAGGTAGCCCTCCTCGAGCGCGAAGCCGCCCTCGGCGTCGTGGGTGTGACCCTCCTCGGCCTCCCCCTCGTCACCGTGCTCATCGAGGTCGTGCGCCTCGTCCTCGTAACCCCAGATGCTGTGCGCCCCCTCGTAGCCGAAGACGACGTGCATGCGGGTGTACGGATCCAGGTAGGCCTGCAGGTCGAGCTCGAAGTGCCGCGCCTGCAGCTCGGTCCTCAGGTGGTCCCCCCCGAGGAGGAAGAGGTCACCGGTCACCGAGAGCTCGGGGTTGAGCTGCGGCTGCATTCTCGCCCCGGAGCTGAACTCGGTGCTGGTGTCCAGAGCCTCGGACGGCGCCTCCTGCGCCGCCTCGGCGGCGGCGGCCTGCCGCAGGTGCTCGGCCTCGGCCCTCTCGAGCTGCGCCTCCTGCTGCGCCTGCAAAGCCTCGAGCTGCTGCTGGACGGCCTGCAGCTGCCGCGTCAGCTCGTCGATCTGGCGCTGCAGCTCGTCGATAGCCGGCGGCTCCGGAGCTGCGGGCGGTGTTTCCTGGGCGATGGCCGGCGCGACGACGAGCAGCAGTGCTGCCAGCCACGGGCCGGTGCCACGAGTCGATCGTGTGCTCATGGTTTCTCCCTGTCGAATCGAGGTCGTCTGGAATCGCCGGTCCCCTCAAGCGACCTGCGGCGGACCTCGCGACGGCGGGAGCTGGGTTCGGACCACGGATCGGGCATGGTCCGCGGCGACCTCGAGCCGGCGCCTCTCCGGGGCGAGGCCATCGATGCGGCTGAGGTCGGGAACCGATGCGGCGGTCGAACCCACGAGGCAGGCGAGGCACGGGTGCGGCGTCATCGCCTCGCCGGCGCCGTGCAGGTGGCTCTCCTGCGACAAGGGGTGCGAGGCCCGGCAGGCGAGGAGCTCCTGCGGGACGCCGGCCTCGATGTGATTGTGGGGCACCGCCTGCAGCAGCCCGTGCCAGAGGACAAGGGCCGCGACCAGCGCCACTACCGGCAATCGTGCCCGCAGGCTCACCCTTAGATCATCCGAAGACGAGCCGCGGATGTCAACTGGAGGCGATCCGCTACACTGGCCGGCGAGCCAGCACCGGCGCGCGCGGGCCGGCCTGCGGGCGGAGCGAGGAGGTGCTGGGTGGTGGACAAGGACGAGATCCGGCGCCTCTACGAGTGGCTGCAATCCCGGGTGCAGCTGCGGCCCGCGGACGACGGGCCGATCATCACGTTCGACGAGCCGGCCCATGAGGACTTCGGCACGGCAGGCTTCGCGGACGAGCTGGTGGCGCGCAGCCTCGGCGCGCCCTGGTGGCGCGAGATGGTCACGGATATCATCGAAACCCCCGACTTCGCCGAGCCCGGCGACCCGCCGGAGCAGGTGCTCGGCTACGCCCGCGACGTGGTCCGCGAGTACATCTGGAAGCGGCTGTTTTAGCCGCCCGCCCAGCCGCCCGCCCGACCGCCCCATCGTTTGAACGTTTGAACGTTCCACGTTCCAACCGTCCACCCGGGAATCGGCAGCGGGATGCGAGAATCGGCCGCGGGAGGGCCGGCGGCAACGATTAAACGTTCAAACGTTCAAACGTTAAACGTCGGTGTCGCCGGGCGGCACCTCGACCCAGAACCAGCCGCGGAGGTCGCCTTCGAAGAAGCCCACGCCCTGGTCCTCGGGGTAGTTTGCCGCAATGGCGGTCTTGACTTCGTCCGCTATCGTCTCCACCGGGCCGTGGCACATCTGGCACTCGGCCCTGAGCCGGATCGGGAGCAGCGCCCCGAGCTCGCCCTGCGGTCCGGCCATCCAGGTCGGCTCGCCCTCGAGGCCGGCCACGGTGTCCGCAGCCCACGCGGGGGCCGTGTTGGCCGGGTTGCGCAGGCGGTGGGAGGTGCGGCCGATGCGGAGACCGTAGGTCTCCGACACGTTCGCCGCCACCTGCGGCGCCTTCTCCCGGCAGACCGTGATGCCGGCGGCTGGGCCGCCCTGGTCGAGGGCTGCGGTCAGCTCGCCCATGAGCTCCGAGGCGAGAGCGTTGGTCGCGGTCAGGACCAGCTCCTGCTGCGCCTTCTGGGTCTCGGTCATCAGGCCGGGCAGAACCCTCTCCCACTGCGCGGCGGGGGCCTCCTCGACTGCGACCTGCTTCTCGACTGTCTTGCCGCAGCCGGACAACGCCAGGCACACCGCCACCGCGATCACGAGTGAACACCGCATCTCGTCCCTCCTTCCCGAGATTCCGCCCAACCACGAGCCCTCGGCGGCCCGCGGCAACAGAAGATCGCCAGGCTCGACAGACCGCCCGGCGCGATGATCGAGGGTCATAGAGACAAGATCGGGCAGCCGCGCCGAGATGTCAAACTGCGGCATACCCGGTTGGCGCCCATCGCCGCAATCGGCCGTCCGAGCGGCGCCGGCGGCCCGTTGACACTGCCCCCTACCATGGTTACTATACTTCGCGAGATGACGAAATGAGAGCTTCGCCGCTCGATGCCGCCGTGGCCGCGGCCGGCGCCCTCGGCCACCCCGCCCGCCTGCGCACCATCGCCATGCTGCGCTCGGGCGAGCTCTGCGTCTGCCAGATCACGGCGGTGCTCGAGCTCGCACCCTCGACCGTGTCGGCCCACCTCAAGGAGCTGCGCCGGGCCGGTCTCGTCACCGAGCGCAAGGCCGGGCGCTGGGTCCACTTCGGCCTGGCCGAGGAGCCCGCCGCCCGCGCCTGGATTGCGGCGGCGCTCGCCGCTGCGGGCGACGACCGACAGCTCGCGGCCGATGCCCGGCTGGTCGCAGTGCTCCGAGCCCTGCCGGTCGAGGACCTGTGCCGATCCGGCTTCGACCGCACCGTCCTCGAAAAGGACTGCGCCGGGGAGGCAAGGCCCTGACCCGACCGCAAGGAGACACATCGCTCATGCACGACAGCATCACCCGCAAGCTCTCCATTCTCGACCGCTACCTGACCCTGTGGATCTTCCTCGCCATGGGTGTGGGCGTCGGCTGGGGCTGGCTGCGGCCGGAGATCGGCGACTTCTGGAATCGCTTCTCGGTCGGCACCACCAACATCCCGATCGCGATCGGCCTCATCCTGATGATGTACCCGCCGCTCGCCAAGGTGCGCTACGAGGAGATGGGCCGGGTCTTCCGCGACTGGAAGGTGCTCGCCCTGTCGTTGGTCCAGAACTGGGTCGTCGGCCCGGTTCTGATGTTCCTCCTCGCGATCGCCTTCCTCGCCGACAAGCCCGAGTACATGGTCGGCCTGATCCTCATCGGCCTCGCCCGCTGCATCGCCATGGTGATCGTCTGGAACGAGCTCGCCGGCGGCGACAGCGAGTACTGCGCCGGCCTGGTGGCCTTCAACTCGATCTTCCAGGTCCTCTTCTTCTCGGTCTACGCCTGGTTCTTCATCACCGTCCTGCCGCCGCTCTTCGGCCTCGAGGGCACCGCGGTCCACGTCACCATCGGCCAGATCGCCGAGAGCGTCTTCATCTACCTCGGCATCCCCTTTCTGGCCGGGGTCATCACCCGCTTCACGCTGATCGCGATCAAGGGCAAGGAGTGGTATCACCGGGTCTTCATCCCGCGGATCAGCCCCATCACCCTGGTCGCCCTCCTCTTCACCATCGTCGTCATGTTCTCGTTCAAAGGCGAGGTGATCGTCGAGCTTCCCTTCGACGTGCTGCGGATCGCGGTTCCGCTGCTGATCTACTTCGTGGTCATGTTCCTGGTGTCCTTCTTCATGTCGCGGCGGGTCGGCGCCGACTACCAGCGCTCCGCGACCCTGAGCTTCACCGCCGCTTCCAACAACTTCGAGCTCGCGATCGCGGTCGCCATCGCCACCTTCGGCATCGACCACGGCGCGGCCTTTGCCGCCGTCATCGGCCCGCTGGTCGAGGTGCCGGTGCTGATCGGCCTGGTCAACGTGGCGCTCGCCTTCCGGCGCCGCTTCTTCCGCACCGCTCACGTCGAGGTCGGGGTGTGCCGGTGAACGCACGAAACCCCGAGCTGAGGCCGGAGCTCGCGGCCTCCGTCGCCGGCATTCTGGATGAGCTCGGCCTGATCCCCACCGAACGCAGGGCCACCCTCGACGGGCTGGCACACTTCATCGCCGAGCGTCGGCGCGCCGGCGAGCGGGCAGAGCTGGTGTTCATCTGCACCCACAACTCGCGGCGCTCGTATATGGCGCAGCTGTGGGCGCAGGCGGCCGCGCACCATTTCGGCGTCACCGGGGTCGCCACGTACTCGGGCGGCACCGAGGCCACGGCCTTCAACCCGCGTGCGGTGGCCGCCCTCGAGCGGGCGGGCTTCCTCATCGAGGCCGCCACCGCGGGCGCCAACCCCGTCTACGCGGTCCGACTCTTCGCCGGCATGGAACCGATGACCTGCTTCTCGAAGGTCTACGACCAAGCGCCCAACCCGAGCCGCGGTTTCTGCGCGGTCATGACCTGTGGTGAGGCCGAGGCCGCCTGCCCGATCG
>Ga0105090_10001869_pt1 | contig 11531 bp, 13 predicted proteins | sample PPLLak3March2015_FD_79110 | JGI IMG/M metagenome (GOLD analysis project Ga0105090, IMG submission 79110) | Freshwater sediment microbial communities from Prairie Pothole Lake near Jamestown, North Dakota, USA - PPLs Lake P7 Core (1) Depth... | ecosystem: Environmental > Aquatic > Freshwater >... | reverse complement strand
GCCCACTCGGGCGAGTAGGCGCGCATGTGCTCGACCAGCCGCGTGAAGGCGGTGCTGCCGGGCAGCCGGCCGTCGGCGAGCACGTCGCCGTCGGGGCCGACCTCGATCGCTTCGACTTCGAAGGAGCCTTCCACCGCTTCCTGCAGCCCCGGGCTGTCGTGCACGCGCGCCGACTGGCTGGTCAGGTCCCACACCAGGGGCTGGCGGCTGGCGCGATCGCGCAGGTAGTAGCCGTGCGGCCCGACGAGGTAGGGCGATGCCGTGCGCTGTGCCAGGAAGGGCAGGTCGAGCCGCTCGCGCGGCACTTCGTGCAGCAGCACGTGGATCAGCGCATACAGGAAGGCCGCATCGGTCTTGGGCTTGATCGGCACCCACTCTGCCGAGCAGGCGCCGGTGACCGACAGGTGCGGCTCCACCTGCACCCGCTTCATGCCGCGCACGCGCGCCTGCGCATGCCGGAAGACACCGGTCACGCCGCCCGAGGCCTCGATGTTCGAGCCGCAGGAGATGAGGTAGTTGCACAGCGGCGTATCGGGCGTGACGATGAAGGCGCGGTGCCAGAACTCGCCGTACAGGTGCTCCGAGTGGTAGCACTTGACGCCCTGGCCGGAGCCGAAGCCCATGTCGACCGGGCCCCACGCCGCCAGGAAGGCCGGCAGGGTACCCATGTACGACTGCGGCGTGCCGGCGCCGCCGAAGCTGGCCGCCAGGCGCGGATAGCCGGACTCGTCGGTCAGGCCCTGCTCGCGCACGCGCTGCAGCTTGCCGGCGATCAGCGTCATCGCCTCGTCCCACGAGATCTCGACGAAGCCCGGGTCCTCGTCGCGACCCTTCTTCGCATTGGTGCGCTTCATCGGCGACAGCACGCGGTTCGGGTTGTAGGTCTTCTGCACCAGACCGAAGGCCTTGACGCAGACCTTGCCGCCGCCCGGGTGCACCGAGGCGGCGCAGAAATTCGGTTCGACCTCGGTGGCCACGCCGTCCTCGACCTTCACCGTGAGCAGGTCGGGGCCGGCCACGCACTGGTAGCAGTAGGTGGGCACGCGGCGCGTGGTGGTGGCGGCGACGGCGGTCATGGTGAGCCTCTCTCAGCCGCCAGACGTGGACTGGGCGGCCCTGGCCTTCTCGGCCTTGGCCGCCAGCCGCTGCGCTGTCTTGGCGACGTCGACGACGAAGCGCGAATGGCGGCCGCGCACGATGGGTTCGACGGCGTCGCGGCCCTCGACCTCGAAGACCACGGCGCGGCCGGCGACTTCTGCCACGCGCACCGTCAGCTCGACCGACATGCCGAGCAGCGTGGCACCGATGTGGTCGATCTCGACGCGCGTGCCGACCGAGTCCTCGCCCGCGTCCAGGTGCGCCAGCAGCAGGTTGCGGCAGGTCATCTCGATATCGCGCACCAGCATTGGCGTGGCGTAGACACGCGCCGCCTCGCCCATGAAATCGATCGTGCGTTCGCGGTCGACGTCGAAGCGGGCTTGTGACTCGAGTCCGGGCTGCAGGGTGGGCTTCATGGGTTGTCCTCGTGGTCTGGGATCAATGTCCGAGATAGGCCTGCTGCACCTGGGGGTCGCGCAGCAGGTCGGCCGCGCGGCCCTGGCCGACGATGCGGCCGGTTTCCATGACGTAGCCGCGGTCGGCGATCGCCAGCGCCGCGCGCGCGTTCTGGTCGACGAGCAGGATCGTCGTGCCGTGTGATTTCAACGCCGCGATGTGGCCGAAGATCTCGGCCACCAGCAGCGGCGCCAGGCCCATGCTCGGTTCGTCGAGCAGCAGCAGCCGCGGGTCGCTCATCAGCGCGCGGCCGATCGCCAGCATCTGCTGCTGGCCGCCCGACAGGTTGCCGGCGGCGTCGTTGCGCTTCTCGCTCAACACCGGAAACATCGCCCACACGGCGGCCAGCGTGTCGCGTCTGCCGCGGGCGAAGGTGCCGAGCAGCAGGTTGTCCTGGACGCTGAGCGGGCCGAAGACCTGGCGCCCCTCGGGCACCTGCACGATGCCGCGCCGCACGCGCTGGCGCGGCCGCTCGTGCCGGATGTCGGCACCCTCGAAGCTGAGCTGCGTGGCAGTGGCGGGCTGCACGCCCGACAGGGCGCGCAACAGCGTCGTCTTGCCGGCGCCGTTGGCACCGACGATGGCCACCAGCTCGCCGGTCTCGACGCGCAGCGCGATATCGGCCAGCGCCGGAATTCGGCCGTAGCGGCTGGCCAGTCCGGCGACTTCAAGCATGGGCCGCCTCGGCCGCTGTGTCGGTGGTCGCGCCGGCAACTGTCTCGGCGCCCAGGTAGGCCTCGATCACCCGTGGGTCGTGGGCCACCTCGGCCGGCGTGCCTTCGGCCAGTCGCGCGCCGCGTTCGAGCACCAGCACGCGGTCGGACACCTCCATCACCAGGCGCATGTTGTGCTCGACCAGCACCACCGTCATGCCGCCGCGCGCCAGCGCGCGGATCAGGGTGTCGATCTCGTGGGCTTCGGTCTGGTTGAGCCCGGCAGCCGGTTCGTCGAGCAGCAGCAGCTTCGGCTCGGCGGCCAGTGCGCGCGCGATCTCCAGCCGCTTGAGCGCGCCGTAGGGCATGGCGTCGGCCGGCGCGTCGATCCAGGCGCCGAGGCCGACACGTTCGATCAGCGCCCTGGCCTGCGCGCGGTTCAGGGCCTCGGCGCGGCGCATCGCCGGCAGCCGGAAGATGGCCGGCACCAGCGCGGTATTCTCGTGCAGGTGGCGCCCGGTCATCACATTGTCGAGCGCGCTCATATTGAAGAACACCTGCAGGTTCTGGAACGTGCGTCCCAGACCGGCGGCGGCCCAGCGGTGGGTCGGCTGGCCGGTGAGGTCCTGCCCGGCCAGCCGGATGCGTCCGCTGTCGGGCACGTAGATGCCCGTCATGAGGTTGAGCAGCGTCGTCTTGCCGGCGCCGTTGGGGCCGATGATGGCGTGCACGGTGCCGGGTTGCACTTCGAACGACAGGTCGTCGATGGCGCGCAGGCCTCCGAAGCCCTTGGAAAGATGTTCGACCACCAGCAGGCTCATCGCCGGCTCCGCGACAGCAGCCGCTGCAGCGTCGGCACGATGCCGCGCGGGAAGAACACCATGGTCACGATGAGGATGGCGCCGAAGGCCATCATCTCGTAATCCTTGAGCACGGTCAGGAACTGCGGCAGCAGCGTCAGCACCGCGGCGCCGACCACCGCGCCCCAGATCGACGCCATGCCGCCGAAGACGACCATGATGACCAGTTCCACCGAATGCAGGAACGAGGCCTTGGCCGGGGTGATGAAGCCGGCGTAGTGCGCGGTCAGAGCGCCGGCGGTGGCAGCGATCAGCGCCGACTGCACGAAGACACGCAGCTTCCACTGCGCCGAAGCGATGCCCACCGTCTCGGCGGCAACCTCCGAGCCGTGCAGCGCACGCAGCGCGCGGCCGATCGGCGAGTCGATGAGGTTGAGCGCGAACCACACCGTAAGCCAGAGCCCGACACCGACGATGCCGTACCACAGCGGCTCGCCCTGCACTGCGCGCCCGAACAGCACCAGCGGCGGCACCGCCATGCCGTCGGGGCCGCCGGTCCAGCGGTCCTCGTTCGAGAGCACGATCGAGACAATGACGCCCAGGCCCAGCGTGGCCATCGCCAGGTAGTGCCCCTTCAGGCGCAGCGTCGGCCGGCCGACGAGCCAGGCCAGGGCACCTACCGCGGCCACCGCCGCCGGCATCGACAGCCACACCGGCCAGTCGCCCCTGGCGGCGAGGATGGCGCTGCCGTAGCCGCCCAGCGCATAGAAGCCGGCGTGGCCGAGGCTGATCTGCCCGGCGTAGCCGATCAGCAGGTTGAGGCCGACGCAGACGATGGCGTTGAGGGCGACCAGTATCGCCACTTCGAAGAAATAGTTGTTCGGAAATACCCACGGCAGCGTCGCGAGCACGAGCGCCAGCACACCGAGGCCGCCGGTGCGTGCCGAGGCCAGGCGCCTCGTCCAGCCCGCTGATGCGGGTATCGGCGCGGCCCCGGGCACGGCGCGCTCAGACACGTTCGCTGCGGCGGGCACCGACCAGCCCTCCGGGCATGAAGAACAGCACGCCGAGGATGACGACGAAGGCGATCGCGTCCTTGTAGGCCGAGGACAGGAGGCCCGCACCCAGGCTCTCGAGCAGCCCCAGCAGCAGGCCGCCGGCGACCGCACCACCGAAGCTGCCCAGGCCGCCGAGCATTGCCGCGGCGAAGCCCTTCAGTCCGAGCATCACGCCGACGTCATACGAGGTGAAGGTGATCGGTGCCGTCAGCACGCCGCCGAGCGCGCCGAGCATGGCCGCCAGCGCAAAGCTCGCCAGCATGACGCCGCGTGTCGAGATGCCCATCAGCTCGGCCGCCAGCGGGTTGACGGCGGTGGCGCGCATGGCCTTGCCGTACAGCGTGCGGCTGAAGAACCAGCCGAGTGCGAGCACCGCCAGCGCCGTGCCGCCCAGCACCCACAGGCTCTGCGGCACGAGGGTGGCGCCGAGGATCGCGATCGGCTCGGTGCCGGAAAAGGCCGGCAGCGGGTGCACGCGCTTGTCCCACAGCACCTGCGCCACGCCGCGCAGGAACAGCGCCACGCCGATGGTGATGATGATCAGCGTCACGACGTCGGCCTTGCCCGAGCGCTGCGCCGGCTCGATGGCCAGTTTCTCGACCCCGAGGCCCACCACCCCGGCCACGGCCACCGCCAGCAGCACCGCGACGGCCAGCGGCAGACCTGCGGCCACCAGCGACACCGCGGCCATGCCGCCGACCATCACGAATTCGCCTTGCGCGAAATTGATCGCGTGGCTGGCGTTGTAGACGATGGAAAAGCCCAGGGCGACCAGCGCGTAGATGGCGCCGGAGGTCAGCCCGGCGGCGACGAATTGTGCCCACTGCTCGCCCATGGCTGGCTCCGGTGCGGGCTCGCGGGCTTCACTGCACCAGCGACCAGGTCCCGTTCTTGACCTCGAGCATGCGGAACGCGCTCAGGTCCAGCCCCATGTGGTCGGTGGCCGACATGGTGACCATGCCGCCGGTGCCGACATAGCCCTTCGTGGCCTCGAGCGCGTCGCGCACCTTGGCCTTGTCGGTGGAGCCGGCGGCCTTGATCGCGCCCACCGCGAGCATCAGGCCGTCGTAGGCATGGCCGCCGAAGGTGGAGACGTCGCTCTTGAAGCGGGTCTCGTAGGCGTCGCGGTAGGCGGTGACCACTGGCTTCTGGGCGTCGCCGGCGGCCAGCAGGTCGGCCACCAGCAGCGCCGCGGCGGGCAGGCGCACGCCGTTGGCGGCATCGCCCGAGAGCTTGATGTACTCCTTGGAGGCGACGCCGTGCGACTGGTACAGCGGCAGCGTGATGCCGACCTGGCGGTAGTTGCGCGTGACGATCGCCGGTCCCTGGCCGAAGCCGGCGTTCAGCACCGCCTGGGCGTTGCTGGCGCGGATCTTGGTCAGCTGCGCCGTCATGTCGGTATCGGCGGCGCCGTAGGTCTCGTCGGCGACGATCTCCACACCGTGGTTGGGCGCCACCTTCAGGCATTCGGCGCGCATCGACTTGTCGAAGCCGCCGCTGCCCGAGATCAGCGCCACCTTCGACGCGCCGCGCGCCTTCATGTCGACGAAGATCTTGTCGCAGGCCATGCGGTCGGTGTGCGGGGTCTTGAAGACCCACTTCTTCACCGGCTCGACGATCACCACCGCGCCGGCCAGCGAGATGAAGGGCACGCCGGCCTGCTCGACCAGCGGCACCGCGGCCATCGTGGCGCCGGTGGTCGAGCCGCCGACGATGAGGTCGACCTTGTCCTGCTCGATCAGCCGCTTGGCGAAGGTGCGCGCCTTCTCGGCGTCGCCGGCGTCGTCGTAGGCGGTGAGCTGCAGCTTGCGCCCGTTCACGCCGCCGGCGGCGTTGATGCGTTCGACATAGAGCTCCAGCGTCTTCAGCTCGGGGTCGCCCAGGAAGGCCGCCGGTCCGGTGACCGACAGGAAACTGCCGATGCGGATCGGCTCCTGCGCGAGAGCCGGCACCGCGGCGACGGCCAGGCTGAGGACGGCGGCGTGGGCCAGAGGGCGGGCATGACGCAAGAGGGTCATCGGTGTCTCCTTGAAGTGCTGCGGGTCGTGCCGCGGCGAGGTGGCGGCTGTGGACGGTGGTCGCGCTCGGTGCGGGCCGGCACGGTCTTAGAATGCACTCTTGAAACGCATTCTGGTACTGGAATGCAGATTTGAATTTGACCTGGGTCAGTTTTTCGGGGGTTGCCGTGGATTCGAAATTGCCGCAGGAAGGCCGCCCTGCCGGGCGCCGGTCCCGGGGGGCGGAGCCCGCCGCGGCGGCCGACGGGGATCTGCAGGTGCGCCCGGTGCGGCAGGCCGACCTGCCCGAGGTGATCGCGCTCGACGCCACCGTGACCGGCCTGCACAAGGCCGACTACTGGCAGCGTGTCTACCGGCGCTACGGCATCGGCGGCCAGGGGCTCAGGCACTTCCTGGTGGCGGTGCGGGGCGGCCGCGTGCTCGGTTTCATGATCGGCGAGGTGCGCGACTGGGAATTCGGTTCGCCGCCCTGCGGCTGGGTGTTCGCGATCGACGTCGACCCGCGCGTGCGCCAGCAGGGCGTGGGGACGCGCCTGCTGGCGGCGATGCGCGAACGCTTCGAACACGTCGGCGTGCGCGTGCTGCGCACCATGCTGGCCAGCGACAACCCGCTGATCCTGTCCTTCTTCCGCAGCCAGGGCATGACGGCGGGGCGCCTGATCCCGCTCGAACTGGCCATCGGCCCGCAGTCCTGAGGGTGAAGCGATGAAGCTGCAGAAGAATACGGAGCTCGCGCTATACAGCGTGCTCGAATTCGCCGCCCGACCCGGCGAGCACGTGCCGGCGGCCGAGGTCGCGGCCAAATACGGCGAGTCGCTGCACCACCTGGCCAAGGTGCTGTCGGAACTGGCGCGCGCGGGCATCGTCGATTCGGTGCGCGGCGTCGGCGGCGGCTACCGCTTCGCCGCCAATCCACGCCGGCTCACGCTGCTCGACGTGATCCGCCTCTTCGAGGACCTGGGGGCGGCGGCTCCGGCAGCTGCGGAGGCCACCACGCCGGTGGACCGTGCGCTCGGCCAGGTGCTGGCCGAGATCGACCAGATCGCGCAGGCGACCTTCGGGTCGATCACGGTGGCGACCATGCTGGGCATGGTCGAACGCGCCGCGGCGCGCGCGCCATGAGATGGCGCACCGAATACCCGCGCTGCGGCCGGCCGGCGCACCGGTGATGACCCGGTCACTGATGCCGCAACCACCTGCTACCATTTCATCGCAAGGCCATACCGTGCTCGATACGCGCAGCTTCGACATCCCCCGCTTCCTGTCGGTGCTGCCGCTTTTCTCGGACATCGGCCCGTCCGAACTCGAGCGCCTGGCCAAGGGCTGCCAGTTGCGGCGCTTCGAGCGCGGCGAGATGGTCTTCCGCATGGGCGAGCCGTGCGACTCCTTCCACGTCGTCGTGGTCGGGCAGGTGAAGCTGTTCGTGATCTCGCCGTCCGGGCAGGAGAAGGTGATCGAACTGATCAGCCCCGGCGCGAGCTTCGCCGAGGCGCTGATGTTCCTGAGCAAGCCCTGCCTCGTGAATGCCCAGGCGCTGGCCGATTCGCTGTTGCTGACGGTGCACCGCCAGGCCGTTCTTGACGAGTTGGAACACGACAACCGCTTCGCTTTGCGCATGCTCGCCGGCCTGTCGCGCCGCCTGCACGGCCTGGTCCACGACGTCCAGGCCTACGCGCTGCAGAGCGGGGTGCAGCGTGTCGTCGGCTACCTGCTCCGCGACCAGGATTTCGAAGACCGCCCCGCCGGCGATGCACGAACGGTGTCGCTCCCGGTCAGCAAGGCCACCGTGGCGTCGCGGCTGTCGCTCACGCCCGAGTATTTCTCGCGCGTGTTGCGCGAACTCGAGACCGCGGGCCTGATCGAGGTCGACAAGCGCGACATCCGCATCCTCGACGGCAAGCAGTTGGCGGCGTACCGCAGTTAGGGCACCCGGCGCCTCAACTGCCGCTGCAGGCGCAGCCGCCGCCACCACCGCCACAGCCGGTGCTGACACCCTTGGCGACGCCGGCGGCGATACGTGCAATGCGCACGTGCCACTGCGCGGGGCCGGACTCGAGATAGCGCCAGGCAAACTGGCCGCCGCGCGTCTGCTCGAACTGGAAGTACAGCGGCACGGGGTCGTGATCGTTGACGATCTCGAACGTCTGACCCGGCATCAGTGCGTCGAAGGTGCCGAAGATGAGCGGGTGGCGCTGCGGCGGCGGCACGGTACGGACATCGATCAATTCCACGGTGGCGGTCATGGCGAATCCTGGGCTGGCAACATGGCTGAAAGGGTAGTGCCGCGCGCGCAGGAAGGCCTTGAACCGGTTCAAGAAATCGTGCGCCGGGCGGGGCGTGCCGCCGTCCGGCACGGGCCGCCCACGGCCGAAGGTTCGGGACCCTGCAATTCGGTTCCAATGCCGCCATGGACATCACCACCTTCGACGACCTGTTGCGTGTCGCCCGGCAACAGCCCGAGCCACAGCGCCTGCTGCTGGTCTTTGCCGGCGCCAGCCTGTCCCCCGATGCCAGCGTCGCGCAGCGCGCGGCCTTCGAGGCCGGCGAAGGTGGCGAACTGGCGCCGCTGATGTGCGTGGACAAGGATCCGCACGCGATCGCGAGCTTCGCCGCGCTGGCCGCCGAAGCCAAAACCCTGGGCCCGCCCTGGACACTGGTCTTCGCCGCTGCGCTGGCCGGGCGGGCACCGCTGCCGCCGTCGGACAGCCAGGTGGACGCCGCGCTGCAGCAGATGGTGGAAGCGGTGCGCGGTGGCGAGGTGGCGCGCTACCTGCCGTTCGACCGCCAGGGCCGGGCTGTTCGCCTGGCTTGAAGCCGGGCTGCTTCCTCAGCTCCGCCGCACCGTCATCGCGGGCATGCGCTCGCGCAGGTGCTTCAAGGTGTCGGTCGACGGATAGTCTGCGCCAACGGCGGGCAGGGCGCCTCGCGCCCCCCGGGTGCGGGCGATCTGCAGTACCCAGCGCACGACACCCGCTGCGGCCATCTCGTCGGCCACGGACAGCAGCGCCGCATCGTCCAGCAGCGCCGGGTGCGCAGTCGTGCGGCATTCGAAGGGCAGATCGCGGGTCTGCGCGTGCTGCACCAGGGCGGCCAGGCTGCGGCGAACTGGGGATTCACTGCCCTGCAGGCCCGTCACACGGGCATGGCCCGCTTGATCGGCCAGCGGCGCCTTGATGTCCAGGCCCACCCAGTCGACGAGCGGCAGCACCGCCTGCAGGCGGTGCGGCGCCATGCCGGCGCTGTGCAGGCCGACCTTGAAGCCGAGCGTGCGCGCCTCGCCGATGGCGGTGGGCAGGGCCGGGTCGAGGGTGGGTTCGCCGCCGCTGAAGACGACGGCGTCGAGCAGTCCGGTGCGCTGGCGCAGGAAGTGCAGCACCTCGCTCCAGCATGGCCCGGCGGGCCGCCCGCGCTGCTGCAGGTGCGGGTTGTGGCAGTAGCCGCAGCGCCACGGGCAGCCCTGCACGAAGACCACCGCCGACAGCTTGCCCGGGTAGTCGATGGAGGTGAAGGGCGTCAACCCGCCGACCTGCAATTCGCGCCGCGCGGCCGGCACGCCCGGCGTCGCCGCGGGGGCGACGACGGCGTTCGTCACTGCACGGCGGTTTCGACGAAGTGGACGCGCTCGCGGAACTCGCCCTGCTTGCCGATATTGAACGAGGCCACCGGGCGGTGGTAGCCCATGACGCGGGTCCAGACCTCGCAGCGCTGGCGTTCGTCGTCGTGCAGGGTGATCTCGGCGCCGGCCTGGGTGGCACGGGTGGGCTGCGATTCAAGGGTCACGTGGCTCATGGGGGATCTCCTGTCGGGTCGGTGGGGAGTTCAGGCGGCCGCCAGGCGCTTCCGGGCCAGCCGTTCTTCGTCGCAATTGGGGCAGAACTCGTGCTGCCCGCCGAGGTAGCCGTGCGTGGGGCAGATCGAGAAGGTGGGCGTGACGGTGATGTAGGGCAGCCGGAAGCGCGACAGCGCGCGCCTGACGAGGTCGCGGCAGGCCGCGGCGCTGGACAGCGGTTCGTTCATGTACAGGTGCAGCACCGTGCCGCCGGTATATTTGCGCTGCAGCTCGTCCTGGCGCTGCAGGGCTTCGAAGGGGTCGTCGGTGTAGCCCACCGGCAGTTGCGAGCTGTTGGTGTAGTACGGCTGCTCGGCCGAGCCCGCCTGCAGGATGGCGGGGTAGCGCTTCCGGTCTTCCTTGGCGAAGCGGTAGGTGGTGCCTTCGGCCGGTGTCGCCTCCAGGTTGTAGAGGTGGCCGGTCTCCTCCTGGAACCGCACCATGCGTTCGCGCACGTGGTCGAGCAGCCGCACCACCAGCGCGTGGCCGCGCGGATCGGTGATGTCGTAGGCGTCGGCGCTGAAGTTGCGCACCATCTCGTTGAGGCCGTTCACGCCCAGCGTGCTGAAATGGTTGCGCAGCGTGCCCAGGTAGCGGCGCGTGTAGGGGAAGAGGCCCTGGTCGATGAGGCGCTGGATGACCTTGCGCTTGATCTCCAGGCTTTGCTTGCCCAGAGCCAGCAGTTCGTCCAGCCGCGACAGCAGTGCCGGTTCGTCGCCCGCGTGCAGGTGGCCCAGGCGCGCGCAGTTGACGGTGACCACGCCCACCGATCCCGTCTGCTCGGCCGACCCGAAGAGGCCGTTGCCGCGCTTGAGCAGTTCGCGCAGGTCGAGCTGCAGCCGGCAGCACATGCTGCGCACCATGTGCGGCTCGAGGTCCGAGTTGACGAAATTCTGGAAGTAGGGCAGCCCGTAGCGCGCCGTCATCTCGAACAGCGCCTCGGCATTCGGGCTCGTCCAGTCGAAGTCCCTGGTGATGTTGTAGGTGGGGATCGGGAACGTGAAGGCGCGGCCGCGCGAGTCGCCGGCCATCATGACGTCGATGTAGGCGCGGTTGATGAGGTCCATCTCGGACTGCAGTTCACCGTAGCTGAACGGCATCTCCTGCCCGGCGATCACCGGCACCTGCTCGCGCAGGTCCTCGGGGCAGACCCAGTCGAAGGTGAGGTTGGTGAACGGCGTCTGCGTGCCCCAGCGCGAGGGCACGTTGAGGTTGTAGACCAGTTCCTGGATGCACTGGCGCACCTGTTCGTAGCTCATGCGGTCGTGGCGCACGAAGGGCGCCAGGTAGGTGTCGAAGGAGCTGAAGGCCTGCGCACCGGCCCATTCGTTCTGCAGCGTGCCGAGGAAGTTGACGATCTGCCCGACGGCACTGCTCAGGTGTTTCGGCGGCCCGGCCTCGACCTTGCCCGGCACGCCGTTCAGGCCTTCGTGCAGCAGCGTGCGCAGCGACCAGCCGGCGCAGTAGCCGCTGAGCATGTCGAGGTCGTGGATGTGGATGTCGGCCTCGCGGTGCGCCTGCCCGGCCTCGGGCGGGTAGACGTGGTCGAGCCAGTAGTTGGCGATGACCTTGCCCGAGACGTTGAGGATCAGCCCGCCCAGCGAATAGCCCTGGTTGGC
>Ga0105090_10001868_pt1 | contig 11531 bp, 15 predicted proteins | sample PPLLak3March2015_FD_79110 | JGI IMG/M metagenome (GOLD analysis project Ga0105090, IMG submission 79110) | Freshwater sediment microbial communities from Prairie Pothole Lake near Jamestown, North Dakota, USA - PPLs Lake P7 Core (1) Depth... | ecosystem: Environmental > Aquatic > Freshwater >... | reverse complement strand
CGCGATAGGCCGCCTGCGTGAGGTCGGGCGACACGCCGAGCTGCATCAGCATCGGCACCATGATCGCGCCGATGAGCGCCCACTTGGCCGAGGCCGAGCCGACCAGCAGGTTGACGAAGCCGCTCAGCAGCACGATGCCGGCCAGCGTCACGCCGAGCGGCATCGCCAGCTCGCGCAGCGCGTTTGCGCCCTTGATGGCGAGCAGCGCGCCGAGGTTCGACTGTCCGAACGCGAAGATGAACTGCGCGCAGAAGAACGCCATCACGATGTAGTAGCCCATCCCGGACATGGACTTCGCCATGCCGGCGACGACGTCGCGGTGCGTCTTCACGCTGCCCGAGGCCACGCCGTACACGACGCCGGGGATCAGGAACGTGACGAAGATGATTGGAACGATCGACTGCATCAGCGGCGCAGCCGACACCAGCAGCTCGCGGCGGCCGTCCTCGCCCGGCGGTGCGGCCCAGGGCGTGTCCGCAGGCAGCACCGTCAGCAGGAGCGCGAGTACCGCCAGCGCACCCGCGAGCCCGCCCCACAGCAACCCGCGGCGCTCGTGCGGAGCGAGCGGCTCCTGCGTGGGCAGCTCCGCGGGGTCCGCGTCCACCCGCGTCGCCCGCAGGCGCGGCTCGATCACGAAGTCGGTCAGGACCCAGCCCACGAGGATGATCAGGACGGAGGAGACCGTCGTGAACACGAAGTTGTTGAGCGGGTTCACGACCACCGTCGGGTCCACTAGCTGCGCCGCGGTCTGCGTGAGCCCGGCGAGCAGCGGGTCGAGGCTCGAGGGCACGCCGAGCGTGGCGCTGAACCCGCCCGACACGCCCGCGAACGCCGCGGCGATGCCGGCGAGCGGGTGGCGGCCCGCAGCGTAGAAGATCACCGCCCCGAGCGGGATCACCAGCACGTAGCCGGCGTCCACCGCGACATGGCTCAGGATGCCCACGGCGATGAGCACCGGGGTCAGCAGCACGCGCGGCGTGACCGACATCGCGGCGCGCAGCACGGCGCTGATGAAGCCCGTGTGCTCTGCGACGCCAAGCCCGAGCATCGCCACCAGCACCACCCCGAGCGGCGGAAAGCTGGTGAACGTCGAGACCATCTTCGACATGAAGCCCGTGAGCGACTCGCCTGCGAGCTGGTTCTTGATCTGCACCGGCTGACCGGTGCGCGGGTCGATCTCGGTGAAGTTGACGCCCGACAACCACCAGCTCACGAGCCAGGCCGCGAACATCAGGAGCAGGAACAGCACGACCGGGTCGGGGAGCCGGTTGCCGACGCGCTCGACGACGTCGAGCGAGCGGGCGATCCAGCCACGGCGGGCGGCGACGGAACCTGTCTGGGTCATGCGTGCGTCCTGTGCGAGTGATCGGGCACAGCGACCCGCCGGGGCCGCAGCGGGGCGATCCTAGCAGCTTGACCGCTGTTCTCGGTCGCTATCCCTCGCGCCGCCGCGCGTACCACAGCCCGAGGCCCGCGCCCACGAGGTAGCCGAGCGGCCCGGTGATGAAGATGCCGAGCATCGGGCCCTGGTTCGCCCCGGGCGCGAGCAGCATGGGCCCGAAGAACCCGGCCGCGAAGCCGGCACCGCCCACGAGCAGCGCACCGAGTGCCACCGCCGTGCGCACCGAGCGAGGACCCTCCGGCCCGAGCCGCCACGCGTAGCCCGCCACCGCCGCGGCCATCGCCAGCGCGACGAGGCTCCCGACCCAGACGAGGTCGCCGAGCAGCATCATGGCCGGCAGCCACGCGAGCACGTAGGTGCCGAGGAAGATCATCGCGGCGGCGGCGAATCGGAGGACGGGGTTCATTTACGACGATCAGGATACCGACGAAGGCGGCGCGCGCGTAGGATCCACCGGCCACAGGGAAGATACAGCGATGATCCTCCGTCGTCTCACAGGACACTTCACGGCGCGTAACCGGCGGGCCGTCGCCGGCAAATTTCCGATGCTCGTCGTCGGGCCGCTGCTGGCCTGCGCGGTGACGGTCAGCGTTGCGGCTGCCCTGCCGCCCACCTCGGTCGAGGGCACTGCGGACGAACTCAGTACCGTCGCCGAGCGCTCCGGCTTCTCACGCACCGGGCGCTACGACGAGGTGGAGCGCCTCTGTGCCGCGTATGCGGCCCGCTGGCCCGACCAAGTGCGCTGCCTCGAATTCGGGCGCACACCTGAGAACCGGCCGATGCTCGCGCTGGTCGCGTCGGGTGACGGGCTGCTCGATGCGGCTGCCAATCGCGAACGCGGGCGCCCTGTCGTGTATTTCCAGGGCGGCATCCACGCCGGCGAGATCGACGGCAAGGACGCCGGCTTCGTCGCATTGCGCGAACTGCTCGAAGGCCGCACGAGCCCGGGCGCCCTCGAACGCACCACCGTGCTGTTCGTTCCGGTGTTCAACGTGGACGGCCACGAGCGCTTCGGTGCGTGGAACCGCCCGAACCAGCGCGGCCCCGAGGAGATGGGCTGGCGCACGACGGCGCAGAACCTGAACCTCAATCGGGACCACGCCAAGGCCGACGCGCCCGAGATGCGCGCGCTGCTCGGACTGCTCAACGCCTGGGACCCGATCCTGTACGCCGACCTGCACGTCACCAACGGCGCCGAGCTGCGCGAGGACCTGTCGGTCGAGGTCGAGCCGGGCGACGGCTGGGACGTCGAGCTCGGCGTGACCGGCCACGCGCTGCGCGACGAGGTGCTGGCGCGGCTGCGAGGCGCCGGGTTTCACGCGCTGCCCTTCTACCCGCAGTTCGTCGACAACGACGACCCGGAATCAGGCTTCGCGGTGTGGGTCGCGCCGCCCCGCTTCAGCCAGGCCTACTGGGCGACCCGAAACCGCTTCGGCGCACTGGTCGAGACGCACTCCTGGCAGCCGTATCCGCGGCGGGTGGCGGCAACGCGCGAAACGATCCTCGCCATGGTGGACCTCGCCGCACGCGACGGCGCGAAGTGGCTCCAGTCGGCCCGGGCGGCCGACGAACGGGCGCGCGCACTGGCCGGCAAGCCGGTGGCACTCAGCTACACCGGCACGGATGCCGTGCGTACGGTGGACATCCGCGGCTACGAGTACACGCGGGAGCCGTCCACCGTGTCCGGCCAGACGTGGATCCGCTACGACTCGACGCGGCCCGCGATCTGGAAGCTGCCGCTCAAGTACGAGGTGAAGCCGGCGCTCACCGTGACCGCGCCGACCCAGGGTTATTTCGTGCCCGCGGCCCACGCGGCGTGGGTGTCGGAGCGGCTCGCCGCGCACGGCATCGAGTTCGAGCGGCTGGCTGCACCGCGACTCGCAGCCGCTGTCCAGACCTTTCGGGCCGACAAGGTCACCCACGACCCGGCGACGTTCGAAGGCCGGACGCGCACCACCGTCGAGGGAAGCTGGCGCGACGAGCCACGCGATCTCGGCGCCGGCGCTCTGTTCGTGCCGGTCGCGCAGCCGAAGGCGCGGCTCGTCATGTCACTGCTCGAGCCGCAGGCGCCCGATTCGTTCGTGTCGTGGGGCTTCTTCGCGACGGCCTTCGAGAAGAAGGAGTACCTCGAGAACTACGTCACCGAGGAGGTCGCCCGGCAGATGCTGGCGCAGGACCCGGCCCTGCGGAAGGAGTTCGAGCGGCGGCTGCACGAGGACGCGGCGTTCGCGGGCAGCCCGGAGGCGCGCCTCGAGTTCTTCCACCGGCGCCACCCGTCGTGGGATGAGCGCTACGGGCTGTATCCCGTCTATCGCCAGTAACCCCCGCCACGCGATGGTCCTGGCAGCCGGCCTCGCGACCGGCCGCCATCAGCGACGGATCACTGGCCCGGCGGCGGCTCCCAGAGCTCGACCTTGTTGCCCTCGGGGTCGATGACCCAGCCGAACTTTCCGTATTCTGAATCGTCGGTCTTGTCGAGCACGTTGCAGCCGTCCTTTCGCAATTCGGCGAGGAGGGCATGCAGGTCCGCGACCCGGCCCTCGTCGTCGGCCCAACGAAAGGCTGCGCCGCCCCACTCGAGCACGTCGATCCCCAGGTGCGTCTTGTACCAGGCGCGCAGCGCAACTGGATCCGTGGCCGTGAAGAAGATTCCCCCGATTCCCGTGACTCTCTTCATGTGATCCCCCCTGCGTTGCGTTTCAGCCAGTCTTCGAGAAGCAAGCCGTGGATGTTCGTGTCATAGGTCTCGCCCTTCGCCACCCAGCGCTGGCGCAGCCGTCCCTCGTGCGTGAAGCCGAGCGACAGCAGCAGCTCGTTCGAGGCGACGTTGTCGGGCCTCGCCTCCGCCTCGATGCGGCGGATGCCCACGTCCTCGAAGGCGTGCTGGCACACGGCCCGCAGCGCCTCGGTCGCATACCCGCGGCGCCAGTGAGCACGGCCCAGGACGTAGCCGATCTCGACGCGCGCACTCGGCTCTTCGAAATGGAACACCAGCACCGTGCCGATCACCTTTCGATCCGACTGGCGCTCGATGACGAGCTGCCGCGCGGTGCCCGTGGCGCACACGCCGCGCATGCGGGACAGCCACGCGATGGCATCGTCGTGGCCGCGCCAGGTCGAGTACGGCAGGTAGCGGGTGACCTCGTCGTCGCCATTGACCTCGAGGAGGTCGGCGAGGTCGGGCTCGGCCACCGCGCGAACCACCAGGCGCGCGGTGCGGATCTCGGGAAACAGCGGGAGTGGCATGGGCTCGTGCGACCCGGTTCGAGGCGTGCGAAGGCGACGACCTGATGATATGGAGTCGAGGCGGCCTGCGGTAAGGTAGGCAGACCCGCCCCGACTTCACGCCCGTCCATGAACTACGACTACCTGCTGATCGGCATCGTCCTCGCGTACATCGCCTGGCGCCTGCTGGGCGCACTCCGCGTGCGGCGGCGGCTCCCGGAGCTCAAGCGTGAGGGCGCGCAGCTGGTGGACGTACGCAGCGTCGGCGAATACGCGGGCGGCCACGTGCCCGGCACCCTGAACATCCCGCTGCAGGAGATCGATGCCCGGGCCACGGAGCTCGATCGGTCCCGATGGGTGGTCGTCGCCTGTGCATCCGGGACACGCAGCGCCTTCGCAGCGCGCAAGCTCAAGTCGCTCGGGTTCCAGAAGGTCATGAACGCAGGGACGTGGCGCAACCTCGGCTGAGGGATCCGCAGGCGCTCAGGGCGGCGGACCGGGACTCTCCGGGGGCACGGCCTTGCGTGGCTGCCACGGCCACCGGCCCTCGATCTCCACGGTCAGGGACCAGCTGAGGAAGGTCCGGATGAGGATCAGGACTCCCAGCACTGCCACGTTGCCGAGCGTGGGCTCCAGCGCGACCGTCCTGACCACGTCGCCCGCGACCAGGAACTCGAGCCCCAGCAGCAGCGAACCCCCGATCTGGTGCTTGTAGCTTTCGTACGCGCCCGGCTCGTCCAGCCTGAGCAGGAATCGCACCGTGCCACGCTTGATGGACACGCGCAGGACGCCCGCGACGATGATCATGGCGCCGAGGATCTCGATGCCCAGGGCGGCCCACTCGATGGCATGGCGAATGTTCGCGATCAGGTGTTCATCGGACATCGCTGCGACTCCGTTCGTAAGTGAGCAGCGGCGGACCGCTCGTTACCGGGGCTGCCGGACGGCAGTGACTTCGATCTCGATCTTCATCCGCGGGTCGACGAGGCCGGCGGAGATCATGGTGGCGGCCGGACGGGACTCGCCGAAGTAGCGACGCAGCACCGGCCAGCAGCGCTGGAAGTCGCTCGCTTGCGGCAGGATGTAAGTCACCCGGACGACATCGGCGAGGCTCGATCCCGCCTGGACCAGCGCGGACTCGATGTTCTTCAGGCACTGCTCGGCCTGCTGCGCGACGTCTTCGGAAATGGTCATCGTCGCGTAGTCGAAGCCGGTGGTTCCGGAGACGAAGATCCAGTCGCCCTGGACGACCGCGCGGCTGTAGCCGATCTCGGCCTCGAAGGTGGATCCGGAGCTGATGAGTTTTCGTTTCATGGTGTCCGCCGATGATTAGAGCCTGATTACGCCGATCCACGCGAGGCCGTACAGCAGCAGTGCAATCGCCGCAATCGGTGCATGAGGCACCGCGACGTGCGGCCAACTCATGATCTGCCAGAGTCGCTTGCGGCTGCCGCCGTTCCAGCTCTCGTACCAGGAGGCGCGAATCTGCAGCGCCGATGGCAGCGCCTGCTCGCCGCGGAAGTGCCGCTCGATCGCGTCGATCCGGGCGTAGTAGGCGTCCTGGAAGGTCTTCCAGCGGGCCTCGAGCCACCAGAACAGCACCGCGCTCGCGCAGGCGAGCAGCAGGACATCGAGCGCCTTGCTCGCGAAGGCCCCGGCCACTGCGGCGAGGCTGAAGCTGATGCTCCACGCCTTGATCGTGACGGCCCGGGCGTCCATATCCTCGACGGCCTTTTGCAGGTGCAGGTACTCGGCCTGCAGTGCGGAGCGAAGCGGGTCGTCGTTCATTGCCAGACCGTCGTCCAGATTCGAGCGGGGCTACGCGCCGTCGGGGATTTCGGGCTCGACGAGCTGGGCCAGCAGCAGCAGCGACTCCTGCCACCCGGCATAACAGAACTCGAGCGGGATCGCCGCGGGAATCCCCTCCTGCAGGATCTCGAGCTCGGTGCCGCAGAGGACCGACCGCAACGTGATCGTCACCCGCATCTCGCCGGCCAGGTTGGGATCGTCGAACCGGTCGGTGTAGCGGATGCGCTCGTGCGGCGTGAGTTCCACGTAGGTGCCCCCGAAGGAGTGGCTCCTGCCGGTGCCGAAGTTCGTGAACGACATGCGATAGTCGCCGCCGACCCGCACGTCGGAGTGATGAACCTTGCCGGTGAAGCCATGCGGCGGGGTCCATTTGCACATCGCGTCCGGATCGAGGAAAGCCCGGTACACGCGCTCGGGCGGCGCGCGGAGCACGCGGTGGAGGCGGACCGTGCCGGTGTCGTCTGACATGTTCGTGTCCTCCTGCCAGGGTGGCCGGGCCCCTGCGCCTGACGGCAAATCACGTCAGGCTGGACGCGCCCTGCTCGCAGCATATCAAGCCGGGCAGGTTGCGCAGCCGGGACTTGGGTAGACTCCGCCGACGCCGGCCGCGAGACCGGCGCATAAATAACGGGGGGAGTAACGCAAATGCTGAACGGCATCCACCGAACGCTGATCGCGACGCTGGCCACGATCCTGTCCGTCGGCGCCGCCGACGCGGCACCGCAGGGCGCAACCAGCACCTACGACTTCCTCGTGCAGGATTTCGTCGCCGGCAGCATGACGCGCACGGCGCGCAGCAACACCGTCGACGTCGTCTACACGTACCGCGAGAACGGACGCGGCCCGGACATCAAGGAGCGCTGGACGTTCGGCGGCGACGGCTCCGTCGCGAGCTACACCGCCAGCGGCAAGACCACCTTCGATGCGTCGATCGACGAGCGCTTCCAGCACAAAGCCGGGCGCGCCTCCTGGAAGACGCTGTCCGACGGGGGCGAGATCGCCGCGCCGGCCCCGCTGTTCTACGTCCCGATCCAGGGCACGCCCGAAGCCACCGCGGCGCTGGCGCGTGCGCTGGTCGCATCGGCCGAAGGCCGGCTGCCGCTGGCCCCATCAGGCGAGGCGGCGCTCACCAAGGCGGAGACGATCACGGTCACCTCGGGCGAGGCGAAGCGGTCGGTGTCGCTCTACGCGATCACCGGCATCGATCTCAGTCCGTCCTACGTGTGGCTCGACGATGGACCCGACCGCGAGCTGTTCGCCTACCTTTATCCGGGACCGTACGGCGTGATCGCAAAGGGCTTCGCCAATGAGGCCGCTCGGCTTGCCGGGCTGCAGCAGGCCGCCGACGGAAAGCTGCTCGCCGACCTGCAGCGCAGGACACGACACGCGGTCGCCGACATGCTGGCGATCACCAACGTGCGGGTGTTCGACTCCCGCAAGGCGGTCCTCGGCGAGCCGAGCACGGTCTACCTCTACCGCGGCAAGGTGGCGGCGGTGATGCCCGCCGCGAAGCCGGTCGCGAAGGAAGCCACGGTGGTCGACGGCACCGGCCGCACGCTGCTGCCGGCGCTGATCGATGCTCACGGCCACGAGTCGGAATGGGGCGCGCCGCTGCAGGTCGCCGCCGGCGTCACGATCGTGCGCGACATCGGCAACGACAACGAGCAGTTCCTGCGCCTCATCGAAAAGGGCGAGTCGGGTGAGTACCTGACGCCGCGGTACCTCGGGCGCGCCGGCTTCCTCGAGGGCGCCAGCCCGTTCGCCGCCCGCTTCAGCGCGGTCGCGAACTCGCTGGACGAGGCACGGGACTGGGTCGACTGGTACGCCGAGCGCGGCTTCCGCCAGATCAAGATCTACAACTCGTTCAAGCCGGAGTGGGTCGAGGAGACGGTACGCCACGCCCACTCGCGCGGGCTGCGGGTCAGCGGCCACGTTCCGGCCTTCACGCGGGCCGAGGCGATGGTCCGGGCCGGCTACGACGAGCTGCAGCACATCAACCAGGTGTTCCTCAACTTCCTGGCCGGTCCCGAGGACGACACGCGTACGCTGCTGCGATTCAAGCTGGTGGCCGACAAGGCGCACCAGCTCGACCTCGACTCACCCGCCGTCCAGGATTTCCTCAAGCTGCTCGCGGACCGCGGGGTGTCGGTCGATCCGACGGTCGCAACCTTCGAGCCGATGTTCCGCCAGGACATGGGCCAGCCCTCGCCGGCGTACGGGATGATCGCCGAGCACCTGCCCATCACCTACCAGCGCTTCCTCAGGCAGGCTGAGATGGATGCCACGCCGGCGCAGCGTGCGGTCTATCGCAAGTCGTACCTGAAGATGCTCGACATGGTGCGCCGGATGGACGCCGCCGGGATCACCGTGATGCCAGGCACGGACGGCGTGCCAGGCTTCCTGCTGCATCGAGAGCTCGAGCTGTACGTGGAGGCGGGCATCCCGGCCGCGCGCGTGCTGCAGATGGCCACGCTCGAGACCGCCCGCGAACTCGGCTTTGACGGCTTCGGCGTCATCGAGCCCGGCATGAACGCCGACGTGATCCTGGTGGACGGTGATCCCACGACCGACATCTCGGCAATCCGCCGCGTGGCCATGGTCACCCGGGGCAGCGACGTGTATTTCCCGGCGGAGATCTACTCGGCCCTCGGCATCCGGCCGTTCGTGGCGGCGCCGGCACTGCAGCGACCGCAATAGAGATGGTCGCGCGGAGGCGACGGCGGGAACTCGCCCGCCGTCGCCTCCACTTCGTCGGTCAGTCCTTCTTGATGTCGCCGCCGGCCCAGGCGATGAACATCCAGCGGCCGTTCTCCTTGATCAGCACGTCCGTGTACTGGCCGGTCACGGTCTCGCGCTCCTTCTTGTAGTTCTCGCTCGCCACCATGTAGTGGTACTGCAGGACCGCGACGTTCCCCGTGATCGTCGCGGAGATCGGGAAGATCTCCTGCTGCAGCACGGTGCTGCTCTCGCTGTCGAAGCGGCTCCAGTGCTTGAGAGACGCCGCGTCACGCGGCATCGGGCTGCCCGTCCCCCAGTAGCGCAGGTTCGGGTGGACCATCGTGTCGATCCAGCTCAGGTCCTTCGCTGCGGACATCTTCCATTGCTGCTGCTCGAGCTGCCAGAGCTCCTGCTGCTCCGCGCTCCAGGTCTGGGCGGCAGCGGTTCCCGCGAATCCGCAGAGCGCGAGCGACACGACGGCGACGGAAAGGATTCTCCTGAACATGACTTCTCTCCCCTGTTCGTTATGGTTGTCGGCCTCCACGCGGAATGCGTGGGGCGCGAGTTTCGGAGACTACGCTTCTTTACGGAAGCACCCACGGAAATCGCATTTCGATCACTTGCGATCGATGCGCCACGGCGGGTTGAGGCGATTGACGCCCGCGTCGTACAGGCGGACCTGGTGTCCGTCCGGGTCGCGCAGCCGCGCCTCGAGGTTCAAGACGATCAGGGTGACGTGGTTGAGTCGCACGGTGAACTCCTCGCTTCCTGCGCTCGAGGCTATATCATCCGGGCCAAACGCGCGGGAGATGAACCATGACCAAACCCATGCTGACGGCGATGCTGACCGCGATGCTGTCCCTGGCCCAGGCGTCCTTCGCGCAGGACGCCCCGCCGCCGGAGTACGACGAGGCGCTCGCCCAGTCCGTCGGCGCCGACGAGCACGGCATGCGCAGCTACGTGCTCGTGATCCTGAAGACAGGCCCCAACCGCATTCCCGACGGACCGGAGCGCGAGGAGATGTTCCGCGGTCACTTCGCGAACATGAACCGCCTCGCGGACGAGGGGAAGCTCGCGCTCGCGGGCCCGCTCGACGGCGTGGACGGCTGGCGCGGCTTGTTCGTGATGGCGGTGTCCGACCTCGAGGAGGCGAAGAAGCTCGTGGCGACCGACCCCGTGATCATCAAGGGCGAGATGGCCGCCGAGTACCACAAGTACTACGGCTCGGCGGCGTTGATGATGGTGCGGGACGGGCACAAGCGCGTCGCGAAGAAGTCGTTCTGAAAAGGGCCGGGGCCGGGTGATCCGGTCGTGCACCCGGGGGCACGGGTGCTCCTGAATGAACCTCTTCGAGTTCCTGCTGGTTTTCGTATCGATACTGGTGGGCCTCGGTATTGCCGAGCTGCTCAGCGGGGTGGTGAGAATCCTGCGAGGTGAGTTGCCAGCCGGCAGGCTCCACACCCTGTGGATACTGATCGTGTTTCTGGTTCAGGCCCAGCTCGCGTGGGGCTTGTGGTTGCTTCGGTCAATGGACGAATGGCGCTACCCGGAGTTCCTGCTGCTGTTGTCCGGGCCACTGGTGCTTTACATGGCGGCGGCGGTGCTGTTTCCTGCCGCTGCATCGGGCGCGGATCTCGACGCCCACCTGATGCAGCGTCGACGGGCATTCTTCTCGCTCATGGTCGCCTACGTCGGCTTCACCGCGCTCTTCGAAAGCTTCCTGCTCGACCACGGCCTCGAACTCGATCCGACGGCATTTCGCCTCGTCGCTGCCTCCCTGCTGATGGCGCTGGTGATCAGCGAGCGTCGGCGACTTCACTGAGCCCTGGCGCTGGCGGTGCTGGAAAGGCGCACTTTCTCGCGGTTATCGAGACCGGCCTGCATCGAAACGAAGATCCAGGACTCCGGCTTCGTGAACGCCATGCCGGATTCCGCTCACGCGTGCACTCGAGCAACGTGTCAGGCGCCAACCGCGACGTGATGCGTCTGACCGTTGAAACGGGCATAGGCATCCTTCTCCGTCGGTTTGGCGCATCGTCTGACGTGAGGCCGGCCGGTCGACCGCGCACAGGCCACGGGGCCTGGCAGCATCGCCGTGGCCCGGACCCGGAACCTGCCGAATATCTGTCGGCCCGTATGTTTGTAGGGATTCTCCGCCATCATGTTGTGATTTGGCGGCACGGCGCGTATTTTTCCGTGCCACTGATTTGGCCTGAGCCGACACGGACTGGATGCATTCATATGAAGACACACTTGTATTTCTCCCTGCTTCCCGAGGCCCTGATCGCGTCCAACCTGACGCCGCATCAGTTCGGCCAGTACTACGCGACCGGCCACCGCTACAAGTCCAAGGGCCAGGCGATCTTCTTCGAGGTCG
>Ga0105090_10001864_pt1 | contig 11539 bp, 7 predicted proteins | sample PPLLak3March2015_FD_79110 | JGI IMG/M metagenome (GOLD analysis project Ga0105090, IMG submission 79110) | Freshwater sediment microbial communities from Prairie Pothole Lake near Jamestown, North Dakota, USA - PPLs Lake P7 Core (1) Depth... | ecosystem: Environmental > Aquatic > Freshwater >... | reverse complement strand
CGGCATCGACGGATTGCTCGACCTGTGGTTCAACGACGGCACGCACGCCAGCGTGGTGGGTTCGTATCTCAGCGCGCTGATCCACTTCGGCAAGCTGACCGGACTCGATCCGATGATGTTCGGCATGGGCGAGATCGCCGCCCGCGATCTCGGCATCGGCTCGCACAACGCGGCCGTGCTGCAACGCATTGCCAGCTATTCGCTCGGCTTCACCTCGACGATTCCGGAGCCGGCCACACTGGCCCTGGTCGGCATGGCGCTGCCGCTGCTTGGCCTGCGGCGGCGCCGCCGTACCTGAGCCGCCTGGCTTCCCGCAGCGCCCGAAAGACTCGCGCTGCGAACGACCGTCCGCTCAAGCGCCGGCTGATCGGGCGCCGCGGATCGCCCGCCAGACCCGCTCCGGAGTGGCGGGCATGGCGATGTCGGTGACGCCCAGCGGCCGCAGCGCATCGAGCACCGCATTGACCACCGTCGGCGTGCTGCCTACGGTGCCGAGTTCGCCAACGCCCTTGGCGCCGAGCGGATTGATCCGGCAGGGCGACGACTCGTCGGTGTGCGTGACGATCTCCGGCAGATCCTCGGCGCGCGGCAGCGCGTAGTCCATGAATGAGCCGGTCAGAAGCTGCCCTTCGTCGTCGTAGACCACCTGCTCCATCAGTGCCTGGCCGACCGCCTGGGCGATGCCGCCGTGCACCTGCCCGGCGACGATCAGCGGGTTGATCACGCGGCCGACGTCGTCGACGGTGGTGTAGCGGACGATCTCGGTCGCGCCCGTTTCCGGGTCGATCTCGAGTTCGCAGACATGCACGCCGTTCGGCCAGGAGGCGCCGCCGACCTTCTGCAAGGTGGAAATGGCGATGCGCCGCTCCGGCTGCCGGGCGGCGAGTTCGCCGAGGTCGATGCCGAGATCGGTGCCGGCGACGGTGAAGCGCCCTTCGGCATAGGCGATGTCGGCCGGTGGCGCTTCCAGCGCCTCGCCGGCGAGTTGCCGGCCGGTGTCGATCGCCTGGTTCGACGCGGTCAGCATCGCCGAGCCGCCGATGTACAGCGAGCGGCTGCCCATGCTGCCGATGCCGGTGGCAACGTCGCTGTCGCCTTGCACGATCTCGATTCGCGCGGCGTCGATCTGCAGCGTGTCGGCGAGGATCTGCAGGTAGCTGGTCTCGATGCCCTGGCCCATCGCCTGCATCGCCGTGAAGGCGCGAACGCGGCCATCGGCCCCGACCTGCAGCCTCACGGTTTCCTCGTGCACGACGCCGGTCCATTCGAGGAAGGTCGAGATGGCGCGGCCGCGCAGCTTGCCGCGTGCCGAGGACTCTCGCCGCCGGGCCTCGTAACCCGCCCAGTCGGACGCGGCCAGCGCCCGCGACAGCATGTGCGGGAAGTTGCCGCTGTCGATCACCTCGCCCATCGGCGTGCGATAAGGCATCGACGAAGGGGCGATCAGGTTGCGCTTGCGCAGTTCGGCCGGGTCCAGCTTCAATTGCGCGGCGGCGCGGTCCATCAGCCGCTCGATCAGGAAGATCGCTTCCGGTCGCCCGGCGCCGCGATAGGCGCCGACGACGTTGGTGTTCGTGATCACCGCGCGGCTCGCGAGGTCGAGCGCCGGCACGTGATAGACGCCGGTGATCACCTTCGGCCCCACCATCAGGTTGATGATCGCGCCCGGCGCATGGCCGAAGGCGCCGATGTTGCCGGTGATGCGCACGCGCAGGCCGAGGATGCGGGCGTCGGCGTCGAGCGCCAGCTCGCCGTCGGCCACCTGGTCGCGGCCGTGGCTGGCGGCCTGGAACTCCTCGATCCGCGAGGCGCGCCAGCGCACCGGCCTGCCGAGCTTGCGCGCCGCATGGGCGCAGACGACATCCTCCGGATGCAGCAGCGTCTTCATGCCGAAGCCGCCGCCGACGTCGCCGACGGTGACGCGCACCTGCTCCGGCGGCAGCCCGAGCACCTTCGCCAGCGACTGCTGCATGCCCGACGGGTTCTGCGAGCTGGCCTGCAGCGTCAGCCGGCCGTTGCCGTCGACGCTGGCCCGGCCGGCGCGCGGCTCGATCGTCACCGGCGCCAGCCGCTGGTTCATCACGCTGACTTTCGCCACGTGTGCCGCCCTGGCAAAGGCGGCGTCGCCGGCGGCGGCATCGCCGAAGCGCGACACCGCGGCGACGTTGCCCGGTGCCTCCGGCCAGAGCTGCGGCGCGCCGTCGGCCAGCGCCGCTTCGAGCGACGCCACGGCCGGCAGCGTGTCGTAGTCGACGACAGCCAGCGCCGCCGCGGCCTCTGCGGCGGCGCGCGACTCGGCGACCACCGCCAGCACCGGCTGGCCGACGAAGCGCACGACATCGGAGGCGAGCGGCGTCAGCAGCGGCGTGCTCATCTTCTGCCCGGCGGCGTTCTTGAGCGCAGGGTTCAGCGCAAAGCCGCCGACGCCCTCGGCCGCGAGCTGTGCGCCGGTCAGTATCGCGATCACGCCAGGGGCGGCCAGTGCCTCGGCGCTGTCGACTCCCGCGACGCGGGCGTGCGCATGCGGCGAGCGCACGAAAGCGAGGTGCAGGTCGCCGGGTTCGCCGAGGTCGTCGACGAAGCGGCCCTGGCCGGTGAGCAGGCGGTCGTCCTCGCGGCGGGTGATGGCCTGGCCGATGCCGAATTTCATCGTCGTCATGACATTGGGTTCCAGTTGCAAGCGGAAACGGGCGCGGCGTTCAAAGTGGCTGGCCGATGCGCCACAGCACGCCGCTGGGGTCGAACAGCACGAGGTCGCGCTGGCCCCAGGGGCGGTCGGCCGGCGGTTCGGCGCGAACGAGATAGCGGTCGGCGAGCCCGGTGGCCTCGATCGACGCCCACCAGGCATCCACATCCTCGACCAGCAGGTGCATCTGGAAGTTGGCGGTGTGCTCGGCGACGTGGAAGTTCTGCAGCAGGAAGGCCGCGCCGTCGCGGTGAAAACACGCGAGTTCGTCCGTCGCCCAGTCCTCGGTGAAGCCGAGGTCGCGATAGAACGCGCGCGACAGTGCGTAGTCCTGCGCCGGCACGAAGGCCTTGGCCTCGATCGCGCGCAGGTTCATTGGCCGGCTCACTCGATTGCGTTCTCGCTGCGCTCGAAGGATTCGCCCCTGGGGCAGCCCGGCGGGCTCACCCAGGGGGCGGCACGTAGCCTGAAACCTGGTCGGCGCCGTCGCCGAAGAAGTACTTCTCCATCTGCGACATCAGGTACTTGCGGGCGCGTGCATCGGCGAGATTGAGCCGGTTCTCGTTGACCAGCATCGTCTGGTGCTTCTGCCAGGCGGCCCAGGCCTCCTTGCTGACGCTTTCCCACAGCTTCTTGCCCATCTCTCCCGGAACCGGCGGGAAGTCGAGCCCTTCGGCCTCGCGGCCGAGCTTGATGCAGTGAACCATGCGTGCCATCGGCTTGCCTCTACAGAGTCTTCATCAGGATCTGGCTCTTGCGCTGCCAGTTGTACAACTGCTGCCGCTCGACCGGCAGTTCGCCGACGTCGGCCATCGCGAAGCCGCGCTTCAGAAACCAGTGCGCCGTGCGCGTGGTCAGCACGAAGAGCTTCGCCAGCCCGGCGGCCCGCGCCCGCTGCTCGATCCGGCGCATCAGCCGCTCGCCGTCGCCGTACTCGCGATAGTCCGGATGGACCGTCAGGCAGGCCAGTTCGCCCACGCCGGCGGCGGGAAAGGGGTACAGCGCGGCGCAGCCGAAGATCACGCCGTCGTGTTCCAGCACGGTGAACTGGCTGATCTCGCGCTCGATCAGCTCGCGCGGCCGCTTGACCAGCGTGCCATCGGCCTCCAGCGGCGCCAGCAGCTTCAGCAGGCTGCCGACGTCGTCGTGGCCGGCCTCGCGCAGCGACTCGAGGTCTTCCGCCGCCACCATGGTGCCGACGCCCTCGTGCGTGAACAACTCCATCAACACGCCGCCGTCGAGCGCCTGCGAGATCAGGTGGCAGCGCGGCACGCCGCCGCGGCAGGCACGCAGCAGGTCGGCGAGTTCGGAGGCGGCCTCCTCGGCGATGCGGCCGGCGGCGATCGCCTTTTCGGCTTCCGCCGCCGACAGTTCCTGGATCAGCCGGCCCTCGCGGTCGCGCACGCCGTCGGTGTCGCTGACCAGGATCAGCTTGTCGGCCTTCAGCGCCACTGCGACGCTGGCGGCGACGTCCTCGGAAGTGAGATTGAACGCCTCGCCGGTCGGCGAGAAGCCCAGCGGCGACAGCAGCACCAGCGCGTGGCTGGCCAGCGTGTACTTGAGCGCCTCGACATCGACCTTGCGCACCACGCCGGTGTGCAGGAAATCGACCCCATCCATGATGCCCATCGGCCGCGCGGTGACGAAGTTGCCGCTGATGACGCGGATGCGCGAATTGGCCATCGGCGTGTTCGGCAGCCCCTGAGAGAACGCGGCCTCGATATCGAGCCGGATCTCGCCGGCAGCTTCCTTGGCGCATTCCAGCGCCGCTGCGTCCGTGACGCGGACGCCGCGGTGGAAGCGCGGCGTCAGGCCCTTCAACGCCAGTTGCGCCTGCACCTGCGGCCGCGAGCCGTGCACCAGCACCAGCCGGATGCCCATCGCGTGCAGTAGCGACAAGTCGTGCACCAGCGCATTCAGGCGCCCGGCCCGAACCAGTTCGCCGCCGAAGCCGATCACGAAGGTCCGGCCGCGGTGCGCGTGCACGTAGGGCGCGACATCGCGCAGCCAGGCGACGAACTGGGCGCGGTCGACGAGCGCGGCGGGCAGCGACGTGTCGTTCAAGCGAAGGGCGGGCGGAGGAGCATGGTGCCGAAGTCTATCGGCTGCGCCGCGCCGCCCCGCGCCGCGGCTCAGCGGCCGCCGGAGATGTCGATGAAGGCACCGGTCGAGTAGGACGCTTCGTCCGACAGCAGCCAGAGGATCGCGCGCGCCACCTCGTCGGCGGTGCCGCCGCGCTGCATCGGCACGGCCGACCTGATCCGGTCGACGCGCCCCGGCTCGCCACCGCTGGCATGGATGTCGGTGTAGATCACGCCCGGCCGCACGGCGTTGACGCGGATGCCCTCGGCGGCGACTTCGCGCGCCAGGCCGATCGTCATCGCGTCGATCGCGCCCTTCGAGGCCGCGTAGTCGACGTACTCGCTCGGCGCGCCAAGCCTGGCCGCCATCGACGAGACGTTGACGATGGCGCCCCCGGCGCCGCCGTGCTTCGTCGACATCCGCTTCACAGCCTCGCGCGCGCAGAGAAAGGCGCCGATCACGTTGGTGGCCAGCACCCGCTGCAGGCGGCCGAGCGACATCTGGTCGACCCGCATGTGGTGTTCGAGGATGCCGGCGTTGTTGACCAGGCCGTCGAGCCGGCCGCAGCGCCGCTCGACAGCCTCGAACAACTGCAGCACCTCGGTCTCGACGGCGACATCGCCAGCCACGGCAAACGCCTCGCCGCCGGAGCCTTCGATCGCCGCGACGACCGCCTGCGCCGCCGCCTCGTTGCGGTGGTAGTTGATGCAGACCTGGTAGCCACGCGCGGCGGCGAGGCGAGCAGTCGCGGCGCCGATGCCGCGGCTGCCGCCAGTGACGATCAGGGTAGGTTTCATCGTGTTCGAGGGCCGAAGCGGGCGAGGCCGCCACCGTAACGGCTCGACCGCCGGCGCACAAGCCGCGGCGGCGCACTTGCGCTGCCGTCGCGCCCAAGCCCGCTTCCTATAATCGCGCTCCGCCGCCGCGACTGCGGCATCGCATCGATCCATGTCCGTTGCCGTCCGCCGCGCGCGCCAGCGCAACGCGATCCCCCCGATCACCTTTCCCGACGAACTGCCGGTCAGCGGCAGGCGCGACGAGATCGCTCGTACCATCGCCGCGCACCAGGTGGTGATCGTCTGCGGCGAAACCGGTTCGGGAAAGACGACGCAGCTGCCGAAGATCTGCCTCGAACTCGGTCGCGGGCACTCGGCGCTGATCGGCCACACGCAGCCGCGCCGCATTGCCGCCTCGACCATCGCGCGGCGCATCGCGCAGGAACTCGCCACGGTGCCCGGCGAAGTGGTCGGCTACAAGGTGCGCTTCACCGACCGCACCCAGCCGGGCGCCTCCATCAAGCTGATGACCGACGGCATCCTGCTCGCAGAGACGCAGACCGACCGGCAACTCTCCGCCTACGACACCCTGATCATCGATGAGGCGCACGAACGCAGCCTCAATATCGACTTCCTGCTCGGGTATCTCAGGAAACTGCTCCCGCGGCGGCCGGACCTGAAGCTCGTGATCACCTCGGCGACGATCGACGCCGATCGATTTGCCGCCCACTTCGGAGCCGACGGCGTGCCGGCGCCGGTGGTCAACGTCTCCGGCAGGTTGTATCCGGTCGAGCTGCGCTACCGGCCGGTGCAGGACGAGGACGACGCCGACGACCGCACGCTGATGGACGGCATCGTCGACGCCGTGGACGAGTGCGCCCGTGCCGGCCGCGGCGACGTGCTGGTGTTCCTGCCCGGCGAGCGCGAGATCCGCGAGGCGGCCGAGGCGCTGCGCAAGCACCATCCTCCAGCCACCGAGATCCTGCCGCTGTTCGCGCGGCTGTCGGTCGAGGACCAGGAGCGCGTATTCAAGCCCACCGGGTCGGGGCGGCGGATCGTGCTGGCCACCAACGTCGCCGAGACCTCGCTGACGGTGCCGGGCATCCGCTTCGTGGTCGACAGCGGCCTGGCGCGGGTGAAGCGCTACTCGTATCGAAACAAAGTCGAACAGTTGCGCATCGAGCCGGTGTCGCAGGCGGCCGCCAACCAGCGCGCCGGCCGCTGCGGCCGCGTCGCCGCCGGCGTCTGCATCCGGCTGTACGAAGAGACGGAGTTCAACCAGCGGCCGAAGTTCACCGATCCGGAGATCCTGCGCTCCTCGCTCGCCGCAGTGATCCTGCGGATGAAGTCACTGCACCTGGGTGAGCCCGCCGAGTTTCCATTCGTCGAGCCGCCGCCAGCGCGGGCGATCGCCGACGGCTACCAGTTGCTGGCCGAGCTGAACGCGGTCGACGACGACAACGAGCTGACGCCGATCGGCCGCGAGCTGGCGAAGCTGCCCGTCGATCCACGCGTCGGCCGGATGCTGCTGGCGGCGCGCGATCGCAACTGCCTTGGCGAGGTGCTGGTGATCGCCGCGGCGCTGTCGATCCAGGACCCGCGCGAGCGGCCGCTGTCGGCGCAGGAGGCGGCCGACAATGCGCACCGGAAGTTTGCCGACGAGCGCTCGGACTTCCTTGCGTTCGTGAAGCTGTGGCACTTCGTGCACGAGAGGATCGGGCACAAGAAGTCGAACCGCAGGCTGACCGACGAACTGCACGCCGCATTCCTGTCCGCCCGCCGCGTCCGCGAGTGGCGCGACGTGCACTCGCAGTTGGTGACGCTGGTGGCGGAACTCGGCTGGAAGCCGAATGCGCCGCTCGACCTCGCGCTGGCGCCGGCCTTCGAGGCGGTGCACCTGTCGCTGCTTGCCGGCCTGCTCGGCAATGTCGGTACGCGGGTGCTCGACGCCGACTTCCGCGAGCCGCCGTACACCGGTGCCCGCGGCATCAAGTTCCATGTCTGGCCCGGCTCGCCGCTGGTCAAGAAGGCCGGCCGCTGGCTGATGGCGGCCGAACTGGTGGAGACCTCGCGGCTGTTCGCGCGGACGGTGGCCGGCATCGATCCGGCGTGGATCGAGAAGGTGGGCGCGCACCTGCTGAAGAAGTCGCACTCCGATCCGCACTGGGAGAAGAAGGCGGGGCAGGTGGTCGCTTTCGAGCGCGCGGCGCTTTACGGCCTCACCGTCTACCAGCAGCGGCGCGTGCACTTCGGCCCGCTCGACCCGAAGGCGGCGCGCGAGATCTTCATCCGCACCGCGCTGGTCGAAGGCGAGTTCGATACCCGGGCGCCATTTTTCGCCCACAACCAGAAGCTCGTCCGCGAGATCCGCGAACTGGAGCACAAGACGCGGCGGCTCGACGTGCTGGTCGACGAGGAGCTGATCGTCGCCTTCTATGACCGGCTGGTCCCGCCCGATGTCTGCACGGCGGCGCAGTTCGACAAGTGGCGCGCCGAGGCTGAGAAGGATCAGCCGAAGCTGCTCTTCCTGTCGCGCGACGAACTGATGCGGCACGAAGCGGCCGGCGTCACCACCGAGCTGTTCCCGAAAACCGTCGAGATGCGCGGCGTGGCCATGGCCGTGACTTATCACTTCGAGCCGGGCAGCCCGCGCGACGGCGCCACGCTGACGGTGCCGCTTTACGCGCTGAACCAGGTCGACGAGGCGCGCTGCGACTGGCTGGTGCCCGGCATGCTGAAGGAGAAGGCGCAGCTGCTGCTCAAATCGCTGCCGCAGAAGCTGCGCCGCCACTGCGTGCCGTTGCCCGAGTACGCGGCGGGATTCGTCGAAAGGCGCGGCGAGCGGCCCTGGGACACGCGGCCGCTGACGGAGGCGCTGATCGACGACTTGCGGGCCGAGCGATCGCTCGTCGTAGGTCCCGCGGACTTCAAGCGCGAGACCCTGCCGGCGCACCTGGTGATGAATTTCAAGGTCGTCGACGAACACGGCCGCCAACTTGCCATGGGCCGCAGCCTGCCGCAGTTGCGCGCCGAACTCGGCGCCGAGGCGCGGCGGAACTTCCAGGCAGTGGCCGAGCGCGACATCAAGGTGGCGCCGGAGCTGCAGCAGCAGATCACCGACTGGGACTTCGGCGAACTGCCGGAACTGCTGGAGATCCGCCGCGGCGGCCAGACGATGGTCGGCTTCCCGGCGCTGGTCGACCACGGCGAGCACTGCGCGATCGAGGTCTTCGACGATCTCGGGGAGGCGCAGGCGAAGCATCGCGACGGCTTGCGCCGGATGTTCCGGCTGCAACTGAAGGAGCAGGTGAAGTTCATCGACCGGTCGCTGGCCTCGCTGCAGACGGTGGCGATGCAGGCCGGCACGGTGCCGGCGCTCGCCGCCGCCGCCCCGGGCTTCGAAGTGCTGCGCAACGACGTGGTCGATGCCGCACTCGACCGCACGGCACTCGTCGAACCCTGGCCGGCGGATCGTGCCGGCTTCCTCGCCCGCCGCGACGAAGCCCGCGGCAAGCTGGCGCTGATCGCGCAGGAGATCGCGCGGCTGCTGACGGCGATCGTGCAGGAGGCGGCTGCGGTGCAGAAGAAGTTGGGTGGCGCGCGCAGCCACGGCCCCGCTTGCGCCGACATCGAGCAGCAGCTCGCGCGGCTGTTTCCGCGCGGCTTCGTCGCCGCCACGCCCGCGGCGCAGCTCGCGCACTATCCGCGCTACCTGAAGGCGATCGCGGCGCGGATCGACAAGCTGAAATCCGAGCCGGCACGCGATGCGCAGCGGCAGGCCGAGATCGCGGCGCTGGCGACGCCTTTCCAGCGCGAACTGGCGGCGCGCAAGGGCAAGGTCGATCCGCAACTGGAGGAGTTTCGCTGGCTGCTGGAGGAGCTGCGCGTGTCGCTGTTCGCGCAGGAACTGCGCACGCCGATGCCGGTGTCGGTCAAGCGGCTGCAGAAGGTCTGGGACGCGCTGCGGCGCTGAACGCAGAGCTATTGCGGCACGCCCGCCTTGGCGAGGCCGTCGTGCAGCGTCTGCACGTAGCGCGACTGCGCCCGGCTGCCGACCAGCTCGCGATGCCAGCCGATGGTGAACTCCGGCCGCAGCTTCAGCAGCTCGCGCCTGGCCCAGGCGGCCCGTTCGCCGTTGCCGTACAGCGCGTGGGCGGCGGCGAGCAGCATGTAGTCTGACCACTCGGCGCTGAAGGCGATGCCGCGTTCGCCGGCTCGGATCGCCTCTTCGTAGCGTCCGAGCAGCAGCAGTGCCCTACCGCGCTGCTGCATCAGGACACCCTGCGCCGGACCGACCGGATTCAGTGCGATGGCGCGGTCGATGGCGGCCAGCGACTCTTCGCCGCGGTCCTGGACCAGATGCAGCTGGCCGTCGAGCGCCTGCAACGAGACCAGATAGGGATTCAACCGCAGTCCGTGCCGCAGCGCCTCGGAGGCGGCGTCGTAGCGTCCCTGGAAGTGCAGCACGTTGGCGCGGGCATTCCAGGCTTCTGCGCTGTCCGGTCGCAGCGTCACCGCTTGCGACGAGGCTTCGTCGGCGCGCCGCCGCAGCGCTTCGGCGTCGCTGGCGCCTGCGTCGGCGAGGTAGACGAGCGTGTGCGCATAGCCGCTGAGCGCCGGCACATGCTGCGGGTCGAGCGCCAGGGCCTGCTCGAAGCGGGCGCGGATCGCCGGCAGCTGGTCACCGTCGGTCGAGCGCTCCAGCGCATCGACGGCGGCCAGCGCCACGGCGTAGGCGCTCGCCGCGTCGCGGCCGCTTGCGAGCCGTTTCAGTTCGAGGCTGCGCAAGACGCTGCGCAGCGAATCCGACAGCTCGCCCACCAGCGCCAGCGGCACGCTGCCGTCCGCATTCGGCGGCGCCTGCAGGGTGCCGCTCCACAGGGAGCTGGCGCTTGCGGTGTCGACGACCTGCACCACCAGACGCAGGTCGCCGCCGTCATCGTCGACGCGGCCGTCGAGCGCGTAGCGCACCTTCAGCTCGCGGCCGATGCGGCGGATGTCGCCCCGCTGCGCCCCGTACTGCGCCGCGACGGTCGGCGCGATGACGGTGGCGCCGGGCAGTTGCGAGGCAGCGCCGGTGATCTGCCGCGTCAGCGCCTCGGCCAGCGCCGCCGTGCGCGGCGACTGCGGCGGATGGTCGAAGGGAAGCACGATCAGCGACTGCGGCGGCGCCTCCTGCTCCAGTGGCCAGAACGCGAGGAGCGCTGTGGCCAGGGCAAGCGGCACGACCGCGGCCGCCGCCCATCTCCACGGCAGCTTGCCCCGCCGCCGCGGGCGCGCCGCCGCGCCGCCTTCCAGTTCAACCTGGAAGACGCGGATCGGTCGCGTGATGTTCTTGACCTGATGGCGTCCGGCATCGACCAGCCGCACGCCGAGGTCCTGCCGCACCTGATCGCGCACGGTGCCTGAGATGGCGATGCCGCCCGGAGGCGCCAGCGCCTCGATCCGCGCCGCGACGTTGACGCCGGTGCCGGCGATGTCGTGTTCATCGACGATGATGTCGCCGAGGTTGATGCCGATACGGTGGTCGATCCGCTGAAGCGCCGGCACGTCGCGATTGCGCGCCGCCATCTCGCGCTGGATCTCGATCGCTGCTTCGAGCGCCGACATCGCACTCGGGAACTCGACCAGGAAGCCATCGCCGACGGTACGCACGATGCGGCCGCCATGGCGAAGCACGGCGGGGTCGGTGACTTCGCTGCGAATGGCCGCCACCCGGGCATGCGTGCCGGGTTCGTCGCGCTCCATCATCCGGCTGTAGCCGGCGACATCGGCGATCAGGACGGCGGCGAGCCTGCGAGTCGAGGGCGTGCTCATCGGTGGCAGCGGCAGCGGCGGCAGCACTTGACAACGGCGTGCCCGCGCGAGCCAGTCTAGCGACTCGGCGGTCCTCGCCGCGCTTGCGCTAACGTCCGCCGATGGACCGCGAGCCTGAACCGGGCGAAGCTCAGGCCGTCGCTGCGACGGGCGAGGTGCGCGAACACGACTCGACGCT
>Ga0105090_10001863_pt1 | contig 11540 bp, 9 predicted proteins | sample PPLLak3March2015_FD_79110 | JGI IMG/M metagenome (GOLD analysis project Ga0105090, IMG submission 79110) | Freshwater sediment microbial communities from Prairie Pothole Lake near Jamestown, North Dakota, USA - PPLs Lake P7 Core (1) Depth... | ecosystem: Environmental > Aquatic > Freshwater >... | reverse complement strand
GGCGTCCCACTTGAGCAGCGCCTCGATGTCCTCGCGCGTGACGTTGACGCCGTCCTCGGTGCGCAGCAGGTTCTCGAGCAGGATCTTGAGCGAGAAGGGCAGGCGACCGAGGTCGTGGCCTTGGATCGCGGGCAGGCTGAAAATCTCGTAAGACTGGCTGCCCACCGCCAGCGTCTGGCGGGTCTTGAAACTGTCGCGCATGAAACCTCCGGGAAGCGTACGTGCCCTGTTTAGCCGCGGAATTATAGCGGGTCAGGGGGTGCTCGCGGCAGGGACCCGGCCCGGCCCGGTCAGGCGGCGGATTCGGCCCGGATCCGGGCGATGACGCCGCCCCCGAGGCAGGTGTCCCCGACGTAGAACACCGCGGATTGGCCGGGCGTGACCGCGCGCTGGGGCGCTTCGGTGCGCACCTGGCAGCGGCCGTCGTCGAGCACCCTGACCGTGCAGGCCTGGTCGGGCTGGCGGTAGCGGGACTTCACGGTGCAGGCGAACTCGGCGGCGGGCGCCGCCCCGGCGATCCAGTGGGCCGGCTCGGTGTCGAATTCGCGACTCATCAGGCGCGGATCGTCGTGCCGCTGCGTCACGACCAGCACGTTCCGCCCGAGGTCCTTGTCGGCCACGTACCAAGGAGCCTCGGCTGCACCACGGACGCCCCCAAGATGGAGCCCCTGGCGCTGGCCGAGGGTGTAGTACATCAGCCCGCGGTGACGGCCCAGAACTTGCCCGTCCGTGGCCTCGATCGGGCCCGGCTGGGCCGGCAGGTACTGGCCCAGGAACTCGGCAAATGGGCGTTCGCCGATGAAGCAGATGCCGGTGCTGTCGCGCTTGTCGTGTACCGGTAGCGCCCGTTCGTGAGCGACGCGACGCACCTCGGCCTTCGGCAGTGCGCCGATGGGGAACAGCGTGCGGGCCAGCAGTTCGCCAGGCACGGTGTGCAGGAAGTAGGTCTGGTCCTTGCCCCGATCGGCCGCACGCAGCAGTCGTGGCTGGCCATCCACGACCGCCGAACGGGCGTAGTGGCCGGTGGCGAACCAGTCGGCGCCCAGGCGCCGCGCGTGCTCGAAGCAGACGCCAAACTTGATCTCGCGGTTGCAGGCGACGTCGGGATTCGGCGTGCGGCCGGCGCGCAGTTCCTCGAGGAAGTGCGCGAAGACGCGCTCGCGATACTCCGCCGCGAAGTTGACGGTGTGCAGCGGGATGCCGAGTTCGTCGCAGACTTTCCGCGCGTCCTGCAGGTCGGCGGCGGCGGTGCAGTAGCCGTCCTCGTCCTCGTCCCAGTTGCGCATGAAGAGCGCGTGCACGTCGTAGCCCGCGTCCTTGAGCAGCGCAGCGGCGACGGCGGAATCCACGCCGCCGGAAATGCCGAGGACGACTCTCTGGGCGGTGCTCATGCGCGTGATTCTACCCTGCGTGCTAGCGTCGCCTGGCGCTCTCACTTGCGGACGCGCAGATCGCTGCTGCGCTCCGCGCAGTGACGCTGGGTTCCGGGCATGTCCGCGGAACCGTGCGCGGCATGGACGCCGCGCCCGGAGCCCCCACGGATGGGTTTACGGCGTGTTCGTGAACCTGTCCCGAAGGACGAGCGTGAGCGCTTGCGAACGCGAAGCGCGACTGGCGACGACGCGTCAGCGGAACGCGCACGAGCGGTCAGGGCAGCGGCGGTGACTCAGCCGCTCGCAGCGAGCGAGACGGGCGCAGCGATCAGGTGATTGAGCAGCGTGAGCGGGTGGCGCGTACCCGCGAGGTAATCGTCGACGCACTGCGTGACGAGCGGGCTGCGCAGCCGCATGCGAGGTTCCGCGAGTTGTGCGCGCGTGAGCCAGCGCGTGCGCAGGATCCCGTGGTCGAGCGGGCGGGACGGGTCGTGATCGTTCACCACGCCGGCAAACGCGACACGGAGGAAGGTGCGGGCCTGGTGCTCCGGGCGCCAGACGTACACGCCGAGCAGGGACTGGGGCTCGAAGCGCCACGCCGTCTCTTCGAGCGTCTCGCGGACGACGGCTTCGAGGAAGGTTTCCCCGTCCTCTAGGTGGCCGGCGGGCTGGTTGATCACCACGCGGCCGCTGGCGCGTTCCTCGACGAACAGGAATCTGCCGTCGATCTCGGCGACCGCGGCGACGGTGACGTCAGGCTTCCATACCATGCCCGGCATTATACGATTCCGGGTCGGCGATTCACGCTCAGAAGTCGATGGCAGTCGCACGCAGTTCGGGCTGGATCAGGCTCACGGCCCACACCTCGTCGAAGTAGGCGAGATAACGCTTGACGACCTGCTGGTCGTTGAATTCGACGATGCCGTCCCAGCGCGAGCACTGCTGGCGGTAGGCGATCGCCGAGGCGTCGGCGATGATGAATGCGGCCGGGTTGTCGCGGAACTCAGGTGGCACGTTGCGCAGCTCGATGAAGCTCGTGAGGCGGCGCGCCATCTGCATGAAGCGGTTGCCTTCACGCACGACGCGCGCCGGGTCGGAGATGAGGACTCGCAGGCGAGCGTGGCCGCGGGCCAGCACGAGCCGCTTGAGCGGCTCGAGGAACATGTCCTGGTCGTAGATGAGGGGCTCGAGGTGCGGGGTGTAGATGGACATCGACCGGTTGGCGCGCTTCGCGATCTCCGCGACCGCCGCCCGGTATTCATCGAGCGTCGAGAGAATGCTCCTCGTGCCCGTGACGTCCAGCCTCGATTCCATTTTGTTTCGTGATCCCCAGGGTCATCCGCACGTGCGGAATGCCGCATTCATCGAAGGCGGGCCCTTCGGCCCGGAAGCCCAGCCGCGCGTAGAAACCTGCCGCGGCCGTCTGAGCGTGAAGATAGACCCTCGTGAAGCCCAATTCTGTGGCCTGGTTCACGAGGTGGCCCATGATCAGGCTGCCGACCCCGGTGCCGCGGTACTGCGGCAGTACTGCGACGCGACCGATCTTACCGGTGGGCTCGAGCCGGCCCGTGCCGATTGCGTCACGGTTTTTCGTGACGACGAGCACGTGCCGTGCCACCGGATCGATGTCGTCCCACTCGTCGGCGGCCGGGATGCCTTGTTCTTCGATGAATACGCTCTGTCGCACGGACTGCAGCGCCGGCCGGTCGTCCGCCCACGTGGCCGTACACAGTGCGACGTCGGCAACGGCTGGCATGCGCGCGATGCTCAGACGGCCCGTGCGAGCCGCGCGGCGATGCCTAGATAGGTGGCCGGGGTCAGCTCGAGCAGGCGCTTCTTGTCGGCCTCCGGGATCGGCAGGGCGCTCACGAACGCCGCGACGGTAGCTGCGTCCACGCGCTTGCCACGCGTGAGCGCCTTCAGCTGTTCGTACGCTTCTGGTACCGCATGGCGCCGCATCACCGTCTGGATGGGCTCGGCGAGCAGTTCCCAATTGGCGTCGAGGTCGGCGGCGAGGCGTTCGCGATCCACCTCGAGGCGGGCGAGGCCGCGCGACACGGACTGGATGGCGATGTCGGAGTGGGCGAGCGCCACGCCGATGTTGCGCTGGACGGTGGAGTCGGTGAGGTCGCGCTGCCAGCGCGATACGGGCAGCTTGTCGGCCATGAAGCGGAGCAGCGCGTTGGCGACGCCGAAGTTGCCTTCGCCGTTCTCGAAATCGATGGGGTTCACCTTGTGCGGCATGGTCGAGGAGCCGACCTCGCCGGCGACAACCTTCTGGCGGAAATACCCGAGCGAGATGTAGCCCCAGAAATCTCGGCAAAGGTCCAGCAGCACCGTGTTGCAGCGCGCGAGCGCATCGAAGTATTCCGCCATCCAGTCGTGCGGCTCGATCTGCGTCGTGTAAGCGTTCCACTCGAGGCCCAGCGACTCGACCAGGCGGCGACCCAGCATCACCCAGTCCACTTCCGGGGCGGCGCTCAAGTGTGCGTTGAAGTTACCGACGGCGCCGTTCACCTTCCCGCGGACCGGCACGCGCGCAAACGCTTCGCGCGCCTGGCGCAGCCGGTGCACGAACACCGCAACTTCCTTGCCGAGCGTGGTCGGCGTGGCGGGCTGGCCGTGCGTGCGCGACATCATCGCGTCGTCAGCGTGCGCGTGGGCCATGGCCCGCAGTGCCTGCGTGAGCGCGTCGATGCGCGGCAACAGCACTGCGTCGCGCGCTTCGCGACACATGAGCGCGTACGCCAGGTTGTTGATGTCCTCCGAGGTGCACGCGAAGTGCACGAACTCCAGGCGCGGCTTCCAGGCGGCGTGTCCCCCAAGCTTCTGCTTGATGAAGTACTCGACGGCCTTCACGTCGTGGTTGGTCTCGCGCTCGATCGCCTTGACCGCGGCCGCATCCGGTTCCGCGAACTGCGTGGCGACGGCGGCGGCCAGCGCCAGGTCGGCGGACGCGAGACCCTGCATTTCGGCGAGGCCGCCCGGCCCGGCGAGCGCCTGCAGCCAGGCAACCTCTACCCGGACCCGCGCGCGGATCAGTCCAGACTCGCTGAAGAGGGCGCGCAGTTCGGTGCAGCGCGAGGCGTAGCGGCCGTCGACGGGGGAAATCGCCGCGAGGGAGGTGAGGCTCATGCCGGCATCCGGAGGTGTTACGATTTCAGATGATACCGCAGGCCCCCGTCGTGGCGCCTGTGCACCCTTTCGGAGCAACGGGTCATGTCCGCAAACGAATTTCGCGTGGAGCGCGACAGCATGGGCGAGTTGCGCGTCCCGGCCGATGCACTCTGGGGTGCGCAGACCCAGCGTGCCGTGCAGAACTTCCCGTTGAGCGGCATCGTCCTGCCGCGCGGCTTCATCCGCGCGCTCGGGCTCGTGAAGTGGGCGGCGGCTGGTGCCAACCTCGAGCTGGGCGAAATCGACAAAGTGCGGGGCTTCGCGATCCAGAAGGCCGCCCTCGAGGTGGCCGAAGGCCGGCATGACGCCCATTTCCCGGTGGACGTGTTCCAGACCGGCTCGGGCACCAGCAGCAATATGAACGCCAACGAGGTGATCGCCCACCTTGCCACGCAGTACTCGGGCGGCACGCAGGTGCACCCGAACGACCACGTGAATCGCTGCCAGAGCAGCAACGACGTAATTCCGACGGTGATCCACCTCGCCGCGGCACTCGCCATCACGGAGCAGTTGCTGCCCGGGCTCAAGGAGCTTGCGGAGACCATCGCGCGCAAGGCCGGGGACGTTGGCGACGTCGTGAAGACCGGCCGCACGCACCTGATGGACGCGATGCCGCTCACCCTCGGCCAGGAACTCGGGGCGTGGCGGGCGCAGGTCGAGGACGGCATCGCCCGCGTGCAGGCCTGTCGGCCGCGGCTGCACGCACTGGCGCTCGGCGGCACGGCAATCGGCTCGGGCATCAATGCGCCAGAGGGCTTCGCCGCCAAGGCGGCGAGCCTCCTCTCGCTGCAGACAGGCCTCGACCTGCAGCCGAACCGCAACCTGTTCGCGGCGATCGCGGCGCAGGACACGGCCGTCGAGCTGTCGGGCCAGTTGCGCACGGTGGCGGTGTCGCTGATGAAGATCGCCAACGACCTGCGCTGGATGAACAGCGGTCCGCTGGCGGGCCTGGGCGAGATCGCGCTGCCGGCCCTGCAGCCGGGCAGCAGCATCATGCCGGGCAAGGTGAACCCGGTGGTCCCAGAAGCGGTCACGATGATCTCGGCGCAGGTCATGGGCAACGACGCGACGGTGGCCATCGCCGCGCAGTCGGGAACCTTCCAGCTGAACGTCATGCTACCGGTGATCGCGCTCAACCTCCTGCAGAGCATCGAGCTGCTCGCCAATGCATCGCGTACGCTGGCTCGCAGTGCCATCGCCGGGTTCGCAGTCAATTCGAGGCAGATCGCGGCCGCGCTCGACCGCAACCCGATGCTGGTCACGGCTCTCGCGCCCGTCATCGGATACGACCAGGCGGCGGCCGTCGCCAAGCGAGCGCTGGCCGAAGGGCGACCGATTCGCGAGGTGGCGGCCGAAATGACGGACCTCGGCGAGCAGCGCCTCGCGAAGTTGCTGGATCCCGCGGCGCTCACCAAGGGCGGTGTGCGGCAACGCGGGTCGGGGGACTGATTGAGCCGGCGCCATTCCCCCGCCTTGCGTGAGCACGTCGAGCAGCGCCTGCGCGGAACCGCACCGGGCGGCGACCCGCTGGATGCCTGGCTCGCAGGCCTCACGCCGGAGCAGACTGCCGAGTTGCGCCAGCAACTGCCGCTGCAGCTGAAGCGCGCGGCCGTGATGGTGCCGCTGGTCGAGCGGCCGGAAGGCCTCATGGTGCTGCTGACGCAACGCGCTTCGCACCTGAAGAACCACCCGGGGCAGATCAGTTTCCCGGGTGGGCGCATGGAGCCCGACGACGCGGGGCCGTGGGAGGCGGCGTTGCGCGAGACCCGGGAGGAGATCGGTCTCGCGCCCGATTACGCGTCGCTGGCCGGTTACCTGCACGACCACGTGGTGTTGACCGGCTACCAGATCACCCCGGCCGTGGCGTTCGTGCGCCCGGGATTCACGCTGCAGCTCGACCGGACGGAGGTCGACGACGTGTTCGAAGTGCCGCTCGAATTCGTGCTCGACGCGACCCATCACGTGCCGCGCACCCGCCAGTTCGCCGGCCGGGAATTCCTCACCCACGACATTCCGTACGGCGAGCGCCAAATCTGGGGTGCGACCGCGGGCATGTTGCTGTCTTTGTATCGGCTGCTGCGGGAGGCCTGAACGTGTCCATCGAGCGACTGCAGGCGATCATGGCGGCGCTGCGCGACCCGCAGCACGGCTGCCCGTGGGACCGCGAACAGACCTGGGCCACGATTGCGCCGCACACGCTCGAGGAGGCCTTCGAGCTCGCCGACGCCATCGAGCGCGGCGACGTGGACCACGTCCGCGACGAGCTGGGCGACCTGCTGTTCCAGGTGGTGTTCCAGGCGCGCATCGCCGAGGAACGGGGCCTGTTCGATTTCGATGCGGTCGCCGGCGCGATCAGCGACAAGCTCGAGCGGCGCCATCCGCACGTGTTCGGCACGGCTACGGTCAACTCGGCAGCCGAGCAGACGGCGGCCTGGGAGGAGCACAAGGCGGCAGAGCGACGGGCGGCCGGGGTCGCCGCGGGAGCGCTCGACGGCATCGCACTTGGACTGCCGGCCCTGACGCGAGCCGCCAAGCTCGGCAAGCGCGCGGCCGGCGTGCGCTTCGACTGGACGCATACCGAGGATGTGCTCGGCAAGATCGAGGAGGAGTGCGTCGAGTTGCGGGACGCGCTCGCCAAAGGTCACGCACCCGCCGTCGAGGAAGAACTCGGCGACCTGCTGTTCAGCGTCGCGCAGTTCGCACGGCATGCCGGCGTCGACCCGGAGCACGCGCTGCGCGCGGCGAACGCGAAATTCGAGCGTCGCTTCAAGCGCATGGAGGCCTGGCTGGCCGAACTGGGCCGCTCGCCGCGCGACGCCACCCCCGACGAACTGGAGGCCCTGTGGGCGAGGGCCAAGCAGGAGTCCGGCTGAGCGAGCGCCTGGCGTCGCTGCGAGCGGCTCTGGGCGACTGCCAGCTGCGCGATCGGCGTCGCCTCTCGGGCTGGCTCGGGCGGATCGCGCGTCGTGGCGCGGAAGTCGACCTGCGCGAACTCGAGCGGCTCGAGGTGCAGGTGCGAGGTTCCGTCGAGCGGGTCGCCACCCGGCGCGCGTCGCTCCCCGTCGTGCGCTACGACGAGAGCCTGCCCGTTCACGCGCGTCGGGCCGAAATCGCCGCAGCCATCCAGCGCTCGCCGGTCACCATCGTGAGCGGCGCCACGGGCAGCGGCAAGAGCACACAGCTACCCAAGATCTGCCTCGAACTGGGCCGCGGCATCGCGGGCATGATCGGCCACACCCAGCCGCGGCGCATCGCCGCACAGACGCTGGCGTATCGAGTGAGCGCAGAACTCGGCACCACTCCGGGCGACCTCGTCGGTTACCAGGTGCGCTTCGTCGATCGCACCGGGCCTCGCACGCTGGTCAAGCTCATGACCGACGGCCTGCTGCTGCGCGAGCTCGAAGCCGACCCGTTGCTCGAGCGCTACGACACGCTGATCCTCGACGAGGCGCACGAGCGCAATCTCAACGTCGACTTCCTGTTGGGCGTCTGCCGGCGGCTCGTGGAACGGCGGGCCGACCTGCGGGTCATCGTCACCTCCGCCACGATCGAGACGCGCCGGTTCGCCGAGTATTTCGGCGGTGCGCCCATCATCGACGTGGAGGGCCGCAGCTACCCGGTGGAGGTGCGATACCGGCCGTTGAGCGAGGAGGAGACCGAGGCGCCTTCGTTGCCCGAGGCCATCGGCAGCGCGCTGGACGAGTTGCGCGGCAACGCACAAGGCATCGACGGCGACGCGCTGGTGTTCCTGCCCGGTGAACGCCAGATCGCGGAAACGCGCGACTTCCTCGACCGCGCGGGCAAGCGCGATTGGGATGTCTTCCCGCTCTATGCGCGACTGTCGGCCGCCGAGCAGGAGAAGGTGTTCGAGCCGCATCCCCGGCGACGGGCGGTACTCGCCACCAATGTGGCGGAGACCTCGCTCACCATTCCCGGCGTGCGATTCGTGGTGGACGCGGGCCTGGCGCGCGTGAGCCGTTACAGTCCGCGCGCCAAGTTCCAGCGGCTGCCGATCGAGCCCGTCTCGCGCGCGAGCGCCGAACAGCGCAAGGGCCGCTGCGGGCGCGTGGGCGCGGGCATCTGCATTCGCCTCTATTCGGAAGAGGACTATGCGTCTCGTCCGGAGTACACGGATCCCGAGATCCTGCGCACCAACCTCGCCAGCCTGATCCTGCAAATGGCGGCGCTCGGGCTCGGCGCACCCGAGGACTTCCCGTTCGTCGATCCTCCCGACACGCGCCTGCTGAACGACGGCTACCGGCTGTTGCAGGAACTGAGTGCAGTGGACGGCGACCGGCGCATCACCCGCCTCGGCAAGCAGATGGCGGCGCTGCCGGTGGATCCGCGGCTCGCACGCATCCTGCTCGAGGCGGGGCGCCAGCGGTGCCTGTCCGAGGCACTGGTGATCGCGGCGTTCCTGAGCATCCAGGACCCGCGCGAGCGACCGGCGGACAAGACTGAGGCCGCCGACCAGGCCCACGCAGCCTTCGCCGACGAGCGCTCCGACTTCATCGGCGTGCTGAACCTCTGGCGTGCCGCCCGCGAGCAGGCGGCGGCGGGCACGCGTGCGCTGCGGCGCTGGTGCAAGGAGCATTTCCTTTCGTTCGTCCGCGTGCGCGAGTGGTACGACCTGCACGAGCAACTCGCGGAAATCACGGCAGGGCAGGGGCTGGAGCGCAATGCCGAGCCCGGCCCGGCGAACCTGCTGCACCAGTCCATCCTGGCGGGCTTCCTCGGCGGCATCGGCGTACTGGACGAAGCGCGCACCTATCTCGGCGCGCGCGACATGCGCTTCGTGATCGCTCCTGGCACGCCGCTGGCGAAGCGCACGCCGCATTGGATCGTCGCAGCCAGCCTGGTCGAAACGCAGCGACTCTACGCACGCATGGTGGCGCAGGTGCAGCCGTCGTGGATCGAGTCAGCAGGCGCACACCTCGTGCGGCGCACCTATGGCGAGGCCCAGTGGGTGCCGGCGCGCGGCATGGTGATGGCGCGCGAGACAGTCTCGCTGTACGGGCGGGTGCTCAGCAGCGGCCGGCAGGTCAACTTCGCGACGATCGACCCGGCACTCGCGCGGCGCATGTTCGTGGAGGAGGCGCTGGCGCGCGGGCAGTCGGCGCTGCATTGCGACTTCCTGGCCCGCAATGCGAGCGTGCGGGCGGACCTCGAGCGCCTCGAGGCCAAGCTGCGTCGTCGCGACCTGCTGGCAGCCGACGCAGCGCTGGTGGATTTCTATCTCGAACGAATTCCGGCGGACGTCGCGAGCACCCGCGCATTCGAGCGCTGGTGGCGCAACGAGGAGCGCCGGCACCCCAACCGCCTAGACGTGCCGGTGGACGTGTTGCTGGCCGGCACCGCACCGACGTTCAGCCCGCAGGACTATCCGGACCACGTCGAGGTGGACGGCAACCTGCTGCCGCTCAACTACCGGTTCGATCCGACAGATCCCGATGACGGCGTGACGCTCGACGTGCCGTTGCCGCTGCTAGGCTCGCTGCCGGCCCGCCGCCTCGAGTGGCTGGTGCCCGGCTACCTGCAGGACAAGGTCGTCGCCCTGCTGCGCGGGCTGCCCAAGGATCTGCGTCGCGAGTTGGTGCCGATTCCGGACGCCGCCACCCGCCTGCGCTCTGCGCTGGCTCCCCTTGCGTCCGGCAGCCTGTTCGAACGACTCGCGGAATTGGTCACGGCCGAAACGGGATCGCGAGTCGAGGCCGTGCAGCTCGCTGCAGTGCCGTTGTCGCCATGGCTGCGCATGAACCTGCGGGTGCTCGATGCGCGCGGCCTGGAGTTGCGTCGCGGGCGCGACCTCGACGCGCTGCGGCAGGAGTTGCGGGTTCGTGCAGCGCAGGCCGCGCGACCCGATGCCTCACACGGCTGGGAGCGCGAAGGCGTGAAGCGCTGGGATTTCGGCGACCTGCCGGACGACACCCGCGTCGCCAGCGGCCGGGTGACGTTGCGGATGTATCCCGGAATCGAGGACGGCGGCAGTGCGGTCCGGTTGCGCCTGTTTCCGAGTGCCGAGACGGCGGCGGCTGCAAGCCTCCACGGTGTGGTGCGCCTGGCTGCGTTGGCGCTGCCACAGCAACACGAGTTCGTTGTCCGGCAATGCGCCGCGGATCGGGAGCTGGCGTTGCTCGCGGCGGCCGCAGGATTCGACCGCAGCCTCTTCGCAGAAGTGGCGGATCGCGCCGTCGAGGATGCGCTGCGTGTGGATGAGAAACACCTGCCGCGTTCGGAAGCCGCCTTCGCCGCGCGGGTGGACGCTGCGCGCGCGGAGGTCGCGGGTCACGGCGAGCGCGTGGCACGTGCGGTCAAGGGCGTGCTGTTGGCCCTCAAGGAGGCGAGGGCGGCTCTCGCCCCGCTCGGCGGCCCGGCATTCGCGGCCGGACGGGATTCCATCCAGCGGCAGCTCGCAATGCTGCTGGCTCCTGGTTGGGTTCGTGCCACGCCGGCTGCTGAGTTCACGCAGTTGCCGAAGTACGTGAAAGCCGCGGCCCGGCGGGCCCAACGATTGCGCGACGACGTGATTCGCGACCGGAAGCTCGATGCCGAGGTGACACCGTTCGTGACGGCGTTGCAGGAACTCGGCGCCAAGGCGGGTCCGCTCGGACCCGGCCCGGAGGTCGAGCGGCTGCGCTGGATGATCGAGGAATTCCGCCTGTCGCAGTTCGCGCAGGACCTGCGCACGCTGGTACCCGTTTCGGCGAAGCGGCTGGCAGCGCAGCTGGCGAAAGCGCGGGCCGAAGCCGCGGGCGGTTGAGTTCCCGCCCGCGCCGGCGGGGCTATTTCCTGTCTTCGAGGAACGGCCGGATGAGGTCCATTGGCAGCGGGAAGACGATGGTCGTCGCTTTCTCGCTCGAGAGGTCTGAGAGCGTCTGCAGGTAACGCAGCTGCAGCGCCTTGGGATCCTGGCCGAGCGTCTGGGCCGCCTCGACCAGCTGCGCCGCGGCCTGCTTCTCACCCTCGGCATGGATGATCTTGGCGCGGCGC
>Ga0105090_10001862_pt1 | contig 11543 bp, 11 predicted proteins | sample PPLLak3March2015_FD_79110 | JGI IMG/M metagenome (GOLD analysis project Ga0105090, IMG submission 79110) | Freshwater sediment microbial communities from Prairie Pothole Lake near Jamestown, North Dakota, USA - PPLs Lake P7 Core (1) Depth... | ecosystem: Environmental > Aquatic > Freshwater >... | reverse complement strand
GTGCGGCTGCGCGAGGTGGCGCGCGCGAAACTGGGTGCACGGTTCGACCTGCGCCGCTTCCACGACGCCGTGCTGAAGGGCGGGGCGATGCCGCTCGAAGTGCTGGCCCAGGTGGTGGACGACTGGGCCAGCACCTGATCGCTTACTTCTTGCGGGCCGGTGCCTTGCGGACCGCGCGCTTCGCCTTGCGGCGAACGGTCTTGGCCTTCGGCGCTGCGGGGGCGGCCTTGCCGGTCACGCTCTCATAGGTGTGCGTGGCGACCTTGCGCACGTCGCCGCCGGCATCCTTGAGGATCGTCACGGCCTCGGCGATGTCGCTGACGATGCGTTCGCGGGTGGCGCGCAGCACGTCGGCCTGGTCGCGCACGAGCGCCGTGACGTCGTCGGCGCGTGCGGCGCGCTCGAGCTGGTTGGCGGCATCGTTGAGGGCTGAGGTGACGAGCTGCTCCTGCAGGTGGATCAGGCGCTCGGCCGTGGCCTGCGAAATGGCGGTGAGCTTCACGCCGGAACGCGACACGGCGCGGATCGGGTCCTTGAGGGCCTTGATGCGCTCTGCCGATTTCGCGGTGGCCGCCCGGGCCGCCTTGACGGGGTCTCTCCGCAGCCGGCTGGCCTGTTCGGCCAGGATCTCGCGCTGCTCGTTCACGAAGTCCTTGATTTTGCTAGCCATCGTCGGGTCCTCTAAGTTTGTTGCGGTGCAGCAATTTTGCACTGCACAAGTACCACGGGTCAACCGCCCGGGCCAGTCAGGGTTTGCCGCAGGCGGTGCCCGCGGCCTCGGGTCAGTTCCAACCCTCCTTGCCCGGCTTGTCGTTCATCAGCTTGCGGAAGTGGAAGAAGAGGTAGATCGCCATCACGATCATGAACAGGATGGCGCCGAGGCTGAGCAGGCCGACGTCCGACGTCAGCAGGAGCTTGAATGCTTCCATTGTGTCTTCCGGCAGGGAATTGATCGGACGCAGCGTAATCCGGCGCGGCGCCGGGCGCAGTCGGGAGTCGCCGCAATCCGGCCAGTACGGCGCGGCGCCGGGGTAAGCTCTCGCGGCTGTGACTGGGCCACTGCTGACACTGCAGGTGCACGATGCGCTGCTCGCCGGACGCGACGCCGCTGCGACGTCGGTCGCTTGCTCGCTCGATCTCGGGCGATCGATGACCACGGTGGAGGTGGGCGCAGGCGAGTGGAACTGGGGGGCGCGGAGCTATCCCTACCTCGAGGCGTGCCGCGACCGCACCATCTATCACTGGACGGGCACCGCCTTCGAACCGGTGTCACGCTACACGCAGTCGTTGATCAAGCTGGTGCCGACCGAGTGGGGCCCGCCCACCTTCGAGATCGACGGCATCAAGATGCTGCCCACCGCGCAGGTCTCGCCCTACGAGGACGCCGCGAAAAAGGTTGCGCTCATCGAGCCGCGCGGCAAGGTGATCCTCGACACCTGCGGCGGGCTCGGTTACTTCGCGGCGTGGTGCCTGCAGGGCGGGGCGGCGCAGGTGCTCTCGTACGAGAAGAACGCCGACGTGCTCTGGCTGCGCAGCCTCAACCCCTGGTCGCCGCAACCGGGCGGGGCGCTGGCGCTCACGCTCGGCGACGTCGCCACCGGGATCGTCGCGCTGCCCGATGCCTCGGTGGATGCGATCCTGCACGACCCGCCGCGATTCGGCATCGCGGGCGAGCTCTATTCGCAGGCGTTCTACGACCAGCTCGCGCGCGTACTGCGTCGCAAGGGCAGGCTCTTCCACTACACCGGGACGCCCAACAAGCTGACCAGCGGTCGCGACGTGCCGGGTGAGGTGGCCAGGCGGCTGCAGCGCGCAGGGTTCGTCACCACGCCGGCCGGCGACGGCGTGCTGGCGCGGAAATAGACAGGAGAATGTCCCCTGTTTATTTCCGGTAGACCTGTGCGGCGCGCTCGTGCTGCTCCGCTACGGCCTTGCGCAGTGACTCTGGTGCCAGCACTTCCACGTCGGCGCCGTACTTCAGGACATCCATCACCAGCTCGGGTTCGCGCGAGTACGGGAACTTGAGCAGGTAGGTGCCGTCGAGCTGCAGCTTGCCGTCCTGCTTCGGGTGCCAGGTTTCGCGGCCCACCCAGCGCGCGCGCGTCGCGTTGAAGAGCAGCACGGCTTCCTGGGTGTCGGGACCCGCGAAGATGCCGTAGCCGCTCGCAAAGTGACGATCGAGGCTCTCGTCGCTCACGTCCTTGGCGTCCTTGTCGAGCACGGCGGCCTGCTCGATCGCGTCCACGGCGAAGGTGCGCAGCCCCTGTCGCTTGTGACAGAACGCGTCCACGTACCAGTTGTCCCGGTAGTGCACGAGGCGCTGCGGGGAGATCTCGCGCTCGAGGACTTCACCTTCCTGGCGGCGGTGGTGGCGGATCTTCAGCCGCCGCCGTGACAGCACCGCCGTCGAGATGGTGCGGAAGTTCGCGGGTTCGATGGCGCGTGCGCCCATGGCGAGCACGCGGATGCGGTTGGTCACCTCGTCGGCGCTCAACTCACCCGAGGCGAGCAGGCTCCTGATGCGCTTGCGGAACGGCCCGATCACTTCCGACAGCACGCCCGGCTCGAGTTCGGCGAGCAGGCGGTCCATCGTGAGCAGTGCCACCAGCTCGTCGGCCGAGAACCACAGGCCCGGCAACTGCCAGACCGCGCTGTCGGCCACCTTGTCGTCGAACCGGTAGGCCTCCTGGTCGGCGTCGTAGATGATCGGCGCCTGGAAGCGGTCGCGCAGGTACTCCAGGTCGCGCTTGAACGTGGCGGGCGACACCTCGAGCTCGTCGAGGAACTGCTGCCGGGTCACCAGGCGGCGGTTCTGCAGCAGCTGCTGGATCTTGTAGAAGCGTTCGGTGCGTTCCATGGGACTGCGCTTGGCCGGGGTCGGACTATTCTAGCTGCAGCCCAGGGCGCGGGCTCCGCTGCACATTTCCCGCATTGGAGCGATCCGGCCACCGGCGCAGAATTCAGTAAAGGCCGGCGGATTGCCGGTTGCCCTCCGCGTTACGCCACGAAGGACGCCGTGGACCGCCGGACAACGGCCGCAGCCACTGTGGCTGCAAGGAGGGCGCAACCTGCTTCACTGGACCAGCATCTCTTGGGACTGTCTCGTGGCGCCGGTCGGTAATCGTGCCGGCTGGCCAGGGACTATGGAAAGGAATCTCCTTATGAATACCAGGACAAAGACCGGCTTCGCTGCTTCGTTTGCGTTGCTTTGTGTCGGCCTGCTCGCGTCATCCCTGAGCGTCGCCGGCGAAAAGCCCGTGTCGCTTAAGTATGCGGGGAGCGGGTGGGATACCCACGTCGACGGCGTCGTGGCGGATGGCCACAACGTCAGCTTGTCGACTGGATCCGCCCAGGGAACGTTTGGTCACTCGACTATCACGATCACGGCCGAGTTCACGCCTGCCGATATCGCCTGTCCGGCGGACTATCCACGGGAGTACGCACTGGTCTACTCCGCGACGGTCCTGACGTTCCCGGACCAGAGCCAGCTCTTCGGAATCGCGCAGACTGGCTGGATCTGCGCCACGAGCGAGGGTGTGTACTTCGGTGAGGTCAGTGGTGCCTACGTCGGAGGCACAGGTCGCTTCCAGACGGCCACCGGCGACTTCGTCTCGAAGTTCGACGGAGCCTACCTGGAGCCGACCCTCAACTTCCGTTCGATTCGCGGCACGGTAGAGGGGTCTGTCGCCCGGCGCTGATCAGTGCGACTCTCAAAGCGGCTGCACCGCCGCCGGATCGGTCAACTCGCGCGGCGGGATGTCGAACAGCACGCGCAACCGTAACCCGAGGAGCGCTGGCCGGCCCAGGGCCTTGCGCTCCTCGACCGCGCGCATGAGCAGCGCCGGGTCGTCGGTGATGATGTTGTCGACGCCGCGCTCGATCATGCGCAGCATCACCTCGGGCTCGTTCACCGTCCAGACATGCACCTCCTTGCCCGCGGCGTGGGCCTTGCGCACCAGTGAGGCCGTGGCGCGTGCCGAGCTCAGGCTGAGGAAATCCGCCTCGGTCCGCACCACGTTGCCGACGGCGGCCGTCACGATGTGGCCGGTCGGCAGGCGCGGCTCGAGGCGCTCCACCTGCTTGAGCGCAGCGTAGTCGAGCGAGGTGATCACCACCTGGTCCAGGAAATTCTCGTGCTTCAGCAGGTCGATCACGGCCGGGGCGAGGCCGGGGTCGGGCACGTTGTACTTGAGCTCGACGTTGAGCTTCGTGCGTCCGCGCACGAGGGCGATGACTTCCTCGAGTGTCGGCGGCACCTCGCCAGCGAAGTGCGCGCCGTGCTTGCGGCCGACGTCGATGGCCTGCAGTTCGGCTGCGGCCAGGTCCTTCACCTTGCGCGGGTCGCCGCCCATGCGCAGCACGTCGCCGTCGTGCAGCACGATGATCCGGCCATCGGCGGTGCGCTGCACGTCGAGCTCGATGTAGGTGGCGCCGGCCTCCATTGCCGCACGGAACGCGGCCAGCGTATTTTCGGGCGCCGCCACCGAGGCGCCGCGGTGCGCGGTGATCGCCACCTCCGTGTCCATGTCGAGCCGCGAGGCGACGACCCAGGCCACGGTGCCTGCGCCTGCGAGCAGTACCGCAATGGCGATCACGACCGGGCGCGCGATTCCGCGCGAGCGTGCTTCACCGATCTCCACGCCCGGCGGAGGCTCCAGCGTGGTCGTGTCGACCCGCTCGGCGAACATGCGCGTGACGAGGAACTGGTGCCCGGCGAACCACAGGGCGCCGTAGAGGAAGGCGCCGATTGCCGAGACCGTGAGGTAAACGACTACCAGCGGCAGCACGCGTCGCACATCGATGCCGGCCCAGTCGAGGCCGGCGTCCGACACGTAGCGGCAGGCCCACGTGATCGCAATCGTGACCGCGGTGAGCAACAGCCACCACAGCGCCAGCGGCAGCACGGTCTCGCGCACCCGACCCTGGATGAGGCGCGCGCTCTCGTGGAGGGCCTGCGCCGGCGCGACGTCGCGAAACAGCAGGATCGGCACCGCGAACAGCCAGCGCGCGAGCTGCCAGACGGCGAGTGCCGCATAACCCGCACCGAGCACCCCGGCGACCAGCAGGGCGCGGCGCCACTCCGGCGGATGCTCTGCGAGGTAGTAGTTGATGTCGTGCCCGGCGAGCGTCGTGAACCAGACGACGCCCAGCAGCGCGAGGAAGGGCAGGGCCAGCAGCAGCAGGCGCAGGAAGACTCGCGCCGAAAGTACGACGAGTTGCGGCAGCACCCGCAGCACGTTGGCGATCGTCGCGACGAGCGTCGCGCGACGGCGTGCGATGGCGTGCCCGGCGATCCAGCTGTGGCCGGCGAACTCGGCCAGCAGCAATGCCAGGGTCAGGGCGACGATCACCAGCACGAACGCGACACCGGTCGGGGAGAGCACGAACCTTGCGATGTCGAAGTTGCTGATGACCGGCTCGCCCGCGGCGAGCACGATGCGGCGGCCCACCCAGGTCAGGATGGGTGTGAACAGGGCGACGCCGAGCAGCTGCATCAGCAGGTGAAACGCGAGGGGCGTACGCCAGTGCGTGCGGAAATCCGCCCACGTCCTTGTGGCCAATCCAGGTGTCATGTGGAGCCGTCCGTCGTGCGCCGCGCTAGCGGCCGCGACTCGCCTCGCGAATCGCCCGGAACTCGCTGTCCTCGCGCCACTGCGGCCAGCCCGACTCGTTGGCGACGGCGCGGCCCACGTCGTAGTAGAGCGCGAGGTCGGCGAGCGTGCCGCTCACGTTCCAGTCGGGGTCGTACTCGTCCGACGGCTTGTGGTAACGGCTCGCGACGTAAGCCTCCTGCCAGGCGCGGCCGGCGTCGGCGCCGCCGGCCACCAGGTCGATGCCCGGTTTCGGGTACAACATCGGCACGCCCTGCTTGGCGAGGTTGAAGTGGTCGGACCGGTAATAGAGCCCCTTCTCGGGCGTCGGCTCCGGGGAGAGCGTGCGGCCTCGCTGCTCCGCCGCGCGGCGCAGGTAGTCGTCGAGATCGGACGCGCCGAAGCCCACGACGACCACGTCGCGCGCCGGACCGATGGGCGCGAGGTTGTCCATGTTGAGCCCGCCCGCCATCTGCGACACCGGGACCGGCGGATGCTCGGCGAAGTACTGGCTTCCCAGCAGCCCCGACTCCTCGAGCGTCACGGCGACGAACAGCACAGAGCGCCGCGGCCGCGGCTTGCTGGCGGCAAAAGCGCGACCCAGCTCGATCAGCGCCGCCACGCCGGTCGCATTGTCGGCCGCGCCGTTGTAGATCGTGTCGCCTTCGCCCGGACCCACGCCGAGATGATCCCAGTGCGCGGTGTAGACGAACGCCTCGTCGGGCTTCGCGCGACCGCGCAGCAGGCCGACGACGTTGTACGAGATGCGCTCGTTGACCTCGTTGCGCACGCCCGTGGTGGCCGCGAGCGCGAGCGGCCGGGCCTTGAAGCCGCGCTGCGCGGCGGCGTCCTTCAGCGCGGGGTAATTCTCGCCGGCCAGCTCGAGCACGCGCGTGGCGGCCTCGTGCGTGATCCAGCCCTCGAGGGCGAGGCGCTGCGACTCGTAGTCGGCGATCTTCAGGTCGAATTGCGGTTGGGTGGCGCCGTTGCGCGGCACGTCCCACGGGTAGCCCGCAGGTGCGGTCTCGTGGATCACGAGCAGCCCCGCCGCGCCCTGGCGCACCGCTTCCTCGAACTTGTAGGTCCAGCGCCCGTAATAGGTCATGGCCGTGCCAGTGAAGAGATCCGGATCCTGGGTTGCATACCCCGGGTCGTTCACCAGCACCATCACGATCTTGCCGCGCACGTCGACGTCGGCGTAATCGTTCCAGTCGTATTCGGGCGCGACGATGCCGTAGCCGGCGAACACGATCCCGGCATCGGCGACGCGCGACTCTGCCACCGGCCGCCGCGTCCACACCACGAAATCGTCGGCGTTGCGCAGTTCGAGCGGCCCGCGCGCACCACGTACCTGCATCGTGGGGTCGGGCGTGGCCTTGATCTCCCTCACCGGTACGGCTTGCACGAAGCTTTCGCCCATGCCGGGCTCGAGGCCCGCGGCGCGGAACTCCTGCTCGATGTAGGCGACGGTCTGTTGCTCGCCCGCGGTGCCGGGGCCGCGGCCCGCGAACTCGTCGGATGACAGCCGTTCGACGTGTGCCCGGTAGCGTGCTTCGGAGAGCCCGCTCGCGACGTTCGTATCTTGCGGCTTGCCGCAGGCGGCGAGCGCGATGAACGCGCTCGCGAGTGCAATGCGCCGCAGCGCCAGCAGGTGTGTGCTCATCCGCGGGAGCGTAGCAGCTTGCCGCCGATGCCGACGACTGCGACCACGATCGACCCCGCCACGATGCCGACCACCGCCGCAGCGAGCGCCGGCACCACACCCGAGAGGATCGCCTGCAGCGTCGACACGCCCTCCGGCTGTCCGGTGAGCGCGTGGATCCAATGCTCGAGCGCCGGGATGCCGTGCACGAGGATGCCGCCGCCGACCAGGAACATGGCGGCGGTGCCGGCGATCGAGAGCGCCTTCATCAGCCACGGTGCGAACCACAGGATGCCGCGCCCGAGCGCCCGCGACGCCCGGGCGATCCAGCCGTCGCCGGTGCGGCCGAGCAGGTGCACGCCCGCGTCGTCGAGCTTGACGATGCCGGCGACGAGGCCGTAGACGCCGACCGTCATCAGTAACGCGATGCCCACCAGCACGGCGACCCGCATGCCGAAACCTGCGGCCGCCACCGTGCCGAGCGCGATGACGATGATCTCGGCGGAGAGGATGAAGTCGGTGCGGATCGCGCCCTTGATCTTGTCCTTCTCGAGGGTGCGCAGGTCGATGGCGGGGTTCTCGAGCGCCTGCGCCAGTTCCTTGCGGCGCGCGGCGTCCTGGTCGCGGTGCGCGAGCTTGTGCCAGATCTTCTCGACACCCTCGTAGCAGAGGAACAGGCCGCCGATCATCAGCAACGGGACGATCGCCCAGGGCGCGAAGGCGCTGATGGCGAGCGCGAGCGGCACGAGGATCGCCTTGTTGACCAGCGAGCCCTTCGCGACGGCCCAGACGACCGGCAGTTCGCGCTCGGCCCGCACACCCGAGACCTGCTGCGCGTTGAGCGCGAGGTCGTCGCCGAGGACGCCCGCGGTCTTCTTGGTGGCGACCTTGGTGAGGATGGCGACGTCGTCGAGGACGCTCGCGATGTCGTCGAGCAGGGCTAGTAGGCTGGCGCCGGCCACGAGAGCACTCCGGGTCTGGGCGCCCGTATCTTAATCGAAACGAGGGCCAGGCCCTCGTCTGGGTCAGAACCTGACGATGGCGACGAACGTGAGGCGGTCGATGTTGGCCTCGAGCGTGCTGCTGTCACCCACATCGGTGTACTGCTGGTAGTCGAGCCTGCCGGTGTAATTGCCGCGCGTGTAGCCGATGCCTGCACCCCACAAGAATTCCGTGGAGTTCGAGGAGTCGCTCGTGGAGTCGTCGACCCCGTCGATCGTGAGCCGCGCCGTTGCGTCGTTGCTGCTGAAATACACGCCGGCGCGGGCATGGACTTCCCAGCCCTTCATGAACGGCAGGATGCCGAGTGCCGACAGTGATGGGCCGGAGCTCTCGGTGGTCAACTGCGCGCGCAGGTCGCCGGAGGTGACGCCGTTGCTCACCGTCCCGTTCCTCTTGAACTCGGCATCGCCGAGATCCACGTAGGCAGCCTCAACGGCCAGATACGGCCGGAACTGGTAGCCGACGAGCACCCCGTACGTGAACCCGTCCTCGCTCGTGTCCGACGACGCGCTCGAGACGGTCAGCCCGAGATCGCCGAGCGCACTGTCGAGCTGGCGGCTGAGGCCGCTGGCGTCGAGATCGTGTGAGGACTGGCCGAAGTCCAGGCCCGCATAGAAACCTCTGTCGACTGCGTGGGCGGGAACCGCCGCAAGCAATGCTGCTCCGGCCACCGCGACGATGCGTCTCATCACTGCCACTCCTTGTCTATGTGTATCTCGGGCACACTGCCGCCGCTCACCGGCGCGCGGCTGGCCATGCCGACTTCCTCCGAGTGTAACCGCGACCGGTGACCGATGCGCCTGAACTTGACTTATGCTGCCGCCGCTGTCTCCGCCGGTGCCGACGCGCGGATCAGGTGGTCGAACGCCCCGAGGGCCGCCTTCGACCCCTCGCCCATGGCGATGATGATCTGCTTGTACGGCACGGTGGTGGCGTCGCCGGCTGCGAACACGCCCGGCAGGGACGTCTGGCCGCGCGCGTCCACTTCGATCTCGCCGCGCGGGCTCAGGGCGATCGTGCCCTTGAGCCACTCGGTGTTGGGCAGCAGGCCGATCTGCACGAACACACCCTCGAGGTCGAGGCGGTGCAGGTTGCCCGTCGCGCGGTCCTTGTAGCTCAGGCCGTTCACCTTGCCGCCCGCGCCGTGCACCTCGGTGCTCTGGGCCGAGACGATGATGCGCACGTTCGGCAGGCTCCTCAGCTTGCGCTGCAGCACTTCGTCGGCGCGCAGCTTGCCGTCGAACTCGACCAGCGTGACGTGCGCCACGATGCCTGCGAGGTCGATCGCAGCCTCGACGCCCGAGTTGCCGCCGCCGATGACCGCGACGCGCTTGCCTTTGAACAGCGGGCCGTCGCAGTGCGGGCAGTAGGCGACGCCCTTGCCGCGGTACTCACGTTCGCCCGGCACGTTCATCTCGCGCCAGCGCGCGCCCGTGGAGAGGATCACGCTGCGGCTCTTCAACTCGGCTCCGCTCGCGAGCTTCACGGTGAGCAGGCCGGTCTCAGCCTCCTGCTTCAGTTCCACCGCACGCTGCAGGTTCATGATGTCCACATCGTAGGTCTTGACGTGGTTCTCGAGCGCGGCGGCGAGCTTCGGGCCCTCGGTCTCCTTCACCGAGATGAAGTTCTCGATGCCCATCGTGTCGAGGACCTGGCCGCCGAAGCGTTCGGTGACGACGCCGGTGCGGATGCCCTTGCGCGCGGCATAGACTGCCGCCGAGGCGCCGGCCGGGCCACCGCCCACGATCAGCATGTCGAACGGCGCCTTGTGCTTGAGCGCTTCCGCCTGGCGGACGCCGGCGTTCTTGTCGAGCTTGGCGACGATTTCCTCGACGGTCATGCGGCCCTGGCCGAACGGCGCGCCGTTCAGGTAGAGCGACGGCACCGCCATGATCTGCTTCGCCTCGACCTCCGGCTGGAACAGCGCGCCGTCGATCATCGTGGCACGCACGCGCGGGTTGAGCACCGCCATCAGGTTGATGGCCTGCACGACTTCCGGACAGTTCTGGCACGACAAGGAGATGTAGACCTCGAAGTCGAGTGGGCCCTCGAGCGACTGGATCTGCTCGATCAGCGCGGCATCGACCTTCGGCGGGTGGCCGCCGGCCTGCAGCAGCGCGAGCACCAGCGAGGTGAATTCGTGGCCCATGGGCAGGCCAGCGAAGCGGATGGCCATGTCGGCACCGACGCGATTGACGGTGAACGACGGTGCCCGGACCGAGCCGTCGGCCGCGCGCTGCTCGAGCGTGATCAGGTTCGACAGGCTGACGACGTCCTCGAGCAGCTCGCGCATCTCGCGGGCGGCGTCGCTGTCGTCGAGCGTCGCGACGATCTCGATCGGCTGGGTCATGCGGCCGAGGTAGGCCTGCAGTTGCTGCTTGAGGTTCGCGTCGAGCATGTCAGTTCACCTTCGGTCGTTAAAATCCCCCTCCCGCCGGAGCGGGAGGGGGCAGGGAGGGGAGGGCTCGGGGGGAAGCCCTCCCGCGAACTCAGATCTTGCCGACCAGGTCGAGCGACGGGGCCAGGGTCTTGGCGCCGGGCGTCCACTTGGCAGGGCAGACCTCGCCCGGGTGCGCGGCGACGTACTGCGCGGCCTGCACCTTGCGGAGCAGCTCCTTCGCGTCGCGGCCGATACCGAGGTCATTGATCTCGGCGACCTTGATCACGCCCTCGGGGTTCACGACGAAGGTGCCACGCAGCGCCAGGCCCTCGTCCTCGATCAGCACGCCGAAGTTGCGGCTGATGGCGTGGGTCGGGTCGCCGACCATCGGGTACGCGATCTTCTTGATCGTGTCCGACGCGTCGTGCCAGGCCTTGTGCGTGAAGTGCGTGTCGGTCGAGACGCTGTAGACCTCGACGCCGAGCTTCTGGAACTCGGCGTACAGGTCGGCGACGTCACCCAGCTCCGTCGGGCAGACGAAGGTGAAGTCGGCGGGGTAGAAGAAGAACACCGACCACTGGCCCTTGATGGACTCGTCCGACACCTGGACGAATTCGCCGTTGTGGAAGGCAGTGGCCTTGAAGGGCTTCACGGTGCTGTTGATGATCGAGCTCATGGTCGTTACTCCGTAGTTGAGTTGAAGCGAGGACGTATCCTGTTGGGCGAGCATCTTGCCGCCGGGCGACCGGTAGATCCAATCGATTGATGTGTTCATGGCGATAGTCATAGGCTATTGCCAGCCGCTGCCGATTTCCGCGCGGCGGTGGGCCGCCGCGGGTAGACTGCGGCGCAAACAGGAGGCACGCGTGGCGGAGCCGACCGGGCAGGGAGGAGAAGGACTCTGGCAGAAGCTGCGCCGCCGCAAGGT
>Ga0105090_10001861_pt1 | contig 11543 bp, 4 predicted proteins | sample PPLLak3March2015_FD_79110 | JGI IMG/M metagenome (GOLD analysis project Ga0105090, IMG submission 79110) | Freshwater sediment microbial communities from Prairie Pothole Lake near Jamestown, North Dakota, USA - PPLs Lake P7 Core (1) Depth... | ecosystem: Environmental > Aquatic > Freshwater >... | reverse complement strand
GCGGCCGAGCAGCTCGGCGGCAGGGTCGTGGTCAAGGCCCAGATCCACGCCGGCGGCCGCGGCAAGGGCGGCGGCGTCAAGCTGGCGGCGAACCCAGACGAAGCGGTGAAGCTCGCCGGCCAGATCCTCGGCATGACCCTGGTCACCAAGCAGACCGGGCCCGAGGGCAAGCTGGTGCGGACCGTCCTCATCGAGGAGGCGCTGCCGATCGCGCGCGAGCTCTACCTGGGTGTCGTGCTCGACCGCAGCGAGGGCTTCCCGGTGATGATGGCCTCGCAGTTCGGCGGCATGGAGATCGAGGAGGTCGCGGCGGAGAACCCGGCCGCGATCCTGAAGGCGCACTTCGACCCCGACGTCGGCCTCCACCCCTACCTGAGCCGCCAGCTCGCCTTCGGCCTCGGCCTCGAGGGCGATGCCTTCAAGGCGGGCACCAAGTTCATGCACGCGCTCGCCCGCGCTTACGCGGAGACCGACGCCTCGCTGCTCGAGATCAACCCGCTGGTCACCACCACTGACGGGCGGGTGATCGCGCTCGACGCCAAGATGAACGTCGACGACAGCGCGCTCTTCCGCCACCCCGAGATCGCGGCCATGCGCGACATCCACGAGGAGGAGCCGCTCGAGGTCGAGGCCTCGAAGTTCGACCTCAACTACATCAAGCTCGACGGCAACATCGGCTGCATGGTCAACGGCGCCGGCCTCGCCATGGCGACGATGGACATCATCAAGCACTACGGCGGCACGCCCGCCAACTTCCTCGACGTCGGCGGCGACGCCTCGCAGACGCGGGTTGCCGCCGCCTTCCGCATCCTGCTCTCCGATCCGTCGGTCAAGGGCGTGCTGGTCAACATCTTCGGCGGCATCGTGCGCTGCGACATGGTGGCGCGCGGCGTGGTCGCCGCCGCCCAGGAGGTCAAGCTCGGCGTCCCCTTGGTCGTACGCCTCGAGGGAACCAACGTCGAGGAGGGGCGGCGCGTGCTCGCCGAGTCCGGCCTCGCGCTGACCGTCGGCGAGGGCATGGCCGACGCCGCCGAGAAGATCGTGGCCGCGGTCGGGAGGGCGTCATGAGCATCTGGGTCAACTCCGAAACCCGCGTCGTCGTCCAGGGCCTGACCGGCAAGGAGGGCCAGTTCCACGCGGCCAAGTGCCGCGAGTACGGCACCAAGATCGTCGCCGGCGTCACCCCCGGCAAGGCCGGCCAGAGCGTCGACGGCGTGCCGATCTTCAACACCGTCGAGGACGCCGTGCGCGAGACCGGCGCCACCGCGTCGCTGATCTTCGTGCCGCCGCCCTTCGCAGGCGATGCCGTCCTCGAGGCGGCCGACGCCGGCATCGAGGTCGTGGTCTGCATCTCCGAGGGCATCCCCGCGCGCGACATGGTCCGGGTGCGGCGGATCCTGCAGGGCCTGCCAACCCGGCTCATCGGGCCCAACTGCCCCGGCATCATCACCCCCGGCGAGTGCAAGCTCGGCATCATGCCCGGCCACATCTCGATCCCCGGTCCGATCGGCGTCGTCTCGCGCTCGGGCACCCTGACCTACGAGGCGATCGGCCAGCTCACCGCCCTCGGCCTAGGCCAGTCGACCTGCGTAGGCATCGGCGGCGACGCCCTCCCCGGCACCAACTTCATCGACTGCCTCGAGGCATTCGAGGAGGACCCGGCGACCGAGGGCATCGTCATGATCGGCGAGATCGGCGGCAATGCCGAGGAGGATGCGGCCGAGTTCGTCAGCGAGTTCGTCTCCAAGCCGGTGGCGGCCTTCATCGCCGGCCAGACCGCACCCCCCGGCCGCCGCATGGGACACGCCGGCGCCATCATCTCCGGCGGCAAGGGCACCGCGGCCGACAAGATCGCGGCCCTGACCGAGGCCGGGATCGCGATCGCCTCGACCCCGGCCGAGATCGGCGCCACCCTGAAGCGCGCGCTCGACTCCAAGGGCATGGTCTGAGCTTGACGGACGGCGTTTCCGGTATCATGCAGCCTTCGCAGTGAGGGAGGAGGAGTTCTTCTCTGCGTGACCCGGCGGCAACGCCGGGTTTTTCTAGGTACCACGTATCCCATTGTTCCGTTGTGTGCCGACGAGACATGCTTCGATCACAACGGAACAATGGGATACGTGGTACCTCAGCGGAGACGGACGATCCGGTCGGCAGCGAGGTACCAGATCTCGATGTGCGGCTCTGCGTCGAGCGACAGGGCTCGCTGGAGAGCGCCAGCGTAGGTCCGCAGCTGCGGCTCGTAGACTGTCGTGCGCTCGGCCAGCGCCTCCTCGTCCGCGAGCCGGTCGGTCTTGTAGTCCGCCACCACCAGACGGCCGCTCTCGGGATCACGGTAGACGAGGTCGACAAAGCCGCTGACCGCCGCCACCGGACCGTCGCCGCCGACCGCCGGCATGAGCATCGCGAGCTCGCGCGCTACCAGCTGCGGCGCGACGACGGCCAGCCGCGCCAGGCAGGCACCGCCCGCCAGCGTGTCGAGGAGCGCTTCGAGGCGGGCAGTGGCGGCCTCCGAGTCCGCGGCGCCCACCGCCGCAGCGACCTCGCCGCGCGCCAGCTCGCCCAGGGCCGCGACCTGCGGGCCCGAATCGCGTCCGAGGTCGAGACGCTCGAGCAACCGGTGGACGGCGTTGCCGACCGCGACCGCCGCCGCACCCCCGGCGCCTCGTCTTTCGTCGACGGGCACTCCACCCTCTGCGTTCTGCCTCGCGAGCAGCGCATGCGCGAGCGCCGAGGCAGCGCCGACGAGCGGCCGCGCCATGCGCGCATCCGCCGCCACCCGCCTCCCGGCGAGCGCGCCCGCGTCGCGCCGCACCCGCGCGACCAGCGCCGGGGTCACGACCCGCGCCGGCTCGGCGCCGACGGTATCCGTGCCGGCGGCCAGCAGAGCGGGCAGGACCCACTGCAGGCCGCGTTCCGCCCCCGACCGGCGCGCCTCCCCCGCCGCTGCCTGCGCCTCGAGCGCCTCGGGCTCGCCCCGCCGCGCGAGCAGATCGCCGAAGCTCGCCGCCCCGAGCGGCTCGATGACCTTGCCTGGCTGCTGCCAGGCCCCGGAGATCACCAGCCGCTCCTTGGCTCGCGTCATCGCCACGTACAGCAGCCGCACCCGCTCGGCCTGCGCCTGACGCTCGGCCCGCCGCTGCAGGGCGCCGAAGCCCAGGGTCTGCCAGCCGAAGAGCCGGTACTCGAGGCGGTCGTCAATGACGCCTGTCTCGACCTCGTGGCCGCGGTCGCCTCCCTTGCCGCCGCGGTGGGTCTGCACCAGGTAGACGTGTCCGAAGTCCAGACCCTTGGCGCCGTGGATCGTCATCACGTGCACCGCGTCGGCGCTGCGGTCGGGCTCCGCCGTGACGGTGCTCGAGCTGCCCTCCGCCACCGCCTCGCGCAGGAAGCGGGCGAGCGCCGCGTCGCCCCCGTCCCCGGTCAGGAGCCGGGCCTCGAGGTCGGCGAAGAAGCGGTCGAGGCGCGCGCGACGGAAGCCGCCGAGGAAGCGCGCCGCCGCCGTCACCTCGGCGAGCAGCAGGGTCCGCAGGCGCTCGACGAAGAGGTCGGGGGGGTCGCGCCGCAGCGAACGCCGCAACTCGGCCACCGCCGTCACCGCAGCCTTGAGCGCATGCATCCAGTGGGGCAGTGACGCCAGGCCCGGCGACGATCCGTCGACCTTCAGCGCGGCCCGATCCACGACCGCGAGTGCGGCCGCCACGGAGCGCGGGTCCTCGGCTGCGAGCTGCGCCATCCGCGACGGCAGCCCCTCGTCCCACAGCGGCGCGAGGGCCGCGTCGGGCACCCCGACCACGTCCGAGCGCAGCACCGTCAGCATCGCCAGCGTGTCGGTCGGCTCGAGCACGCAGCGTACCAGGGCCGCCGCCTCCACCACCTCGCGCTGGCGGTAGTACTCGCGCTCTCTGGCCACCTCGTACGGGACGCCAAGCTCGCGAAAGGCCTCGAGGAGCTCCTCCTGGCCGGTGGTGGCGCGCAGCAGCACCGCGACCTCCGTCCAGGAGACCCCGCCCACGTCGTGCAGGCGGCGGATGTCGGCCGCCAGCGCCTGCGCCTCGAGGGCGTTGGCCGGCCGCTGCGAGCGCTTGACCGGGCCCGGCGGTCCCTCGTCGGCAGATGGCCACGCCACCCAGTGCTCCACGGCCGACCATGGGGCACGGGCGAAGCCGACCCCGACGGCCCGCTCGCCGGTCGCCTCGAGCGGCTCGAAGGCCGGCTGCACGCCCCGCTCCTCGCGCATCACCGGAGCCACGACGGTTGCCACCTCGTCGAGGATCGGCTGCTGCGAGCGGAAGTTGCGCACCAGGGGCTCGACGCGGCCCCGGCTGCGCCGGACCAGCTCGACGAAGCCGTCGTAGGCCCCGAGGTCGGCGCTGCGCCAGGCGTAGATCGACTGCTTGGGATCGCCGACGACGAAGAGCCCGGGCCGCTGCGCCACCGGCCCGTCGAGGGCGAGCCAGCGGACGATCCGGCACTGCACCTCGTCCGTGTCCTGGAACTCGTCGACCAGCAGCTGGTCGATCCTCGCCCGAAGCTCGCGCCGCACCCCGGCCGCGCCCTTGAGCAACTCGGCGGTGCAGCGCAGCTGGTCCGCGAAGCTCACCACCCCGGCCCCCCGACGCCGTCGCTCGACCTCGTCGACCAGCGGTCCGAGCACCGCCCGGGCCGCCGCGAGCGGTGCCGCGGACTGCTCGACGAGGCCGGCCACCGCGCCGAGGAGATCGCCGGCGGCGGCGGCCAGCTCCGCCTCGACGCCCGCCAGCGCCCGGCCTTCGCCGCCGCCCAGCTTGCACGCCGACCAGTCCTTCAGCCGCTCACGTGCCGACTCGTCGAGAGCCGAGACCGCCTCCACCACCTCCCTGAGATCCGGGCTCCCCCCGAGCCGCCGCAGCGCGCCGCCGAGCGTCGCTACCGCTTCCAGGGTGGCCTGGCTCTTGGGCGCTCTGACGCCCGAGAGGCGCCCGCCCTCGGCGGCCAGGACGGCGTCGGCCGCCTCCAGCGCGCGGGCGGCGGCCTCGCGGAGGGCTGAGGTCTCGAAGGGATCGCGCTCGAGGTCCGCGGCCGACACCCCGTCTTCCACCAGGCGGGCAACCGCCGCCGCCACCTGCGGCGGGCCGATCCCGGCGGCCGCCAGCTCTTCCCACATCGTGCCGGTCGGATCCTCGCCGAGCCCCCGCAGCGCCTCCTCGACGGCCCCCGCGATCACCTCCTCGAGCCGAGCGCCGTCGGGATCGACCTCGAACCGGGGGTGGAGCCCGGCCTCGAGCGGATAGGTCTTCAGCAGTCGCTGGCAGAAGCCGTGAATGGTCGACGCCTGCAGCCGGTGCGCCTCCTGGGCGAGCGCCGTGGCGCGGACGGCGAGCTCATCCTCAGGCGGCTGCTGGCCGGGATCAGGGTCCCATCCGACCGGCCGCTCGGCGCCGAAGGCGGCCAGGCGCACCAGGGCCTCCCCGATCTTGCGCGCCATCTCCGCGGCGGCCGCCTCGGTGAAGGTGATCGCCACCACCCGCTCGACTACCCGCCGCGCGATCGCCTCCGGCGGACGGTCCGCTGTCGCGTGCCGCGTCCAGCCGGGGCCGACGCACCACGCGACGACGCGCGCCACCAGCAGCGCCGTCTTGCCGGTGCCGGCGCCTGCAACGACGATCATAGGGCGCTCGAACTCGCTCTGCGCGAGGCGCCGCGTCTCGAGGTCGCGGGCGGCGAGCGTGCCGCGGCTCGCGCTCACGGCTCCTCCTCCCGCTCGACGCCGAGCCACCACAGGCGGCGGGCCGCGATCTCGGCCGCCGTCGCCCCCGGAGCTTCCTCCGCCATGAAATCGACCAGGCGCTTTCGGAAGCGGCTGTCGTCCCGCAGGCAGCACTCGGCGATCTCACAGCTCCGGCAGTGTGCCGGTACCGCGCTCGACCCGGGCTCCTCGACCCTCGGGAAGACGACACCGAGCTCGCTCGCTGCACCGACCGCAGCCACGGAGCCCGCCCACAGCGCCACCGCCTCGGCGTCGTCAGCGGCCACCGTCAGGCTGCGCGCCTCGACCGGCCCGTCGACCTCTGGCTTGAGGAACAGGTAGCGCCCCTCGCCCCCGCCCTCGGGAGCGAGCGCGTAGGCCATCGCCTGCAGGTTGCGGCCGCGGGCGATACGCGCCAGTACGTCCCGTCGCCGCTTTCCCTCGTCCTGAACCTTCGTCCATGGTGCGCCTGTCTTGTAGTCCACCAGCAGCGCACCGGAGGCCCTCCGGGTCACCCGGTCGGCCCGGAAGGCGAGGGGCTGCGCCGCCGCCGCCACTTGCGCCGTGCCGACGACCTCGGCGGCGAGGACGCCGGCCAGCACACCGTCCTCTCCCCACTCCAGCTCGCGGGCGACCTCGAGGTAGGGCCGCGCCCGCGCTGCGAGCAGTCGGCCCAGGCCCAGCGCCGCCATGCCCTCGTCGCGGGCGACCCGTTGCGCCGCCGCGCGCAGCAGCTCCTCGAAGCGCTCCCGGCGGGGCCACGGCACCCGCACCTCCGCGCGTTCCAATGCCGCCTCGAGGCCAGGGACGGGTTCGCCGATCACCTCGAGGACGATCCCTTCGAGCACCTCATGGACGACGAGACCCAGCAAGCGGCCGCCGGGGTCCGGCAGGTCGAGCAGCGGGTCCGCGAGCGGCCTCACGCCGAGGCGCCGGTTGACGAAAGCGCGCCACGGGCAGGTCGCGACCGCCTCGAGCTGCGTCACCCAGGCCGCTCGTCCCGGCCGATCGACCGCCGTCCCCACGAACCCGGACCACGGACCAGCGCCGGCGCCCGCGCGCGCCTCGACGGCGGCAAGCACCGCGGCCCGGGCCGCTGCCAGCTCTCCCGAAGATCCGATTCCGGTGTTTCCGAGCGCGGTCTCTTCGAAGGCCGCCTCGAGGAGCGGCGGCATACCGGCGCCCCGACCACGGACAGCCGCCACGATCGCGTGCTCCCAGGCCGGCCGCACCCGGTCGTTACCGCCCTCCAGCGCCCACAGGCCCGGAACCCGCACGACCGCCCGCGCGGGGCTCCCGGGCCCCAGCCGGTCTATGAATGGCGAGCGCGAGAGCGTCGCGTCGCCCGCGCCGAGGTGCCACGACAGCGACACCGACGGCGCGGACGACAGCAGCTGAGCGAAGAGGTAACGCTCCTCGTCGGCGCTCCGCGCCCGCAGCGGCACGTGCGGCAGGACGTCGGCCGAGAGCCGCGCTCGCAGCGTCTCGGGCAGCAGGGCATCCTCGGCCAGGATCCTCGGGAAGAGACCGCGGTTGACGGCGACGACGAAGAGCTGTCGGAAGGTGCGGGCGCGCGCCTCCATCACGGACAGCACCTGGACGCCGCCGCCAGCGCCTCCGAGCGGCACGGCGATGCGTTCGCGCAGGCGGTCGCCGAGGATCCGCAGCCACTCGACCCGGTCGAGGCTGAAGGACGGGGGGAGCTCGCTCGCGGCCGCGGCGAGGACCTCCTCGACATCGGACCATCCGTCGCAGCCGCGCTCCCAACCGAGCGCCGGGAGCACCTCGGCGGTGCGCTCACTGTGGACCGCAGCGGAAGCGCTCGACGGCCACCGCTCGAAGGCGCGCACGAGGCTCGCGGCGCGCGCGGCCGCTGCCGCGATCACCGAGGCCGGCAGCACCCCGGGGTCGCCCGCCCCCTCCCCCTCGTCGAGAAGCGCCACGTCCATTGGCAGCCGCAGGTCGCGCGGCCGGCCGCGGCCGCCAACCAGCGCGGCCGCGTCGGACACCCGCTGAACTCCGAGGGTCCGCAGCCCGAGGAGCAGCGCCGTCGACTGCTCCCCGTCACCCCAGGCCTCCGTCCACCGGTCCACCTCGAGCTCGGCGCCACGGCTCAGCGCCTCGACGAGCCCGGGCAGGCGGCGCGCCGGGCCGGGCGCCGAGGCCCCGACACCCGAGAACGGGATGCCGAGCCGCCCGAAGTGTCGGCGGATCCTCGGCGCCAGGCCCTCGAGGCTGCGGGCCACCACGCCGATGTCCTCCGCCTCGCAGCCGGAATCGAGGAGCTCGAGCACCCGTTCGGCGACCCAGCGCAGCTCCGACTCGGGGTCCGGCGCCTCCGCCAGCTCGAGCTCGGCAGGCGGCGACCGCCGCTCGTCGACGACCCCCCCAAGATGGGCGAAGCTCTGCAGGAAGCGATCCAGGAAGGTGGTGCCGGCATCCTCTCGTGCGGGCTCCGCGGGATCGGGCGGGCGGTCCACCACCACCACGCCCTCTGCGTTGCGCACCAGAACACGCAGCAGGTCGGCCGCCAGCCCGGTGACGTCGGCAAAACCGTGCACGACCAGTGCGCGCGCCGGCAGCAGGCCGGGCTCCCCGACCAGCGCCTCCTCGGCGAGGCGCAGGGCGTCGGCGAGTCGCCACAGGCCGAGCTCGTCGACCGCGCGTTGACTCCTCGACGCGAGCTGCACCAGCGCCCGCGCTCGCGCCAGGCGCGGCCTGGCCACGCTGCCCGCGAGCTCGTCGATGCGCTCCAGCACACCCTCCTCGAGCGCCGGCTCGAAGCCTGCGTCGAGCAGGTCACGGACCGGGCCGAGCACCGCGCCGTAGCCGTCCTCGAAGGCCTCGAGCGGCGACCGCAGCGCGCGCTCGGAGCGCGCCAGACGGCGGACCAGCAGCTCGAAGGCCGCGTCGCCGCGCGGGACGGCGAGCCGGGCGCGGTCGAGAATCTCGAGGGCCACGGCCTGCAGGGTCTGCACGACGACCCCGGCGAGCGCGCCCCGCTCGCGCACCAGCACCCCCAGCAGGTGCCGCCGGAGGCTCTTCGAAGGCACGATCACCCGCACCGGCGGGTCGAGGTCCGCGGCGGAACGGGGTGCCAGCCCGTCGAGAAGGTCCAGGACGTGTTGCTCGGCGGCGCGCGCGCCGTGGCACGTGATGAGCTGGGGCTTCAACTCGAGGGTCCGACTCATGGCGGCTCGGACCATGGCACCACGGGCGAGTGGCGGTGTCAACGACGCAGGCTCGAGGCGCAGGATTGGGTCTTGAGTTTCGAGTTTTGAGGTCCCAGCCCTCCGCCCCGGCTCCATCGCCGGCGGAGAGCACGAGCGGTACGAGGAAGCTCGATGCTCGAGCTTACTGGATCGTGATCGGCGGCATCCACACCGCTCCCGGGGTCTCGATGGTCCCCGTCGCCAGCCAGCGCTCGAGCTCCTCGATGCGCCCCTCGAGCGCGACGCGATCCGCGTTGCGCCGCTGCGCCAGCTGCTGCCACCAGGGCAGCATGCGCGGCAGCTCGACCAGCTGCACGGCAGTCTCCGGGCTGATGTCGGCGAGCTTCTTCGCCTCGGCCAGCGCCTCGTCGAGACCGCCGAGGACGTCCACGAGCCCCTTCTCCACCGCCTGGGCGCCCGTGAACACGCGGCCGCGCCCGATGGCGTCCACCTCGTCGCGGCTCATGCCCCGTGACTCGGCCACCCGCGCGAGGAAGTCGTCGTAGATGCGGTCGAGGACGCGGTCGACGACCGCCCGCTGCGCGTCGGTCCAGTCCTCGAGGTCGCCGTAGATATTGGCGTTGGCACCGCGGTCGAGACGGCCGTAGGTGACGCCGAGCTTCTCCGACCAGAAGTCCGAGGTGTTGACGTGGCCGGCAAAGACGCCGATCGACGAGGTGATCGTGCCCGGCTCGGCGACGATCTTCTGCGCCCCGCAGGTGATCCAGTAACCCCCGGAGGCCGCGACGTTCGCCATCGACACCACCACCGGCACCTTCTCTGCGGTCCGCAGCATCTCCTCGCGGATGATCTCCGAGGCCATGGCGCTGCCGCCGGGAGAGTCGATCCGGAACACGACCGCCTCGAGCCCCTTCAGCTCGCGCGCGTCCCGGAAGGCGCGGGCGATCGTTTCCGAACCCATGATCTCGCCGCCGAGGAGGGGGTTGAAGCTCTGCCCGCTCTCGCCCCGCATGATCGCCCCGGTCGCGGTGACGACCGCGATCTTGGGGCCGGACGACGGCGGGTGACCGCGCCTGAGGTAGGTGCGGGCGGTCACCATCCGGGCGCCCGGCTCGAGCTCCTCGAGGCGCTCCTCGAAGCTGGCCCGGCCCTCCATCCGGTCGACGAGGCCCACCGCAACAGCATCCGATCCGAGGAACGGCGCGCGATCGATGAGGCTCCGCACCTCCTCCGCGCTGAGCTCGCGGCTGCCGGCGATACCGTCCACCATCTGCGTCATGATCGAGTCCAGCAGCCAGCCGGTCATCTCGCGGTGGGCGTCCGTGAAGTCCTTCTCGGTGTACATGAAGCGCGCCGTCTTGTAGTCGCCGCGGCCCGGGAACTCGGTCCGGATCGCCAGCTTGTCGAAGGTGCCGCGGATGAACGGCGTCCGCGACGACAGGCCGACCAGGTTGAGGTCGCCCTGCGGGTGCATGGACACCTCGTCGCAGGCAGAGGCCACGAAGTAGACCAGGTTGCCGGGTGCGAACTCGCCTGCGGTGTCCATGTACGCCGCCGTCCACTTCCCGGCGGCGCCGACTCTGGCGATCAGCGTCCGCAGCTCCTGGGCGGTGGCGAAGCCGGTGTCGACGCTGTCGATCTCCAGGCGCAGCCCGCGCACCCGCGGGTCCGCTGCTGCGCGCACCAGCGCCTCGCGCAGCCGGCGCATGCTGGTCGGCTGGTCGCCCGTCAGCTCGGCGAGCGGGTCCTCAGCCGAAACCTCGACGATCGGTCCTGCCAGGCGCAGCGAGAGCACCATCTCCCCGGGCAGGGACGGCGCGGCGAGGCCCCGTACCAGCACCACCATGATCACCGCGCCCACGAGCAGCAGCAGACAGCCCGCACCGAGAAACACCGCTCTCGCCTTTGCCATCGCACACCTCCAGAGCTCGGTCATGGTAGCAGACGGCCACCGGTCGGCACAGCCGACCGCGAGCGGCCCTCGTCGCCGGGCGGTCCTCGCGGTGGCGCCCCGATCGCCCGGCGCCGCGCCGCGGGAGAACAGAACCGGTCGGCGCCACCTGCGTACCATCCGGTGGACACGGATTCTTTCGAGCGCTCGGAGACGACGATCCAATGCGAGCCGCGCGGTTGCAGCGAAGGTCCGGCCCGGTCCCTGCGGGCATCGCGTCCGCGCTGCTCGCCGTTCTCGTCGCGGTGCAGGACACGCCTCCAGCGCGCACGGTGGGCGGTCTGAAATTCGCGCCTGCCCTCCCCGGCTTCGAGGCGCCCGAGGCCGCGGCCGAGCTCGAGCGTCTGAAACGTCGCGCACCCCTCCCCGGCTTCGACACGGTCGCCGCCTACCGGGCCGCCGGCCAGCATCTGGCGGCCATGCCGCGCTACTCCACGCGGCTCGGCCGGCAGATCGGCGGCGAGGGTGCTGGGGCAAAGGGCTTCGTCGCGCCGAGCGCCCTGAGGCGGTGGATCCCGCTCGGCCCCGGCAACATCGGCGGCCGCACCCGGACGCTGGTCATCGATCCGCAGCGGCCCGACACCATGTACTGCGGCGGGGTCTCCGGCGGGGTGTGGAAGACCACCGACGCGGGCGGCTCGTGGGCGCCGGTCGCCGACCTCCTCGCCAACATCGCGGTCAACTCGATGGTCAT
>Ga0105090_10001860_pt1 | contig 11545 bp, 11 predicted proteins | sample PPLLak3March2015_FD_79110 | JGI IMG/M metagenome (GOLD analysis project Ga0105090, IMG submission 79110) | Freshwater sediment microbial communities from Prairie Pothole Lake near Jamestown, North Dakota, USA - PPLs Lake P7 Core (1) Depth... | ecosystem: Environmental > Aquatic > Freshwater >... | reverse complement strand
TTCGTAGGCGTCGCCGCCCTGCCACTTGTCGGCAATGGGTGTCGCTGCCATGGTTGCCTCCCTTGTCCGGAGACCGGGGCGCCGGGTGGCGCGAGGTACGGTCGAATGATGCATATTGCACCTGCGGGGTGCTGCTGCCAAGGCGTGATCGCGGTCGACGCGGCGGCAGGCGCCTGTTCGGGAGCTGTCGATCCGACACGCCTCTCTACCCCGCTTGTTTCACCTTGAATACTGCGGTGCTCACGTATTTCAGGCCGGAATCGACCATCAGCGTGACCACCTTCGCGCCCGGCCCGAGCCGCGTCGCCACCCGGATCGCCGCGACGACGTTCGCGCCGGAGGACGTTCCGGCGAAGAGGGCCTCCTCGCGCGCGAGGCGCCGCGCCATGGCCTCCGCGTCGTCCGTGCTGACCGAGAGGATGTCGTCGACGAGAGCCGGCTCCCAGAGCGGCGGCATGCGGCCGATCCCTATGCCTTCGATCCTGTGCGCCCCCGCCGGACCGCCCTGCAGCACCGGGGATTCGGCAGGTTCGACGACGACATTCCGAATGCCCGGCCGGTGGCGCTTCAGCACCGCGGCCACCCCGCGCGATGAAGCTGCCGCGCCCACCGAGTGAACGAAGGCGTCGATCTCCCCGCCGGTCTGATTCCAGATCTCCTCGCCCAGCGGATGGTAGCCGGCGATGCTGTCCCGGTTGTTGAGCTGGTCGATCCAGTAGGTGTGCGGCTCCTGGCTCATCCGACGCGCGGCTTCGATCATGTCCGCGATCAGCGCCCGGGTCGTCAGGCCGGCCTGGCTGGGAACGAGCGTCAGCTCCGCGCCCAGCGCAGCCATGTGATCGCGCTTCTCCTGGCTGAAGGCATCGGAGGTCACGATCCGCAGCCGGTAGCCCTTCGCGGCACAGACCAGCGCCAGCGACGCTCCGGTGCTGCCCCCGGTGTATTCGACAACGGTGTTGCCGGGCCGCAGTCGACCGTCCTCCTCGGCCCGCGAGATGACCGCCAGTGCCATCCGGTCCTTCATGCTGCCCGTGGGGTTCTCCCATTCGAGCTTGACGAAGATCGACCCGCAGCCGGGCGGCACGACCCTGCGAAGTTGCACCATCGACGTATTCCCGATGGCATGGAGAATGCTCGTCATCGTCATCCTTCCCTGTGCGCCTGGCGTTGCGGCCGTTGCCAGGCCAGGTGAACCTGGGCACCGGCCGCGTGCCGGCTGCGCTGCGAGCGAGGTGCCAGAAGCGATGGGTCCGCGTCCGTGAGGCGCGGGATGCCGGCGTGCGCCCGCACCGGTGCGGTCATCGGCAGTATCGTGCTGCGCAGCCCGCGAGCCGGGCGGCGAATGCGTTCGATGGACCGCTGCAGCGTCAGGGGGAGCACGTCGCGCTGCGCAAGACTGCCACCGAATCGATGGGCCGATGCAGGCAGGCCCGCGAGCAGGGCGATCGCGAGGGGGTTGTCGCCGCGGCCGAACGCGACCAGCGCGCGGCACGCGCTGAGGCCGAACTGCCGCGTCGTCGCCCCATGCCGTGTCGGCCGCGATCGCGCCGCGGCGAGTGCGCGTTCGAGACGCTGCGCCCGCTCCCAGTCCCGCGCACCGACGAAGGCCAGCATGGCGTGCAGATCGTTGAAGCTGCAGAAGGCGTCGTCGATGTGCGGATCCCAGGCATCGGCAAGTTCGGTCCAGCGCGGCCCGGCGTCGCCCCCCTGCAACTTGATGCGCCAGAGCAGCGCGGCGGCGTCGATCAGGTCGGCGATCCTGCCGGACTTCCCGCGTCGCATGTGTCGGTCGTACAGGGCCAGCGCGCGATCCGAACTGCCGTGCGCCAGGTGGAACAGGGCCAGGTGCCAGTGCCCGTGCGTGACGATGGCGGTGTCGATGCCCCAGCTCGCGACATGCTCGTCCATCCAGCGGACGCCGTCATCAGGACGTGCCGTCATCTCGAAGACATGAGCCATCACATGATGCGCACGGGCGTCGAGCGGGTTCAGGGCCAGGGCGGCGCGAGCGGCATCTTCCGCGCGCGCGTACTCGCCGCACTCCTCGAGACTGAAGGCGTGCATGGCCAGTACGGCGTGGTGGCCGGGCAGGTCGGGGGACCAGGCCGGCAGGACTGCCGCCACGCGGTCCTGCATGCGTGCGGCATCGCCGGTGACGTAGTCGAGGGCGTGCGCCACCTGCAACGCGAGCACATCGCGCGGCTGCAGGTGCAGCAACTCGCCCAGACGCGCCTTCGCGCCCTCGTAATCGTCTTCGAGCACGGCAGCGAGCGCGGCCAGGTGCAGGCGCTCCACCTCGTTGGCGGGCAGGCCGGCGGCGTGCGCCACCAGCGGTCGCGCCGATCGCACGCGACGCGGGTCGCGGTTGTACACGAGCAGGGCGGCCTGCAGCACATGCGCCATCACGAAGCGGGGCGCTTCGCGCAGCGCCGGCTCCAGTTGCTCGTCGACGCCGCTGCGCCAGCTCTGGAACAGGGCCAGCGCGCGTTCGTACGCCTGCAAGGCCGCGGGCGTGGCGCCGGAGACCGGGGAACCACGGTCGTCGACGCGGCTCATGGCGATGACTCCGGCTGCGGCAGGCGCGGCAGGACGCTGTTCAGGATCATGGGGTGGCCTCCAGGTATGCACGGTCAGAGCGGGTGCACGATGCGCGCTCGCGCGAAGTCGACCTCACTCCCCCTGGCGCGCCAGGCGAGTCGGGGCCAGCCACCGTGCGGCCGCGAGGGCGCCGATGCGCCGGCCCATGGCCTCGCCGACCTCGACCGAGTTCCGGTAGTGCACGCCTTCCAGCACCCGGGCCTCGCCGACTTCGCGGACGAAGGCATCGACCTCGTTCCAGCGCCGTGTGGCGCCGTCGGCGGTGGGGCTGCTGGTGGCCAGTGTCGGCATCGGTGCCCCCGCCACCTCGGCTTCGATCAGGGTGCCCACGGCAGCGGCCAGGATGCTGTGCGCGCTCGGATATTCCGGGTGCAGCGGCACATCGCTCAGGGGCGACCACTGCGCATCGCGCTCGGTGGCGTCGTTGCCGTCGATGTCGCCGTTGCGGATCGCGGTGCCAGGGCGCCAGAAGTGGTAGGCGTACTTGGCATCGAAGACGGCGATCATGGCATCGTCCATGGCCTGCGCCACCGCGGCGAACAGCCGCGCATTGGCCAGCACGTCACGCCCGGGCTGCAGCGCCACCGAGTGCACCACGCCGTGGTAGACGGCCGGCAGCGAATAGTCCCAGAAGCGCGCGATCGCGGTCTGCTCGGCGCTGCGCCGCTTGCTGTCCCGCGCGCCCAGCGCCTTGACCTCGTTGTAGTCCCGCGCCCAGCGTTCACTGGTCAGCGCCGGCGGCGCGCCTGGGCGGAACTGGTCGGCGCGCTCCAGCAGCCAGGGCTTGCGCTGCGGCCAGGCCACGACGGCCGGCGTCACCGTGGGCACGTAGACGCCGGGGGTGGTGTGTGGACGGTAGCTGTCGGTGGCGCGGGCGAGGTCGGTGGCGCGTTCAGCCAGGACGCGCCGGGCGGCACGGTCGCCGATCGCGGCATGTCTTGCGCGTGCGGTGTCGTCCGCGATGTGGGCCACAGCTGCGCCGAAGGCCGATTCGATGGCCGCGCGCTGCGCGGGCAGCAGCTGTGCGAGCGCGGTGCGGTGCGCTTCGGCCACGGCCGCCTCGACCGCCTGGGCGTCGGCAGAGGGCGCGCGGCCCGCGTCGCGCGCGGCCTCGTAGGCAGCGGTCTGCACGATGGCCATGACGCGGACGGCCGGTGGCGTGCCGATGCGGGCCACGCCGATGATCTGCGCCGAGCGCAGGTTCCAGTCGGTGATGACGTCGGCGCGGGCCTGCAGGGTGAGTCCGGCGACGGAAGCGAAGGCGATGCGTGCCCACTGGGCGGCCGCCTTCTTCGAACGATTGCGAGTCGACATGGTGTGAACCTCGAAGTGAAGGGTGTGGTTTGGACGCGGAACCGGCCGTGTGGCGGTTCAGCGCTTGTTGACGACGACTTCCAGGTACTCGCTGGGGATCACCAGCGAGTCTGCTGCGGCGACATTCATTGCTTCGAGCAGCGCGGTGATTTCGCCCTCGAGGGCCTGCTGACCTGAGGCATCCAGCGCCGCGAAGGCCTTGTGCGTGGGACCGTAGAAGGTGCGGAACACCTGCAGCCAGTGCGCCGCCGAGCGGTAGCGGAAGTTGAATTGGCGACGTTCGCAGCGCAGTCCCCCGGCCTGCGTACCGAAGAGCTCGACGATGTGCGGTTCACTGCCCCAATGCGCCGGCGACACCAGGCCGGCCGGCGGCGGCACGTAGGCGGCGATCACCTTGAACAGGCGGCCGATGAAGCCCTGGGGCGTCCAGTTCGCCAGGCCGATCCGACCGCCGGTGCGCAGCACACGCAGCATTTCGTGCGCGGTGCGGGTGTGATCGGGCGTGAACATCGCACCGAACGTGGACAGCACGACGTCGAAGCTGCTGTCGGCAAAGGGCAGCGCCTCGGCATCGGCAGGCTCGAAACGAACCACCAGGCCTTCGGCCAGCGCCCTCGCGCGGCCCTTGTCGAGCAGGGCCGGCACGTAGTCGGTCGACGTGACTTCGGCAAAGCGCCGTGCCGCGGCCAGCGTGGCATTGCCGTTGCCAGCCGCCACGTCGAGCACGCGCTCGCCGGCACGAATGTCGACCGCCTCGGCCAGCTGCTCGCCGACGATCTGCAAGGTGGTGCCGACGACGGCGTAGTCACCGCTGGCCCAGGTGGCCTGCTGGCGTTGCTTGATGGTGCGGAAATCGGGTGCGGCCGGTCGAACTTCGAGAACTTGAGTCATGGGGTGCTCCTGTGAGTGGAGCGCCCATGTTGCGAGCCGGGCCGGGTTGACACCACTTCGCGGCTCCGGCAAATTTGCCCGTTCCTCCGCCATTGCGGCCGAGCTTGATCGCGCGTCCGCCGGGCTTGATCGGGACGCCGGCCGCGACCTTGCCATGGACCCTGACCCGCTCTCCGACGTGCTGCGCAGCGTGCGCCTGCGCGGCTCGGTCTTCTACTACGTGAGTTTTCGCGACGAGTGGGCGGCCGAGACGCCCGATTCGCCCGCCCTGACCGCCGCCCTGATGCCCGATGCGGAGCATGTGATCGCCTACCACATGCTCGCCAAGGGAAGCGGCTGGGCGGCCGTCGAGGGCCTGGCGCCGGTGCGCCTGTCGCAGGGCGACATCGTGCTGTTCCCGCGCGGCGATGCGCACGCGATCTCCTGCGCCCCGGGCGTGCGGGCGCTGCCCGACGACAGCGATTGGCGATACACGACGCGCAACGACACCAAGCCCATCGCGCTGGTCTATCACCGCGGCGTGCTGCGGCCCGACGCGTCCACGCCGGCCCACGACGCCTCCAGCATCGTGATCTGCGGCTTCATCGGCTGCGACCTCAGGCCCTTCAACCCCCTGATCGGCGCCATGCCGCGGCTGCTTCACCAATCCGCCGACGGCCTCATGCCCTGGCTCGCGCCGGTGCTCGACCAGGCCGTGACGGAATCGCAGCGTGGTCGGGCAGGCAGTTCGGCCGTGCTCGAGCGCGTCAGCGAGATGGTCTTCGTCGACGCCGCGCGCCGCTACCTGGAGTCGCTGCCCGAACAGACGCCGGGCTGGCTCGGGGCGCTGCGAGACCGGTATGTGGGACGGGCGATCGGCCTGATGCACGCCCAGCCGGCACACCCCTGGACGGTGGATGATCTGGGGCGGCAGGTGGGGCTGGCACGCTCAGCGCTGCATGCGCGCTTCGTCGAGCTGCTCGGGCAGCCCCCGATGCAGTACCTGACTCACTGGCGCGTGCAACGAGGTGCCGGCCTGCTGCGCGAAGGCAAGTTGACGGTGGCGGCGATCGCCCAGGAGGTCGGGTACGACTCCGAGGCCGCCTTTGCGCGCACCTTCAAGCGCCTGGTCGGGCAACCGCCGGCAACATGGCGGCGCGCACAACGGCGGTCGACGTAGCTTCGGCACGCTGCTGCGGCGGCCTCGTGCTCGCCCGGGCCATCCGGCATGGCCCGTCGGAGGGCCCTTCGAGTGGCTCTCACGGCCGATGCCGTGTTCCACGCTGCCGGGCAGCATCTCTCCCGTCCAAACCAGCCCGGAGACCGCTACCGTGAACCAAAGCCTCAACACCGACGCACCCGCCACCCGACCGCAGCTCATCGCGCCGGACACTTGGCTGATCCCCAATCTCGCACCCGCCGGCGACGGCCTGTACCTGCCCGTGAACTCGATGGTGATCCGGGGCCGGCAGCCCGTGATCGTCGACACCGGCGCGCCCGTGCACCGCGCGCTCTGGCTCGAGAAGGTGTTTTCCGTCGTCGAGCCGGAGGACGTGCGCTGGATCTTCCTGTCGCACGACGACGGCGACCACACCGGCGGCCTGCTCGACGTGCTCGAACGCTGCCGCAATGCCACGCTGGTGACGAACTTCTTCAGCGTCGAACGGCTTGCGCTGGAGAAGCCGGCCCTGCCTCTGGCGCGCATGCGCTGGATCGAGCCGGGAGGCAGCCTCGACGCCGGCGACCGCGTGCTGCAGCTCTTCCGGCCGCCGATCTTCGACGGGCCGACGACGCGGGGCCTGTTCGACCCGAGGACGTCCGCGATGTGGATCGTCGACGCCTTCGCCTGCCTCACGCCCGGCTCCCTCGACGCCCGGGACCTGCCGCGGGACCTGCTGGACCAGAGCATGCCGGCGATGAACAGCGCCGTGTCGCCGTGGCACGCATGGCTGGACCGGGCGGTCTACGGGCGTCATATCGACGCGGTCGAGGCGTTCGGCGCCACGACCGTTGCCTCCGCCCACGGACCCGTCGTGGGCGGCGAGTTGCTCGACGACGCGTTCGACCGGCTGCGCGGCCTTGCCGGCTCGCCGATCATCCCGACTCCGGGCCAGGAACTGCTCGACACGCTCATCGCCTCCACGCTGGCGGAGGTCACGACCTGAGCGTCGATCCCGGGTTGGCGCACCCGGGTGGCGCGTCGCGACACAATCGGCACACGCCGCGTCGCGACGAGGCGACTTCCCGCAATCCACTGCCCACCCCGGAAGAATCCATGAACGACAACTGGTCCGAGCTGCTGATGGCCGATCACGAGCAGACCGAGAAGGTCATCGACGCGCTCGAAACGCTGTGGCGCGACAAGGCCCCGGATCCGGCCCTGGTGGACAAGGCGGTGCGCTATTTCTCCGAGTTCGCCGATGCCTGCCACAACCAGAAGGAAGAGCAGGTCCTCTTCCCGCGCCTGGAGGCCGCGGGCATTCCCAGCCAAGGCGGGCCGCTGGCCGTGATGCTGGCGGAGCACGAGCGCAGCAAGCAGCTGCTCGAGGCCTTCCGTGCGCTGGGCACCCGCGTGGCCGGCGGCGAGGCGGCCGCCGCCACCGAGATGGTGCGTGTCTTCCTCGAGTACGGTGCCCTGCTGAAGAACCACTACTGGAAGGAAAACGACATCCTCTACCCGATGGGCAGGCGCGCGCTGGGGCCGCAGGACGGCGCGGCCATCGTCGCCGGCATCGAGGCGCTCGAAGCGGGGCTCGGCACCGACACGCGGCGGCGCTACCAGGCTCTCGCGCGCGAGATCACGCAGGGCAGCCTCGACGACCTGTCCGCCGCGCTCGACCGGAATGTCATCGCCGCGATCCTCAATACGCTGCCCGTCGAGCTGTCCTTCGTCGACGCCGACGACCGCGTGCGCTACTTCAGCCACGAGAACCACGCCAAGATCTTCACGCGCTCGCGCGGCGTGATCGGCATGAAGGTGCACGACTGCCACCCGCCCAAGAGCGTGCACATGGTCGAGCAGATCCTGGCCGACTTCAAGGCCGGCCAGCGCCGGAGCGCGGAGTTCTGGATCGACATGGCGGACAGCAAGCTCCACATCCGCTACTTCGCGGTGCACGGGCCGCTGGGCAACTACCTGGGCTGCCTGGAGACCGTCCAGGACATCACCGCCATCCAGAAGCTCAGCGGGCAGAAGCGCCTGCTCGACTGACGGGGCTCGGCCGGGGCGGCCATGAGTCCCACTCGGGCGGCCGACACCGTGCTCAGTCCGGCCACCTGGCCGGGCCTGCGGCAGGCCGTGCTGGAGGCCATCGACAGTGGCGGCGCATTCGAAGTGGAGGTCGAGTTCTGACTGCCTGAACCGGGTGACACAGGAGTCGCCGAGCGATATCGTCAGGCACGCCCGGGCCGCTCACGCGTTTGTGCTGCTGGACCTGTCGGGCTGCGAGAGGGTTCTGCTCCAGATCACCGATTACGGCAAGGGAATCCGGCCGGAGGACCTGAAGAGACCGGACTCGGTCGGCAGTCTCGGCATGGACGAACGGGTCAGCTCGTTGCACGGGCGCCTGCGCATCGATCCTGCGGCCGCAGGCGGAACCCTTGTCGAGGCCGTGCTTCCGCAGCGACCCACATCCCCGTGATCCGCAGCGCCACGGCTTGATCCAGCGCACGAGACGAGGGCCGCGCATGCCTTACGGTAGCGGTCGGTTCGACTTCAGCCGCCGATGCGCCATGTCCACAACTGAAACCCGCAAGCTCGACGCCGAAACGCTGACCCTGCGCAGGTCGCGCGCGGATGCCCCGGCACTGGATGTGCTGGATCTCGTCATGAAGGACCGTCGCCAGCTGCCGGACTTCGGAGACCTCGCTCTGCCGCCCGCACCTTTCGCGCTGACCGTCGCCGAGGCCTTCGATCGCGGCATGTCGGTGGACGACTGGGCGCTGATGACGGGGTCTCTTGCCGAACCGACCTTGCGAACCGCGGTGCTGGGCATCTTTGCCAGCGAGGTCTGGCCGCGGTTTGTTCAGCGTTATAGCCTGGCCTGAGGTCCCCGAGCCGCAGGAGGGACCAGGACGAAGGGCCAGGGCGTGTAAGCTTTAAGCCATGGAAAGTGACACTCCCCGGGGCACGGCCCTCGTCACCGGCGCCAGTGCCGGCTTCGGCGCCGCGATCGTGCGCCGCCTGCATGAAGAAGGCTGGCGCGTGGTGGCCGCGGCGCGGCGCGTCGACCGCCTGCAGGCGCTGGCGCAGGAACTCGGCCCCGCCGTCCTGGCCTGGCCGCTCGACGTGACCGATCGAAACGCGGTGGCCGCGCTGCCGGGTGCGTTGCCGACGCCATTTGCCGAGATCGACCTGCTGGTCAACAACGCCGGGCTGGCGCTGGGGCTGTTGCCAGCGCAGCAGGCGTCGCTGGACGACTGGGAATCGATGGTCGCCACCAACGTGGCCGGTCTCATGCGCTGCACGCACGCGCTGTTGCCGGGCATGGTGGCGCGCGGTCGCGGCCACGTCGTCAATGTCGGTTCGGTCGCCGGCGGCACGCCCTACCCGGGCGGCAATGCCTATGGGGCGACCAAGGCCTTCGTGCACCAGTTCACGCGCAACCTCAAGGCCGACCTGGTGGGCACGCCGGTGCGCGTCACCGTCATCGAACCGGGCCTGGTGGGCGGCAGCGAATTCAGCAACGTCCGCTTCAAGGGGGACGATGCGCGCGCGGCCTCGGTCTATGCGGGCACCGATCCGCTGACGCCGGAGGATATCGCCGAGGCCGTGGCCTGGGTGGCGCAACTGCCGCCACGCGTCAATGTCAACGTCATGGAACTGATGCCGGCCTGCCAAGCCTACGGCCCGATGGTGATCCACCGCAAGCCCTGACCGCTGCGGGCCCGGCAGGCCCGCAGCCGCCCGGGTCCGACTGCGCCAGCGGCGCCACCTGCACCACAGCCAGCCTGTCGGCGTCGGGTCGGCGCCGCAACGTCAACGCTATCCGGCGCCTCACGTGCCAGCCTGCAGCGTCTCCAGCTCGGCCTGCAGTTGCAGCCAGCGCTCCTCGAGCATCGCCGTCTCGGCCTGCACGTGGGCCAGTCGTCGGCCGTACTCGGCAAAGTCGTCCGCCAGCGCGCCGGGTTGCGACAGCAGGGCCTCGACCTCGGACTTCTCCCGACCCAGCCGCGCCAGGCGATCGTCGATGCCCTGCAGCTCGACACGCAGCGGGCGTGTCGTCTCCGCCAGCCTGGCGCGCGATTGCTTGGCGCCCTTGCGGTCGTCGCGCGCCGCCGCCGGCGGTGGCCGACGCTGCTCTCGCGGCGGCGGCGTGGCGGCGGTGACGGCGGGAGCGGCGGCAGCCATGGCCGGCGGTCGCGGCGGCTCGGGCGGCGGCAGGCCGCGTGCCGTGGCGCGCGACACCTCGAGCAGCCACTTCTGGTAGTCGTCGAGGTCGCCGTCGAAGGGCAGCACGCCGCCGCGGGTGACGAGCCAGAATTCGTCGCAGGTCTCGCGCAGCAGCGCACGGTCGTGGCTGACGAGCATGACCGTGCCTTCGAATTCGTTGAGCGCCACCGACAGCGCTTCGCGCGTGGTGAGGTCGAGGTGGTTGGTCGGCTCGTCGAGCAGCAACAGGTTGGGACGCTGCCAGACCAGCATCGCCAGCACCAGGCGCGCCTTCTCGCCGCCCGACAGCGAACCCACGGCCTGGTACGCCATCTCGCCGGTGAAGCGGAAGCGGCCGAGAAAGTCGCGCAGTTCCTGTTCGCGCGCGCCCGGGCCGACGTCGCGCGCCAGCCGCACCATGTGCATCAGCGGGCCGTCATCCAGGCTCAGCACGTCGAGTTCCTGCTGCGCGAAATAGCCGATCACCAGGCCCTTGCCCGCGGTCATGCGCCCGCCCAGAGGCGCAAGCGATCCGGCGATGGTCTTGACCAGCGTCGACTTGCCCTGGCCGTTGGCGCCCAGGATGCCGATGCGCTGGCCGGCCAGCACCGAGCGGTTGACGCCGCTGACGATGGGTGTGCTGCCGTAGCCGCAGACCAGGCCGTCGAAGGAGAGCATCGGGTTGGGCAGGCTGGCCGGCTCGCGGAATTCGAATTCGAAATCGCTGGAGGTCAGCACCGGCGCCAACCGCTCCATGCGCGCCAATGCCTTGACACGGCTCTGCGCCTGCTTGGCCTTCGTGGCCTTGGCCTTGAAGCGGTCGATGAACCGCTGCAGGTGGGCGATGCGTTCCTGCTGCTTGGCATAGGAGGCCGCAGCCAGCGTCAGGCGTTCGGCGCGCATCTCCTCGAAGGCGCTGTAGTTGCCGCCGTAGCGCGTGAGCTGCGCTTCGTCGAGGTGCACGGTGACGCGCGTCACGGCATCGAGGAATTCGCGGTCGTGGCTGATGACCACCAGCAGGCCGTCGTAGCGCTTGAGCCAGGCCTCGAGCCAGACCAGGGCGTCGAGGTCCAGGTGGTTGGTCGGCTCGTCGAGCAGCAGCAGTTCCGCCGGGCACATGAGCGCACGCGCCAGTTGCAGCCGCATGCGCCAGCCGCCGGAAAAGCTGTTGACGGGTGCATCGAGCTGCTCGGTGCGGAAGCCCAGCCCTAGCAGCAGCGACTCGGCACGCGAGCGGGCATCGAAGGCGCCGGCTTCGTCCAGCGCGAGGTGGGCGTGGGCGATCTCGTGGCCGTCGCCCGAGGCCTCGGCGGCGGCCAGCGCGGCCTGCGCCTGCTGCAGCGGCCCGTCGCCCTGGAGCACGAAGTCGGTGGCGCCATCCTCGGTCTCCGG
>Ga0105090_10001858_pt1 | contig 11549 bp, 9 predicted proteins | sample PPLLak3March2015_FD_79110 | JGI IMG/M metagenome (GOLD analysis project Ga0105090, IMG submission 79110) | Freshwater sediment microbial communities from Prairie Pothole Lake near Jamestown, North Dakota, USA - PPLs Lake P7 Core (1) Depth... | ecosystem: Environmental > Aquatic > Freshwater >... | reverse complement strand
GTCGTGAGCTGGCCGCCGGGCTGGGTGCCGGTGAGCAGCAGTGGGCTGAGGTTGGCGCGGGCAGTGTAAATGGCGGCGGTGTAACCGGCGCATCCGGTTCCGATGATGATGACGTTTTCCATGAGAGGTTTGATAAAAGCGGTGGCTGAGAGGATTCCGGCGCTTCCCGCACGGGCCGTCAATAACGGTTTGCACTGCGGCGCGTATCCGCGAGACTCCCGCGCCCATGACACCTGATTTCATCCGCGACGCTCTCCGCCAAGTCCGTTACCCCGGATTTTCCCGGGACATTGTTTCTTTCGGCCTCGTCAAGGAGGTCACTTGTGAACCCGGCCTCACCACCGTGCGCATCGAGGTGCGGACGCGCGATCCCAAGGTGCCGGAACAAATTTTCCAGGACTGCCACGCCATTCTTGATCCGCTGCCGGACGTCGGCAGCGTGAAGGTGGAAATCGAGATCAAGGACGCACCCGCCGCCGAGGGGGCGGCTGGCAGCGTCGGCAAATCATCGATTCCCGGTGTGAAGCGGATCATCGCCGTGGCCTCCGGCAAGGGCGGCGTGGGCAAGTCCACGGTGGCCGCCAACCTCGCCGTCGCGCTTGCAGCCACTGGCGCGAAGGTCGGCCTTTGCGACTGCGATCTCTACGGCCCGTCCGTCGCCCAGATGTTCGGCACCCGCGAGCACCCCATGGCCAACGAGCAGGACGAGATCATCCCGCTCGAAGCCCACGGCATCCAGCTCATGTCGATGGGGTTTCTGCTGGAAGACCGCTCACCCGTGATCGTCCGCGGCCCGATGGCCACCCGCTACACCCAGCAATTCCTCCGCCAGGTGGCATGGGAAAATCTCGACTATCTGGTGCTCGATCTCCCGCCCGGCACCGGCGACATCCAACTCACCATCGTGCAGACGGTTTCCGTGGACGGCGCGGTGATCGTCACCACGCCGCAGGAAGTGGCGCTGATCGACGCACGCAAGGCGGTCTCCATGTTCGCGAAAGTGAACGTGCCGATCCTCGGCCTGATCGAGAACATGGCCTGGTTCGAGTGCGATGCCGGAAAGAAATATTATCTCTTCGGCGAGGGCGGCGGAGTCCGCGAGGCGGAGGTGCTTAACGTCCCGCTGTTAGGCCGTATCCCGATCGATATACCCACCCGCGAGCGTGGTGATTCCGGCGCGCCCATCGCCCTGCTGCCGCCGGAACAGAACAAGGTTTCCGCCGCCTTTCACGAGGTGGCCGCCGGAATGCGCAAACAGGTTCCGGTTTCCTGAATGGACATCATCGCATCCGATCATGTTCCGCTACGAACACCGCTCGCAACAACTGATCTCCAAGACGGCCTTCCTGCGGCGCCTTGCCCACTCGTTCCTGATTGGTTGCCTGTTGATCGGCATTTCACTCGGGCTGGGCATGCTCGGATATGCCTATTTTGAAGGACTTTCCCTCACGGACTCATTCCTCAACGCGGCCATGATCCTCGGCGGCATGGGGCCTGTGAATGAAATGAAAACCGAGGCCGGCAAGATTTTCGCCGGGGCCTATGCGCTCTATTCCGGCCTCGCCTTCCTCGTTCTGGCCGGCTTGCTTTTCGGCCCGGTGGCCCACCGCATCCTGCACCGCTTCCATTACGGCCCGGTGGAAAAGGATGAGCGCTGAGGCACCCGCCGATCTCCGATCGCATCGACTGTTTGTCATCCGCTCCTGTTGTGAACGCGTATCAATAGCCACGCAATCAAGAGGGTATTTGCGAACTATCAGCTTGGCATCTGCATCCGGCGCATGATGTTCATGCAGCGCCTTCTGGAAACCCGCACCCGCCACATGAACGACCAAGAGCCCGACCTCCCGCTGACCGATCACGAAGGCATCCTGCGAGTGGCCACCGATCCGCAACATGCCAAGGTGGATGTGGAATTCGATCCCTCGAAACTCAGCGACAGCGACGTGCGCTCGCTTCTCAAGGAGCACATCTCCCAAGTGGAATCCGCCATCCGCAAGTCCACTTTCCGGCTGGAAGGAAACGCCTGCGAAGCCTGCGCTCAGAAGCTGGAGAAAAAAGTGGGGCGCATCCCGGGCGTGCGCCGCGCCACCGCCACCTACCTCGGCAAGGTTCTAACAGTCACCTTCGACTCGAACATCGAGCCGGAAGACCGCATCGCCGAAGACCTCAAGCAAACCGGAGCCGACATCAAGCCGTTGTCACCCCGTTCAGCGGACCAACGCACACTGTGGCAGAAGACGCTGGCCGGCGGGTACAACGAGGAGATTTCCTGCGGTCTCGGCCTGGCATTTCTCATCGCCGCGCTGATCCTGGAAAAGACCGGCGGCGTCGGCACCTTGACCCACTGGCTTTACGCCGGAGCCTATCTCTTCGCGGGGCAACAGGGTGTGAGATCCGCCATCGCCTCGCTGCGCGAAAAAGTGCTGGATGTGGACGTGTTGATGGTGCTCGCCGCGATCGGCGCGGCATTGATCGGCGCACCCTTCGAGGGCGCGCTGCTGTTGTTTCTTTTCAGTTTCTCAAACGTGCTGCAACGCCACGCGATGGACCGCACGCAGAAGGCCATTGAGTCACTGCTCACGCTGCGGCCCAGCGAGGCACTGGTCAAACGCGCCGACGGCAGCGTGAAGGTTCCAGTTGAGCAAATCGAAATCGACGAGATCGTCATCGTCCGCCCTGGCGAGCAGATCGCGGTGGACGGAATTTTGTTAGAAGGCAGCACCAACGTCGATGAGTCATCGCTGACCGGCGAGTCGATACCCGTTTCCAAAACGGCCGGCAGCCCTTTGTTCGCCGGCACCATCAACCAGAGCGGCGGAATCGAACTGAAGGTCACCAAGCGTTCCGAGGACTCGACGCTCTCACGCATGGTGAAGCTCGTCGCCGAGGCGCAGGCGGAGAAATCCAGGACCCAGCGCTTCCTCGAGCGTGCGGAGCAATACTATGCCATGGGAGTCATCGGCTTCACCATCGCCGTCTTCCTTGTGCCATTCCTGTTCCAAGACGAGGATTTTCCCAAGGCCTTCTACCGCGCCATGACCATCATGGTCGTCGCCTCGCCATGTGCGCTGATCATTTCCACACCCGCCACCGTCCTGTCAGCCATCGGCGGCGCGGCCCGGCGCGGCATCCTCATCAAGGGCGGCTCCCATCTGGAACGCGCCGCACACATCGACATCATCGCCATCGACAAGACCGGCACGCTCACCGTGGGCAAGCCATCTCTAACAGAGATCGTCACCGCCAGCGGCGTCCATCCGCTATCTAACAATCTCCCCGGAGACGCGCTCGATCTGCTGCGGATCGCCGCCGCGCTGGAGGCTAAATCCGAGCACCCGCTGGCCCACGCCATCGTCAAGAGCGCCGCGGATCTCGGCATCGATCCACCGGCGGCAACCGATTTCCAATCGACCGCCGGCAAGGGTGCCGAGGCCACCGTCGGCGAAACCCGCCACCTTGTCGGCAGCGAGCGCCTGTTGCGCGAACTCAACGCCACTGGTCTCGAAACCCTTGAAAAGCACTCCGCCCCGCTGCAGGCAATGGGCAAGACCTGCGTCTGGCTCGGCATCCGTAATGGCGACACCGTCACGGCCGAGGCCGTGCTCGTCATGGCGGACACCATCCGCCCCGCCGCCCGCGAGCTGTCGGCGGAGCTTCATCGGCTGGGTGTGAAAAAGGTCGTCATGCTCACCGGAGACCAGCGCCCGGTGGCGGAAGCCATCGCCCGCGAGGCGGCGGTGGACGAAGTGCACGCCGGCCTGCTTCCCGAGGACAAACTGCGCATCATCCGCGAGCTCAAGACCGAAGGCTCGGTGATGATGGTGGGGGATGGAGTGAACGACGCGCCCGCCCTGGCAACCTCCGACATCGGCGTGGCCATGGGTGCGGCCGGCACCGATGTGGCCATGGAAACGGCGGACATCGTGCTGATGGGAGATCGCTTGGAAAACATCCCGTTGCTGCTGGCCCACGCCCGCCGGGCAAGGCGCGTCTTGCTGCAAAACCTCATCTTCGCCAGCGCCGTGATCGTCGTGCTGGTGATCTCCGCGCTGGGCTTTTCCCTGCCGCTGCCCCTTGGCGTGGTCGGACACGAAGGCAGCACCGTGCTGGTTTGCCTCAACGGCCTGCGGTTGTTGATGATCGGCCGATCCGGAGTCTGAGGATCGCGTTGCTCAGAATGGAAATTTCGGCTGGCGCGAGGCGCGTGCGTGGCTGTCGGCCCATTCGTTGATCATCTTGCGGGTCTCACCATCGCCTTGCTTGAGAAGCTGCAACATTGATTGGTGACGCTCCACCTCGTCACGCAGCCCGAGCTTGATCACAACCGGTTCCGGCATGTATCCGGTGAAATCATCCGTGAAGCGCCGCAGTGGGAAATACTGCGGTTGGTCCACGAGCCTCTCGGTCTGAATCTTGATCTCCGCAATCTGCTCCTTGAGGATCATGCTATAAATCTTCAGCTTCTCATCACCCGCGGTCGCGAGGTTGGACGACTCCTCGCCCAACCATTCCATCTCGATGCGGAGGAGTTCCCGCAGATCAGCGGCGGCGTATGCGGTGGTGAGGCGCTTCATCCAGTCCTCCTTGTGGCTTTTGAGCGTTGGATCCGTTTCAAGATCGGGATGCAGGGCTTTGGCGAGTTGCTTGTAGAGTGATTTGAGGTCGCGTTGTTTCGCCTCGTCGATCTCGCGTTGCTTCCGCTCCCGCTCCAGTTGGGCCTTGCTTGGCTTGCGCTTGCGCGTCTTTCCGGAGGATGGGTTTTGTTCCAAAGACCCGGCGGCCGCAGCCATGCGCTCATGGAGCTGCCGCTCGAACTCGGCGGGATCGCCGTGGATGTCCAGATCGCCCAGATCGAGATCCACACCCGCCTTGCGGGCGGCCTTCTCGAGCATGCTGCGCAGGAAATCAAACTCATCGGCCTCGGCTTCTTTCGATGCCTGTTCCGAGCGAGAAGGCCCCAGCTCTCGGGCGATTTTTCCCAGGGATTCAAGCTGTGCGTCGGTGAGGCCGGAGGAGTCGGCCAGCAGGTCGCCCGCCTTGCCGCTCATCAGATCCCCGAACCATTCGCGGCGGCGGGCGGTGAGTTTCATCGTTTGGAGCGCGGCATGGCCGTGGATCACCAACTCGAAGTCCAGCCGGTGGAGATCATCGACCAAGGGCATCAACTCGCGGATGCAGGTCGCGAGAATCCGGTCAAGGCGCGCTTGTTCCTGATCATGCCTGGCGCGGGCATTTTCAAGGCGCTTCATCAGCTTGTTGAACTCGACTTGCGCGGGACTGAGCGTGGCAGCGCCTCCTGATTTGAAAATCAGGTCGTCTTTCCGCACGACCACCGGTGTGGCGTCGATTCCCATATCAAATTCAGGTTCGAATGATGACGGTTCGCTCACTCGGTGGATGATTGCGGCAGGAACCGGCATGTCAACCTCCCGGGTGGAGCAAGGGACATGAGCGTGTCCCTCCTTAAAGAATCGTCCCCGGCGCGTAGGCCGCAGCTTGCGGGTGGGCGGCTTCGAGTTTCCTAACAGCCGTGGCGAAGGCTGCGACCTGCGTCCTGGCCGCGCCGGACTCGCGGTCGCCGCGGGCGAGGATGGCGTCCAGCGTTTCGCGGGACAGTCCGAGACGGCTGTCAACGGCGAGACGCTCGACGAGGTTGTTGCGTTCGATTTTTCCAGCGCGAAGATCGTTCACGGTGGCCACGGCGTGCTCCTTGATCGCCTTGTGCGCGGTCTCGCGGCCCACGCCGGCTTTCACGGCTTCCATCATGATGGTGGTGGTCATCAGGAACGGCAGATAGTGCGCCGTCTCCGCGGCGATCACCGCCTCGTAGGCGTCCATCTGGTCGAGAATGGTTAGAAACGTCTCGAACATGCCATCAGTGGCGAAAAACGCGTCCGGCAGCATCACGCGGCGGACCACCGAGCAGGAGACATCGCCCTCGTTCCACTGGTCGCCCGCGAGCCCCGAAGCCATCGCGAGGTGGCCTTTGAGAATGACGTGGAAACCGTTCACGCGTTCGCACGAGCGCGAGTTCATCTTGTGTGGCATGGCGCTGGAGCCGGTCTGGCCCGGGGCGAAGCCCTCGCTGGCGGTCTCGTGTCCGGCCATCAGGCGCAACGTTTTGCAAAACGAGGATGGCCCCGAGCATAGATCCGTTAGAACGGCCACCACCCTGAAATCCAACGAACGTGGATAAACCTGGCCGACGTTGGTCCATACCGCCGGCATGCCGAGGTGAGCTACGACGCGTTGTTCCAACTCAGCGACTTTAGTTGCATCTCCTTCGAACAGGGAAAGCTGGTCCATTTGCGTGCCAACGGCGCCTTTCAGTCCACGGACGGGATAAGCGGCGATCACGCTTTCGAGCGCATGGAGGGCACCGAGCAATTCCTCGCCAAACATCGCGATGCGCTTGCCGAGCGTGGTCGGCTGGGCGGCCACGTTGTGGGTGCGGGCTGTTAGAACGAGTTCGTTCCATTGCTCAGAGCGCTCGCGCATCCGGCGCAGCGCGGCGACCGTCTTGTCACGCACCACAAGCAGCGAGCGGTAAACCTGGAGCTGCTCCACGTTTTCCGTGAGGTCGCGCGAGGTCATGCCCTTGTGGACCTGCTCGTGTCCGGCGAGGTCGTTGAACTCCTCGATGCGCGCCTTCACATCGTGGCGGGTGATTTTCTCGCGGGCCATGATCGAGGCGGTGTCCACCTGGGCCTTCACTATTTCGTAAGCCGCGATTGCCTCCGCGGCAACATCCAGCCCGAGATCGCGCTGCGCCTTCATCACGGCGATCCAGAATTCGCGCTCCAGCACGATCCGCCCTTCGGCGGACCAGATGGCTTGGAGGGCGGGCGAGGCGTAGCGTTCGGCAAGGACGTTGGGAATCATGCGCGGAGCTTGGGCGACGGATTTTGAACTTTCAACCCGGATTCCGAAGTTTGAGGCGGAGCAGCCCGGGATTTGTGGAGTGCGGGGTGAAACTTGAGTCCTCCAACCGGCATTTCCACTCATCCCATCTTCAATCTGCGTGCATCACTGAGGGCATCTGCGGTTGGTTTTCCCAAAAAGGCAGGGCCCTGTGGCCGCGCCCGCGAACATGGCATTGCCACGCTGCGGGAAATTCCTACCATCCGCCCGCAATGCGCACGCTCCAAACCACTCTCAATAACGCCGTCGCCGACGGCAATCTCCTTGAATCCGCCAAGACCAACATCCTCGCGCTGCTCGCCGGCACCACCAGCGAAGTGGCAGCCCGGGCCGTGGACGAACTCGTGGATGCAGGGGCATGGGAGGAACTCAACGACCGCTTTTTCAAAACCCTCGCCTTCGGCACCGGCGGCCTGCGCGGGCGCACCATCGGCCGCGTGGTGACCAAGGCCGAGCAAGGAAACGGCGGCCCCAACGGGCGTCCCGAACATCCCTGCACCGGCACCGCCACGATGAATTTCTACAACGTCAGCCGCGCCGTGCGTGGAATGATCGCCCATGCGAAACGCTTCGTCGGCGATGGCCGCCGGCCGGTGCTCGTGTTCGCGCATGACACCCGGCATTTCTCCAAGGACTTCGCCGGATTCTGCGCCAAAGTCTGCGCGGATCTCGGCTGCGACGCATTCCTCTTCGAGGGCCCTCGCTCGACGCCCGAGCTGTCCTTCGCAATCCGCGAACTCCGCGCCGATGCCGGCGTTGTTCTAACAGCCAGCCACAACCCGCCGCATGACAATGGCTTCAAGGCCTACTTCAACGACGGCGCACAGATCGTGGATCCGCATGCCACGGCCATCATCAACGAGGTCAACGCCATCGCCAGCGAGCACTACGAGCCACTGCCCGCAAACCAGCGCGGCACCATCACCACCCTCGGTGAGGAAATGGATGCCCGCTATGTGGAACGCCTCAAAACCCTGCTGCTCCAGCCCTCGCTGTTAGAAAGCGCCGCCACCAGGATCGTCTTCACCAACCTCCACGGCACCGGCGGCCACATCAACGTGCCGATGCTGCGCTCGTTCGGTTTCGAGGTCCTCACCGTGCCCGAGCAGGACTTGCAGGACGGCCGTTTCCCAACCGTGGAATCCCCGAATCCGGAAAACGCCCCGGCCTTGAAAATGGGCATCGACCTCGCGCTCAAGGAAGACGCGGAAATCGTCATCGGCACCGACCCCGACGCCGACCGCATGGGCGTGGCCGTCCGCGATGCCGGCGGCAACATGGTCCTTTTGACCGGCAACCAGATCGGCTCGCTGATGGCATGGTATCGGCTCAAGACCTGCTTCGACCTCGGCTGGCTCACCCACGCCAACCGCAGCCGCGCGGTGCTGGTGAAAACCTACGTCACCACCGAGCTGCAAAAGGCCATTGCCGATGGTTTCGGCGTCGGCATTGTCGATACCCTCACCGGCTTCAAATACATCGCCGGCAAGCTGCGCAAATACGAGGATGCCATTCCTGCCGACAAGAAGGGCGACTACCGCTCGCTCAGCGAGGAACAGACGCGCCTTCTGCGGCTCGAATACTCGCGCTTCTTCGTCTTCGGCGGCGAGGAGAGCTATGGCTACCTCGGCTCGGATTCCGTTAGAGACAAGGACGCCAACGGCGCGACTCTGATGTTCGCGGAAGTGGCCGCCTACGCCAAATCCATCGGTAAAACCATCCCCGCACTGCTGGACGAGGTTTACGCCGAGTTCGGCTACCACCTGGAAATCGGCAAATCGCTGGTGATGGAAGGCGCCGATGGCGCGGCGAAGATCCAGGCACTCGCCAACTCCTACGCCGAGAACCCGCCGGCGGAAGTCGATGGCTCCGCGGTCGTCCGTGTCCGGGACTTCGCCAAGCAGGATCTCTTCGACCAGGAAGGAGATCTGCTGCCCAAGGAAAAGATGCTCTTCGTCGACCTCGCCGACGGCCGCTCCTTCGCCGTGCGCCCCTCAGGGACCGAACCGAAAATCAAGTTCTATCTCTTCGGCAAAGCCGCTCCCGACGGCGACCTTCCCGCCACCAAAACCGCCGTGCGCGCGGGTCTGGACCGCCTCTGGGCATGGATCGAAGCCGACGCTGCAAAGCGCTGAGCAAACCAGCCCCTATCGCAATCACGGCTTACGGCCGGGGACTCAAGGCTTGCTGCAATGCCATGTGGTATTTCCTGCGGCTGAGTTCATAGCCGCCGAATTGCAGTAGGTGCGGAGTCATCCACTGGGTATCGAGCAGCTTGAAGTCCCGCTGGCGGAGGTTTTCCACCAAGGCGACGAGGGCGATCTTAGATGCATCCGTTTTTCGGGAAAACATGCTTTCGCCGAAGAACACGCCGGGCAGCTCCACGCCGTAGAGCCCGCCCTGCAGGCCCTCGTCGTCCCAGCACTCGACCGAGTGGGCGAAGCCGAGCTTGTGGAGCTGGCAGTAGCTTTCGAGAATGACCACGTCGATCCAAGTGTCCTCGCGCTCGGCGCAGGCCAGCATGACCTCGCGGAAGGAAGTGTTCCAACGCAGTTCGAAAGGCTTGCGCTTGAGGGCGCGCCTTAGCCCGTGCGGGATGTGGAAGCGCGCGTCTAGCGGAATGAGCCCGCGGTGCTCTGGTGAGAACCACAGGATTTCCCCGTCGTGCGCCATCGGAAAGATGCCCCGCGCGTAGGCATCCAGCAGGACCTCGGCTGGAATGATCTCAGTCAAGCGAATCGGCGGCTTTGCCGGAAATGACGGCGAAGGCATTGTGGTCGTGGATGCTTTCGTGATTCACCGCCTTGACGGTGAACGAGGCGACGCGCCGGTCGGCTAACAGAAGTGCGGCGGCATTGCGGACGACGTCCTCGACGAAGACCGGATTGTCATAGGCCTGCATGGTGACGTGGCGCTCGTCGGTGCGCTTGAGCAGCGCGTAAACCGGTGCGGAGCCGGATTTCTCGGCAACCTCGATCAAGTCCTCGATCAGGATGAGTTCGCAGCCGTTGCCCTTCTTTTTCGGACGGACCTCAAGGGTCACGTAGCCGCGCTGGTTGTGCGCTCCATAATCGCTGATCTCCTTGCTGCACGGGCAAAGCGTGGTGACGGGCACGGTGACGCGAAGCACCAGATCGTCGCTGGTTCCGTTGGAAGTGCCCATGAACACGCAGTCGCAGCCAACCTTGGCCGGCGAACCGGAAACAGGAGCCTTCTTGGTGACGAAGTAAGTGAAGGCGACTTCGATGTGCGCTTCCTCGGCGTGGAGTTGTTGTTTCAGGTCGTGCAGGATGTTTGGCAGCGTGCGCGATGTCACCTCGCCCTCATGCATGCTGAGCACCTCGAGGAAACGACTCATGTGAGTGCCCTTGAACTGGTGCGGCAGGTGCACCGACATCGAGATGGTGGCCACGGTTGGAAACGGCATGCCGTGTTGGTCGGTCACCTGGATCGGATAGCGCAGGTCCGAAACGCCGACTTGGTCGATGGCGATGCCACGCGTGTCCGGAGTGGCCTGGATGTCGGGAAGTGATTTGTTAGACATGACTCAAAGTGTGGGTTCGTATTCCGCCCATGAGGAGGTGGTTTCCCAAACTCGGACGCGGACAAGGCGCACGCCGGGAGCAAGGCGGTAACGGGTATCGGTGCGGGAGGCGTAGGTGATTAGAGCTTCGGAGGCGTGCTCGAAAATCGTGCGGGCCATCAGTTCGGTGGTGGGATCCTGGTTTTCGAAGCCGATCACACGCTCGCCGTAGCGCGCCTTGAAATCGGCATAAGCGGGGTCCGCCGTGTTCATGCAGAGCGCGTGGTCGAAAGTGTCCAGCCACTCGCCGACGGCCTCCTTGACGATCTTGAAATCGCAGACCATCTCGTTTTCATCGAGCTCATCCGCTTCGATGACGAACTCCACCTTGCGGGTGTGTCCGTGGGGAAAACGGCACTTGTCCGGATGCTTGGTGAGCATGTGGCCGTTCTCGACTTCGAGGGATTTGCAGATTCGGAACATGGGGAAAGACTCAAGACATCAAGACGCAAGACACAAGAGAAGAGATCAGGAGGGAAATCCGGGGAGCGGCGGGGTTTTTAGATAAACCGTGGGGTCGGGCAGGCCGGCGAGTTGGAAGGCTTCGCGGCGTTCGACACAGGTGCCGCAGACGCCGCAGTGGACTTCGCCGCCTTTGTAGCAGGACCAGGTTTCCGCGAAGTCGATGCCGAGTTCCGCACCGCGGCGGGCGATGGCGGTCTTGTTCATGGCGATGAACGGCCGCAGAAGCTGGATCTTCGCGTAGGTGCCCTGCCCCATCGCCTCGGCCATGGCCTGCATGAATGGCTCGCGGCAATCCGGGTAGATTGCATGATCGCCGGAGTGTGCGGCAATGACCACGGCTTCAGCGCCGATGCTTTCGGCATAGCCGGTGGCGATGGAGAGCATGATGCCGTTGCGGAACGGGACGACGGTTTGTTTCATCGATTCCTCGGCGTAGTGACCGTCTGGAATTTCACCGCCGGATTTCAGGAGATCGGATTTGAAAAGATGGTCGATGAAATCGAGCCGGATGGTGTGGTGTGCAATGCCGTTTCGATCCGCGTGGAGTTTCGCGAAGGGAATCTCACGGGCGTTGTGC
>Ga0105090_10001857_pt1 | contig 11553 bp, 11 predicted proteins | sample PPLLak3March2015_FD_79110 | JGI IMG/M metagenome (GOLD analysis project Ga0105090, IMG submission 79110) | Freshwater sediment microbial communities from Prairie Pothole Lake near Jamestown, North Dakota, USA - PPLs Lake P7 Core (1) Depth... | ecosystem: Environmental > Aquatic > Freshwater >... | reverse complement strand
GTCCGTGCGGAACGACGCTCATCGCGTGCTGGTGCGCAGCGGCGTCGGGCTCAGTCGCGTACCACACGCCGGCCATCTTCTTGCCCGACAGCCATTCGTCGTCCCGAGGATGCAGGCCGAGGACAGTGGCGCACTGCGGACCCACCAGGTCGTCGCGTGTGATACCAATCGTGAAGCCGAGCCGCGCGGCCTGGGCGACGATCTGGTCGGCGGTGTGAATCGCGCTGGGCCGCCGGACCTTGGGAATTGCCTGCATGTCTTCCGCACGCTCGAATAGCTTCATGCCGACCGGAGTCGTCTTCAGGCGAAGCAGCCTGTTGAGTTCATCGACGACAGCAGGCCAGTCGCAGGACTCGGACGCGGTGACGATTCGGTTGTCGGTGTTCGGCGTGTGCATGTTTCTCCTTTCTTGATACGGCGAAGAAGGCGCTGGAGCGCCGCCCGCCGCAGCGCGACGCGGGATCGCTCCGCGCCCGCCCCGGGGTTTTCGCCGGTCAGGAAGGTCGCGTCAAGTGACGGCGCCACGATTCCGCTGCGCGGAACGCCTGTCCGTACGCTTGTCGGTTCCGCGACGGTGCTATGCAATCCCGTCACCGCACCGCCACTGCCTTGCGCTCGGCACAAGGGCAACCGTGTGCGGCTGCTCGGATCCACCCGCACGCGTTGCCGCTTTTGATCGACGTGATGACAGACAGGTGAAAGACCAATGACCGCAGCTCTCGAGAACGTTCGGGTCGCCGACTTCAGCCACGTATTTGCGGGGCCATATTGCACCTTGTCGCTTGCCGATCTCGGTGCCGAGGTGATCAAGATCGAACCGCCGAACGGCGACGCCTCGCGCGGTTACATGCCCCCTGAGCTCGACGGCGAAAGCCCGTCGTTCCTCTGCATGAACCGGAACAAGAAAGGGGTTGTCCTCGATCTCGGCGACGACCGGGGGCGCGAAGTCGCCCGCGACATCGCACGGCGGGCCGATGTCGTCGTCGAGAACTTCGCCACCGGCGTGATGAAGCGGCTTGGTCTCGACTACGCGACGCTGGCGCAGGACAACCCGCGCCTGATCTACTGTTCCATTTCCGCGTACGGCCGCTCGGGGCCGCTCGCCGAGCGGGCGGGCTACGACCCCGTCATCCAGGCCGAGAGCGGTCTGATGGCACTGAACGGCGATCCCGACGGCCCGCCTTACCGGTCCGGCGTCGCCTTCGTGGACCTGTGCACGGGCATGTTCGCGGCGCAGGCCGTGCTGGCCGCCCTCTTTGCGCGCAACCTGACCGGTCGTGGGCAGTTCATTGACGTGCCGCTGTTCGACAGCGCGATCTTCCTGGCCGGCTATCACATGATGAATTACCTAGCCAGTGGGCAGCACCCGGGTCGGCTCGGCAATGCCAGTCCGATCGTTGCGCCGATGGGTCTGTACGACACGCAGGACGGACCGCTCTTCATCACCGTCGCGGGAGATGCGGTCTACCGCAAGCTCGTCAACGCGATGGGCAATCCTGAAGAACTGCTGCGCCCCGAATACGCCACCAACCGCGGGCGCGTGCAATCGGCCGCGTCGTTGAATGTCGTTCTGCAAGTGATGTTCGCGCGCGAAACGCTTGGCCATTGGCTCGAACTGTTCCAGAAGGCGGGCGTGCCAGCCGGATCGGTCCGCACGATTCCCGAGGCCGCCGAGTCAGCCGAGGTCCGGCAGCGGAATCTGATCGGCAAGGCGCCACACACGAAGGTCGGGGAGGTTCCGAACCTCCGTTCGCCACTGACCTTGACCGACACGCCGGTCGTCGAGCCCCGCGGCGCGCCGCTTCTGGGCGAACACACGCGTTCGGTGCTCACCGATCTTCTCGGCTACACGCCGGCGCGGGTCGCCGAACTCGAAGCCGCCGGAATCCTGGGCCGCGCCGCGGCCTCCGCGCGGTAGCGTTCGGCGGTGGCGCAGCACCCGCGCGAACGGCGGCCATTCCTCACTGCAGAACGGTCTTCACCTTCGTTGACATGCTGCTTTCACCGACGCCAAGCTACCGCGGTTGTTAACCACCAGGGCGCACAGACGAGTCCCGTTCAACCGTTCAACCGTTCAGCAACAGACAGGAGGGGATGCCGCATGAGCATGTACGTCAGATATATCGACCGGACGAGGGATTATTACCTCGAGAAGGGATACGAACGCTCTTACCAGTGGGCGCACTTCGAGGATGTGCCGTTCACACGGCTGTCGAAGCCGCTCGCCGAGAGCCGCGTCGTACTGGTTTCGACCAGCGAGATCGCGGAACGCGGTTCCGCAGAACCGGAAGCGGACGGTCATCAGAGCGCCGGCGGCGTGTACTCAATCGCCTCCCACGTACCTGCGGAGCAGTTGTTCAGCCGCACGCGCAGCTATGACCGCGGCGCTACGACCATCGACGACGTCGGCTCCTTCTACCCGACGACCGGGCTGCACGATGCGGTCGCCAGCGGCCGCATCGGATCGCTGACCACCCACTTCCATGGCGTCTACAACACGTACAGCCAGCGGCACACGCGCGAACGGGATTGCCCGGAAGTCCTGCGCCGCTGCCGTGAAGAAGGCGCAGACGTCGCCATACTGACCTCCATCTGACCGATGTGTCACCAGACCGTGAGTCTGGTCGCTCGGCATCTAGAGGAAAACGGCATCGCGACCGTCGTGATGGCCGCAGCCCGTGACATTCCGGAACACGTAGGCGTCCCCCGCCTGCTGCATTCGGACTTCCCGCTAGGCAGCCCCTGCGGCGAGCCGCATAACGGCCCGCAGCAGAAGGCGATCCTCGAGTACGCGTTCCAGCTTCTCGAGCATGCATTCGTACCGAGGACGATCGTGCAGACGCCGTTCAAGTGGAGCGGCGGCGATGACTGGAAGAACCTGATCTTCACGGAGAAAAAGGATTTCCTCCCGCCCGAGGAAGAGGCCGACTGGCTCAAACGCAAGGAGAGCTATCGGCAGCTCAAGAAAGAAGGCAAGCGCTAGGTAAACGCCGGCACGGACCGGTTCGGGGCCGTCGCGCCCCGGACCGGTTGCAGGCCGGCCTCTGGAACCAATAACAAGAGCGGAAGCCGTCAAGACGGTGACCCCCATCTTTCAGCAAGGAGACTCTCATGAAGTTTTTCTCACTACCGAAAGCAGTTCAGTCGCTTGTCGCCGGCGCCGCAGTGTCAGCAGCGATCGCGGCCTTCTTCCCGGCGGCGGTCGACGCCAAGACGATCGAGATCAAGGTCGGCTCCTATCAGCACGAGAACCACCTTTTCATCAAGGTCGCGAATCGGGTGCTGCCCGAGTTGGAGCGGAGGACCGAGGGGCGCTACAAGTTCGGGATCTATCCCTCGGAGGCGCTCGGCAAGGCTGCCGAGCAACTCGACATGACGAATCGCGGCCTCGTCGCGGTCAACCTGGTGTGCATGTGCTACTACCCGGGCACCTATCCGCTGCTGAACATCGAGACGGTGCCCATCTGGACGAAGGGCGTCGCCGGCGTGCGTGAGGCGTTCCGCGGCGGCCTGGACAAGCTGTACGAGGAATACCTGCACTCCAAGGGCCTGACCAACATCGGGTACATGGGCGCGACCGCTTTTTCGGTGCGCTCCTTCGGGGGCAGGGGAACTCCGGTGCGCATGCCGAACGAGATGAAGGAGAAGCGCATCCGTACCCTCGGCCTGGAGCGCATGATCGTCCAGCAGTCCGGCGGCGCCGTGATGACGATGGCCATGCCGCAGGTGGTGGAGGCGCTCGAGCGCAACATGCTCAATGGGCTGTTCGCCCAGGAGTCGAACTGGATCGACTGGAAACTGTACGAGAGCCTCGACTACCTGAACTTCCTGGACATCACGACCTCCCCGATGAGCATCATCTACAGCAAGCGCGACATCGAGGCGATCGACGCACGTGACCGCGCGGCGGTGCTCGACGTTCTCAGGAAGTTCAGCGAAGCACTCGACGTCGAGTACTCGAAGTTCATGGCCGAGGGGCGCGAGTTCCTGACCAAGCAGTGGAAGGGAAAGGCGTTTTACCCGACCCAGGACGAACGCGCGGCGTTCGTCAAGGTCTCCCACGACGCCGCGGTGAAGGAGTTCCTGTCCCGCGCCGGCGACATGGGGCCGCGGGCCGTCGAAATCGTCAAGAAGTTCAATCCGTAACCGCTGCCAGGCGCGGCGCACGCGGGCACACCCAGGCGCGCACCTGGTGTGCCCCGGGGTGCCGCGCGCCGCAACGGCGTCGTGCGAAGTGCAAACGGGCCTGCCTATGACCTTCTTGACCCTGCTTGACCAGCTGGCGTGGGCGATTCGTCGCCTCAGCAACTCCGCACTGCCTGTCGCGGTCCTACTGCTGAGCGTCATCACCCTCGTCAGCATCTACGGCGTCGCGCAACGGGTGCTGGGCAGGCCGGTGAGCTGGACCACCGAGCTGGCCGAACTGCTGCAGGTGGCACTCGCGTTCCTGCCGATCGCCTATGTGCAGAACGTCAACAAGCACGTCAGCATGGAACTGCTGCAGACCGTCCTCGGTCCGCGCGGCAGACGGATCGCGCGCGGAGTCTTCAGCGCGGTCGGGGCCGTGCTCGCTGCGCTGCTGGCGGTTTCTACCGCGTCGGTTGCGCGGTCGAGCATGGCCATGGACGAGGCCACGGTGGTGAGCTCGTTGCCGATCTATCCGTTCAAGATCTGCGTGACCGTCGGATTCGCCCTGCTGGCCCTGCAGTTCGCCGGCCATGTCTGGGAGTGCATCAGGAACATGCCGGAATGCACGACCGAGGTGAACCCGTCCGAAAGCCACCTGTGAACGCCTGCCGGAGGCGATCAGCGGTTGATGCCTGCGCGCGCCCGACCTTCTGCCCCACCGGTCGTGCGCGATCGCAAGCGTCATGCCGATGGAAGACTACCGAGCGAAGGAAAGTGAATGACTGAATCCGCCCTGGCCCTGACTGCGACTGCGGCGGTGCTGTTTTTCGGTCTCCTGTCCGGTCTGCCGATCGCGTTCGCTCTGGCACTGGGCGCGCTGTCCGGAGCCTTCGTGATGCTCGGACCCAACGCGCTGGCGATGATGGGCTCGAAACCGTTTTCGCACACCCACAGCTTTGCGCTGCTGGCGATTCCGATGTTCATCCTGATGGGGAACATCCTGCTCGAATACGGCGTGGGCAGCGTGCTGTTCAAGCATGTCAACAAGCTCGTTGGCCGCACGCGCGGCGGGCTGGCGATGGCGAGCACGATCATGTGCGCGATCTTCGGGTTCATCTGCGGCTCCAGCAGCGCATCGTGCGCCACGGTCGGCGGCAACACGCTGCCGGAGATGGAGCGCCGTGGCTACGATCGACGGCTGGCACTGGGCACCCTGGCCACGGCGGGTTCCATCGCGGTCATGATCCCGCCCAGCATCATCATGGTGGTGTACGCGATCCTCGCCCAAGCGTCGCTCGGGGCCGTGATGATCGCCGGCATCGTGCCCGGCATCGTCCTGACCGTGGCCATCATAACTTATATCGCCGTGCGCGTGCGCATCAATCCGCGGCTGGCGCCGATCGACGAAAACGATGCGACGTTGCGCGAGAAGTTCATGGCTGTCGTCGGCCTGCTGCCGATTGCCGTCCTGTTCCTGGCGATCATCGGCGGATTGTTCTTCGGCATCTGGGACGCGATCGAAACGAGCGCGGCCGGCGTGCTGCTGGCGCTCGTGCTGTGCCTGCTCTATTTTCGGCGGCTGTCGTGGCCGCCCCTGAAGCGGGCACTGGTCAGCACCGTGCAGACCTCGGTCATGATCTACATGCTGATCGTGGGCGGCAACCTGCTGGCCTACGTCTTCTTCATCACCGGGTTGCAGGCGGACATGAAGGCGCTGGTCGCCGATTCGGGGCTGCCCGGGTGGGCCGTGCTCGTGCTGATCGGCGTGATCTACATGATCCTGGGCACATTCCTGGACGTGATCGCCATGCTGACGATCACGGTGCCGATCTTCCTGCCGATCGCGGAGGCCGCCGGTTTCAGTCCGGTTTGGTTCGGGATCTTCGCCGTGCTGTTCTCCGAGATGGCGTTGATCACGCCGCCGGTCGGCGTCAATCTGTTCGTCATCAAGGGGATCGCGCCGCCCGGAACGCGGGTGATGGATGTGGCCATCGGCTCCGCGCCTTATGTCGGCGTGATCTGGGTGGTCGGGCTGCTGCTGATCGCGTTTCCGCAGATCGCCTTGTACCTGCCGAGCATCATGCGATAGGGCTGGCCGGAGTCCGCCGGCGGGCATCGCCGCGGCAGGCACGGTCGATTGAGGAGCAGAGGTAGCGCCATGCGCACGAGGATCACCGAGTTGTTCGGAATCACGCACCCGATCATCCAGGGTGGCATGCACCATGTGGGCTACGCCACGCTCGCATCGGCGGTCTCCAACGCCGGCGGCCTGGGCATCATCACCGGCCTCACGCAGAAGACGCCCGAACTGCTGGCACGCGAGATCGCGCGCTGCCGCGACATGACCGACCGGCCGTTCGGCGTGAACCTGACGTTCCTGCCCACGTTCTCGAAGCCGCCGTACCCCGAGTACATCCGGGCGATCATCGAGGGAGGCGTCAAGGTGGTGGAGACCGCGGGCCGCAACCCCGAGGCCTACATGCCGGCGCTGAAGGCCGCCGGCATCAAGGTGATCCACAAGTGCACCTCGGTGCGCCATTCGCTCAAGGCCCAGCAGATCGGCTGCGACGCCGTCAGCGTCGACGGCTTCGAGTGCGGCGGTCATCCGGGCGAGGACGACATCCCGAACTTCATCCTCCTACCGCGCGCCGCCGAGGAACTGACGATTCCCTTCGTGGCCTCCGGCGGCATGGCCGATGGACGCAGCCTGGTTGCCGCACTTGCACTCGGCGCCGAGGGCATCAACATGGGCACGCGCTTCATGGCGACCCAGGAGGCGCCCATCCACGAAAACGTGAAGAAGGCGATCGTCGCCGCCAGCGAACTCGACACGCGCCTGATCATGCGCCCGCTGCGCAACACCGAGCGGGTGCTGATGAACGAGGGCGTCAAGCGCATCCTCGAGGTCGAGCGCGCGAAGGGCGATCAGCTCCAGATCGAAGACATCGTCGACCAGGTCGCGGGCGTGTACCCGAAGGTAATGACAGAGGGAAACATGGAGGCCGGCGCGTGGAGCTGCGGCATGGTGGCCGGGCTGATCCACGACGTGCCGGCATGCAGGCAGCTGATCGACCGGATCATGTCGGAGGCCCACGAGATCATAGCGAGGCGGCTGGCGGCATTCGACAGCGTCTGAGCGCGTCGGCACCGGAACGGTGTCGCTCGCCGCCGTCGACTGTTGCATCGCGTTGCTCACATGGCGCCCAGTACCAATCGCAATCGTCTCATCGGATCGGTCGCTGCCACGCTGCGACTGCTCGAAGTGCTCGCCGAGGCGGGCGGCGCGCATCCGCTCGCCACGATCGCCCAGAAGACGGGCCAGCCGAAAAGCTCCGTGCACCGTATGCTGGCCTCTCTGGTGCACATGGGGTACGTGGAACAGGAAGAGTCCTCCCGCTATCGCCTGACCTTCAAATTGCTGCGGCTCGGCATGGACACGCTGTCCGCAGTGGACGTCGTCAAGGTCAGCAAACCGCACCTCGACACCCTGATGCGCGCCACCAACGAGAGCGCCTACCTGTCTGTGCTCGACGCCTCCGGTCAGTCGGTCTATCTGGCGAAAGTCGAGGCGATGCGCCCCGTGCGCGTCAAGGCGGACCTGGGGGCACTGAATCCCGCGTGGTGCTCGACCACGGGCTGGGCCATGCTTGCGTACCGGCCGGACATTCGCGACAAGGTCCTGGCCGGACGCCTGGTGCCGAAGGTCCCGACCGCAATCGCCGATCCGAGGCGGCTGCGCATCGAACTGGAACGGGTCGCCGCGACCGGTTGCGCTATCACGCGGGCGCAGGGAAACGAAGACACGGGCGGCATCGCGGCCCCGATCAGGAGTTTCAGCGGCTCGGTGGTCGCTGCCTGCGGCATCGGAATGCCGTTATTCAGGATGGATGCGGCGACGGTGCGCAAGTTCATGCCTCTCGTGGTCCAGGCCGCAACCGCAATCTCCGCGGGACTCGGCTTCTTCGAACCGCTGCGCCGGCCGAGCCGCAAAGCGCCGGCAGGCGGTCGGCGGAAAGCGCCACGCTCCCGCTGAGCAATCCGTGCCAATGCGGGGGCTTCGCAGGGATTCCGCACTGCAGAACGCGTCCTGCAGAACTTGACCGGGCGAAAGCCGGCGGCCGATCATCGTCGCCAGTCGCCTCGGGGATATCTGCATCGCTCCGGGTTTCCGGCTGCTGCGGGGGATGGTGCGCGATACAGCGCTCCGGCAGTCCCGCCCTGCCCTCTGTCCCCGGGAGATTCCATGCGCGCCCTCGTCTGCGAGCAGTGGTGCGAGTTCAAGGATCTGCGCCTGCTCGAGATCGCTGAACCTGAACTGGAACCGGGCAGCGTCCGCATCGCCGTCGCATATGCGGGCGTCGGCTTTGCCCACAGCCTGGTCGTTGCCGGCAAGTACCAGGTCAAGCCACCGCGGCCCTTCGTGCCCGGGACGGAAGTGTCGGGCATCGTGCAGGACGTCGGCGCGGGCGTCGAGCACGTCCGACCCGGTGACCGGGTGCTTGCGATCCTCGACTGGGGCGGCTTCGCCGAGATGGCCGTGGCGCCCGCCGAGACCGTGTATCCCCTGCCGCGCGGGGCCGATCTCGCCGCGTCGCTTCATCTGGCTACCTCGTACTCCACGGCCTACACCGCTCTCTCATGGCGGGCTCGCCTTCGACCTGGCGAGGCCCTGTTGGTGCATGGCGCTGGAGGCGCACTTGGACTTGCCGCAGTGGAAATCGGAAGGGTGCTGGGGGCGACTGTGATTGCGTGCGCGAGCACCGAGGAGAAGCGGGCGGCGGCGCTGGCGCACGGTGCCGCTCTTGCGCTGCCGGCCACGGGTTTTCGCGAGCTGGTCAAGGAGGCCACCGCGGGCCGCGGCGCGGACGTCATCTTCGACCCGGTCGGCGGCGATGTCTTCGACGAGTCGCTGCGCTCGATCGCGCCCGAGGGACGAATCCTCCCAGTGGGGTTCGCCAGCGGCCGGATTCCGCAAATTCCGGCGAATATCATCCTAGTCAAGAACGTATCAGTTCTCGGCGTCTACTTCGGCGCTTACGTGAAGGAAGGCTCAGACAATGCCCGTCAGCGCTGGGCGCCCCAGGTCCAGGCGATGATGTTCAGGCTTGTTGACTGGGTGAGTGCCGGACACCTGAAGCCAAGCGTCGCCAGCATCTTTGAGTTGCCCGATTACGCGCAGGCAATGGCGTCGGTTCTCGAACGGCGAAGCATAGGAAAAGTCGCCCTGCGGGTCGGCGGCGCGTCGTTGGAGCGCACACAGGCTCCTTCGTGATCCTTTGCGTCGCATCCAGTTACTGCTGCGCGCGCGCATAGGCTCTCCGCGATCTCAGCGCCCTAGCTTGCCGCCGTTGCTTACCAGTGCGGCTCACCCCGTGCGCCCCGGACTGCCGAGCATCGGCTCGGGCAGTCGGCACATGTTGGCAAGCACTGCTCGCCACGCCTCGCTGCGCGCGGATTGGCGGAAGAGTATGGGAGTCGAACCCACCAGGGACTGTTTACAGCCCCTACCAGATTTGAAGTCTGGCCGGCCCACCGGGACGCGACACTCTTCCGTAAAGACCTCAACAAAAGTGTACGCAGAGTTTCCCGCTGCACCTGCGCAAAAGTCACGATCGGACAAGCTGCGCTCGTGGCAGTCCGACGCCTCGGCCATGCTTATCAACGACCGCGAGCAGCACGCTGGAGACCATACCGGTCCACCGCCAGGCGAAATGTGCCGCTGTCGCCTCGCGCGGCCTGCGGTCGTTCTTTAGTGCGCAGCCTTACGTCAAGAGCATTAATGCCCTCTCCGATGCGGCTTTAGCCCGACAAGACCGGCCAGTGAACTGCGGCCTCACTCAGCACACCGCAGAGTTGCGCGCGCAGGTCGACGATCGGTTCCAGTCTAGCTGCGTCAAGCTTGGTCGACGCGATTACGCCCGCGGTCACTCCGAGAAGACGTAGGATGTCCAGGCGCTCCTCAGTCGAAGACATAAAGCCGTCGTCCGCGGCGATGGTCAGCAGCACGCAGTCGCTGTCGATTGAGCTAGCCGTGATCGTATGGATAAACTTCCCGCGGCCGGGCACGTCGATGAAGCCGAGTACCTCGTCGTACGTCGCCGCTGCACCCACCTGCAATAGGCATGAGCAAGCTCGATCGATACGCCGCGCCTGCGCTTCTCCGGCAAGCGATCCGAATCGCGGTCGGACGGTCGCCGGATAAGCGACCTCGTGCCGCGGTCGATGTGGCCGACGGTACCGATCAACAATTGAACTGCGCCGTCAGCGTCATCTCGTCTGCCTCGAGCAGCGTGCGGCAGTTGGCGCAAGACGGAATCTTGTACCGCACACTCAAGCTCTGCCAGGCAAAGCGCCTCCGGTATTTCTTGAGCGCAGCTGAGGTTGTGCGCCATCCCCGTTAACATGGAAAGGTCGGCGGGGCACTGTCGCCCGCCTGAGGAAACCACTCACGGAAACTGCCGATGTACCAACGAATTGTTTTGGCCTACGACGGCTCAGAAGCGGGCCAGAAGGCCCTGGTTGGTTGCGAAGACATTGCGCGCTGGGGAAACGCGGAACTTCACCTGGTAGCAGTCATGCCCTCTCCGGCTGCGTACATCGCGTTCGAAGGCAGTTTCTATGATGGTGGGCGCGACCAAGACGACAAACGACGGTTCAACGGAATCCTGGAAGACGGCCTTCGACGCCTTGCCCAGGGTGGTCTCGACGCTAAGGGACAGTTGATGGTCGGCGATCCCGTGGAGGAAGTCACGGAGTACGCACGCAAGGTAAATGCCGACCTCATCGTCGTCGGGCACAAGCACCTTAGCGGCCTTGCAGCGCGGTGGTGGCGAGGGTCGAGTTCCTCCCACTTCATTGAGCGGGCGCACTGCACCATTCTTTTCGTCGTTAACTCCTAGCCACAGTCAAAGTTTGTCAGGCGGACGTCGGGCAGAGCCTTCTCAGAGCCCACTTTGGGCGGTAATTTCAAACTAATTGCTACTGTGCCTGGAGCGCAATGCTTCCGAGCCCGTTCTTTCAGTACCTTCAGGGAATTGCCAGGACCTTTCCTCTAGAGGGCAAGCCCTTTCCAACTCAATTGTCGGGGAACACCGCTGTTCCCCGGCAATTTATGGGTGAGACACTGGCGAGCGTCTCCGAGCCGTTACCGAATTGCGGCCTCGACCAAGTCATCGACCCTTGGAATGATCGCGGTGGGTCAGTTCTGAGCAATCGTCAACAGTTTGCTGTCAGCCCGACGGCTACCGCCGAAATCTCGGCCTAAAGAAAAGGAACCCCAACATGCGTGCGATAAACCTTGGTGATGACGTCTCTTCAATGAATTTCCGCACCTCCGTCAAGTCCAGGTGGCGCCTGTTGCTCGCCTTGACGCTTGCCTTGTGCACGCAGATGGCTGCGGCAGAAACTACAGCAACCATCACGAGG
>Ga0105090_10001856_pt1 | contig 11553 bp, 8 predicted proteins | sample PPLLak3March2015_FD_79110 | JGI IMG/M metagenome (GOLD analysis project Ga0105090, IMG submission 79110) | Freshwater sediment microbial communities from Prairie Pothole Lake near Jamestown, North Dakota, USA - PPLs Lake P7 Core (1) Depth... | ecosystem: Environmental > Aquatic > Freshwater >... | reverse complement strand
TGACCTTGGCCGCGTCCACGGTGACGCCTCCGGTGGTGCCGACGGTCAGCTCGTAGCCCTGGGCGGTCTTGACCTTGCCGGCCTTCACGTCCTTGGACATCACCTTGCCCGGCACCACGTGGGCCATCAGCACCGCGGTCAGCTTGGTCTTGTCGGCCAGCAGCGCATCCAGGTCGGCCTTTGGAATCTTGGCAAAGGCCGCATCGGTGGGTGCGAACACCGTGTACGGACCCTTGCCCTTGAGCGTGTCGACCAGGCCGGCGGCGGTCAGCGCGGCGGCCAGGGTCTTGAAATTGCCGGCGGCCACGGCGGTGTCGACGATGTCCTTGGCCTGCGCGCCCAGCGCGGCCAGAGACAGGGCGGTGATGGCGAGAAACTTCTTCATGGCAACAACTCCTTGGGTTGGGGAAGGGAACGAAAGGGGGCGGGCAATTCAGCGTATGTCGGCAACGGGCTCGGCCTCGAGCCTTGAACGGACTGGGAGATTTCTGTCGTCGTCGGCGAAGCGGTCGAAACGCGGTGCTGCCGACATGGACGCGATCTGGATGACATGCATGGTCTGTGGCGCGCTGAAGCGATGTGGGGAAGGAAAGGCGAAAACCGGCGGGGAGTAATTTATACTGAATAGTATTCATATAAGACGTTGTGGTTATTCTGAATCCTGTGCGGTCGGACGGGGTCTCAGGCAGGCTGCCGCGACGCGCCGCGGCAATCGTCCGGGGCGGCACAAGGCGCGCAAGGGGTTGAACCTTGCGCTGCGGCTACCGCTCGGCCCTCTGTGTACGGGCCCTCGCCGGACGCAGCGCCTCGTGGCGCGGCACGGGCTGTGCCATCATTTCCGCATGCAGCCCACCGAATCCGCACGCGTCGTGCGCGCCGCCTGCCCGCACGATTGCCCCGACACCTGCGCCATGCAGGTCACCGTGCAGGGCGGTCGTGTGCTGCGCGTGCAGGGCGACCCCATGCATCCGCCCACCCATGGCGCGCTCTGCACGAAGGTGTCGCGCTACGCGGAGCGCAGCAACCACCCCGAGCGCGTGCTGCAGCCGCTCAGGCGCACGGGGCCGAAGGGTTCGGGCCGCTTCGCGCCCGTGGGCTGGGACGAGGCCCTGCAGGACATTGCCGCGCGGCTGAAGGCCATCGCCGCGCGCGATCCGCAGGCCGTGCTGCCCTACAGCTATGCCGGCACGATGGGCCTGCTGCAGGGCGAGAGCATGGCGGCGCGCTTCTTCCACAGGCTCGGCGCGTCGCGACTGGATCGCACCATCTGCGCCAGCGCCGGCGGCGAGGCGCTGGCCGCCACCTACGGCGCCAAGGTCGGCATGCATGTCGAGCACTTCGCCGAGAGCCGGCTGATCCTGATCTGGGGCAGCAATTCGATTGCGTCGAACCTTCACTTCTGGACCTTCGCCCAAGCGGCCAAGCGCACCGGCGCCAGGCTGGTGTGCATCGACCCGCGCCGCACCGAGACTGCCGACAAGTGCCACGACCACCTGGCGTTGCTGCCCGGCACCGACGGCGCGCTGGCGCTGGGCCTGATGCACGAGCTGATCCGCAACGACTGGCTCGACCACGACTACCTGGAGCGCCACGTGCACGGCTGGCCGGCGCTGCGCGAGCGCGCGCTGCAGTGGCCGGCCGAGCGCGCCGCCGAGGCCTGCGGCCTGCCGGTGGAGCAGGTCCGTGCGCTGGCGCGCGACTACGGCACCGTCCGCCCGGCGGCGATCCGCTTGAACTACGGCATGCAGCGTGTGCGCGGCGGCGGCAACGCCGTGCGGCTGATCGCGCTGCTGCCTTGCCTGGTCGGCGCGTGGCGACACCGCGCCGGCGGGCTGCTGCTGTCCTCGTCGGGCTGGTTCGCGCCCGTGCGCGACGAGCCGGCGCTGCAGCGCCCGGACCTGCTCGCCGGCCGGCAGCCGCGCACCGTCAACATGAGCACCATCGGCGACGACCTGCTGCGCGAGGCTTCGCCGGGCTTCGGCCCGAAGATCGAGGCCGTGGTCGTCTACAACAGCAACCCGGTGGCGGTGGCGCCGCAGAGCCGGAAGGTGGTCGAGGGGTTCCGGCGCGAAGACCTGTTCACCGTGGTGCTGGAGCATTTCATGACCGACACCGCGGACCATGCGGACTACGTGCTGCCGGCCACCACGCAGCTTGAGCACCTGGACGTGCACACCTCCTACGGCCACACCTACGCGCTGATCAACGAGCCGGCGGTGCCGCCGCCAGGGCAGAGCAAGTCGAACACGCAGATCTTCCGTGAGCTGGCCGCGCGCATGGGTTTCGACGAAGCCTGTTTCGCCGACGACGACGAGACGCTGGCGCGTGCGGCGCTGCGGCCGCAGTGGGTGGACTTCGAGGCGCTGCGCGCGCGCGGCTGGGTGAAGCTGGCGCTGCCCGAGGCGCCGTTCGCCGAGGGCCGCTTCCCGACGCCCGAGGGCAAGGTGATGGCCGATGCCCCGGGCCTGGGCGTGCCCGATTTCGTGCCGGCCTACGAGAGCCGCGCCAGCGCGCCGGAGCTTGCCCGGCGCTATCCGCTGGCGATGATCTCGCCGCCGGCGCGCAACTTCCTCAATTCCACCTTCGTCAACGTGCGCAGCCTGCGCGACATCGAGGGCGAGCCGCTGCTGGAGATGCATGCCGACGATGCCGCGGCGCGCGGCATCGCCGACGGCGCCATGGTGCGCATCTTCAACGATCGCGGCAGCCTGCGCTGCCGCTGCCGCGTCAACGGCCGGGCCCGTGCCGGCGTGGTCAACGGCCTGGGCATCTGGTGGCGCAAGCTGGCCGCCGACGGTCGCAATGTCAACGAGCTGACGCACCAGCGCCTGACCGACATCGGCCGCGCGCCTTCGTTCTACGACTGCCTGGTCGAGGTCGAAGCGGGGGCGGCGTGAGGCGGTGGCGCGTCGCCGCTGGCTGATGGCCGGCCTGGGCCTGCTGGGCGCCGCCCTGCTGGCCGTGGGCGCGCTGTGTCTGGGCACCGGTTGCGGCGAACTCGGCTACTACCGGCAGTCGGTGGTCGGCCACCTGGACATGATCTCGCGCGCCAAGCCGGTGGACGACTGGCTGGCCGATGCCGACACCGGCGGGCCGCTGAAGCAGCGCCTCGCACGCTCGCAGCAGATGCGCGATTTCTCGGTGCAGGTGCTCAAGCTGCCCGACAACGCCAGCTACCGCCGCTATGCCGACCTGCAGCGCCCCGCGGTGGTGTGGAACGTGGTGGCCACGCCCGAGCTGTCGCTGAAGCTCAAGACCTGGTGTTTTCCGGTCACCGGCTGCATCGGCTATCGCGGCTACTTCGACAAGGCGCAGGCCGAGGCGCTGGGCGCGGCGCTGCGCGACGAGGGCCTGGACGTGCGCGTCTACGGCGTGCCGGCGTACTCCACGCTGGGCTGGACCAACTGGCTTGGCGGGGACCCGCTGCTGAACACCTTCGTCGACGGCTCCGAGGGCGATCTGGCGCGGCTGATCTTTCACGAACTGGCGCACCAGAAGCTGTACGTCGAGGACGACACGCTGTTCAACGAATCCTTCGCCACGGCAGTGGAGCGCATCGGTACCCGGTTGTGGCTGCAGCAGCATGGAGACGCCGCGGACCGCGAGCGCTACCAGGAAAGCCAGCAGCGCCGGCGCGATTTCCGCGAACTCACCGCGAGCACCCGCAAGCAGCTCGAGCAGCTCTATGCCAGCGCCTTGCCCGATGCGGACAAGCGCGCCGGCAAGGCGCGGCTGCTGGCCCGGCTGCAGGAGGACTATGCGCAGATGAAGCGCGAGCGTTGGGGCGGCTTCGCCGGCTACGATGCCTGGTTTGCCAGCGTGAACAACGCTTCGCTGGGCGTGCTGGCGGCCTACACCGACCTGGCCGACGACTTCGAACGGCTGTTCGCGCAGCAGGGCGGCGATTTCGAGCGCTTCTATGCCGAGGCGGCGGCGCTGGCCGCCTTGCCTAAGGCGCAGCGGCACGCCAAACTACGTGCCATTCGGTAGACGCACAAGGGGATCCACGTGGCGGACATCCGCATTCATCGCGAACATCAACTCGGCCTGGCCACGGCGCGCAAGGTGGCCAGCCAATGGGCCGACGACGTGGAGAAGAACTTCGACATGCGCTGCTCCTGCATCGAAGGCGAGTACAGCGACACCATCGAGTTCACGCGCTCGGGCGTGAAGGGCCGCCTGATCGTTGCGGCCGACCACTTCGACCTGGACGCGAAGCTCGGCTTCCTGCTCGGGGCCTTCAGCCGCACCATCGAATCCGAGATCCTGCGCAACTTGGACAAGCTGCTCGAGGCGAACAAGAGCGCCGCGCCGCGCAAGACCGCGGCCGCCAAGGCGGCGGCCGCAAAGACGGCGGCCGCCAAGAAGTCGCGCAAGTAGCCCGCGCCGACCGCGCGGCCCGGGCCACCCTGCAAGGGCTCTATTTCAGCGATTCGATCAGGTCGACGTATTCCTGCATTGCCTCGTTGGCCGACTTGCCCTTCTGCTCTGCCCAGGCGTCGTACTTGGCGCGGCCGACGAGGTCCGTGAAGCCGGGACGCTTGCCCTCCACGTCGCCATCGCTGGCTTGCTTGTACAGCGCGTAGATCTTCAGCAGGGTGCTGTTGTCGGGCCGCTCCGACAGCTTCTTGCTGTCTGCCACGGCTTTCTCGAACTTGGCTTTGAGGGTGGCCATCGGGTTGTCTCCTGAGGGTGGAAGTGGACGACGGGCCTGCATCTTACCGATGCTGGCATCGTCCACCTGACGCCAAGGCCACCCCGGACGGGCCCGCAGGGCCTCAAGGCGATCCCGGTCGGGCCAGTTCTTCCACCGCACGCACCAGCCGCTCGGCCTGCTCCGCCAGCGAGACATTGGCCGCGTCGGCGATGCGCCGCAGGCGCGACAGCGCGTCGGCACGCGACAGCGAATAGCGATGCATCAGCACGCCTGCGGCCAGCGACACCACCTCGATGCCTGTGGCGCTTGTCGGGGGCGGCGCGGTGACCTGGGACCGCCCGCTGCGCAGGCGCTCGAAGGCGGCATCCACCGTGGGGACGATCTGCCCCACGTCCAGCGGCTTGACCATGTAGGCCACCGCGCCCAGCGCGGCCACCTGGGCCACGGTGTCGGCATCGGCGAAGGCCGACAGGAAGATGAACGGCACATGGCACACGTCGCGCAGGTACTCGGCGACATCGAAGCCGCTCTTGCCCTCCATGCGGATGTCCAGCAGGGCGAGTTCCGGATGGTGCTGGCGCGCCAGCAGGATCGCATCGTCGCCGTTGTCGGCGTCGATGACCTCGTAGCCGGCCTGCGTCAAGCCGTGGCTCACCGTGGCCAGCACCAGGCGGTCGTCGTCGACGACGAGGATCTTGCCCTTCGGGTTCATCGCGTGATGTGCGTCGGCTTCGTTCGGCGGAGACGGCATTCTCGCCCAATCGCCAGGCGCTCCATGCGCCGAAAAGCAGCTGCTCGGCCGCCGGCGGCGCGGATTCAGGAGGGCGCGCGCTGCACGCTGGGCGGCCTGAGCCGCACCTCGGCCACGACGTCCGGGCCCTGCTGCCGCAGCGCGAAGTCCGCGCTGCGGCGCGGCAGCAACGCGCGCACCAGCCCCAGTCCGGACACGCCGCCCCGCAACGTGGCCGCGTCGAAGCCGTCGGGCAGCCGGCCGGTGTTCCGGATGGCCACGGACAGCTCGTCGTCCCGCGCGGCGACGGCGCAAACCACCTCGTCGTGCCGGCTGTGCTTGACGGCGTTGGTCAGCAATTCGTTGACCGTCAGCGCAATCGGAATCGATTCGGCCTCGGGCAGCAACAGCCGCGAGGGCGCTTCGCCCTGCACCTGCACCCGCACCGTGCGGCCGAAGGTGCGCTGCACCGATAGCGCGATGGCCTCCAGCATGCTCACCACGCGCAGCGGGCCGGAGGAGCCGACCTGCAGCCCGTACACCTGTGCGATGGCCTGCACCTGGCCCACCGATTCGGTCAGCACCCCGGCCACCTCGGGGTGCCTTGCCGCGTTCTGCTGCAGCAGCCCGGCCACGCCCTGCAGGTTGTTCTTGATGCGGTGGTGCACCTCCTTGACCAGCATCTCGCGCTGCACCAGCGCGGCCTCGAAGCGCTTCTCGGCCTCGGCGCGCTGCTCGGTGACGTCGCTGGCCACCAGCAGCACCTGTTCGCGCGCACCGGTGGCCGCGGGCAGCGAGACGAACCTTGCATCCCACAAGCGCTCGCCGGCGGCGCCGGGCAGCCGCAGCTCGCGGTGCAGCACTTCGTTCGCCGCCGCTGCCGTGCCCAGGTCGACCGCCATGGCCTGCGCCGTGGCCACGTCGAACCACTGCGCCGGCGTGCCGCCGACCAGCCGCTCGGCCGCACGGCCGAAGAAGGCCGCCGCCATCTGGTTGGCCTGCAGCACGCGGCGCGTGCGCGCGTCGAACAGCGCGATGGCCAGCGGCGCGGTCTCGATGATGCGCTGCAGCGAGGCCTGCGCCTGCGCGATGCTCACCTCCGCCTGGCGGCGCCGCTCGATGTCCAGCAGCGCGAAGGTGATCTGGGGTCCGCTGGAGTCGCTGCCCGTGAGCACCGCGTTGCCGACGACCCAGAACTCGCGCCCGTCGCGGGCCCGCAGCCGGCATTCGAAGGTGTGGGCACGGCCCTCGGCCAGCGTGTGCAGGTAGTCGGTGCGGCGCAGCGGATGCTCGGGCTCCGGCGTGGCCACGGTGGCGATCGGCTCGCCGACGAAATCGGCCAGCTCGCCGGCGAACATGCGCCGCGCCGAGCTGTTCATCCATTCGATGCCGCCGACGCCGACGGTGACGATGCCCACCAGCACCGAGTCGAGAATGGCGCGCGTGCGCCCGGCTTGGCGCAGCAGCTCCTCGCGCACGCGGTGGCGCTCCTCGACATCGACGTAGGAGCAGATGCGTCCGGCCTGCTCGTCGGCCTCGTCCACCAGACGCTGCGCCACCTGCACCCAGATGAGCCTGCCGTCGCGCCGGCGCAGCTGCAGCTCGCCGTGGAAGCGGCCGTGCTGGCGCAGCGCACGCTGCACCTCCTGCTCCTGCCGCCGGTGCTCGTCGGCCCCGCCCGACAGCTCCGCCGGATCCAGCGCGGCGAGCTCGGAATCGGCATAGCCGGTGAGCGCGCACATGGCCTGGTTGGCGCGCTCGATGCGACCCTGGCGCAGGTAGACGATGCCCACGTCGGACAGGCTGAACATCAGCTCCCGGTCGCGCAGCAGCGCCTCCAGTTCGGCCTGCTGCGACTTCAGGCGCGAGATGTCGGTGAGCACTGCGACGACCTCGTTATGCGCTGGCGCCGGCTCGGCGCGGCGCACCGACAGCGAGTACCACGCCGGCGCGGCACCCGGCAGCTGCAGAGAGAGCTCGCACTCGAAACCCTGCCCCGACTGCCACGACTGCAGCGCCTGCGGGAAGCGGGCGAACAGCTCGCTGACGGTCATGCCGGCAGCAGCGCCGGACTGCAGACCGAGCAAGCTCTCGAAGCGCCGGTTGCAACGCACCAGCAGCTCGCCGCGCAGGTAGGCGATGCCGGCGGTGGTGCCGTCCAGGATCGTGGTCAGCTCGCGCAGCAACTGCTGGCTCTGCCGCTGCGCGCGTTCCTGCTCGGTAACGTCCAGCGTGACCACGGTGCGGCGGCCCGACTCGGCATCGCCCGGCTCGACACGTGTCAGCAGCCAGCGCTGGCCCAGCTCGGCGTGCTGCACCGCGTAGCGCACCTCTGTGCGCTCGCCTCGGCGCAGCGCCTGCTGCAGCCGCTCGTACTCGGGCATCGACTCGGGCACGACGATGTCGCGGGCAATCGACTGCAGTCCCGCCGAGCGCGACGCTGGCCGGCGCCTCTCGGCACGCGGACGCAGCCAGCCGCGTGCGCTGTCGAAGGTGGCCACGCCGACGCCGGCGGTGTCCATCAGCGCACCGATCTCGAGCTGTGCCAGGTCACGCTCCTCCTCGGCGCTGCGGTCCTCGACCACGGCCATGAAGCGATGCAGCCCCTGGTCGGTGGCGAAACCGCGCACCCGCGCACTCAGGCGCTGGCGCCGGCCGTCGGGCAGTGGCAGCGCGACATGGGTCTCCAGCGGAGCGGCACCGGGACGAAGCCCCGGGTGGGGCGCCCCGTCGTGCCAGGCGAGCAGGGCCTGAAGCTCGGCCGGCGTCTCGCTCAACAGCACCGGGACCTGGCCGACCAGCGCCTCGAAGGCCGGGTTCGAGCGCACGATCAGCCCCGCCGCGTCGAACACCAGCATGCCGGTCGGGCTCAGGTCGAACCAGTGGGCCAACTCGTCGAGCGAACGGTCGGCCTGCGCACGGGCGACATGCTCGGCGGTGGAGTCCTGCAGCACGCTGAGCAACCTGGGCGCGCCGTCCTCCGCCGACACCCGGTAGACGGTGGCGCGGTACCAGCGCTCGCGGCCCGAGGCATCGACGATGCGCTGCTCGGGCAGAGGCGGCAGCGCGGTCGCGCCCGGCGGCTGCGGCGGCGTGCACCGCGCGTCGATGGCAGCGGCCTGGTCCTCCTGCGGCTGCAGCGCCACCGGGTCGGTGCCGAGCAGCGCTTCGCGGTCGCGGCCGGTGAAGCCGAGGTAGGCCTCGTTCACCGCCACCAGCCTGAAACCCGCATCCTGCAGCGTGCACGGGAACGGCGATGCCCACAGCATGCGCAGCATCTCCTGGGTCGGTCCGGGCCCGAGTGCCGGCAGCGCCGCGCGCGCGGCGGGTGCCTCGAACTGCAGGCGCAGCGCCAGGTCGCGCCCGATCCGCCAGCAGCCGAGCTGGGCGGCGCGACCATCGGCCAGCTCCACGCGGCACTGCCTGAGCCCGCCGCCGGGCGTCTGCAGGCAGTCGCGCAGGAATTCGACGCCCTGTGTGCCCAGCACGGCCTGCAGCTGCGCCGTCGAGTTGCCGGGCATCGCGCCCAGCGCGCGCATGGCCGTGTGGTTGCAGAAGCTGAGCGTGCCCAGGTCGTCGAACAGCAGCAGCGGCTCCTTGACCCCGTCCAGCAGGCTGGCGAGCGCCGCGCGCGAGGGCAGAAGCGCCGAGGGCGGGGACTCGGTGGACGGCAGGCGGTGCGACATCGTGGCGGCGGATCGTGGCGGTGCCAGGACCCGCATGATCGCTCAACGCGGGGCTGCCGCGGCTGCAGAGTGGTGGCAGCGCCCGCAGCCGCACGGCGCCGGGCGCCGGCGGCCGATGACCGACCGGCTGCGGCGGCGGCCCGTCAATCGGTCTTCAGGTACTCGCCGGCCAGCGTGTGCAGGTGCTGCTGGTCCTCGGCCGCCAGGTACGGCGTCAGCAGGCACAGCACATGGTAGGCGCCGCGCGCCAGCGCCGCGGCGGCGTTCTCCGGCTCCAGCGCCTTGCGCGGGTCGCGCACGTATTCGTAGCTGAGCCAGTAGGTCAGCACCACCACCATGGCGTTGGCTGCCGGTTCGGCCTGCCGCAGGTCGATGCGCACCGCGCTGCCGCGCGACAGGCCGTCGAGCACCTGCTGCACCGCGCGGGACTTGTTCTTCAGCACGAACTGGAAATGGGTCTCGAGGCGGCGGTTCTTCGACAGCAGGTCGTTCAGGTCGCGATACAGGAAGCGGTACTGCCAGATCAGCTCGAACAGCATGTGGAAGAACAGCCACGCGTCCTCGATGTTGCGCACGCCCTCGGCAGCCTGCAGCAGTTCGCCGAGCGCGCGCTCGTAGCGGTCGAACAGCGAGTTGATCAGCTCGTCCTTCGCCGGGTAGTGGTAGTACAGGTTACCGGGGCTGATGTTCAGCTCGGCCGAGATCAGCGTGGTGCTGACATTCGGTTCGCCGAAGCGGTTGAACAACTCGAGCGTCACCTCGAGGATGCGTTCGGCCGTGCGGCGCGGTTTCTTCGTGGCCATGCCAAGCAATCTAGCACCAAGTCGGGTCCTTGCCGGCGCTGCCTACAATCTGTGCAATGCCTGCGGTGTCCTTCCAGAGCGTGTCGAAGACCTACGTGGGCCCGCGCGGCAGCCTGCGTGCGCTGGACGAAGTGGGCTTCGACATCGAGCGCGGCGAGTTCTTTGGGCTGCTCGGCCCGAACGGGGCCGGCAAGACCACGCTCATCAGCATCCTGGCCGGGCTGGCCCGCGCCAGCGCGGGCCGCGTCGCGGTGATGGGCCACGACGTGGTGTCCGACTATGCGGCCGCGCGCCGCGCGCTGGGCATCGTGCCGCAGGAGCTGGTCTTCGACCCCTTCTTCAGCGTGCGCGAGGCGCTGCGCATCCAGAGCGGCTACTTCGGCCTGAAGCGCAACGATGCCTGGATCGACGAGTTGCTGCAGGAGCTGGGTCTGGCCGACAAGCACAGCGCCAACATGCGCCAGCTGTCGGGCGGCATGAAGCGCCGCGTGCTGGTGGCGCAGGCGCTGGTGCACCGGCCACCAGTGATCGTGCTCGACGAGCCGACCGCCGGCGTCGACGTCGAGCTGCGCCAGACGCTGTGGCAGTTCATCGCCAGGCTGAACCGCGAGGGCCACACCGTGCTGCTGACCACGCACTACCTGGAGGAAGCCGAGGCACTTTGTTCGCGCATCGCCATGCTCAAGCAGGGGCGGGTGGTGGCGCTGGACCGCACCGCCAACCTGCTGGCCGGCAAGGCGAGCACGATGCTGCGCTTCAAGACCGACCAGCCGCTGCCGTCGGCGCTGGCCGCCCGGGCGCGTGTCACGGGCCGCATCGCGCAGCTGCAGGCGCACGACGCCACCGAAGTGGAGGCGCTGCTCGCCGCGCTGCGCGCCGCAGGCGTGCGTGTCGAGGACCTGGAAATCGGCCGCGCCGACCTGGAGGACGTGTTCCTGGAGATCATGCACGGGGCGGCGGCATGAGCGCGCCGTGCCGTTCATTGGCGCGCGTCCCGGAGCAGGTGGTGCGCAGGGTGGCCCGATGAGCGGCGTCGGCACGCTGCTCTACAAGGAGGTGCTGCGCTTCTGGAAGGTGGCCTTCCAGACCGTGGCCGCGCCCGTGCTGACCGCGATGCTCTACCTGCTGATCTTCGGCCACGTGCTGTCGGACAAGGTGCAGGTGTTCGAGGACGTCGGCTACACGCGTTTCCTGATCCCGGGCCTGGTGATGATGAGCGTGCTGCAGAACGCCTTCGCCAACAGCTCGAGCTCGCTGATCCAGAGCAAGATCACCGGCAACCTGGTGTTCCTGCTGGTCACGCCGCTGTCGCACTGGGCCTGGTTCTGTGCCTACGTCGGCGCCTCGATGGTGCGCGGCCTCACCGTCGGACTGGGCGTGCTGCTGGTGACCGCCTGGTTCGCGCCGCCCGGCCTGGTGCAGCCGCTGTGGGTCGTGGTGTTCGCGCTGCTGGGCGCCGGCATGCTCGGCGCGCTGGGGCTGATCGCCGGCCTGTGGGCCGACAAGTTCGACCAGATGGCGGCCTTCCAGAACTTCATCATCATGCCGATGACCTTCCTGTCCGGCGTGTTCTACTCGGTGCATTCGCTGCCGTCGTTCTGGTACACGCTCAGCCACCTGAACCCCTTCTTCTACATGATCGACGGCTTCCGCCGCGGCTTCTTCGGTCTCAGCGAC
>Ga0105090_10001855_pt1 | contig 11554 bp, 13 predicted proteins | sample PPLLak3March2015_FD_79110 | JGI IMG/M metagenome (GOLD analysis project Ga0105090, IMG submission 79110) | Freshwater sediment microbial communities from Prairie Pothole Lake near Jamestown, North Dakota, USA - PPLs Lake P7 Core (1) Depth... | ecosystem: Environmental > Aquatic > Freshwater >... | reverse complement strand
AGTCAGGGCCTGTCAACGCGATGGACGCCCTGCCACACCCATTCTCGCGCGCGCCCCGACTCGATCCCGATGCAAAAGGCACAACGCCGAGGTCACGGATCGCCACGGGCGTGCGATCGCCTGGTGCATCAACTCGCTAGATCCTCAGGCGCTCGACGACCTCGCCGCGCGCCACGTGCCGCTCGATGATCTCGTCGATGTCGGTGCGGTCGACGTAGGTGTACCAGACCGCTTCGGGATAGATGACCAGCACGGGGCCTTCCTCGCAGCGGTCGAGGCAGCCGGACTTGTTCATCCGGACCTTGCCGGGCCCGGCGAGGCCGAGCTCCTTCACGCGCTGCTTCGCGTACTTCTGCATGTCGGTGCCGCCGGCGTGGTTGCAGCACTTCTCCGGCGCCGCGCGCTCGTTGCAGCAGAAGAACACGTGGCGCTGATAGAAGCCCATGATTCCGATCCCGTGAGGGGGTGCGGATTATAGCGGATCGGACCTTCGCCGCCGCTCCGCAGGGTTGTCGGCCGCACGTCCCCAGCCGGGGGCGCCGGCGAGAGCGAACAGCCACGCAGCCGCGGCGAGGGGCCAGGCGAGGAGGACGATGCGCGTCAGGCCGTTGAACGACAGCAGGTGGCCGAAGCGCCAGCTGAACAGCGTCAGCGGCGGCGCGGCGAACATGAGGTCCGGCGTGAGCAGCGGCGTGAGCAGCGAGGAAAGCAGCGCAATCGCGCACAGCGCGACCTGCGCAGGGCGGGGGAGCATCACGGCGGGTAGCAGCAGCAGCGCGCCGGCGGCTACGCCGAGCAGCACGCCTTGCGGCAGCCAGTCCTGGATGGCCGCAGGCTTGAGCAGCAGCACCGCAGCCACGCCCTTGACGAGCAGCGCCGTGCCAACGACGAGCAGGATCGCGCCGCCCGCGTAGCGGCGCTCGCGCACGAGCAGCGCCGCGAACAGCCCGATGCCGAGCAGCTGGAACGCGCTTTGCGCGGCTTCGATCAGTGTGGCCGCGACGTCGCCGGCCAGCGGCGCCTCGCGCAGCGCCGCCACCGGGTCCGGATCGAAGGTGAGCGCGAACGGCTGGATCGCCGGATTCACCTGCGCGACCAGCCAGACGGCGGCCAGCGCGAGTCCGACGTCGCCGAGCGTGCCCGGGAGGACGAAGCGGCGGTGCGCGTCGCGGCTGGTCGCGCGCAAGCCCGAGCCGACGAGGAGCGCGCCGAGGGCTCCACCGATCAGCGCCCCGGCGGCGTTGGCCATGAAGTCCATCGCGTTCGCGTGGCGCGGTGGCAGGTACCCCTGCAGCGTCTCCATCGCGAACGACAGCACCGCGCCGGCAACCAGTGCGACGAGGACGCGGCGGCCGAGACCCGCGTGCGCCGGCACCAGGGCGACGAGCAGTCCGAACGGAAGATAGGAGAGCGCGTTGGCCGCCACGTCTGCGCGCGGCACCCGCGAAGGGCCGGAGTCGAACAGCCAGAACGGCGTTCCGGGGAGGGGCGCGAGCCAGTCGCCGAACGGCCACAGGCTCGCGTAGGCGATGGCGCAGCCGTAGAGCGCCGCGAGCGCGTGCGGCAGGCGCGACGACGGACCGGCGGCGCGCGCGCTCAATGCTCCATCCCGGGCACGCGCATCGCGCATCCACCTGTCGCGCAGGGCCTCCTTACCGGACCTTGATCTCCGTCCAGAGCCGGCTGCGGAAGCGGCGGTCCTTCGCGCCGAAGTCTTTCTGCTGCTCGAGCTTGGCGAGCACGGCCTGGTCCGGGAACACCGCCTTGTTGCTCCGCACGTCGGCCTTGATGTACTGCAGCGCGTCGTTGTTCGGATTGCCCGATCCGATGAGGTTGGAGAGCTCCGCCGAGTTCTTCCCGTCGAGCATGAAGTCGATGAACTTGTAGGCGAGGTCGGGACGTGGCGCATTGGCGAGGATGGCCATGCTGTCGACGGCCAGCACCGCGCCCTCCTTGGGCAGCGCGTGGACGATGCGGAACTTGCGGCCGGCTGCCTGCGCGTCCAGGTTCGCCTGGAAGATGTCGTTCGAGTAGCCGTGCGCGACCCAGATGTTGCCGACGGTCAGCTCCTTGATGTAGGAGGACGCGTTGAACGCCGCCCAGTACGGCTTCGCCTTCTTGATGAGGTCGGCGGCCTCCTTGAGCTTCTTCTCGTCGGTCTCGTTGATCGAGTGGCCAAGGTACTTGAGCGCCGCGGCCATCAGCTCGCTCGAACTGTCGAGCACGGTGATGCGACCCTTGAGCTTCTCCATCACCTTCGGGTCGAAGATCACCGCCCACGAGTCGACCGTGATGCCGAGCTCCTTCAACTTCTCGTCGTTGTAGCCCAGCATCGTGATCGTGTAGGCGTAGGGGACGGAGTGCTGGTTCTTCGGGTCGAAGGCCGTGTCGAGGTAGGCGGCGTTGACGTTCTTGAGGTTCGGAATCTTGGACTTGTCGATGGGCCGGAGCTTCTTCTGCTTGATCAGCGACTCGAGCGCGTTGCCGGTCGGCACGACGATGTCGTAGCCCTTGGCGCCGGCGGCGAGCTTGGCCAGCATCTCCTCGTTGTCCGAGTAGTAGGTCTGCTTCAGCTCGCAGTTGCAGGAGGCTTCGAAGCGCTTGACCGTCTCGGGCGCGATGTAGTTGTTCCAGTTGTACAGGTGGAGGACGTCCCTGGCCTGTACCGAGGGCGCCGCCAGCGCGGCGGCGAGGAGGAGCGGAAGAAACGCTTGCATGGCGGGGACTCCGGTGGGGCGGTGGAAGGGTGGTCAGGACGAGCGCAGCGCGCCGGGGGCCAGCTTGCTTGCCAGTACGATCAGCAACAACGTCAGCAGCATCAGCAGCGTTGACACGGCGTTGACTTCCGGCGTGACGGAGATCTTGATCATCGAATAGATCTGCAGGGGCAAGGTCTGCGTTCCGGCCCCGGCGGTGAAGAAGGTGATCACGAAATCGTCGATCGACAGCGTGAACGCCATCAGCGCTCCGGCGATCACCGCCGGCATGATGAGCGGCAGGGTGACCAGGCGGAAGGCCTGCGCCGGCGTGGCGCCGCAGTCGCGGGCCGCCTCGGTCAGGCTCTCGTCCATCCCGGCGAGCCTGGAGCGCACGACGATCGCCACGAAGCCGATGCAGAACGCAATGTGCGCCAGCATCACCGAGACGATGCCCAGCGTGAAGTTGAGGAGCACGAAGAAGAGCAGCAGCGAGACACCCATCAGGATCTCGGGGATGGCGATCGGCATCAGCACCAGGACCGGGAGCAGCCGGCTGCGGTGGCGGTGCATGGCGAAGCCGGCCATCGTCCCCAGCACCGTCGAGACCAGGCTCGCGACGGTGGCGATGAGCAGCGAGTTGAGCGCCGCCTGGATCATCTCGTCGTTCGCGAAGAGCTTGCGGTACCAGTCCAGCGTGAAGCCGACCCACTCGGCGTTCAGGCGCGAGTCGTTGAACGAGTAGACCACGACGATGACGAGCGGCACGTAGAGGAACAGATAGCCGGCGATCGCCGCTGCGTAGAGGGTCCACGAGCGCTTCACGTCCGGGCCTTCACGTGGTGCGGCGCGGCCGCGACACCCAGGCGGCGAGCCCGGCCAGCGCCAGCGCGACGGCGGTGAGCATGATCGACAGCACGCTGCCGAACGGCCAGTCGCGCGTCTCGAGGAACTGCTGCTTGATCACGTTGCCGATCAGCGTGCTCTCGGTGCCGCCGAGGATGTCGGGGATGGCGAAGATGCCGAGCGCCGGGATAAAGACCAGCGCGGCGCCGGCCCACACGCCGGGCAGCGAGAGGGGGAACGTCACGCGCCAGAAGCGCTGCCAGGCGTTCGCGCCGAGGTCCTGCGCCGCGTCGAGCAGCGCCGGGTCGTGTTTCTCGAGATTCGCGTACAGCGGCAGCACCATGAACGGCAGGTGCACGTAGACCAGCCCGACGAGCACCGCGAACGAGCTGAACAGCAGCGACACCGGCTCGAAGCCGAGCGGCTCGACGACGGCGTTCAGCGCTCGGCTCACGGCCGATTGCGGCCCGAGGATGATCATCCACGCGTAGACGCGGATGAGGAAGTTGCTCCAGAACGGCAGGATGACGAGCAGCATCAGCAGGTCGCGGTACTTCCGCGCGCTTCGCGCGACCAGCAAAGCCAGCGGATAGGCCAGCAGCAGGCAGCACAGCGTCGTGATTGCCGCGTAGAGGACGGACTTGACGAACAGCTCCAGGTAGATCGGGTCCTCGGCGAAGCGCTCGTAGGCCTCGAGCGTGAGGTTCGCCTTGCCGTCCTCGAACAGCGGCGCCAGCCCGCCGAACTCGCCGGGCGGAGTGAACGACGCGGCCACCATGATCAGCGCGGGGATCGCGAAGAACACCAGCAGATAGGCGAGCGGCGGCCCGCTCACGAGCCAGCGGCCCGCGCCGCTGCTGCGCGTCTGCCACGAAGCCGCGCGGCCGCCCCGTCCGGGCGCCTCAGCCGGGGATGAAGTGTCCGGCATCGAAGCGCCACGCGGCTTCCACCGCGTCGCCTGCCTCGAAGAACTTGGTGCGCCCGGCCTCGGAGTTCGCGAGCAGCGCCTCGACCCGCTGGCCGCCCCGGGCTTCGACGATGTACACGGTGACGTCGCCCATGTAGAGGAAGTCGCGGATGTGGCCCGCGCAGTGGTTCTCGTCCTCGCCTTGCGTCACCGAGGCCGAGATGCGGATCTTCTCCGGACGCACGGCCACCGAGCCCGTCGTGCCGGGGGTCACCTGTCCCTTAGTGAACGCGCGGATGCGCCCGAGGTCCGCGACGTCGAGGTCGACGAGCGCCCCGCTCTCGTGGGGCGTCGTCGCGACCACGGCGCCGTCGAACAGGTTGCAGTGGCCGATGAAGTCGGCCACGAATCGCGTCCGCGGAAGGCCGTAGATGCGCGAGGGCTCGTCCAGCTGCTCGACGCGGCCGTGGTTCATCACGGCGATCCGGTGCGAAAGCGCCAGCGCCTCCGTTTGGTCGTGCGTGACGTAGACGAACGTGATGCCGATGTCCTTCTGCAGGTTGATGAGCTCGAGCTGCAGCTCCCCGCGCAGCTTCGCATCCAGCGCCGCGAGCGGCTCGTCCAGCAGCAGGACGCGCGGCTTGGTGACGAGCGCACGCGCGATCGCCACGCGTTGCTTTTGCCCGCCGGAAAGCTCGTGCGGGTAGCGGTCCGCCTTGCCGCCGAGCTGCACGCCCTCGAGGGCGAGCTTGACCTGCCTCTCGACCTCGGCCCTGTCGACCTTGGCCATCCGCAGCGGAAAGGCGACGTTGCCCGCGACGGTCATGTGCGGGAACAGCGCGTAGCTCTGAAAAACGGTGCGCACCGGCCTGCGTTCGGGCGGGTCGCCGGCGAGGTCCTTTCCGTCGAGAACGATGCTCCCGCCGTCGGGCAGGTCGAAGCCCGCGATCATGCGCAACAGCGTCGTCTTGCCGCAGCCCGAAGGTCCGAGCAGCGTGAAGAACTCACCCGCCTCGATGCCGATGCTCACGTCGTCGACCGCGGCGAAGTCGCCGAAACGACGCGTGACGTTCCTGATTTCGAGCAGCGCCATCGCCGCAGGGGATCCGAGGAGTTGTGCCGGGGGAATTCTAATGCAATTCGATTCGCGCACGGCACGGGAATTGCATCGTCGGCAACTCCGTTTCGCGGAGTACGCCGGCCACTGGCAGGTGACGCTGCGCGTCACCGTTTGTCGTGACGTGCAGGCGACGCAGGCCTGGGCCGTAGGCCGGTCGGACGATCGTGGCGCGGCGACTCGCGTGATACCTTAACTGCATGGCCGACAAGCCTCCCGCCAGTTCTCTTCTCGCCCGGCTGCGCCAGCAGTCCGATGCCGTCCGGGCGACCGAGTCGCCGCGCCGGTCGATGGAGGAAATCCTCCTCGACATGGACCAGCGGTTGTGGCGCGCCTACCGCTGGCTCGACGAGGCGCTCGCGCATCTCAGCGTCATCAAGCCGGTGGTCGCGCACGAGTTCCGCGTCGAGTCCTACCTCACGCTCTCCGGCCTGCAATTCGAGCAGGGGTTCGTGTCCTACCGGCGACGGCACCTCGCGGGCCAGGACCTGCTCGACTACGTCGAGATGTTCTATCGGCTCTCGGCGACCACGCCGATCAAGCTGAAGTTGCCGCCCACGGCGGTGGCCGGCGTCGACGCGCGCCTGCGGACGGCCGGCATGCAGTTCCGCTACGAGGCCGAGCTCGACGAGCGCAAGGTGATCAAGTCCGGGACTTTCTCGGTGACGCCCGCGGTGACCGGCTCGATCCGCTTCAATCCGGACTACCGCCTGCACAGCATCAACGTGCGGCTGACGAACGTCGACCGCTTCGAGACCGTCGACCTCGAGTTCAAGCCGGAGCACGTCGACGAAGGCGCGCTCGAGGACCTCGTCCGCCTGATGCTCGGCGAGTCGAACGCCTTCCTGCACCGCGCCCCGCTCGCCGGCGTGGGTGCCGGCAAGAAGCCCGCTGCCATCGAGGAGCCGGTCGTCTACCGGATCGAGAAGACGATTCGCACCCGATGAGTCGGGGCGCGCCCGCGTCTTCGTTGTCCACCAGCATCAGGGTCAGGGAAAGCAGGGTCAGACACTACTTTCCTGCGGGAGCCGGGTGCTTGGCACCGGTGCGACCGGAAAGTAGTGTCTGACCCTGCTTTCAGGCGGGGCGCAGCAGTAGCACCGCGACCAGCGCCGCCAGCAGCACCGACAGCACGGCCATCCAGCGATTGCGCGCGCGCTGCGCCAGGGCGAGCTCGTGCACCGAGTCGGGCGTGGTCGCCGGGGGTGCCGAGAGCCGCTGGTGCAGCAGCCGCGGCAGCTCCGGCAGCGCCGCCATCAGGTAGGGCGCCTCGGCCAGCAGGCGCCGGCGCAGCGCCGGCATGCCGAGCTGGTTCTCCATCCAGCGCTCGAGGAACGGCTTGGCAGTCACCCACAGGTCGAGGTCCGGGTCGAGCTGGCGCCCGAGCCCCTCGATGTTGAGCAGCGTCTTCTGCAGCAGCGCGAGCTGCGGCTGCACCTCGACGTTGAAGCGGCGCGACGCGCGGAACAGCTGCATCAGCACCTTGCCCAGCGAGATCTCCTTGAGCGGCCGGTCGAAGATCGGCTCGCAGACCACGCGGATCTCGGTTTCCAGCTCGTCGACCCGGGTGTCCGGCGGCACCCATCCCGACTCGATGTGCGCGGTCGCCACGCGGCGGTAGTCGCGGCGGAAGAACGCGAGGAAGTTCTGCGCGAGGTAGCCCTGGTCGCGCTCGGAAAGCGTGCCGACGATGCCGAAGTCGAGCGCCACGTACTTGCCGAAGTGCGCGGGATCGACGGAGACGAAAATGTTGCCGGGATGCATGTCGGCGTGGAAAAAGCCGTCGCGGAACACCTGCGTGAAGAACAGCTCCACGCCGGCGCGCGACAGGCGCTTCAAGTCCACGCCCGCCTCGCGCAACCGCTCGACCTGCGCGATCGGGATGCCGGTCATCCGCTCCATCACCATGACCTCGGCGCTGCACCAGTCCCAGTGCACGCCCGGCACCAGCAGCAGCGGCGAGCGGAGGAAGTTGCGGCGCAGCTGCGCGCAGTTGGCGGCCTCGCGCATGAGGTCGAGCTCGTCGGCGAGGTTCTTCTCGAATTCGTGCACGACCTCGCGCGGCCGCAGGCGCTTGCCGTCGGACCACAGCTTCTCGGCCAGCATCGCCCCGGCCATCATCAGCTGGACGTCCTTGTCGATGACGGCGCGAATGCCGGGCCGCAGCACCTTGACCGCGACCGGCGTGCCGTCGGGCAGCTTCGCGAAGTGCACCTGCGCCACCGATGCCGAAGCCACCGGTTCGCGCTCGAACTCCGCGAAGACCTGCGCGAGCGGCTTGCGGTAGGCGCGCTGCAGCGTCGCCTCGACGTCGTCCCACGGGAACGGCGGCACGCGGTCCTGCAGCTTCGCGAGCTCGTCGGCGATGTCCGGCGGGAGCAGATCGCGGCGCGTGGAGAGCACCTGCCCGAACTTGACGAAGATCGGCCCGAGGCTCTCGAGCGCCAGGCGCAGGCGCACCGCGCGCGGCTGCGACAGGTCGCGCCAGAACGCGACGCGGTTGACCAGCGGCCGCAGCCAGCGTACGCGCTCGTGGCCGAGCAGGAACTCGTCCAGCCCGTAGCGCTGCGACACGACGAAGATGCGGGCCAGGCGCAGGAGGCGCATGGCCGCGATTGTAGTGTAGGGTCAGACCCCACTTTCCGGCTCCCGGCTCGCCCGGGAGTCCAACGACTCGGGAAAGTGGGGTCTGACCCTACTTGGCGACGGTCTCGAGGCGCGCCAGCCGCTGCGCGATCGCTTCGACGCGCTGCGCGAGCTCCGCGTTGGCTTGCGCGAACGCGCGCGCCTCGTCGGCTCGCGCGAGGAGGCCCGCTTCGTCGCGCGCGTAGCTGACCACGCTTTCGGCAAGCCGCCCGCCGGCGTAGTCCGGGAAGGCGAGCAGGCGCCGCCCGGCGTCGGCCAGGCGCTGCCCGACGACCGGGCCGAAGGCCTTGGCAAACGCGCGCTCGACGAACCACGGAAGCGTGCGCGCGAGGTCCTTCAGCGTACCCGCGAGCGAGGCATCGCCCTTGGCCGCGACCAGCGTGTCCCAGCGCGAAGGCTCCGCAAGCAGCGCCGGCACGTCGAGCGGCGACACGTGGAACTCGGCGTCGAACGCTGCGCCGCGCGCCGGCGCGGCGTCCAGCGTGCCCTCATCGCCAATCGCGAACGCCACGCTCACCGGGCCGCTCGCCATCGTGAACGCGCGGCCCGCGTGCGCTCGGAGCTTCTCGCGCGCCCACGCCTCGTCGGCCAGCAGGTGGTTGGCCAGCCCGCGGCCGAGCGCGGCGGCGGGATCGATCATCGCGACGTACTCGCCGGCGTCGCTCGTCAGGCGATGCCCGCCACCGGTTCGCCCTGCTGGATGCCCGCGAGCAGCCAGCCCGACTTGCCGTCGGCGGGCTTCACGAGGTGCCAGACCTCGTCGAGCGGGTGCGGCATCGGCTCGCCGTCCTCGCGGAGGAGGCCGCGGAATCGCACGCTCGCCCAGTGCTCGCGGCCTTCGGTGACCACTTCGACCAGGTCGGCGCTCAGCGCGACGATCTCGGTGGGATGCTCGCCGCGGGTCGCGGGCAGGTCGCCGGTGACCTGGGCAAGCAGCGCCGGCGTCATCACGTCGGCGAGCGCCTCGCGGTCGCCTTGATCGTGGGCCGCCTGCAGGCGCGCGAACTGGTGCTTCGCTTCGAGCAGGAAGCGCTCGACGTCGAAGCCGGCCGGTACGTTGGCCGTCGCCGCGGCGACGGTCGGCGCAGGCTCGAAAGCGGGAGGCGGCGAAGTCTCGTAGCCGCGCGGCACGCTCGTTCCGCCGGCAGCAGCGCCGGCGTACTGGATGGCGTTGCGGGCCGGAGCGCGGCGCGCGAGGATCGCCCGGACCGCGACGATGGCGACCACCACGAGGCCGGCGATGAGCAACGCGCTCAGCAACTCGTCGGCGATGCCGAGGTAGGACGCGAGCGCTGCGAGCCCGAGTCCGGCGGCCAGGCCCGCGAGCGGGCCCATCCAGCGTCCGAGGCCGCTCTTCGGCGCGGCGGCCGCGGCGCCCTTTGCCGCGGAGGCGGTCGCCGGCGCTTGCGCCGTGCCCTGGCGCGGCATCACCGGATTGGCGGCCGCGCCGCTCGGCGCGGCCTGCGGCTGCGCCTGCTGCGCGGGGGCCGAGCGTTGCGCGCCGAGACTCTTACCGCCGCTCATGCGGCGCGCGTCGGCCAGGTCCGTCGCGACCAGCGTGCTGGCGGCTACGACGGCAAGAGCAAGGGTGAGCAGTCGGTTCATGTCGGAATCCTCCCGGAAACTTCAGTTGGGGGCGTCAGAACACCCTTCCAAGGTGCACGGACACCACGCCAGCCGTCAGGTTGTGATATTCGACCCTGTCGAAGCCCGCCCGTTCCATCATCTGCTTGAGCGTCTCCTGGTCGGGATGCAGGCGGATCGACTCGGCGAGGTAGCGGTAGCTGCCGTCGTCGCCCGCCACCAGCTTCCCCAGCCGCGGCAGCACGTTGAAACTATACCAGTCGTAGGCCGGCGCGAGCGGCGCCCAGACCTTCGAGAACTCGAGCACCAGCGCCACGCCGCCGGGCTTCAGCACGCGGCGCATCTCGGCGAGCGCCGCCTCCTTGCGCGTCACGTTGCGCAGCCCGAAGCCGATCGACACGGCGTCGAAGACGCGACTCGCGAACGGCAGCTTCTCGGCGTCGCACTGCACGACGGGGAGGTTGATGCCGCGATCGAGCAGCTTGTCGCGCCCTTCCGCGAGCATCGCGTGGTTGATGTCGGACAGCACGACCTGTCCCTGCGGCCCCGCGGCCTTCGCAAACAGCCGTGCCAGGTCGCCTGTGCCGCCGGCGAGGTCGAGCACGGCGGCGCCCGGTCGGATGCCCGCGACCTGGACCGCATAGCGCTTCCACCAGCGGTGCATGCCAGCGGACATGAGATCGTTCATCAGGTCGTAGCGCGAGGCCACGGAGTCGAACACGCCGCGCACGCGCTTCGCCTTGTCGGTCGAGGCGACCTCCTCGAAGCCGAAGTGCGTCCTGTCGTCCAAGGCCCGGTCCCCGGCGCGCGTCACGGCTCGCGGCTCGCGCCCGCCTGCGCGAGGCGATCGAGGTAGCGCTGCCACAGCTCGTCGAAGCTTCCGCCCAGCCCGTGCAGGTACTCCCACGAGTAGATGCCCGTGTCGTGGCCGTCGGAGAACGTCGGCCGGATCGCGTAGTGGCCGACCGGCTCGACCTCGCTGATCGTCACGTCGCGCTTGCCAGTCTGCAGCGTCTCCTGCCCCGGCCCGTGGCCGCGCACCTCGGCGGAGGGCGAATAGACGCGCAGGAACTCGTAGGGCAGCTTGAAGCTCGCGCCGTCGGCGAACGCGATCTCCAGCACGCGGGAGGCCTGGTGCAGCTTGATCTCGGTGGGGGAGGGTGTAGCCATGGGGCGCGCGGCGTTCGGCCAGCCGTGAAGGCTAGCACAGCGCGCGCGTCGCGACCCGAACGGCGGGAGCGGGGGTCGTGCGGAAAGCAGGGTCAGACCCTCGACTCTCCCGTGCCACCGGACAATGGCGCGGCGCGGTCGCCCCGGGGAAGTCGAGGGTCTGACCCTATTTCCTAGAACCGCGTTCCGCCCGCCGACTGCGGCTGGTCTGGCACGATGTCGAGGTTCGCCGTGCCGGCGAAGATGTTGCGGTTCTTCGCCTCCTTGCCGTGCAGCTTGATCTCGAGGCGCAGGTCGTTGAGCGAGTCGGCGTTGCGCAGCGCGTCCTCGTAGCTGATGAGCCCGGCTTCGTAGAGCTCGAACAGCGACTGGTCGAACGTCTGCATGCCGAGCTCGCGCGACTTCTTCATGATTTCCTTGATGCCGGAGACGTCGCCCTTGAAGATCAGGTCGGAGATCAGCGGCGAGTTCAGCATCACCTCGACCGCCGGGACGCGCCCGCGCCCGTCGCGGCGGGGAATCAGGCGCTGCGCGACGAACGCGCGCACGTTGGGCGAGAGGTCCATGAGGAGCTGCGCGCGCCGCTCT
>Ga0105090_10001853_pt1 | contig 11557 bp, 10 predicted proteins | sample PPLLak3March2015_FD_79110 | JGI IMG/M metagenome (GOLD analysis project Ga0105090, IMG submission 79110) | Freshwater sediment microbial communities from Prairie Pothole Lake near Jamestown, North Dakota, USA - PPLs Lake P7 Core (1) Depth... | ecosystem: Environmental > Aquatic > Freshwater >... | reverse complement strand
TCGGCCACCTCGGCGATGTCCAGCCGCCGCGTCAGGAAGCGGATGCGCCGGTCGATCTCGCGCAGCCGCTTCTTGCCATACAGGTAGTCGCCGTTTTCCGAGCGGTCGCCGTTCTTCGCCGCCCAGGACACGGTCTCGACCATCTTCGGACGCTCGATGTCCAGCAGCTGCATCAGCTCGGCGCGAAGCCGCTGGTAGCCGGCCGGCGTCATGTAGTTGCGCGAGCCGGCGGGCAGCGGCGGCACGCCGGCATCGACGTCGTCCTCGTCGTCGGCCGCGTCGGTCTCGCGGGTGAAGGCCTTGTTCATGGCAGTCATTGTGCAAGCTCGGCCGCTTGATGCCGATCAAACGGAGCGCCCCTGCCGATCTTTAGCATAGGTGCACGAGAAATACACCTTAGCCTGCCCAGGCCATGAAGCTGAGCACCTTCACCGACTACAGCCTGCGCCTGCTGATGTACTTGGCGGCCGAGCCGCAGCGCCGCGCCACCATCGCCGAGGTGGCCACGGCCTTCGACATCTCTGAACACCACCTGACGAAGGTAGCGCACGGCCTGGGCCGCCATGGCTGGCTGGCCAACGTGCGCGGCCACCGCGGCGGGCTGGCGCTGGCGATGGCACCGAAGCACATCGTCATCGGCGAGGTGGTACGCGACACCGAAGGCGGCGATTTGCCGGCCGCCTGCTTTGCAGAAGACGCCTCGCCCTGCGCGCTGGACAAGGCCTGCCGACTGCGCGGCGTTCTGGACGAGGCGCTGCAAGCCTTCTACTGCGTGCTCGACCGCTACACGCTGGCCGACCTGGTGCGCAACCCGCAGGTGCTGTCGCGGCTGCTGCCCATCGGCCAACACGACAGGACGGCAGCTTGAGCAGCGGACTGCTCCGTCTGGACGAACCGCGCCCTCCGGCGCCAGTCGCCGGCCTGGCGCTGTGGCAGCTCGGCTTCCGCCCCTTTTTCCTTCTGGCCAGCCTCTTCGCCGCGCTGTCGATCCCACTGTGGGCGCTGCAGTATGCGGGCCTGCTGCCTGCGGCCTACCTGAACGGGCCGATGTGGCATGCGCACGAGATGCTGTTCGGCTTCACGCTGGCGGTGATCGTCGGCTTCCTCTTCACCGCCGCTCGCAACTGGAGCGGCCAGCCCACGCCCACAGGCGCGGCGCTGGCCGCGCTGGCGCTGCTGTGGGTGGCGGCGCGGCTGCTGGTGCTCACACCCTGGGGCTGGGCCGCGGCGGCGGCCAACGTGGGCTTCGCGACGGCCGCGGCCGTGGCGCTGGCTCGGCCGCTGCGGGCCGCGCGCAACCGGCGCAACTACTTCTTCGTCGGCCTGCTGGGCTTGCTGGCCATCGCCGCGCTGGGCCTGCACCTGCAGCTGTTGGGCGTGGTCTCGCTGCCGCCCTGGGCCTCCATCACGCTGGCGCTGGACGTGGTGCTGTTCATCATGGCGGTGATGGCTGGCCGCGTGGTGCCGATGTTCACCAACAACGGCGTGCGCGGTGCAAAGGCGACGCGCCACCCGCTGATCGAAAAGCTGGCGCTGGGCTCGCTACTGACCTTGCTGGTGGCCGACCTGCTGCCGCTGCCCAGCGCGCTGCTGGCGGCGCTGGCCGCGCTGGCCTGCGCCGCGCACCTGGCACGCTGGGGGCTGTGGCAGCCGTGGACCACCTGGCGCGCGCCGCTGGTGTGGGTGCTGCATGCAGCCTATCTGTGGATTCCTGTGCACTTGGCGCTGCGCGCGGCAGCAGGAGTGAGCATGGTGCCCAGCTCGCTGGCCGCGCATGCGCTGATGGTCGGTGCCGCCGGCGGGCTGATCATTGGCATGATGACGCGCACCGCGCGCGGCCACACCGCACGGCCGCTGCGCGCCGAACGTTTTGATATCGCCTGCTACCTGCTGGTGCTGAGCGCCGCATTGGTGCGCGTGCTGCCGCCGCTGCTGCAGCCGGCCTGGCAGATGGGCGCGGTGCTGGCCTCGGCCGTGCTGTGGTCGACGGGCTTCGGCCTGTACACGCTGCGCTATGCGCCGGTGCTGCTGCGCCCGCGGCTCGACGGCCGGCCCGGATGAACGATGGACTACGCGGCGTGGAAGCTGCTGCACCAAGCTGCAGTGGCCTTGTCGATCACCGGCTTCGTCGCGCGCGGGTTCGGCAGCTTCGTGCAGGCGGCATGGGTGCGGCGCCGTTTCGCGCGCACCGCGCCGCATGCCGTGGACACGCTGCTGCTGCTGTCCGCGCTGGTGATGGCCTGGATGCTGCGCCTGACGCCCGGCAACGCACCGTGGCTGGCGGCCAAGATCGCCGGGCTGCTGCTGTACATCGGGCTGGGCATGCTGGCCTTGCGGCCGGGCCGGCCGCTGGCGCAGCGCATGGCGGCGTGGCTGGCGGCACTGGTGGTGTTCGGCTGGATCGTCTCGGTGGCCCTGACGAAGCAGCCGTTCGGCCTGCTGGCGAACTGAGGATGCAACGATGAGCGCGCCTCGCCACTGGAACCTAGGCACCAAACTGGCCCTGGTGGCCACGCCCTTCCTGGTGTTGACGCTGCTGGCCATCAGCGCCACGCTGTGGGTGTCCTGGCAGCTGGAGGGCGGCGCCGCCGCGGTCAACGAGGCCGGGCGCATGCGCATGCAGACCTACCGGCTGTCGCTGTCGCTGGCCACGGCCGACCAGACGAACCTGCAGCGCCAGATGGAGACGTTTGAAAAGAGCCTTCAATTGCTGCGCAACGGCGACCCGCAGCGACCCTTGTTCGTGCCCTGGGACGACACGGTGCGCGAGCGCTTCGCCACGGTGGAACGCGACTGGGCGCACTTCAAGCAGCAATGGGCCAGCCGCGCCGACGTGGACGTAGCGGAACTGCGCGCGCATGCCGCCGACTTCGTGGCCCACATCGACGCGCTGGTGGACGCCATCGAGCACCACATGTCGCGCTGGACGGCGCTGCAGCACCTGCTGCAGGCCGCCGTGCTCGGCCTGGCGCTGGCCGGCGGGGCGACGCTGCTGCTCACCGGCTACCGCTTCGTGCTCGAGCCGGTGTCGCAGCTGAAGCAGGCCATCGAGCGGCTGCAAGCCGGCGACTTCGGTGCCCGTGTCAACAGCAGCAGCAGCGACGAGTTCGGCACACTGGCGGCCGGCTTCAACGACCTGGCCGAGCACCAGCAGTTGCTGTACCAGAACCTCGAGGCCAAGGTGGCGGAGAAGACCTCCGAGCTGAAGGACAAGGGCCGCAGGCTGCAGGCGCTGTACGACATGAGCACGCTGGTCGCGCGAGCCCCGACGCTGGACGAGCTGGCGCGCGGCTTCACGCAGCACGTCGCCCAGGTGGCGCAGGCCGACGGCGTGGCGCTGCGCTGGTCGGACGAGCGCAACGAGCGCTACCTGATGCTCTCCAGCCTCGGCCTGCCCACGGCAATGGCCGAGGCGGAGCAATGCCTGAAGGCCGGCGACTGCCACTGCGTATCGCCGGTGGCCGCGCCGGGCGTGCGCGTGATACCGATCCGCTCGCTGCCGCGCGCCGGTCTGGGGCACTGCGCGCGCGCCGACTTCGAGACCGTGGTCGCGCTGCCGATCCGGCTGCACGACCGCGACATGGGCGAACTCGACCTGTTCTACAACGCGCAGGTCACGCCATCGCAGGCCGAGCGTTCGCTGCTCGAGGCGCTGGCGGCGCACCTGGCCGCAGGCATGGAAAACCTGCGCTTGGACGGCCTGGCCAAGGAAGCCGCGGTGTCGCACGAGCGCAACCTGCTCGCGCGCGAGCTGCACGACTCGATCGCACAATCGCTGGCCTTCCTGAAGATCCAGGTGCAGCTGATGCGCGACGCACTGCGCAGCGGCGACCCGCAGCAGGTGCAGTCGGTGCTGGGCGAGATCGACGCCGGCGTGCGCGAGAGCTACGGCGACGTGCGCGAACTGCTGCTGCACTTCCGCACCCGCGCCAGTGGCGAGCAGATCGAGCCGGCGCTGCAGACCACGCTGCGCAAGTTCGAGCATCAGAGCGGCATCACGGCCAGCATGCAAATGCAGGGCCAGGGCCTGCCGCTGTCGCCGGACCTGCAGATCCAGGTGCTGCACATCGTGCAGGAAGCGCTGTCCAACGTGCGCAAGCATGCACGCGCCAGCCAGGTGTGGCTGGACGTGCAACAGCAGCCGCACTGGCGCTTCGAGGTGCGCGATGACGGCATCGGCTTCGACACCGAAGACCCCGGGCGCGGCGAATCGCATGTCGGCCTACGCATCATGGCCGAGCGCGCCGAGCGCATCGGCGCACGGCTGGAGCTGCTGTCCACGCCGGGACGCGGCAGCTCGGTCGTGCTCGAGCTGGCGCCGATGACGGTGCGAGCGAAGAACGAGGAGGCCCTGGCCCCATGAACGAAGTCACGGACACCGTACCGGTGCGCATCCTGGTGGTGGACGACCACACGTTGTTCCGCCGCGGCCTGACCGCGCTGTTGTCGCGAGACGCCACGCTGCTGGTCGTCGGCGACGCCGCCGACGCCGGCGAGGCACAGCGCCGCGCGGCCCAGTTGCAGCCCGACCTGATCCTGCTCGACAACCACATGCCGGGGGTCAACGGCGTCGACGCATTGCCCGCGCTGCGCCAGGCGGCGCCGGCAGCGCGGGTGATGATGCTCACCGTCAGCGAGGACGAGGCCGACCTGGCCGCGGCGTTGCGCGGCGGCGCCTGCGGCTACCTGCTCAAGACCATGGAGGGCGATGCCCTGGTCGCGGCAATCCGGCGCGCGATGCGCGGCGCCAGCGTGGTGGCCGAGGAGATGACCGACAAACTGGTGGCCGCCTACCGCGGGGCCGCCGCAGCCCCTGTCGAAAACGGGCCGCCGCCGCTGCCGGTGTCGCCCATGGAGCAACTCTCGCCGCGCGAACGCGAGATCCTGCGCGGCATCGCCCGCGGCGCCAGCAACAAGGAGATCGCGCGCGAGCTGGGCATCGCCGAGACCACGGTGAAGATCCACGTGCAACACGTGCTGCGCAAGCTCGACGTGAGTTCGCGCGTGCAGGCCGCGGTGGTGGCCACGGCGCAAGGCCTGTCCTGATGGCCTGAGAGTCGGGTCGACGCATAACGCATAGTTCACTGGAACGATGCCGCCTCTGAATGGGCATCGTTCTTCCGCTGCCACGAACCCGGCCTCGTGAAGGATGGCGGGGCGCCGCACCGGGCCCTAGATTGGCCCGACGGTCAATCGGCGGCGGAGGCAGTGCATGCGCGACTACGGCAAGGCGCTGTCGGTGTTGATGGCCAGCACCCTGGCCTTCACCGTGTGCTTCATGGTCTGGGTGATGTTCGGGGTCATCGGCATTCCGATCCAGAAGTCGCTGAACCTCAATGCCACCGAGTTCGGCCTGCTCACCGCCACGCCGGTGCTCACCGGCTCGCTGATCCGCGTGCCGCTGGGCATCTGGACCGACCGCTACGGCGGCCGCATCGTCATGGCCATGCTGATGGCCGCTACCGTGCCGGCGATCTGGTCGATGGCCTACGCCACCGAATACTGGCAGTTCCTTCTCATCGGCCTGTTCGTCGGGCTGGCCGGCGGCTCCTTCTCCGTGGGCACACCCTATGTCGCGCGCTGGTTTGCGCGCGAGCGGCAGGGCTTCGCGATGGGCGTGTACGGCGCCGGCAACTCCGGGGCCGCTGCCAACCAGTTCATCGCACCGGCGCTGGTGGTGGCGTTTGGCTGGACGGCGGTGCCGCAGGTCTATGCCGCGCTGATGCTGGGCGCGATGATCGTGTTCTGGCTGACGAGCCACGACGACCCCGCACACCGCCTGCCGCGACGCACGCCGCTGCGCGAGCAATTGCGGCTGCTGAGGGAGCCGAAGGTCATCAAGTACTGCCAGTACTACAGCATCGTCTTCGGCGGCTACGTCGCGCTGGCGCTGTGGATGGTGCAGTACTACGTCGGCGAGTACGGGCTGGACATCCGCGCCGCGGCGTTGCTGGCGGCCTGCTTCTCGCTGCCGGGCGGGGTGCTGCGCGCGTTCGGTGGCTGGCTCGCCGACCGGCACGGCGCGCACGACGTCACCTGGTGGGTCATGTGGGTCAGCTGGATCTGCCTGTTCCTGCTCAGCTATCCGCAGACCGATTTCAGCGTGATGACGGCTGACGGTCCGAAGCGCTTTCACATCGGGCTGAACGTCCAGGTGTTCACTTTGTTGATGTTCGTGCTGGGCATCGCATGGGCGTTCGGCAAGGCCAGCGTATTCAAGTACATCAGTGAGGACTACCCGGACCACATCGGCACGGTCAGCGGACTCGTCGGCATGGCCGGCGGCCTGAGCGGCTTCGCGCTGCCGATCCTGTTCGGCCTGCTGATGGACTGGACGGGTATTCGCTCCAGCGCCTTCATGCTGCTGTTCGGCATCGTCTGGGTGTCGCTGGTGTGGATGTACTTCACCGAAGTTCGCAAGCTACGGCTGATGGGCCCCAAGGCGCCGCCGGCGCCTTGATCCAGCGCAAGCGCGGGCCACGCCACCCGCCCTGTAGTTCTTCAGGACGATGGCCGTGAGTGGCTCATCGTTCCTCCGCCGCAGCCGGAGCCTACGAGCGGCGGATGGCACGCCGGCGCCGCAGGCTTGACAGTGCGGCATCGATCCATGGGCGCGGTGCACCGCAGCGGGCCCACACGCAGCCGAGGAACTCCATGCACATCATGCTTGCCTACGACCACTCGCGCAACGCTCGCATCGCGCTGGACACCGTCAAGCGCATGTTCGCTTCGGAAAAGCCGGAGATCACGCTGATCTCGGTGATCGAGGAGCCGGGCAGTACCACCGCTGCGGGCGACGAGATGTTCCAGCAGCAGTACGCCGAGCAGAAGAGCGGCGCCGAGGCGGCCGCCGCAGAGCTGACGGCCAACGGCTTCAAGGCCAAGGTGCTGTTCGCCGAGGGCGACGCGCGCAAGATGATCCTGCGCGCCACCGAAGAGCGCCGCCCCGACCTGCTGGTGATGGCCCGCCACTCGTACAAGCCCGATGGCAACTTCATCACCCGGCGCCTGGACGCCCTGGTCGAGGAATTCGACCACATGACCTTCGGCTCGGTCAGCGCCTTCCTGTCGCGGCGCGTCATGTGCCCGCTGCTGATCGTCCCCACCCATACCGGTCGCAGCGGTCGCGACTGATCCCGGCACGACCCACCTGCGCGAGTACCGACATGCAAGTCTCCGACCTCTTCCGCTTCAAGAACAAGGAAATCAAGGCGCTCCACCTGACGTGGATCGCCTTCTTCATCTGCTTCTACGTCTGGTTCAACATGGCGCCGCTGGCGTCGTCCATGCTGCGCACCGCCAACTGGCTGACACGCGACGACATCCGGCTGTTCGCCATCGCCAACGTCGCGCTGACCATTCCCGCGCGCATCCTGATCGGCATGGCGCTGGACCGCTTCGGCCCGCGCCGCGTGTTCTCCATCCTGATGGTGCTGATGGCGCTGCCGACGCTGTTCTTCGCCTTCGGCGACACCAAGGAACAGCTGTTCGTCGCGCGCCTGGTACTGAGCTCGGTGGGTGCCAGCTTCGTGGTCGGCATCCACATGACCGCCCTGTGGTTCCGCCCGCGCGACATCGGCTTCGCAGAAGGCTTCTACGCCGGCTGGGGCAACTTCGGCTCGGCCGCCGCGGCGATGACCCTGCCGACCATCGCGCTGGTGTTCTACGGCGGCGACGACGGCTGGCGCTGGGCCATCGCCACCTCGGGTGTGGTGATGGGCGTCTACGGCGTCTTCTACTGGTTCGCGATCACCGACGGCCCCAGCGCCGACACCCACAAGAAGCCGCGCAAGGTGGCGGCGCTGGAGGTCTCGAGCTACCGCGACCTGGTGCTGCTGCTGCTGTTCACGGTGCCGCTGGTGGGCATCCTGTCCATCCTGGTTTGGCGCATGCAGCGCACTGGCTTCATCGACACGATGACGGCCGCGGCCTGCTACTTCGCGATCGTCGTCGTCATCGTGTACCAGCTCTACCAGGTGCTGCGCGTCAACCTGCCGATCCTGAAGAAGGGCGTGCCCAAGGACGACCGCTACCCGTTCAAGTCGGTGGCGGCACTGAACACCACCTACTTCGCCAACTTCGGCGCCGAGCTGGCGGTGGTGTCGATGCTGCCGATGTTCTTCGAGGAGACCTGGGGCCTGACGGCGGCCGCGGCCGGCCTGATCGCCTCGACCTTCGCCTTCGTCAACCTGTTCGCGCGGCCGATGGGCGGGTTGGTGTCCGACCGCTTCGGCAACCGGCGCTTCGTGATGCTGGCCTACATGCTGGGCATCGCCGCAGGCTTCGCGCTGATGGGGATGATGGACAGCAAGTGGCCGCTGATCGTGGCCGTGGCCGTGACGATCGCCTGCTCGTTCTTCGTGCAGGGCGCCGAGGGTGCCACCTTCGGGATCATCCCCTCGATCAAGCGCCGGCTGACCGGGCAGATCTCCGGCATGGCGGGTGCCTACGGCAACGTCGGCGCGGTGTTCTACCTGTTCATCTTCATGTTCGTCACGCCGTCGCAGTTCTTCTTCATCATCGCCGCGGGCGCCTTCCTCAGCTGGCTGGCCTGCTACTTCTGGCTGGTCGAACCCGAAGGCGGCTTCGGCGACGAGTACGTGATCTCGTCGGTGGACGAGGCCATCGCCCGCGAGGCACGCGACAAGCGCGAAGCACGGGAACAGCTGGCGCTGGTCTTCAAGGGCAGCGAACGCGTCGAGGTCGCCGACAAGGGCGACGGACTGCAGGTGACCGCGCAGTTCCGCAACGTCGAGGAACTCTCGGCACTGGTCAAGCGCTTCCAGCAACTCGGCCTGGCCGGCAAGGGCTGAGCGACCACCTCCGCCGCGCCGGGTGCATCCGACACGGCCCCACAAAGCACATCACTGCGAACAAGGGCAACACATCATGGCAAGAATCCAGAACTGGAAGCCGGAGGACCCGACCTTCTGGCGCGAGCAGGGCAGCGCACTGGCCTGGCGCACCTGCGGCATCACCACCTTCTCGCTGATTTTCTCCTTCGCCACCTGGTTCGTGATGAGCGCGGTGGTGGTGCGCCTACCGGCGATCGGCTTCAAGTTCACCACCACCGAACTGTTCTGGCTGGCAGCGATTCCCGGGCTGGCCAGCGGCATCCTGCGGCTGATCCACAGCAACTTCATTCCGGTGCTCGGCACGCGGCCGGTGATCAGCATCTCCACGATCATCAAGATCGTGCCGATGATCTGGCTGGGCTTCGCGATCCAGGACCTGAACACCTCCTGGACCACCTTCATGGTCATCGGCTTCCTGTGCGGCCTGGGCGGCGGCGACTTCTCGTCGTTCATGCCCTCCACCAGCATCTTCTTCCCGAAGCGGCTGCAGGGCACGGCCATGGGCATCCAGGCGGGGCTGGGCAATTTCGGCGTGTCGATCGTGCAGTTCGTGGCGCCGTGGATCATCGGTTTCGCCGCGCTGGGCACCATCGCCGGTGGCCCACAGGTCTTCACCAAGGCCGACGCGGTCAAGGGCGCGCTCACCGTCACCAAGGAAGCCGGCCTCGTCAAGGACGTGGTGATCAACAAGCCCGAGCTGGCGGCGGCGATCGAGATCGTGCGCGACGGCGCCACGATCAAGGACGTGGTGCTGCGCGGCGCCGAAGGCGTGCAGCCGATCAAGACCGAGCTCAAGAAGGACGCTGCCGGCCAGATCACCGAGGTCGTGCCGACCAAGGGCTATGCACTCGACGTCAAGCGCAACGCCGCCGGCCAGATCACCGACGTGTCGCTGCGCAGCGTGGTCAAGAAGGCCATGTGGCTGCAGAACGCGGCCTTTATCTGGGTGCCGTTCCTGCTGCTCGCCTTCGTGCTGTCGCTGATCTTCCTGCGCAGCCTGCAGCTGCCCTCGCGTGGCTTCATGGGCCAGTTCGAGATCCTCAGTTCGCGCAACCGCGCGCGGCTGCACACCTGGAACTGCACGATGACCTACATCTGCTCGTTCGGCTCGTTCAGCGGTTTCTCGGCCGCCTTCCCGATGCTGATCAAGACGCTGTACGGCAACTTCGACGGTGCCCCCGACCCGCTGACCTACGCCTACCTGGGCCCGCTGATCGGCGGCCTGGTGCGTGTGCTCACCGGCGGCTTCTTCGACAAGATCGGCGGCAGCAAGGGCATGCACTGGACGACCATCGGCCAGATCGGCGGTGTGGCCTACCTGGTCTTCGGCGGCTACCTCACGCCCACCAGCGTCGAGCAGTTCAACGGCTTCCTGTGGGGCATGCTGTGGATCTTCCTGATGACCGGCATCAACAACGCCGCTACCTTCCGCCAGTACCCGATCGTCTTCGCGTACTCACCCGGCAAGGGCGCGCAGATGCTGGGATGGACCGGCGCCTGGGCGGCCTTCGGCCCCTTCGTCTGGAACGTGCTGATCGCCACGTCGATCGACAAGACCGGCGCCGCGACGTCCTTCTTCATCGGCTGCGCGGTCTTCTACATCTACTCGCTGATCATCAACTGGTGGTACTACACGCGCCAGGGCGCCGAGCGCTTCGACTACGGCAATGCCGGCGGCACCTGGTGGGACAAGCTGCCTGAGAGCGAACGCGAGCGCATGCGCCGCATCGACCTGCACCAGCCGGTCTGAGGCTGCACACGCCATGGACACCATCGTCAACGCCGGCGCCATCGTCTACGGCCTCGTGCTCGTGCTGGCGACCTTCGCACGCCATCCGCTGACCGAGGCGCTGCGCATCGACAGTCTCTTCATTCCCCAGGCCGGCGAACGCAGCCGGCCGCTGAACCTGGTGTTCGGGCTGGCGATTGCCGGCTACGGCGCCTGGACGCTGCTGCGCGTCTGACCCTAGAGGACCTACCGACATGAGCCATTTCCTCGATCGACTCAACCATTTTTCGCTGCCGAAGGAGAGCTTCTCCGGCGAGCACGGCGTGACCACCGGCGAAGACCGCACCTGGGAAGACGCCTACCGCAACCGCTGGGCGCACGACAAGGTGGTGCGCAGCACGCACGGCGTCAACTGCACCGGCAGCTGCAGCTGGAAGATCTACGTCAAGGGCGGCATCGTCACCTGGGAAACCCAGCAGACCGACTACCCGCGCACGCGCTGGGACATGCCGAATCACGAGCCGCGAGGCTGCGCCCGTGGCGCCAGCTACAGCTGGTACCTGTACAGCGCCAACCGCGTCAAGCATCCGATGGTGCGGGGCCGCCTGCTCAAGCACTGGCGCGCAGCGCGGCTGCAGCACGGCCCGGTAGAGGCCTGGGCGGCTATTCAACAGGACGAAGCCAAGCGGCGCGACTATCAGAAGGTGCGCGGGTTGGGTGGCTTCGTGCGCAGCAGCTGGGACGAGGTCAACGAGATCATCGCCGCGGCCAACGTCTACACCGCCAAAGAATACGGGCCGGACCGGGTGATCGGCTTTTCGCCGATCCCGGCGATGAGCATGGTCAGCTACGCCGCGGGCTCGCGTTACCTCAGCCTGATCGGCGGCGTGTGCATGAGCTTCTACGACTGGTACTGCGACCTGCCCCCGGCCAGCCCGCAGATCTGGGGCGAGCAGACCGACGTGCCCGAGTC
>Ga0105090_10001851_pt1 | contig 11562 bp, 5 predicted proteins | sample PPLLak3March2015_FD_79110 | JGI IMG/M metagenome (GOLD analysis project Ga0105090, IMG submission 79110) | Freshwater sediment microbial communities from Prairie Pothole Lake near Jamestown, North Dakota, USA - PPLs Lake P7 Core (1) Depth... | ecosystem: Environmental > Aquatic > Freshwater >... | reverse complement strand
CAGGCCCTTCTCCGCGGAGGTGCTGTTCCGGTTTGGCCCGAGATACCCTGGCCAGTCGGCCGCAAAGACCGACGCCACCGATATCGCGATCATCACTGCGATGAGTCTGACCTTCGTCTTCATTGTCTCGGCTCCTTTGTGCCAGCTACTTCTTCGATCCTGCCGTACTCGCGGCGATGGCGTCGAGTTCCGAACGCGTCATGATGGAAAGCACGCCGTTGGCGGCGACCGCTACTCCGTCTTCTTCGGCGGCGGGGCGACGATCGTCGGGTCCTGCCCCTTCCGAAGCTGCGGCACGCCCTCGGTCATCCAGAGCGGCGCCGGCGTTCCCTTCAGGTAGTGGTCGAAGAACTGGCGCATGCGAATCTGGAAGTCCTTCTGGTTCTCCCTCCTCCCGAGGTGATGCGCCTCGTCCGGGTACGACAGCAGGATGACCGGCTTGCCCAGGCGGCGCGCCGCCGCGTAGAACTCGAGGCCCTGGCCGTAGTCCACTGAGCCGTCTGCGGTCCCGTGGAGGATCATGAACGGCGTCTTGATCTTCGGCGCGTTGTGCACCGGCGACTGGCTCTCGTACAGCTCCTTCGACGACCACGGCGTCGCGCCCGTGCCCATCCGCACCTGCCCCACTTCGGTAATGCCCTGCTGGAGCGTGCCCGTCGATCGGTAGAGGGTCCCGACGAAACTCGTCAGGTTCGTGGGCGGGGCGCCGGTGACGACCGCCGCGAACATGTCGGTCTGCGTCACGATGAACGACGACTGGTAGCCGCCCCAGCTGTGGCCCTGCAGACCGATGCGGGCCGGATCGGCGTACCCCAGCTCGATCACCTTCTTCACCGCGCTCGTCACGCAGTCGAGCGCGGATGTCCCGGGCCGCCCGATCTCGTACCGCACGTCCGGCTGGAGCACCAGGTAGCCGTTGCTCGCGTAGGTGGACATGTGCGGCCGGTCGTCGTAGACCGGGAACGAGAAGTTGTGGTGCGTGTCGGACATCAGCTCGTAGAAGTACACGATCATCGGGTACTTCCTCCCGGGCTCGTAGCCGGCCGGCAGCGTCAGGGTGCCTTGCAGCCGGACGCCCTTGCTGTTCTTGTAGTCGATCAGCTTCTTGCTGCCCCAGGCGAAGTCCTTGAAGATCTCGGGCATCGCGTCAGTGACCCGTCTCGGCGACGCCATGCGTTTGTCCGCCACCCAGTAGTTCGGGTACTCGTTGAACGTCTGCGCGGCGAAGATCAGACGGTCGGCGTTCTTGGCGGCCGTGGGCGCGCCGACGGACTTGTCGAGCCAGAGCAGCGACGAGGGGGACTGCCCGGCCTGCAGCTCCGAGTAGCCGGACTTCTTCGTCCATTCGCCGAAGGTCGACAGCAGCAGCGGCTTCGCGAGATCGATCGGCTCCTGCGGGCCGCCGCCGCGTTGGCCGCCACCGCCGCGCGCACCCGCGCCGCCGCGGCCGAGCTGCACCACCCGGTAGCGCACCCCCTCCTTTGCGCCTTCGCCCTTCGTCAGGCACACCGGTTGCCCGCCTGCCAGCGGCAGCGCCCAGACGTCGTAGCGGTCGTACAGCAGCGCCGACTTCCCGTCAGACGTGAATCCGGCAGTGCCGTAGACCGGCTTTTCGTAGTCGTGATCGTCCTCGGCGTTCACGAAGCTGCGGCCGCCGTCGATGACGGTCTTCGTCCCAGTCGCGAGCTGATACGAATAGACGCGGCCGGCCTTCAGGTAGAGGAACCACTTTCCGTCCGGCGACAGGCCCATCGTCCGGGACAGCGCGCGCTCGATGAGCGTCCGCTCGCCCGTTGCGAGATTCACGCGGTAGAAGTCGGCCTTCGTCGCGCCCCATTCGATCTGTCCCGCGTACGGCGTGTCGATGCGGCCGACGGCCCACGCCAGGTCGTCCGTGGGCGTGATCGTCTTCATCTCCTCGTCCGCGATCTGGCGCAGCGTGCCCGCCGAGACGTCGAGCACGGCAGCCTTCGTCGCCCGCCGCAGTTGGGCCAGCTGCACGATCTGAACCGACTGCGGGTCGTCGTCTTTCCAGTGGTAGACGTCCACGTTGGCTTGCGGGTCGGTGGACGCCGGCTTCTCGGCATCCTGTTCCTTGAGTCCGACGATGACGCGGGCGCCGTCCTTGCTCCAGCGCGGCGCCGTGTATTCGCTGATCACCATGTCCTTCGGGAACGACGCCGCCTTGGCGGGGTCGAACGTGGCTGCCTGCATCTGGGGCGTCCCGGCGTTGCGCCACGTGAGGATCGCGTTCTCGCGCAGCGCCTTCCCTTTCACCTTGTCGCCGCGCAACACCGCCACGTGCGCGCCCTCCGAGCTCCACGTGAGCTGGTCGTAGTCGGCCGTCGCCGCGTCGAGCGTCTTCTGGTCGCCGGTCGCGAGCGTCAGCAGGTAGACACCGTTGCCGAGGCGCTGGTCGCCGCGAACGGTGTAAGCCATCAGCTTGCCGGCTTCGTCGAATGCGTAGCTGCCGACCTTGCCGATGTAGCGCTGGGTGCCGGTGGCGAGCTGCCGCATCAACAGGTCGGTGCCCGGCCCTGCCGGGGCATCGGCGGCTCCGGCGCCGCCTCGCCCGCCCCGCGCTCCGGCCGCGGCATCGGCGGCCGGGGTCGCCTGGGCGGCCTGCGGGCGGATCAGCAGCCATTCACCGTCGGGGGAGAACGCGAAAGTCCCCACCGACGGGAACGTCGTCTTCGCGCCGTTCGAGAGGTCCAGGAGTTCGAACCTGCGCGTCGGCGCGGCCTCGGGCGCCGCAGCCGCCCCGGCGGCCGGCGCCGGAGTGCTGCCGCCGCGCGCGCCACTCCGCCCGCCCCGGCCGGTGCTTGCCGGCGGCTCGATGAAATAGCCGACCCATCGTCCGTTGTCAGAGAACGAGGCATTCGCCCCTCTCAGGACGTCATAGACCTTGTCGCCGTCGAGCGCCTTGACGAAGAGCGTGGCGTCCCCTTCGTTCGGCGTCACCGTGTGGAGCATCCACTTGCCGTCGGTCGAGATGGAGGCGCCGGTGATCCGCTTGAACTTCGGGTAGTCGTCCAGCGTGATCGGCTTGGGCGCCGCGGACTGGGCGCGCAGCACGAAGGGCGTGACGGCGATGGTGACGACGATGAAGGCGACGAAGAGAGCATGGGCGCGGCGGACGAACATCATGGTTGAGCTCCGGGGCGGCTGGGGATTCAGCAGGTTCCGCGAAGGATATCACGCACGACCGGGGTTTCGCTGCCAGCGCCGGGCCGGTCTACTTCTGGCGCGGCACCCGCGTGCGGCGACCCGGAAGAGGCAGGCGCCACAGCCGATCGATGTCGGCCAGGTCGCTGGCGCGCCCGGTCTGCTTGGAGGCGACGAGGTCGTCCCGGCCCAGGTACGGCACGCGTGTGCCTTGGATGCGCCGCACGACGCGGTGCTCCCAGGCCTGGTTGAAGGTCACGGTCCACGCAACCGTCAGGATGTCCACGCGCGGATCGTCGCCAACGATCGTGATCGGGTTGCGCGCGACCGCCGCGGCCTCGAGTTCGCTGGCGATTCCGTATGGAAGCTCGCCAAGCGCGGCGAGGACGCGGGCCATGTTGACCTCGTCTCTGGGGACGAGGATATCGACGTCCTTGGTCGCTCGGACCGAGCCGTGGAGATTGGCGGCAACGCCGCCCGCGAGCAGATAGCGGGCGCGGTGCCGGTTCAATAGCCGGCAGACGCGGAGGACGCGGTTATCGGTACCAGGGGTTCGTCTGGGCACGGCGCCACCGCTCGTACTGCGCGAAGGTCTTGAACGTCCGGGCGAACGGGCGATAGCGATAGGGAGTCAGCTGGCGGAAGTCTTGGAACAAGAGCTCGGCCTCTTCCAGGCAACGCGCCGCGCTTCTCGGCGCTTGCGGTTCCGCTCGACGAGCTCCACCCCGGCGGTTCACCATGCGGCGATTATACGCCGGCCTTCTATTTCCCGGCAGGGCCGCCCTACTACTTCAATCTCTCGTTCACGCCAGGTCGGTGGATCTTCTGAGTTGAGCCGCGATAGGATCCCTCCGGCGCGCTGCCGCGCCGGAGGGACTCATGAGCACCGATCGCCCACCGTCACCCGATCGCCGCACCTTCCTCAGGAATGCCGGACTCGGCGTGACAGCCGCCGGCGCCTTGTTCGGCGCCCGGGCTGCCGGCCAGGGTTCCGTCAGCCGCCAGCTCACCGACGCCGAGAAGCTCTCGCGGCTCGCCATGACGTGCTGGCCGCAGCGCCATCTCTTCAAGACCTACGGCCGGGGCACCCCCAACGAGGAGACCCTGGGGCTGCGGAAGAAGTACGGCGAGCTCACCATGCACGATCTGCCGAAGTGGACGAAGGACTTCTTCCCGGGCGTCTACCACCTCGACCTCTGGTCCGACGTCTTCGGCGACCCGGCCGACGCCGCGCAATACACGGAGACCACGGTCGAGCGCGCCGGCAAGCCAGTGACGATGCGGCGCTGGAATCCGAGCGCGCCGGCGTCGAGGAAGTGGGTGGAGAAGCTGGCGTCGGTCATCGCGAACGAGAAGTTCGTCTGCCAGCACATCTCGAACAACGCCCCGCAGTTTCTCGCCGACCCCGACGACGCGAGGCGCCGGGAGGGGATCCGCGTCGCCAAGGTCTGGATGGACCTCGCCGCCGTGCTCGGCGCGAAGACCATGCGCGCCAACACCGGGACGGCCATCGGCCGCATCATGCCCGAAGCCGAGGACCACTCGACCGGCTACCCGAAGAACGAGAAGATCGTCGTCTTTCTGAAGAAGTGCATCGAGTCGTTCAAGGAGCTGGCCGACTACGGCGCCACGGTGGGCGTGAAGATCACGATTGAGAACCACTGGGGCGTGTGCGCCAATCCGATGAACATCCGCATCATCATGGACGAGGTCAACCATCCGTATTGCGAGTGCACGCCCGACTTCTGCAACTGGGAGCACGAGTACCACCTCTTCCACGGCCTCGAGGCGGTGATGCCCTACACGCACACCCACGTGCACGCCAAGTACTGGGATCGGTGGAAGACGCCGGAGAAGGACTGGAACGACGTGGGGCGCAGCGTGCGCATCCTCAACGCCCACCGGTTCAAGGGCACCATCGCCCTCGAATGGGAGAACGGCCCGATGGACGGGATCGAAGGAACGAAGTGGCTGATGAAGGAGGTCCTGGCGGCGCTCTAGCCGGCCCCGCGGCTCGACCGTCTTCGCTGGGCGGAGCGGTCTCCCGCTCCGCCTCATCGCGACACGGTCTATCGGTACGCGACCACGAGCGCGTTGTCGCGCCGCTCAGTACCCGTCGTCCCGCCAGTTGTCCTTGCCCGTGGCGGGGTCCTTCTGCGGGATGGCGTACGTCGGGTCGATCTGGGCCGTCGGATCCGACACCTTGTTGTGCTGGTCGTCGTACCGCCAGTACTTCGGGACGGTCTGCTCAGCCATCGGAATGTCTTCCGAGTGCGAGACCATCGAGTAGTCGGAGACGTCCGCTTTGCACTGCAGGATCCGGTCTTTGTACACTCTCAGGACCATCAGGTCGTACGACCAGACGATCCGCTCGCCCAGGCGCCCGATATCGGGGACGTGCGCCTGAACGCTCTTCAAGGCGCAGGCCACGGTGTCATCCGTCGTGGGGAAGTGCGTCGCGACGGTGAGGCGCGGGGGCTTCTCGATCTGGCTGAGGATGTAGCCAAACGCCCCCTGGGGGGTGTGTGAGCTGTCCTGCACTCTCTTCGTGAAGTTGACCGTGGTCTCCCACGTGGCCGGGTCGACACCCTCCCCGGGCGCCGACAGCCCCCTGATCTTCATCGCCCAGATCTCCGGCGGAACGGCCATCTCGTGGATGAACACGTCCACGCCCCGGGCTGTGCCTGTTCTTGGATTGACGTTGTTCGCCTGGTCGATACAGTTGGTCTCGGGCTTGGTGTCGCTCGTGTAGATCATCGAGAGGCCGTTCCAATCGACCTTGAAGCCGACGGCGCCGCGGCGCGTGTGGATCACCGGGAAGTGGCTGATCTTCAGGCCCGTGTCGCGGTTCTTGTACGCGACTCCTCCGATGAGGTTGTACGGGAGTTCGACGGGAACGATGGCGTAGCCGTCATTGAACGCATCCTGGTAGTATGACTTCCGGTACCGGTCGTTCCACCGGGCACGGGGGTCCATGACCGGAACGGGAAGCTGCCTCAGTCCCCAGAGCCCCTGGATCTCCTCGGGCGTGTGATAGCGAGCCGAGCCTGGCTTCACTCCCGTGCCCTGGAAGCAGAACCCCTCCGACTGCCAGCGCAACATGGCACGCAGCATCTCGCAGAACGTCTTCGTCCCGTCGTCGTAGTCGCCGCGCAGTTCGTCGGGATTCCCGTAGGGGAAGTTCCCGTCTGGGTCTTGCCAGTGAAAACCGGAGGCCGCCGGACCAAAGACGAAGAGCGGCATCTTGCGGTCCGCCTGCGGCCCGGACTGGTAGATGTAGCTGATGTCGCTCATGTGGTCGCCGTGCAGGTGGGAGATGAAGAGCTTGTTCATCTGCCCCCAACCGACCCCCATGGCGCTGTAGTTCGAGCACACGCCGGAGCCGCAGTCGAACACCGCCTGATCCGGCTGCCCCGCGGCGTTGCCGACCTGCACGAAGATGCTCATCATCTCCTGCGCCCGGTAGTTCGGCGGGACCATGGACCCCATGAAGCTGATGCGCATCTCGTCAGGATCCAGCGGCGTGAGCGGATCGAACGGCGGCAGCTTCTCGAAGTAGGTGTAGGCGTCGGTCTTGTAGCTGGTGGGATAGCAGTCGCCGACCTCGCACTGACCCCGGCCCTTGCCGCCCGCCTTGTCGGCGCTCGCGCCCTTCCCCTGTGGGGCTGTCGGCCCTCCTCCGAGCGCCAGTCCACCAAGCGCCAGCCCCGAGAGCCTCAGCGTGTCTCGCCTCGAGAGTTGTCTCAACGCGTTCTTCTTGACACCGTCCATGGCTACCACTCCTTGCTGCGTCCGGCACGCGAAGCCTATCGCGTCCGCTGCTCGGCCTCGAGAACCCACCCGCCTCCCATCGCCTTGTAGATGTTGACCGTCGCCGCCAGGAGGGACGCGCGCAGCTGCACCTCGTTGAGCTCGGCCGGGAAGAGCTGCTGCTCGGCCTGCAGCACGGTCATGTAGGGCGCCACACCACCGTCGAACTGGAGCCGGGCGAGCCGGCGGTACTCCCGCGACGCACCGACGAGGCGCGCCTCCGCGGCCAGCTGGTCGGCGAGTTTGGCCCGGACGACGAGGGCGTTGTCGACGTCGGCGAAGGCGCTCTGGATTGCCGCCACGTAGCCGAGCTCGGCGGCCTTCCGGGCAGCCTCCGCCTGCCGAACCTGGGACCTGGTCGCCCCGGCCGTGAAGATCGGACCGACGATGGAGCCCTGATAGCTCCAGGCGCCGGAGGGCCCGCTGAACAACTTGGCGAGATCCAGGCTCGCGACACCCAGTGCGCCGGTGATGGAGATGACCGGGAAGTAGAGCGCCTTGGCCGCGCCAATCTGCGCGTTCGCGGCGATCAGTTGCTGCTCGGCCTGGCGGATGTCGGGCCGCTGCTCGAGCACCGACGAAGGCAGGCCGGCCGGGATGACTGGCGTCCCGATGGCCCCGATCGGCTTGCCGCGTTGGATCGGCCCGGGGTTGCGCCCGAGGAGGACGGACAGCGCATTCTCTGTCTGGGCGATCTGCGACTCGATCTGTGGGATGGCGGCTGCTGCCGTCTCGTACTGCGTTCGGGACTGCTCCACCGTCATCTGCGACTGGACGCCGTACTTGAACTGCAGTTCGAAGAGCCTGACCGACTCGGCGTAGGCCTCCTTCGTGCGCGTGGCGATCACGAGCTGCTCGTCGAGCGCGCGGAGCTGGAGATACGAATTCGCCACCGACGCCACGAGCGAGAGGACCACGCCGCGCCGCGCTTCTTCGCCGGCCAGCATCTGGGCCCGCGCCGCTTCGGACAGGCGGCGGATGCGGCCCCAGAGATCGATCTCCCAGCTCGCCCCCGCGAGGGCGTCGTTCGCATACACCGGGCCGATCTTCTCGGACTGGCGCTGACCGGAGGTGGTGACCCCGTAGCTGGCCTGGGGATAGAGCGCGGCGCGCGTCTGTGTCAGCACCGCCGCCGCCTTTTCGACATTGGCGGCGGCGATCTTGACGTTCAGGTTTCGCGCAAGCGCCTCGTCGATCAGGCCGTCGAGTACCGGGTCGTTGAACTGCTTCCACCACGCCGCGTTCGCCGCGTCCCGGGCATCCGCCACCTCGTAGCGGTACGTCGGCGGCGCATCCACCGCTGGGCGGTGGTAGTTCGGCCCCATCATGCATCCGGCGAGCGGAAGCCCGAGAACGAGCACGGCCAGGCGGCGCATGTCAGTGCCCTCCTTCCGGCGCGGGCAGCACCTGCGTCGGCTCACCGCCAGGCGGCGGAGCATGCCCCTTCGCTTTCCCCTTCCTCCCCTTCAGGCGCTCCGAGAGGCTCTCGAAGATGTAGAAGAAGAGCGGCACGTACAGCATCGCGAGCGTCGTCTCGCCGAGCATGCCGCCGATGATCCCGGTGCCGATCGAGTGGCGGGAATTGGCGCCGACGCCCATCGCGACGGCGAGCGGCAGAACGCCGAGGACGAACGCGAGCGAGGTCATGATGATCGGCCGCAGGCGCATCTCTCCGGCCTCGATGGTGGCGTCCATGAGCGAACGCCCCTGGCGCCGGAGGTCCACGGCGAAGGTGACCCGCAGCAGCGCGTTCTTCGCGCCCAGGCCGATCAGGACGAGGAGCCCTATCTGGAAGTAGACGTCGTTCTCGAGGCCCCTGAGCCAGTTCAGGAGCAGCGCGCCGAGGATGCCGAACGGCACGGCCGTCATGACGGCGCCTGGCAGCGTCCACGATTCGTACTGAGCGGCCAGCACGAGGAACACGATGATGAGGCCGAAGACGAACGCCGCGGTGGACGTGCCCCCCGACTGCTTCTCCTCGAAGGCGAGCCCCGACCACGCGAACGTGTAACCCGCGGGCAGAACTTCCCGAGCGACCTCCTCGATCGCCTGGATCGCCTGGCCCGAGCTGTACCCGGGCGCGGCGCCGCCGTTGATCTTCGCCGCGGGCAGGCCGTTGAAGTGCGGCAGGAGGTCGGGCCCCTTCACCCACGACGTCTTCACCAGGGCCGAGAGCGGCACCATCTGCCCCTCGCTGGATCGCGTGTAGAGGCGCGTGAGGTCGTCGGGGTTCTGGCGGTACTTCGGGTCCGACTGGAGCACCACCCACCACACCCGGCTGAACTGGTTGTACTGGCTGGCGGTGAGCGAGCCGAACTGGGCCTGGATCGCGCTGTAGACGTCCGAGATCGGAACGCCGAGCAATGACGCCTTCTCGCGGTCCACCTCGGCCCTGAGCTGGACGGTGTTGGCGCGGAACGTCGTGTTGAGGCCGGTGAGCTCGGCGCGCGTCTTCGCCTTGCTGAGGACCTGCTGAGTCAGGTCGTCGAGCCGGGCCGGGTCTCCGCCACCCGTGTCCTGGATCCAGAACTCGAATCCGCCCGTCGTCCCGATGCCCGGGATCGCCGGCGGGGCCACGGGGATGACCATGCCTTCCTTGATCTGCCGGCCCTTGTCGTAGACGCTCAGCAGCACGGCTCTCGCGTTTTCGGTCTTGGCCTTCTCCACCGTGCCGTAGCGCTCGTCGTAGGGCTTCAACGTCACGAACAGGGTGCCGGCGTTCGTCTTCAGGCCGCCGTCCAGCAGGCTGTAGCCGGTGAGCTGCGTGCGGTCGGCCACGCCGGGCGTGTCGGCGAAGATCCCGTCGACTCTCGACGTGACCTCGTCGGCCCGGTCGAGGCTGGCGGCGTCTGGCATGATGATGGCCGCCATCACGTAGCCCTGGTCCTCGTTCGGCACGAAACTCGTCGGCAGGGCCTCGAAGAAGTAGGAGATCAGGGCCACGAACCCGACGAGGAGGACGAAGGCGATCGCCATCTTCCGGATGACCAGCACCACCATCCGGCCGAACGCCTGCGTCAGGCCGTCGAACATCCGGTTGAACCAGGCGAAGGGGCCGCGCTTTGGCGGGCTCTTGTGCCGGAGCAGCACGCCGCACATGGCCGGCGTCAGCGTGAGGGCGACGAACCCGGAGATGGCGACCGAGATGGCGATGGTGATCGCGAACTGCTTGTAGAGCTGGCCCGTCGTGCCGGGCAGGAACGCGGCGGGGACGAAGATCGAGGCCATGACCAGCACGGTCGCGATGACCGGGCTCCAGACCTCGTCCATGGCGCTGATCGTCGCCTCCTTCGTGGCCAGGTGCTTCTGGCTCATGTTCCGCTCGACGTTCTCCACCACCACGATCGCGTCGTCCACGACGATGCCGATCGCGAGCACGAGGCCGAAGAGCGTGAGGAGATTGATCGAGAATCCGAGCGCGAGCATGAAGGGGAACGTGCCGAGCAGGGCGACCACGACCGCGATCGAGCAGATGACCGTGGCCCGGAAGTTCTGGAGGAAGAGGTAGACGACCAGGATCACGAGGACGATCGCCTCGAACAGCGTGTGAACGACCTCCTCGATTGAAAGGCGCACGAACTCCGTGGTGTCGAGCGACACGAGGTAGTCGAGGCCGTCGGGGAAGCTGGCCTTCATCCGCTCGAGGGCGGCATGCACCTCCTCGGACACCTGGAGCGCGTTGGCGCCCGGCTGTTGATAGACCGCGATGAACGTGGCGGGCAGGCCGTTGAGACGACTGTTGATCACGTACTGCCGGAGCCCGACCTCGACGCGGGCCACGTCCTTCAGGCGGACGATCGCCCCCTCGCCCTGGCCGGCGCGGAGGATGATGTTCTCGTACCCGGAAGGCTCGGTGGACGGCTGCTGCGTCACCACCGGGAAGGTCAGTTCCACGCGTCCCGCCGTCGGCTGCTGGCCAACCTGCCCCGCCCCGTAGAGGGCGTTCTGGCTCGACACCGCCTTCTGGATGTCGCTGGTGGTGATCCCGAGCGACGCCATGCGATCGGGGTTCATCCAGATCCGCATCGCCTGGTCGGGGATGCCCATGATCGAAGCCTGGCCGGCCCCGGGCACCCGTTTGAGCGCGTCGAGGACGTAGACGTTCGCGTAGTTGGCGATGTACTCGCTGCTGTAGCGCTTCTCCTTCGAGTAGATGCCGATCAGCATCATGATCGACGAGGACTTCTTCTGCACCGAGACGCCCTGCTGCACGACGGCCGACGGAAGTTGCGGCACGGCGAGGTTCACCCGGTTCTGCACCTGCACCTGCGCGACGTCGGGATCGGTGTCGAGCGTGAAGTAGACGGTGAGCGTCAGCATGCCGGTGGACGAGCTCGTCGACGACATGTAAAGCATGTTGTCGACGCCGTTGATCTGCGCCTCGATCGGCGCAGCCACCGAATCGGCGAGGGTCTTCGAGTCGGCGCCCGGGTAGATGGCGCTGACGGTCACCTGGACGGGAGTGATCGAGGGGTACTGCTCGACCGGCAGCACGCTCATGGCGACGCCGCCCGCCAGGCACAATATGATCGACACGACCGCGGCGAAGATCGGCCGCTCGATGAAGAACCTCGAGAACATGGCTCT
>Ga0105090_10001849_pt1 | contig 11565 bp, 9 predicted proteins | sample PPLLak3March2015_FD_79110 | JGI IMG/M metagenome (GOLD analysis project Ga0105090, IMG submission 79110) | Freshwater sediment microbial communities from Prairie Pothole Lake near Jamestown, North Dakota, USA - PPLs Lake P7 Core (1) Depth... | ecosystem: Environmental > Aquatic > Freshwater >... | reverse complement strand
TGTATGGCCTGGCCATCAGTCTCAGCCAGGCGCAGTTGCGCGACACCGGCAGCAAGGAGGAAATCATCCAGCGGCTGCGTGCGCAGGAACAACTTCTGTCCGACGGCGACTGGTTGCTCGGCGGTGGCTGGGACCAGAATGACTGGGAGGTCAAGGAATTTCCAAGCCGCGCGGATCTCGATGCGGCCTTTCCGGACCGGCCTGTCTGGCTGCAACGCATCGATGGTCATGCCGGTTGGGCCAACGGCGCTGCGCTGGCGTTGGCGGACCGGGACCTGTCCGGCGACTGGCAACCGCAAGGCGGTTTCATCCACCGCGATGCGGATGGTCAGCCAACCGGTGTGCTCGTCGACGGGGCGATGGAACTGGTGGAAAAGGCCGTTCCCGCTATTTCACCGGAACTGCTGCGGGCATCAACGGGTCTCGCACTGCAACAGATGGTCAGCCTCGGTCTGACCGGTGTGCACGATATGGGTGTCAACCGGCAGGTGCTGGAGTCATACCGGCAACTCATTGCTGCCGGGCAGTTTCCAAGCCGTGTCTATGCATTTAGCGATGGCGCCGGCGAGACCCTCGACTGGCTGTGTGCCAACGGCCCCGTCGAGGATCCCTCCGGCCGCCTGGTCATGCGTGCGGTCAAGCTGTACATCGACGGCGCCATGGGTAGCCGCGGTGCGGCCCTGCTGGGGGACTATGCGGATGACAGCGGCAATTCCGGTCTGTTGTTCATGGCGCCCGCCGAGTTGCAGGCGCAGGTTGAGAAAGCACTGGCCTGCGGTTTCCAGGTCGGTGTGCACGCGATCGGCGATCGCGGCAACCGGGTCGTGCTCGATGCATTCGATGCCGCACTGCCAAAGTACCCGGACAACCCCGGTCGGCACCGCGTCGAACACGCGCAAACGCTGACAGCCGCGGACATCCCCCGGTTTGCCGGGCTGCGGGTCATCGCCGCCATGCAACCGACGCATGCGACCAGTGACATGTACTGGGTCGGCGACCGCCTCGGTCCGGAGCGCGTCGTTTACGCCTACGCCTGGCGTTCGTTGCTGGACAGCGGCGCAAAACTGGCGCTGGGTTCTGATTTCCCGGTCGAGCAGGTCAACCCGATGCTGGGCATATACGCCGCGGTGACCCGTCAGGATATCGAGGGCTGGCCGCCGGGTGGCTGGTATCCACGGGAAGCAATGAGCCGTGCAGAAGCCGTTCGCGGCTATACGCTGGACGCGGCTTATGCCGGGTTCATGGAGAACAGCGTGGGTTCGCTCGAATCCGGCAAACGCGCCGATTTTATCGTGCTGGACCAGGATATTTTCGAGATCGAGGCTGCCAGGATTGCCACCATCAAAGTCCTGCAGACCTGGCTCGATGGTGAACTGGTTTACTCCTATCCCTGACCTGCCCTGTTATTCAACGGGGTGGGTGGTTATAATGCTTCGCCAACGCGCCCGGCCTGCTCCGGGCGTTGCTTTATTCCATACGGAGTGCACCTGCCATGAAAGTAATCGGTGAAGCTCTCACCTTCGACGACGTATCCCTCATTCCGTCCTACTCTGACGTCCTGCCCAGGGACGTTTCTCTGCGAACCCGCCTGACCACCGAACTGAATCTGAACGTGCCGCTGATCTCCGCCGCCATGGATACCGTGACCGAAGCACGCCTGGCGATCGCGATGGCGCAGGAGGGCGGTCTGGGTGTCATCCACAAGAACATGAGCCTGGAAAGCCAGGCGGAGCAGGTCAGGGTCGTCAAGAAGTACGAGGCCGGGGTGATCAAGGATCCGATCACGGTCAACCCGAATACCACCATCAGCGAGGTGCTGGCCATCACCCACCGGCACAATATCTCCGGCGTACCGGTCGTCGATGGCAATGAACTGGTCGGTATCGTGACCGCCCGGGATTTGCGTTTTGAACGGCGCCTGGAAGACCCGGTGCGCAATATCATGACCGGCAAGAAAGACCTCGTGACAGTCAGGGAAAACGCCAGCCAGGACGAGGTGCTGGAATTGCTGCACCGGCACCGGATCGAAAAGGTGCTGGTGGTCAATGACCATTTCGAGCTGCGTGGCCTGATCACCGTCAAGGACATTCAGAAGTCGTCCGACTTCCCGAACGCCGCCAAGGATTCGCGCGAACGCCTGCTGGTGGCTGCCGCAGTGGGCGTCGGCGGCGACACCGAGGACCGCATCGCGGCCCTCGTGGAGGCGCATGTCGACGTGATCATCGTCGATACCGCACACGGACATACGCGCGGCGTGCTGGACCGTATCCGCTGGATCAAAAAGCATTTCCCCGATGTGCAGGTCATCGGCGGCAACGTGACCACCGCTGAAGGCGCGCTGGCGCTCGTCGAGGCCGGCGCCGACGGGGTCAAGATCGGCCAGGGTCCGGGTTCGATTTGCACCACGCGTATCGTCGCCGGGGTCGGCGTGCCGCAGATTACCGCCATCAACAATGTCGCCGCGGCACTGAAAGATTCCGGTGTCCCCTGCATCGGTGATGGCGGCATACGTTTTTCGGGCGACGTGGCCAAGGCCATTGCGGCGGGCGCCTGGACCGTGATGATCGGTGGTCTGTTTGCGGGCACCGAGGAAGCCCCGGGCGAGGTCGAGCTGTTCCAGGGTCGTTCCTACAAGACCTACCGTGGCATGGGCTCGCTGGGCGCCATGCAGGAAGGCTCAAAGGACCGTTATTTCCAGATGGATGTGGCCGCCGACAAGCTGGTGCCGGAGGGTATCGAAGGACGTGTGCCCTACAAGGGTTCGCTGTCCGGTGTCCTGCACCAGTTGACTGGTGGTCTGCGCTCCTCGATGGGCTACATGGGCTGCGCGACGATCACGCGCTTCCGTGACGAAGCGAAGTTTGTGCGTATCACCGGCGCCGGTGTCCGCGAGAGCCACGCCCATGATGTCCAGATCACCAAGGAAGCACCCAATTACAAGCTGGGCTGACGCACGCCGGCCGGGGATTGATATGACGCAGGACGTTCACAAGCACCGGATATTGATCCTCGATTTCGGCTCCCAGTACACCCAGCTGATTGCCCGCCGGGTCCGCGAGATCGGCGTCTATTGTGAAATCTGGCCCTGGGATGTCAGCGAAGCAGAGATTGCCGAATTCAGGCCGCGCGGCATCATCCTCTCGGGCGGGCCGGAATCGGCGACCACCGTGGAAGGCCCGCGGGCCCCGGGTATCGTCTTCAACATGCAGGTGCCGGTGCTCGGCATCTGTTACGGCCTGCATACCATGGCTGCCCAGTTGGGCGGCAAAGTGGAACCCTCGGACGAAAAGGAATTCGGCTACGCGGAAGTCGAACTGACCGCCCCCTCGGCGCTGTTCGACGGTCTTGGCAACCGGCAGAGCGATGCCGGGTCGGACCTGCTGGACGTGTGGATGAGCCATGGCGACAAGGTGACGAAGCTGCCCGACGGGTTCTCGCTGGTCGCCCGTACCGCTGCCGCGCCGGTTTGCGCAATCGCCGATGAATCACGCCGTTTTTATGGTGTCCAGTTCCACCCGGAGGTCACCCACACCGCCAGTGGCAAGCAAATCCTGCAACGCTTCGTGCTGGAGTTGTGCGACTGCGAGGCGCGCTGGACACCGGCCAATATCATCGGGGACGCGATCGCGAAGGTGCGCCGGGAAGTCGGTTCCGACCACGTCCTGCTGGGTCTGTCGGGCGGCGTCGATTCGAGCGTGGTCGCAGCCCTGCTGCACGAGGCCATCGGTGACCAGCTGACCTGTATCTTCGTCGATACGGGGCTGTTACGGTACCGGGAGGGCGACCAGGTGATGGCGACCTTCGCCCGCCACATGGGCGTGCACGTGATCCGCGTCGATGCCCGCGAGCGCTTCCTGGCCGGCCTGGCGGGTGTTTTCGACCCGGAGCAGAAACGCAAGGTCATCGGCAACCTGTTCATCGACATTTTTGAAGAGCAGGCCAAGAACTGCACGCGTTCTGACCACCACGTCAAGTGGCTCGCGCAGGGTACGATCTACCCGGACGTGATCGAATCCGCCGGCAGTCGCACCGGCAAGGCCCACGTGATCAAGTCGCACCACAACGTCGGCGGCCTGCCGGATTACATGCAGATGAAACTGGTCGAACCCTTGCGCGAACTGTTCAAGGACGAGGTGCGGCGGATCGGTGTGGAACTCGGTCTGGAACCACAAATGGTCTATCGCCACCCGTTTCCGGGCCCAGGCCTCGGCGTGCGCATCCTTGGCGAGGTCCGCGAGGAGTACCTCGAACCGCTGGCAAAAGCGGACCACATCTTTATCGAGGAATTGCGTAAGGACGGGCTCTACGACAAGGTCAGCCAGGCCTTTGCGGTGTTCCTGCCGGTCAGGTCGGTCGGCGTGGTCGGCGACCAGCGTCGCTATGAGTGGGTTATCGCTTTGCGCGCAGTGGAAACGATCGATTTCATGACGGCGATCTGGGCGCGTCTGCCCTATGAATTCCTCGAGAAAGTCTCCTTAAGAATCATCAACGAGATTTCAGGTGTGTCCCGGGTGGTCTATGACATATCCGGTAAACCACCGGCCACGATCGAGTGGGAGTAGGATAGGGGTGCTTGATTGCCAATTAAGCAGAAGCTGTGCTGTGCATGTTAATCACATGATCAACGATACCGGTCCGTTTTGGCACGCGCTTCCGCACAAGAAACAGCACCATAGGCTTTGTGCAGGAAATGCCTCCGGCCTTGTTCGAGGTCTGCCAATGATCGTTCCGTGGACTTCTCGGGAAGGGGTGTTTATTATCCCGACACGCTCATTCTCACTGTAATCCGCCACCGGTGACCACATTCAGCATCAACGAATTCTATCAGCGCAATCGGCGCGTGGTGATCTGGGCCATCCTGTTTGGACTGTTGTGGCTGTTGAGGGACTTCTTCGGCCTGGTATTTCTGTCGTTCGTGCTCGCGATCATCGCGCTGCCGCTCGCGGAGTTCGGGGCGCGCCGGATGAAGCTGCCGCACTGGCTCGCGCTCGTACTCGTGTACCTGCTGTTTCTGATGTTCCTGGCGTCGTTCGTTCGCTTTGTTGTGCCGAGTGTGGCATCCGAGGCGAATCGCATGATAGGTAATCTGCCCGCGACAAAGCACCACCTGATAGAGGTCAAAAATCGCCTCATTGATAAGTATCCGACCCTGCGTCAGCCACTGGGCGGCTATCTGGCCAGTGCGCTGGAGGACGATTTGGTGGTGGAGGTCGAGCAGCAGTTGGCCAACGAACGCGCCCGCCTATCGATCACCGAGAGTGAGATCGCGGCGGCAATGGAATCCCGAGCCGCACCGGAGGGTGCGCTGGCCGAGTATTTTAGTCGACGGGACCAGCTGTATCTCAACGCGCTGGTGAACGAGCAATTCCAGAGGGTGCGCGATTACGCGCCGACCGCCATCAATATGCTGTATCGCGGCACCGCGACGACGCTGCTCGCGCTGCTGTTCAGTTTCCTGATCCTGATCGACATCAAGCGCATCAAGCGTGGCATCAGCCAGTTGAAGAACTCCCGGGTCGGCGATTTCTACGAGGAGGCCGCCCAGCCAATCATGCGATTCGGGATGCTGGTCGGTCGTGCGATCGAAGCGCAGGCCTCGATCGCGCTTCTGAACACCGTGCTGACGCTGACAGGCCTGGTGCTGCTCGGCATACCGCTCGTCGCCATGCTCTCCGTCATCGTATTCGTGTGCAGCTTCATTCCGGTGCTTGGCGTCTTCATCTCGACGATACCGATCGTGCTTGTCGCGCTGAACGCGGGCGGGCCCATGCTGACGCTCGCCGCCGTCGGCATGATCATCGTCATTCATGCTATCGAGGCGTATCTGCTCAATCCGATGATTTATGGACGGCATATGAAATTGAACCCGGTTCTGACGCTGATCATTCTATACGTCGCGTATCACGCTTTCGGCCTGTGGGGCATGTTGCTCGGCGTGCCGGTTGCCCGCTATTTCATTCACGATGTGATTGGCGTTCCGTATCACGACCGGAGTGCTCAGGTCGAATAAAGTGAAGGGGCGCGGAGCTGAGTACAGTCCATGAGGCAACACCGTATCACACGGACAAAGACAAGCCAGCCGAATCCGAGGTTTGCATGAAGCTTTTTTCTCCGCTCTACCGACGGGCCATGATCTGGTCGCGGCATCCTCACGCGCCGTGGTATCTGGGCGGCATGAGTTTTGCCGAATCTTCGTTCTTCCCGGTACCGCCGGATGTGATGCTTGCGCCGATGTGCCTCGCCAATCCGCACCGTGCCTGGTATTTCGCGCTGCTGACGACGCTGACATCAGTAGCAGGCGGCTTGTTCGGATATGCCATCGGTTATTTCGCCCTGGATGCGGTGCTGACCTGGTTGCAGGAAAGTCGCTACTGGCCGGCGTATCAGACTGCGGTCGAATGGTTTGGGCAGTGGGGGTTCTGGGCGATCTTCATTGCCGGTTTCTCCCCAATACCATATAAAGTGTTCACGATAGCCGCCGGAACCATGTCGATGCCCCTGTTGCCCTTCACGCTCGCATCCATCGTCGGTCGGGGCTTGCGTTTCTTTCTGGTCGCTGGACTCATGGCATGGGGCGGGGAACGCATGGAGGCGCTCTTGCATCGCTATGTCGACCGCCTGGGCTGGGCTGCTGTTGCGCTCGTCGGTCTTGGCGTGCTCTGGTACGGCAACCGATAACTTGATGCGATACGCTACCGATGACTGACTTTTCCTGCGCGAATACACGGCCGATCTGCACGCGGGTATCCCCACGGATCTGGCGCGGGTCGACGCGCAGACGGTGGCCGTAAAGATGATCATCCTGTTCCAGATGCTGTATCTGCTCAACTGCCGTTCGCTGACCCAGACTTTCTGGCGCATCGGTCAGTTCAGCAACCGCTGGATGTATATCGGCATGCTCGTGACCCTGGGTTTACAGCTGGCCTTCGTCTACCTGGTGCCGTTCAACCGTCTGTTGCATACCCGACCGCTGGATGCGCCCGACTGGATCATGTCGGGGGCCGTGGCGCTGGCAGGCTTCATTATCAGTTCGCTGGAGAAATGGTTCTGGCGTCAGAAGGGGAAGAACAGCAGCGAAGTACGGGAGACGACAGGATGACGTTCGCGGACAATTATTTCTCGCGCCGCTGGCGTGGCCAGATTCCGCTGGTGGTGCTGCTCTGGCGGGACATGCTCTGTGTCGGGACGCTGGTGAATTTTGTGGCAACTTTCCTGGCCGCGGTCGTGATCATACAGGATGGCCCGGCCGGACTCGCGGTTGCGTTGCACCTGCTGCCGTTGCCCTACAACATTTTCCTGTGCGCCGCGCTGTGGCGTAGGCCGGACCAGAACACGCTCATCTCCTTCATCGCCGGCGGATGGCTGGTTGTCATGACTCTGGTGTGAACATCGCCCTGCATGTCCCGTTTGCCTGGTCTCGGCCTTGTCTCTATGGGATTTTTTCTATGGACACCGGGCTCTATCCTCCATATTCCGCTTACTGGTATTATAGGCCGTCCATGACTGCATCCGATTCGAATGCGTCCGCTTCCGCGGACGACCCTCCCAGTACCATCCGCCACACCGTAAAGGTGTGCATGACGATGCGTGCCGGTTCCGTACCGGAGACCGTCTGATGACTCCTTGGATGGCCTTCGTCGTCATCGCGCTCATCCTCGTCAACGCACTGTACGTCGCGGCGGAGTTTGCGGCGGTCGGTGCGAGGGCGACGCGCGTTGAGCAACTGGCCACTCAGGGTCACCGCCTGGCGGCGGCATTTCTGCCGATCCTGCGCAACCCACTACGCCTTGACAGGTATATCGCCGCCTGCCAGATCGGCATCACGCTATCGAGTCTGGTGCTCGGCGCCTTCGGACAGGCGACGATAGGCCTGGCACTGGGCGCGCAGCTGGACGAGCATACGGGACTGGAGCCGCTCAGTGCCTATGCCCTGTCGGCTACCATAACGCTGGTGGTGCTCACATCGATCCAGGTCGTCTTCGGGGAGCTCATTCCCAAGACGGTTGCACTGCAATACCCCGTCGGCACCGCCATGTACACGTACCTGCCAATGCGCTGGTCGATTATGCTGCTGGCGCCGTTCATTACGCTGTTCAATGGCAGCGGCAGCCTGGTGCTGCGGCTGTTCGGCATCGGCGGCGAACAGAGCCACCGGCATGTGCATTTACCCGAGGAAATCGAGCTCCTGATTCGTGAGAGTCACGAGGGCGGGCTGCTGGAGATGGAGGAAAGCAATCGCCTGCGCGAAGCCTTGCAACTGGGCCAGCACCGGGTACGCCAGGTCATGGTACCCTCGCGGCGGATCGCCAGCCTCGACCTGACCGCGCCCCCGGATCAATTGCTGGCCGATATCGACGCTTCGCCTTATACGCGGCTGATCGTCCATCGAGGGAATCCTGACGAAATACTTGGATATATCCATGTGAAGGATGTCGCCGTCGCCATCGCCACGGGACACGACCTGTCCGGTTTGCCGTCTCTGGTACGACCGTTGCTGGTTTTGCCGTGCACCTTGACCATCGACCGCGCACTCAGTCAGTTGCGCAGTCAAAGGGCCCGCATCGCATTGCTTGCCGATGAATATGGTGACATCAAGGGTCTCGTCAGTCTCCAGGACATTATCCGCGAACTGCTCGGCGGGTTGTCCGACGAATTCAAAACGGGTACCGAAGCCGCTTTGAGACAGCTGCCCGATGGCCGCTGGCGATTGCCAGGACGGCTGCCAATCAACGTGTTCGACGAATTGATACGGTCCCTCGGCGGTCCAGCATTGAGGCCAGGCGAGGCGGATACCCTGGCCGGCTGGCTGCTGGAACAGCTGGAAACGATTCCAGAGGGTGCTTGCTGTCTGACGATTGCCGGTATCGTTTGCGAGATCGAGACAGTGGAAGGGCTGGCTATCGAATCGGTGCTGGTTCATATCCCACAGACCGGTACAGGAGGCGAAGGTGCCTGATCTGCTCATCGTCCTGCTGGTGGTCCTGGCTCTGGTTACTCTTAATGGGCTCTTTGTCGCGGCCGAGTTCGCCATCATCGGCACGCCCCGCGCGGCCATCGCCGCGCAGGCCGAATCTGGTAGTCTTCGGGCCAGGCAAATCTCGGCTATTCTCGACGACCCGATCCGGCTCGACCGTTATGTGGCGACTGCGCAGCTCGGCATCACGTTCGCCAGCCTGGGGTTGGGCATGTACGGCGAACACTCCCTGGCCGGCTTCTTCGAACACTGGCTGAAGGCGGCGGGCTTCACCGGGCTCGGTGTCCAGATCACGACGCACGGGCTGGCTGTTGTGCTGGCTATCGTCGCCATTACGTACCTGCACATTGTCTTCGGTGAGATGATTCCCAAGGCGCTGGCGCTTAGTCACGCCGTGCGCGTCGCCTTGTGGGTGACGCCCGTCATGCTGATGATCGGGTTAGTACTTTCCCCGTTGGTGCGGGGGCTCAATCTGACAGGAAATTACCTGCTGCGCCTGGTCGGCGTCGTGCGCAGCCGCAGCGCCGAGCACTATCTGGAAACCGAGGAGCTGGAATCGCTCGCCCGCGAGAGCCGGCAGAGCGGATTGCTCAGCGAGGAGTCCGAGCGCATTTTCCGTGAGATCGCCGATTTCAGTGAGATCACGGCGGCCGAGGCCATGATTCCGAGGGTGCATACCTATGGAATCCCGGTTGGCGCGTCGGACGCGGAACTGCGTGAGATCCTGCCGGTCCACCGGCATACCCGTTATCCGGTCTACGACGGCAATCTCGATCACATCGTCGGTACGGTCCATATCAAGGATCTGCTCGATCTTCTGCACAAACGTTGTGGACTGGTGTCCGCCGTGCTGCGCAAGGCCGCCTATCTACCGGAGACCGCCACCCTCGACGATGTGCTGAAGGCGATGGAACGGACCCGCAATCAGATGGTCATCGTCATGGACGAGCACGGCGGTACCGCGGGCATTCTGACTATCGAAGATGTCTGCGCGGAGGCGATCGGTGACGTCGAAGAAGGAGCCGACGATGTCCCCGACGTGTTGCCGGTCGGGCTTGGCCGTTTTCAGGTGCAGGGCTCGGCCCGTCTGGGCATGGTCGGCACCCTCGTTGGTCGGGAGTTGGATCACCCGGCAGTGGACAGCGTCTCCGGCCTGATTCTGAGTGAACTCGGCAGGCCGCCACGGCTGGGCGATCAAGTCCAGTGGAACGGCCTGAATTTCGAGGTATTCAGCCTGCATGGACATGGCGTGCGTCAGGCTGTCGTGAGTCTCATCGACGATGGCAGTCAGTCGAATGGCGGATCAGATCAAAGGTAAACGTGCCTAAAGCTTCATGCATCAACTGGTGTGGGCGGTGGCAGACTGCCGTCGCCGCTACATAATATTTGATTATGGTATTTTCATGGTATCGGCACTCATGACCACCGGAAAACCCGCGCCACTACCGGCTTTTCGCGGCTTGTTTACCATTGAGTGGGAGTGACCGGTATTTGCCCTCGACTCAGGTCAATCAGGTCAACCGGGAAAACGGTAAGCGCCGAGTCGTGGTAACCGCCAACGTGCGGGAAAGGGATCTTGGCAGTTTTGTCGCGGATATTAAAACCGCGATTAACGGCACTGTGGATCTGCCCGCGGGTTACTGGGTGGAGTACGGCGGCACCTACCAGAAACTGCAATCGGCGTCACAGCGCCTGTCGATCTTAGTGCCCGTTACGCTGCTGATGATTATCGGGCTTCTAATTCTGGCTCTGGGCTCCTTCAAAGATGCCATGATCATCTTTACCGGTGTGCCTTTGGCGCTGACCGGTGGGGTTGCCGCTCTAATGTTGAGGGATATTCCATTCTCCATCTCCGCCGCCGTGGGTTTTATCGCGCTCTCCGGCATTGCCATCCTAAACGGACTGGTGATGGTATCTTTTATACGGGAATTACGCAGGGAAAAACTGCCGCTGGACAAGGCGATTATTGACGGTGCGTTAACCCGCCTGCGCCCGGTACTCACCACCGCTCGGGTGGCGTCGATGGGTTTTATTCCAATGGCGCTGAATACAGGGATTGGTTCTGAAGTGCAGCGACCGCTGGCCACCGTGGTGATTGGTGGGGTGATCTCATCCACACTGCTGACCCTTTTTGTCATTCCGGCCCTGTACCGGTTATTGCACCGCGACGATCAACGAATTGGCCAGAAGTCTGCCCATGCTAAATAACAACAATTACCCGTACCGGTTACTACTCCCGTTGGTACTAACCCTGATATGCGTCAACGCATTGGCTCATGGCGTTGATGACAATACCCGCAGTTTTGCGGACTAAAATGATGGGGTTCAGTGTGTGTTGGGGCATTCGGTCAAAGCAAAAGGAATGTTTTAAGAAATTTCTGAGCATCGTATTTTTCATGGTATCGACGCTTTGCCGGACTATAACCAATAAAAATTTCAAACCTTTTCAGGCTTGTTTACAATTGAGTGAGAATGAGCAGAACTTCATATCTTGAACCAATGAGGCATACTTACCGCAACTGGCAGCGCAGAAAAAACCGCGTTTTGCCCACGCAGGTTCCCGAGCCGTTTTCCCATGCCGCGGATATCGC
>Ga0105090_10001848_pt1 | contig 11568 bp, 10 predicted proteins | sample PPLLak3March2015_FD_79110 | JGI IMG/M metagenome (GOLD analysis project Ga0105090, IMG submission 79110) | Freshwater sediment microbial communities from Prairie Pothole Lake near Jamestown, North Dakota, USA - PPLs Lake P7 Core (1) Depth... | ecosystem: Environmental > Aquatic > Freshwater >... | reverse complement strand
GAGCGGTGATTGGCAGCAAGGCATTCGTGAACGAGGCGTTTGCCGGCGCGCGGGAACGATTTACGGCCAAGCGCAAGGATGGCGCGCGGGCGATGAGGGGCGGCGCCAGCGGTGCGAAGGGGCTGCTATGGAGCATGCGGGACTTGCGAACTGGCGTGTGAAATGGGTTGCGGAAATTTTACTTTTCCCGCAACCGCCGCGCGCATCGGCATTCCGGTGGAAAAACTCCTCACCCACCGCCTCCCGCTGGACCAGATCAGCGAGGTCTTCCAGCGCAACCTCCGCGAGGAAGGCATCAAGATCGTGGTTGAGGCTCGTTAGGCCGCAGCCGTCTGCCACTCCACTTCCTTGGCGTCTTTCCAGAGGTCCTCGAGGCCGTAGTAGTCGCGCAGTTCCTGGTGCATCACGTGGACCATCACGTCGATGAAATCCAGCACCACCCAGCGGGTGTCGGCCTTGCCCTCGGCATGCACGGGTTTCACGCCGTGCTCTTCCTCCACCTTGCCGGCGACGTCGCGCAGAATCGCGCGCAGCTGCGGCATCGAGCTGCCGGAGCAGACGACCATGTAGTCGGTGAGATTGGAAAGCCCTCGCATGTCCCAGATGCGGATGTTCTCCGCCTTGGTCTCATCCGCCGCCTTCGCACACGCCACGGCCAGTTGTTTTCCTTGAATCGCCATAAGTTTCCCGCTCGGGGGGCGGCACCATAGTTCAAGCGCGCCAAGGCACCAACCCAAAATGCGCGGTGAAAGAATCCAGCCGGGCGGGCCGTAGGAAAGCCGCCATTGCCGGGCTTGCGTTGGGTCCGCGGATGGCTAAAGTCCCTCGAAATTCATGAAGCGCCGCCTATTTTCCGCTGTGGGGATGCTCCTCTCCGCGTCCGCCGCCTCCGCAGCCACCGCCGCCGCGGAGAGCGAACCGGTGTCCAAGCAGATGGACTTTTTGGAGATCGTCGCTGCCGGCGGGATCATGATGTATCCGCTGGCCCTGCTCTCGGTGGTGGGTGTGGTGCTGGTGCTCATTTACCTGCTCACCATCCGCCGCAATGCGGTGGTGAGCGACCGCTTCATGGACGCCGCCGAGGCGATGATCCGCAAGCGCGACTACCTCGGGCTCATCGCCTATTGCCACCGTCAGAACGAATGCATGGCGCGGGTGACCCAGAAGACGCTGGATTTCATGACCAAATACCCGGTGGCCTCCTTCGGCGGCGTGCGCGAGGTGGCCGAGGCCGAGGGCTCACGCCAAGCCGGCCTGCTCAACTCGCGCATCACCTACCTAGCGGACATCGGCGCGATCGCCCCGATGGTCGGCCTGCTCGGCACGGTGCTCGGCATGATCAAATCCTTCCTCCAGATTTCCTCGGGAGACGTGCAGGGCGTTCGCCAAATGGAGCTCGCGGAGGGCGTTTCCGAAGCGCTCATCACCACTGCGGCGGGCCTGATGATCGGCATCCCGGCGCTGGTGTTCTACTCGTTGTTCCGCGGCCGGGTGCAGAAATACATCGCCGAGTTGGAAGCCGCGGCCACCCACCTGATGGCCTTGCTCCACTCGCAGGTCGAGCGCCAGCAACCGTCCCCCGCCCACACGCCTGCGCAGCGCACGCGTGAGGACTACGCCATGCCGCTGCCATCGCCCCTCGGCGAGCGCCCGGACATCCACGGTATCTGAGCCATTTTTTCACTCATGAAATTCTCCAGCCGTCAGCCGGAGCCCGCGGGCATCCAATTGGCACCGATGATCGACATCGTGTTCCTACTGCTCATTTTCTTCATCGTCACCTGGCAGTTCAGCCGCTCGGAAACCGAGCTCAACGTCTCCGTTCCCACCGCCGAGGAAGGCTCCGAGCTCAACCGCCCGAAGGGGGAAATCATCATCAACGTGCTTTCCGACGGCACCATCCGTGTGGAGGGCCTCACCGTGGAGCTGCCGCAGTTGCTTGAGAAACTCGCGGCCATCGCCCGCCAGTTCGAGAACCAGCCGGTGCGCATCCGCGGCGACGGCGGAGTGGCCTACCAGCGCATCGTGGAGGTCATCGACACCTGCCAGAAAGCCGGCATCTGGAATATTTCCTTCGCCACCCAGCGGCCCGCGCCGGCCAAGTGATCCGCCCGGCCAGCCTCCTTGGAAAAGCCCTAACGCCCCACGCCCCTTGAAACGCACGCTCGCACTTGCCCTGCTCCTCGCCTGCCCGGCGGCCGCCCAAGCCCCGCGTGCCGAGGCAGTGGACCCCACACTCGCGCCGGACGCCGGCAATGACTTTTTCCTGCGTGGAAAAAACCTCTACGACTCCGCGCAGCGCGCCACCGACCTCGCAAACCGCGGCGAATACTACCAGCGCGCGGCACAGATTTTCGCCGAATACCTCAGCGCCTTCCCGAATCACCCGAACGCCGAAATGGCATGGTGGTATCTCGGAAACAGCTACTACCAGTCCGGCCAGATCGAGGATGCGAAACACTGCTTCAGCACCCTCATCAACCGCTATGCCCAGGGCAAGTGGGCCGCCGCCGCCGCCTACACGCTCGCCGCGGATCATTACAACAAGGGCGAATATGCCTTCGCCGCGCCGATGTTCGAGCGCTATGCCGCCAACGCCGCCAAACCCGAGGAACGTCCGCGCGGCCATTACTTCGCCGGAAACTGCTACCGCCTGCTCGGCCGCGACCGCGAGGCTGTCGCCGCGTTCAACAAGGTCCTCGCAGATCCCGCCGGCGGGTTGTTCGCCGCGCAGGCCAAGGTCGCGATTGGCCACCTCACCCTCAAGGCCGGGAAAACCGAGGAAGCACTGGCCATTTTCGAAGAAGTGGTCGCCGCGCCCCACCCGCCGAAGGTCCGCGGCGAGGCCGCGCTCCAGGCCGCGCTCACCGCCACCCGGCTCGGCAAGACTGAGCTCGCCGACCGCTACCTCGCCCTGGTCATGCGCACGGCGGGCATGGAGGACTTCCGCGCCGACGCGCAGACCGCCCTGATGGGCAATCATTTCGCGAAAAAGGAATACAAGGAGGTCATCAGCGTTTTCCGCAGCAGCTCCGTCAAAGCCGCCGGGGAAAAGGAAGCCGCGCGCCTGATGCTCGCCGCCCGCGCCCACATGCGGCTCAAACAGCCCAGCGAGGCGCTCGCTCTCTTCCGCGAGGTGGAAAAACTCGTCAAACCCCAGTCCGACGTCGCCTTCCAAGCCGCCTACTACCGCCTGCTTTGCTTCTTCCAGATCGAGGGCCGCCACGTGCCGGACCAGGTGGACGCCTTTCTCCAGCTCTATCAGAAATTCCGCGCCGAGGATTCCCGCATCCACACTGCGCTTATGATGAAGGCGGAGACCTTGTTCGCCAACAAGCAGACCGCGGAGGCCGCCAAGGTTTACAACGAGATCAACGCCGCCGCCGTCAGTGATAAAAACCGCCCCGGCCTGCTCTATCAGCGCGGCTGGTGCCTCGCCGAGGCCGGCGATCATCCGGGAGCCGTCCGCTCGCTCAGCGAGTTCATCACCCGCTACCCGGACGACCCGCGCGTCCCCTCCGCCCTCGCCAAGCGCGCCAAGGCCCATGTCGAGAGCGCCGAGCCGCAGAAGGCCATCGCCGATTTCGACCGCCTCACCGCTGCCGGTTCTTCCGAGGACCTCGCCTCCTTCGCATGGCTGGAATCCGCCCGCATGCGCCGCGCGGAAAACAACATCCCGGACATGATCGCCCGCTATCAGGGGCTCTTGAAAAACATCACAAGCCTCAACGAAAACCTGCAGGCCGAGGCCAACTACTGGATCGGCTGGGGCCTCGTCAAAACCAACGCCGCCAAGGACGCCATCACTTATCTTGAAAAGGCCCGCACGCTCCGCCCGGACGCTTACGGCAAACACGCCGGCATCCTGCTCGCCCTTGGCTACTTCGCCTCCCAGGACGCGCCGAAACTCACCTCCGAAATCAAACTCGCCATCGAGGGCAAATACGATTCCGACATTCCCGAGCAAATCCTCCAGTGGTCCGGCATGCAGTCCTACAACGCCGGCGATTTCGCCATGGCCGCCAAGTGCCTCGGCATCATCGCCAATCCGGACGACCCCCGCGCCACCCCCAAGGAAGTCTGGCGCTACCTCGCCAAATCCCGCCTCGAAACCGCCGAGCCCGAGGGCGCCCTCACCGCCGCAAACCACCTGCTCGAAGTCGAGGAAAACCCCGCATGGAAGGCCGATGGCCTGCTCGATCGCGGCCGCGCCCAGCTCGCGCTGGACCGCCCGGCCGAGTCCCGCACCGCTGCCGACGAGGCCCTCGCCCTGCGCCCGCAAGGCCGCACCAGCGCCGGACTGCGCATTCTGTTAGGTGACCTCGAAATGAAGGCCGGCGATGCCAAAAAAGCCTCCGCCGAATACCTCATCGTCGTCAATTTCCACGAGGACAAGGACCTCAAGCCGCTCGCCCTCTCAAAGCTCGTCACCGCCCTCGAAGCCCAGGGCGACAAGCCGGAGGCGGAAAAATACCGCCAGCAACTCAAGTCCGCCTTCCCCGACTGGAAAGCCCCCTGACCCGTGCGGCATTTGTCCGGGTTCTCCAATCCCTCGGGGTTTTCCCGTCGCATGTTGACGGCCAAGAGCCAAGCCAAGCAAATAAAGTAGAGGCCACCGGCGGGAAGGGATCACCAGACATGCCGCGCGGGCTTCACGGCGCGGAAAACCACCGAGGAATTTAGTGGTTTTTCCCGGCGATCCGGGTTTGTCTGCCGCCCCGCTCCCGCTGCCACATCTATGACTTCTCCTTCTTCCGCCGCCGCCCCGAAGTCGCCCAAACGCATGGCGGCCAATTCCTGGTCCCCGGAACAATCCGCCGAACTCTACGGCGTGGAATCCTGGGGCCACCGCTTTTTCGGCGTCAACAAGAAGGGCCACGTCACCGTGCGTCTCGAAGACGATGAGGCCAGCAAGGAGGTTTCGCTTTTCGAGGTGATTGAGGGCCTGCGTGACCGCGGCACGCACCTGCCGGTGCTGTTGCGCTTCCGCGACCTGCTGCACTCGCGCATCACCGAGATCAACGAGTCATTCCGCAAGGCGATCAAGGACACCGGCTACCGCGGCGAATATCGCGGAGTTTACCCGATTAAGGTAAACCAGCAGCGGCAGGTGATCGAGGAGATCGCCGAGTTCGGCAAGCGCTACCACTACGGCCTCGAAGCCGGCTCCAAGCCCGAGTTGATCGCCGCGCTGGCGCACATGCACGATCCGGAAGCCTACATCATCTGCAACGGCTACAAGGACGAGGAGTTCATTGATCTGGCGCTGCACTCGCAGAAAATGGGCCTGCGCATCATGCTGGTGCTGGAAATGCCCAGTGAGCTCGAACTCATCCTCGAACGCTCACGCAAAATCGGCGTGCTGCCGAATCTCGGCGTGCGTGTGCGCCTGTCCACCCGCGGCTCCGGCCACTGGCAGGACAGCGCCGGGGACAAGTCCGTTTTCGGCCTCAATGCCGCCCAGGTCATCGGCGTGGTGGACCACCTCAAGGACGCCGGTTACCTCGGTTGCCTGAAAATGCTGCACTACCACCAAGGCTCGCAGATCCCCAACATCGCCGCCATCCGCGAGGGTGCCACCGAGGCCGTGCGCATGTATTGCGATCTCGTCAAGGAAGGCGCGCCGATGGGCGTGCTCGACATCGGCGGCGGCATGGCGGTGGACTACGACGGCTCCCACACCAATTTCCACTCGTCCTGCAACTACTCCGTGGCCGAATACTGCATGGACATCATCGAGGTGGTTTCCCAAATCTGCGACAAGGCCGGCGTTTCCCATCCCAACCTCATTTCCGAGAGCGGCCGCGCGGTGGTCGCCTACTACTCGGCGCTGGTCTTCAACATCCTGGATGTCACCAGCGCGCAAACCAGCGAGTCCGCCCCGGCGGTGCCGCAAAACCCGCCACAGAACCTCGCCAACCTGATCGACGTCAACAAGACGCTCAGCAAGAAGAACCTGCAGGAAAGCTTCAACGACGCCGTCTATTACCGCGACCAGATGCGCGCGCAGTTTTTCTATGGCAATGCCACCTTGCGCGAGCGCGGCCTGGCCGAGGCCTGGTTCTGGCACATCATCACCCGCATCTCCAAGCTCATCGCACAGCTTGAAGAGGTGCCGGAAGACCTCCGCGAGCTTTCCTCAACGCTTGTCGATTTCTACTACGGAAACTTCTCGCTCTTCCAGTCCCTGCCGGACTCGTGGGCCATCGACCAGCTCTTCCCGGTGATGCCCATCCACCGGCTCGACGAAAAACCCCGCCAGCGCGCCGTGCTGGCGGACATCACCTGTGATTGCGACGGCAAGATCGACCGCTTCATCGACAAGGAGGACGTCGCCAAAATCCTGCCGCTGCATGAGCTCAAGCCGGATGAGCCCTATTACGTCGCCGTGTTCCTCGTCGGCGCCTATCAGGAAACCCTCGGCGACCTCCACAACCTGTTAGGTGATACCAACGTCGTGGGTGTGCACCTTGAGAAGGGCAAGCCGGTTTATACCCACGAGGTCGAGGGCGACACCGTGGCCGACGTGCTCACTTATGTGGAATACGACCCGAAGGAGCTCGTTTCCAAGTTCCGCAACTTCGCCGAGAAAGCGGTCACCGACGGCCGCATCTCGCCAAAGGAACGCCGCGAAATTCTCGATCTCTACCGCGAGGGCCTCAACGGCTACACCTATTTCGAGTCCTGAGACCGGGTGCGCACTTGGCGCTTGGAGCGGGCGCTCCCACCCGCTATCAGACCGCCCATGCACGACGCCCGCATCGACGCCCTGGCCCGCCAGCTTGTCCGCTATTCCACCTCGCTGAAAAAAGGCGAGAAAGTCCTGCTCGATCTGCACGACGTGCCGGAGTCCATCGGCCTCGCCCTGATCCGCGAGGTGCGGGCCAAGGGCGCGCTGCCCTTCCTTCGCCTCCACCAGGGCCGCCTCACGCGCGAGATGCTCAAGGGCGCGGACGATGCGCAATACACGGTGATTTCCAAACACCTGCTCGCCGAGATGAAGGACATGGACGCCTACATCGCCATCCGCGGCGGCCACAACATCGCCGAAACCTCGGACGTCCCCGCGGAGAAAATGAAACTCGCCATGAAACACATGCGCCCGGTGCTGGACCACCGCGTGCGCCGGACCAAGTGGTGCGTGCTGCGCTGGCCCTCCGCATCCATGGCACAGCAGGCCGGCATGAGTACCGAGGCATTCGAGGATTTCTACTTCAATGTCTGCCTGCTCGACTACAAGGCGCTGCTGCCCGCCATGAACGCGCTCAAGAAACTCATGGACGCCACCGACCGCGTCGAGATCACCGGCCCGGGCACCGACCTGAAGTTTTCCATCAAGAACATCCGCTCCATCGTCTGCGGCGGTACTTATAACATTCCGGACGGCGAGGTCTTCACCGCTCCCGTGAAGGATTCGGTGGAAGGCGTGGTTTCATACAACGCGCCCACCATCTATCAGGGCATCCCCTTCGACGGCATCCGGCTGGAGTTTTCCAAGGGAAAAATCGTCAAGGCCGAGGCCGGCGCTAAGACCAAACAACTCAACCGCATACTCGACAGCGACCCCGGCGCGCGCCACATCGGCGAGTTCGCGCTCGGCTTCCATCCGGTGATCCGCGAGCCGATGCGCGACATCCTGTTTGACGAGAAAATCGCCGGCTCGTTCCACTTCACGCCCGGCCAGGCCTACGAGGAGGCGGACAACGGCAACCGCTCGCAAGTCCACTGGGATATGGTCTGCATCCAGCGCAAGGACTACGGCGGCGGCGAGATCCGCTTCGACGGCAAGCTCATCCGCAAGGACGGCGTCTTCCTGCCCAAGGCGCTGGCGAAGCTGAACGGGTGAGCTTGGCTCAACGCTCCGCCACCGGCGGAGGAAACGGCTGGTCGGAGATGATCCAGTCCTCGTTCTTGTCGGCGAAGGTCTTGAGCGCCCATTCGCTGGGCAGCAGGGCGACGAGCCAGCCGTTCGAGTCGCGGGCGAGCGCTGCGCCGAGCGAGAGCGACGGACGCGCTTCAGGAGCGAGCGGGTCGCCATCCTTCGGCTTGAGCCAGCGGGCGAGCGACCAGCTTGCGGGTTCCAGCCGGGTTTCCGCGGCGTATTCGCCTTCGAGGCGGTATTGAAGGACTTCGAACTGCAGCGGGCCCACCGCGCCTAACAGCGGCACCGATGCCGGGCCGGCGTCGAGCAGCTGGAACTCACTGGCCACACCTTCCTTGAGAAGCTGCTGGAGCCCGTCGCGGAAGCGTTTGTATTTCGCGGTGCTCTTGTTGTGGAGATAGGAAAAGCACTCGGGGGCGAAACGCGGAATCTCGTGGAAGGTGACACCGGACCGGGAGGCGAGCGTGTCCCCGATGAGCAAATCGTAGTTTCCAACGAGGCCGACGACATCGCCGGCAAAGGCGTCGTCCACGGTTTCGCGTTCGCGGGCGAAGAGGCGCTGCGAGTTGCCAAGGCGCATCTTCTCGCCGCTGCGCGTGTTGAGCACGTTCATGTCGCGCTCGAATTTGCCGGAAACGATGCGCACGAAGGCCACGCGGTCGCGGTGCTTCGGGTTCATGTTTGCCTGGATCTTGAAGACAAAGGCGGAGAACTCTTCGGAAGCCGGATCAATGGTCAAGCCGTCGCTTTCGCGCGGCAGCGGCGATGGAGCGAGTTCGAGGAAACGGTCCAACAAAAGCTGCACGCCGAAGTTGTTGGCCGCGCTGCCGAAGAATACGGGCGTCAACTCGCCAGCCAGCACTTTCGCCACATCGAAGTCCGCGCCCGCTCCTTCTAACAACTCAAGTTCGTCACAAACCTGCCGGTAAGTCCCCTCCTCCACCGCTTCCTGCACACTCTCGTCCTCGATGCCGGTCACGGCCACCGGCGCACGGTAGGCACCATGCACGGTGCGTTGGAAAAGATGCACCTGCTTGTTCTCGCGGTCATACACGCCCTTGAAGCGCGGGCCGTCGCCAAGCGGCCAGTTGACCGGCCAGGCGTGGATGCCGAGCACGTTTTCCAGCTCGTCCACCAGATCGAGCGACGGCCGCGCCGGGCGGTCCATCTTGTTCATGAAGGTGAAGATCGGCACGCCGCGGCGGCGGCAGACTTCGAAGAGTTTGCGGGTCTGGCTTTCGATGCCCTTGCCGGCGTCCACCACCATCACGGCGGCGTCCACCGCTGTCAGAACGCGGTAGGTGTCCTCCGAGAAATCCTTGTGGCCCGGCGTATCGAGGATGTTGACCACGCAGTCCTTGTATTCGAACTGCAGCACGGTGGAGGAAACGGAAATGCCGCGTTGTTTTTCGAGCTCCATCCAGTCCGAGGTGGTGGCGCGCTGGTTTTTGCGCGCGGTCACGCTGCCGGCCAGGTTGAGCGCCCCGCCATAGAGCAGGAATTTCTCGGTCAGCGTCGTTTTTCCGGCATCCGGGTGGGAAATGATCGCGAACGAGCGGCGGCGGCCCACCTCGCGCCGCAAGGCGGGCGAGGGGATGGAGTAGGGAGAAGCGGACATCGGCCCGCAGGGGGTAAACGCCGGGCAGGGGCCGATCAAGCCCGGATGGCCTTGCCGCCCGGAATGCGAATCGGCGGACGTTGAAGGGGGGGGCCTCCAGCGTCCGCCGACTTTGATTCGGGGGGATTGTGTTTCGGGGGGAAACGGTTTCTCGGGGGGAGTGTCGGGATCCGCAGCGCTTGGGGGGAAACGTTCGCGGCGACAGGTGAGATATACCCCATTTCCGGCCACATCCTATCACGCGATCGCGTAGAAAATGAATCGGCGGATGCTGAAGGAGACCTTCCGCATCCGCCGATCGTGTTTGGGGGGGATCGTGTCGAAATCCGCGGCGACAGATGAGGGATATCCCATTTCCGGCCGTCCTTCTATTCCATGATCGCGTGAAATCCGCCACACACTCGCGGCGGCAGGCGTGAATTGGCATTGATCCGCAGCGAGGGAGCATCAAGAGTGCGCCCGGAAATCCGGCCGGCAGCCGGGTTTTTGCCGGCGATTTCAAACCTTCATCCGAAACTTCATTCATGGAACCCATTCAAGTTGGCCTGTTGGGCATTGGAACGGTCGGCAGCGGCACCTTCCAAGTGCTCAAGCGCAATCAGGAGGAAATCCGGCGCCGCGCTGGCCGCGGCATCGAGATCACCATGGTGGCGGACCTGGACGTTGAGCGGGCGCGTGAAATCGTAGGAGACCACGTGAAGGTGGTGGCGGACGCGCGCGAGGTGATCGCCAATCCGGACATCAGCATCGTGGTGGAGTTGATCGGCGGCTACGGCATCGCCAAGCAACTCGTGATGGAAGCGATCACCGCAGGCAAGCACGTGGTCACGGCCAACAAAGCGCTGCTCGCCAAACACGGCCCCGAGATTTTCGAAGCGGCGCGCGCAAAGGGCGTGATGGTGGCCTTCGAGGCCGCCGTGGCGGGAGGCATCCCCATTATCAAGGCATTGCGCGAGGGGCTCACCGCAAACCGCATCGAGTGGATCGCCGGCATCATCAACGGCACCACCAATTTCATCCTCTCCGAAATGCGCGACAAGGGGCTCGATTTCGCCACCGCCCTCAAGGACGCGCAACAACTCGGCTACGCCGAGGCCGACCCCACCTTCGACATCGAGGGCGTGGACGCCGCGCACAAGATCACCTTGATGAGCGCCATCGCCTTCGGCATCCCCGTGCAGTTCGACAAGGCCTACATCGAAGGCATCACCCACCTGCAGCCGGCCGATATCCGCTGCGCGGAGCAACTCGGTTATCGCATCAAGTTGTTAGGCATCACCCGTCGCCGTCCGGAGGGCATCGAGCTGCGGGTGCACCCGGCGCTGGTGCCCGCGAAACGCCTGCTCGCCAGCGTCGAGGGCGCCATGAATGCCGTGATGGTCCAGGCAGACGCGGTCGGCACCACGCTTTACTATGGCAAGGGCGCGGGCAGCGAGCCCACCGCCTCCGCGGTGATCGCCGATCTGGTGGACATCGCGCGCCTGCACACCGCGGATCCTGGCCACCGGGTGCCACATCTGGCTTTCCAGCCGGACAAGTTGCACGCCACCCCAGTGCTGCCGATCAACGAGGTGCACACCGCTTTTTACCTGCGGCTGCGGGTGGCCGATCAAAAGGGCGTGCTGGCGGAAATCACCCGGATTCTGGCGGATGGAGATATTTCCATCGATGCCGTTTTGCAGCATGAATCCGTGGAGGGCGAAAGCCAGACCGACCTCATCATCCTGACCCACGAGACGCAGGAAGGACGCATGCGCAAGGCCCTCGCGGAAATACAGCAACTGACAACCGTGCTCGCGCCAATCGTCAGCCTGCGCAAGGAAGAACTGATGTGAGCAAAGTAAGGCTGCCGGCATGGTGGCGAGATCCCTGCTGCGTGGCCTTGTTTTGATAAGCAGTTCAGGGCATCGGCAGAATGCGGCAACGGTCACCATCCGCGCACGGGCAGATCAAACCCTCACCCGCAGGTCCCGCACACTCCACAGCACCCCGGCGGCCGCTGCGCCGCTGCCACGCATGCGCCGTGCGCCGTCCTTGCGTCTGCCCGAAAACCTTTCACGCGCTCCGG
>Ga0105090_10001847_pt1 | contig 11569 bp, 11 predicted proteins | sample PPLLak3March2015_FD_79110 | JGI IMG/M metagenome (GOLD analysis project Ga0105090, IMG submission 79110) | Freshwater sediment microbial communities from Prairie Pothole Lake near Jamestown, North Dakota, USA - PPLs Lake P7 Core (1) Depth... | ecosystem: Environmental > Aquatic > Freshwater >... | reverse complement strand
TCAGCACCACGTTCCTGGCGATGTAGCAGCCGCGGCGGGCCACCGCCGGCGGCACCACCCGGATGCCGGTGGCGCGCATGGCCTCGTCGCTGACATGGGTGAACTTGGTCTCGACCTTGTCGAAGAAGCTCAGATCCCCGGCGCGCACGACCTTGTTTTCATTGAGGCGAAAGCTCAGCAGCACCGCCTTCTTGACCCACTGGTTGACCGTCCACTGGCCCACACCCTGGCGTTCGGCGACGCGGATGCGTCCGGCGTTCAGGTCGGCGATGACCTCGTCGACGGCCTGGCGCACGTCGGGTGCCGACGCGGCGGTGATCTGGGCACGCCCTTCCCAGGCGAGTTCGATCAGGTCCTGCAGTTTGTGTGTCATGGGTTCTCGCGCATTGAGAGGGTGAAGTTGCGGATGCGCCGGGCGGCCTCGACGCAATCGTCGGTGGGGGCGACCAGCGCCATGCGGATGCGGCCCGCGCCCGGGTTGTGACCATGGGCTTCGCGCGCCAGAAGGCTGCCCGGGAGCACCGCCACATTGTATTGAGCCAGCAACTGCAGCGCGAAAGCCACATCGTCTCCTGGACGGACCGCGGTACCCTGTGCCGAACCCGGCACCGCAGCCCAAAGGTAGAAACCCGCGTCGGGAAGACGCACATCCAGGACATCGGCCAAAAGCGGCGTGACCTGAGCGAACTTGCTGCGGTACAAGTCGCGGTTGGCCTGCACATGGGCCTCGTCGTCCCAGGCGGCGATGCTGGCGCGCTGCACCAGCGGGCTCATGGCGCTGCCATGGTAGGTGCGATACAGCAGAAAGGCCTTCAGCAGTCGCGCGTCGCCGGCGACGAAGCCGGAGCGCAGCCCAGGCACGTTGGATCGCTTGGACAAGCTGGTGAAGGCCACCAGGTTGCGAAAGTCGTCGCGTCCCAGCGCCCGGGCGGCCTGCAAGGAGCCCAGCGGCGGTTCGTCGCGGAAATAGATCTCGGAGTAACACTCGTCACTGGCGATGACGAAGCCATGCCGGTCGCTCAGCTCGAACAGCATCCGCCATTCGTCGCGCGGCATCACCGCGCCGGTGGGGTTACCCGGCGAGCACACGTACAGCAACTGCGTACGTGCCCAGGTGGCGGCGTCGATCTGCGACCAATCGGCGGCAAAGTTGCGCACAGGGTCGCTGTTGGCAAAGGCCGTCTGCGCCCCGGCCAGCAGCGCAGCGCCTTCGTAGATTTGATAGAAGGGGTTCGGACAAACCACCGTGGCACCCGGCCGGGTCGGATCGATCAGTGTCTGCGCCAGCGCGAACAGCGCCTCGCGCGAGCCGTTCACCGGCAGGGTCTGCGTCAAGGGGTCCACGCTCACGCCATAACGCCGCTGCAGCCAGCTGGCGAAAGCCTCGCGCAATGCCGGCTCGCCGGCGGTGGCCGGGTACGACGACAGCCCCGGCAGCGCCTGCACCAGCGCTTCTTCGATCAGCGCCGGCGTGGCATGGCGCGGCTCGCCGATGCCCAGCCCGATGGGCTTGAAGTCGCGAGCCGGCACGACGCCTGAGCTCAGTTCCTTCAGCCGCTCGAACGGATATGGGTGCAGTCTGGCAAGCAACGGGTTCATCGCGCAATTATCCTGGAGCCGCGTCGCCCGGACGGGCCGCTCAAGGCCGCGGGTTCAGGTCCGGAACGAGCACCGTGCAGACGATGCCGGCGCGGCCGTTCTCGCGCCACTGCACTTCGCCGCCGAGCAGCTTGACGCGCTTGCGCACGCCGCCCAGACCCAGGCCGTGGGACCAGTCCTGCGGGTTTCGGCCGATGCCGTCGTCGGCCAGCGTCAGGCGCAACCGCCGGCCCTCCAGCGCGGCCGTGATCTCCAGGTGCGTGGCGCAGGAATGCTGGATCGCATTGCTGACCAGTTCGCGCAACACCCGCGTCAGTGCCGACCACTGCACCACGCCGAGCACGATGTCGCGGTCGAAGGTGAAGGTCCAGCTCAGCTCGATCTGCGCCGCACCCAGGCGCTGCGCGATGTCGGTCTTCCATTCGGCGGTGGCATGAGACAGCCGCTGGTCGCTGGTGGCCAGCCCGCGCGTCAGCGTCTTCAGATCCTTCAGCGTGTGCCGGATGTAGTCCTCCATCTCCGGCGTCTGGGCCTTGTACATCAGCGTCAGCAGACGCGCGCCGATGTCGTCGTGCAGATCCTGCGCGATACGAGCCCGCTCCTCGCTGCGCCCGCGCTCGACCGCCTTGTCGTAGGCCACGGCGCGGCGCAGCTGCTCGACGACGCGGTCGGTCAGCCGCGCGTCGTCGCGCGAGAACATGCGTTTGCCGCCCTCGGCAAAGCGCAACACGATCGACCCGTCGATGCTGCGCTCCTGGTCGGCGTCGATGGTCGGCAACGGCACCAGCAGCGCCGAACCGTCGCCGAGCACGCGCGAGCGCGTCGACGGCCGGTCCAGCGTCTGCACCTGCAGCGGCTCGAACAGGTCACGCAGCAGCTTCGTCAGCAACTCGGCGCTGTCTCGCGGCCGGGCTTCGACCTCGCGCAGCACGCGGTACAGGCGTTCGAACATGCGATCCGCGCCAGGCACATGCTGGCCGCGCATAGGCTGCAGCAGCCAGCGCCGCGTGCCGGCATACACCGCCAGCGCGAAGAAGACCGAAAGCGACAGCGACGCGAAGCTGCTGAGCGCGAACGTGGCTACGAACAGCAGGTCCAGCGAGGTGGCCACCGTGCTGGTGCCGGCCAGCATGGCCAGTTCGCGCATCAGGGGCTGCGCGCGCGAGAACATCGGCAGCAGCAGGATCAGCGTGCTCAGGAACAGGTACCAGATGACCGTGCTGTAGGACGCGTCGCCTTGCGCGATGCCATCGTGCCAGCTGGCCACCGCCACGGCTGCGCTCAACAGCAGCAGCGTGGTCGTCGCAGCCGCGGCCAGGCGGCGCATCAGCAACGCGAAGGGGTTGGGCTCGAGGCGGTAGGACCAGGACATCAGCAACAGCGTCGCGACGCCACAGCCGAGCATCCCGGACTGGATCCACCACCATGACTGGGGCAGCGCCTGGCCCGCGACCAGTACCAGCAGGGCCACGCAGCCGCTCCATGTGGCCGCCGCGATCCAGCGGCCGGCCGGCAGGCGCAGCGGTTGCAGCGTGGAGAGATGCACCATGGCGGCAGCACTGCACAGGTCGAACGCGCTGCGTGCCACCCCGCCGTGCCGCGCATAGGCCTCGGGCAAGCCCAGGCCAGGGAGTGTCTCGATGCCGATGGCCAGCAAGTTCAGACCCTGGAACAGACTGATCACCGCATAGGGCACGTTGCGCCAGCGGGGGTGAGCCCTGAGCACGGCCGCAGTCACCAGGCCCAGGACCAGCGCGGCGGCGGCGAGCAGCCAGATGAAGGCGCCCAGCCCCGCAATGCCCCGCTGACTGGGCTCCAGAAGTACCTGGCGCCCGCCGGCGAAGTGCAGTGTCACCTCGCCCTGGGTCAGCATCGCGGCCAGGCCCTGCTGCAATTGCTGCTGCTGCCGGCGCTGGGCGTCGTCGACACTCCAGCGTGTCGAACGGTGCAACAGACTGGCGTCGACGTCGATCGCCTGTCCGTCTCGGCCGGCGATGCGTTCGAGGTGGCCGCCACCCAGGCCTTGCAGGGCCGGCAGAGGGCTGGACACCAACTCGACCGCCGAATCGCCGTCGGCGCGCCAGGTGGCGTCTATGTAGGGCTGCATGGCCAAGAGGCGCATCAGCGCCATCAGGCCCAGGCAGCCGACCAGTGCAATCAACAGCAGATCGCGCCGGCGCACGGGCAGTCTGCGTATCGGCTGCGCCCGGGGCGTGACCGGTCTAGTCGTGACACCGCGGTCGAAGCTGCTGTCCACTGCGGTGGTTTGCGGCAGCTGGCCCATCCGCGCCGGATCCACCCGGTAAGGCGAATCGCGTGCAGTCATGGCCGCTTCCGCCGGGCGACGTCAGCCGCGCTCGTTGCTCACACCAGCCCTTGCTTGCTGGCCAGCACGGCCGCTTCGGCGCGGCTCGACACGTTGAGCTTCTTGTAGATGGACTTGATGTGGTCGTTGACGGTGAACCACTTGATGCCCATCAGCGAGGCGATCTCCTTGATCGTGAAGCCCTTGCTCAGGTAGGTGAGCACCTCGCTCTCGCGCGGCGTCAGGCGCTCGTGGTCGAGCGGCTTCTCGATCGGCACCGGCCGGCTACTCTGGAAGGCGCCGGCGGAACTGAAGCTCGAACCGGAGGGCGCAGCGTCGTTGCTGCCGGCGGGGCGGAAGTGGGTCAGCAGGCGCCGCGCGATGGCCGGTGACAGCGGCGGCTGCCCGCGCACGATCTTCTGCAGCTCCTCGACCAGCACCTCGAAGCGGTCTTCCTTCAGCAGGTAACCGTCGGCGCCGCACTGCAGCGCCGGGAAAAGGTGATCGTCGTCCGAATACAGCGTGGTGACGATCTTGGTCGCCGGGTAGTGCGCCAGCTCGGCCAGCAACTCCATGCCATTGCCGTCGGGCAGTTCCAGGTCGACGAGCAACAGCTTGAACGGATCCACACCGTGCATCCCCTGGGCGCCGCCGGTCAGGTTGATCTGCTTGCGGGCCGACTCCAGATCGCCGGATTCGGTGATGGCGATGACGTCGCTGAAGCTCTCGCGTACCACGCGGCACAGGAAGCTGCGCGCCACCGGGTTGTCTTCGACGATCAGCACCTTCACGGCCATCGGGCCACTCCTTGTTGTGCGCGTTTCATGCTATCCCAGATGCGGGGCGGTGCACCAGGAATTGGCAACGCCAGGCAACCATGGCGCCGCGCCCGCAGCGCTCAGCCATTGACCATCAGCACCTTGCCTTGCACCTGGCGCGTGGCCATGCGGGCGTATGCGGCAGGCAACTCGCGCATCGGCAGCTTCAGGTCGATGGCCGGCCTGACCTTGCCTTCCGCATACCAGCGGGCCAGCTCGGCCATGCCGCGCGCGCTGTTCTCGGGCTCGCGGCGCACGAAGTCGCCCCAGAACACGCCGACGATGGATGCGCCCTTCAGCAAGGCCAGATTGAAGGGCAGGGCAGGGATCCCGCCCTGTGCGAAGCCGATCACCAGATAGCGCCCGCGCCAGGCGATGGAACGGAATACCGGTTCGGCCAGATCGCCGCCCACCGGGTCGTAGACCACGTCTGGGCCCTTGCCGCCGGTCAGCTCCTTCAACACTTCGCGAACGTTCTGCGTGGCGTAGTTCAGCGTGGCGTCGGCGCCGAGGCGGCGGCAGAAGTCGCACTTCTCGTCGGTAGAGGCCGCGGCGATGACCTTGGCGCCTGCGGCCTTGGCGATCTGGATGGCCGAGGTGCCGACGCCGCCGGCTGCACCCAGCACCAGCACGGTCTCGCCGGCCTTCAATTCCGCCCGGTCCATCAGCGCATGGTGCGAGGTACCGTAGGTCAGCGCGAAGGCAGCGCCATCCTCCAGCGCGAAACCCGCGGGCAGCTTGAGCACCCGCGAGGCCTCGACCACGGCATGGCTGGCGAAACCGCCGGTCGAGCCCATGGCCGCGACCGCGTCACCGACCTTGAACTGCGTGACGCCGGCGCCCACCGCATCGACCAGGCCGGAGTACTCCGATCCCGGCACGAAAGGCAAGGCGGGCTTGAACTGGTACTTGCCCTGCACGATCAGGATGTCCGGGAAGTTCAGGCTGGCAGCGCGGATGGCGATGCGCACCTCGCCTGGCCCCGGTTCCGGAGTCGCAACTTCCTTCCAGACCAGGCCCTCGGGGCCGCTCAATGTCTCGCAGAACCAGGCTTGCATGCATGTGTCTCCGTTGGCTGGGAGTCGGCATGATAGGCAAGTCTGCCGCGGCGTCGGGCGAAAGGCCCCGGCTGCCTACAATGCATCGATGCGAATCCTCATTGCCAACGACGACGGTTATCTTGCCCCGGGTCTGGCCGCACTGGTGCGGGCCTGTGCCGGCCTGGGCGAGATCGACGTGGTGGCGCCCGAACAGAACGCCAGCGGCACCTCGAACGCGCTGACGCTGAACCGGCCGCTGTCGGTGTTCGAAGCCCAGGGCGAGGCGGTGCGCGGCTTCAAGGTCATCAACGGCACGCCTTCGGACTGTGTGCACGTGGCCCTGACGGGGTTGTTGCCGCACCGGCCCGACCTGGTGCTGTCCGGCATCAACAACGGCGCCAACATGGGCGACGACACGCTCTATTCAGGCACGGTGGCCGCGGCGATGGAGGGCTTCCTTTTCGGTATCCCGGCGATCGCCTTCTCGCAGGTGCACAAGGGCTGGGGCGAACTCGAGGCGGCGGCCTCGGCCGCGCGCCGGGTGGTCGATCTGGTGCTGGCCGGCGGCATGCCCCGCGGCCCATGGCTGCTGAACGTCAACATTCCCAACGTGCCCGATGCGGCGACACTGCCGCGACGCATCACCCGTCTGGGCCGCCGCCATGCCAGCCAGCCGGTGATCCAGCAGACCAACCCGCGCGGCGAGCCGATCTACTGGATCGGTCCGGCCGGCGATGCGCGTGATGCAGGCGAGGGCACAGATTTCCATGCCACCGCGAATGGCAGCATTTCGATCACGCCGCTGCAGGTGGACCTGACCGACCATGCCGGGCTGGGACGTTGGGCACCGCTGGCATGATCTCAGCCTGCCGACGCACGGGGCGACTGCGGTGAACCCGAAGTCCGCGCCGCGTGGGGCGCGTTTTCCGGCGGTACTGGATCACACGGCGCCGGACTCGAACGCGAAGCGGCCTGGCACGCTGCGTCCGCAAGCGCCGCTGCAGCATGCGGCGCGCGACGCCGCGCATCAGCACCGGCCCAGCGGCCTGGGCATGGATTCCGCGGCGGTGCGGCAGGCGCTGGTGCGGCGCCTGCGCCTCGAGTTGCATTGCCACGAGGCGGTGTGTGAGGCCATGCGCATCGTGCCGCGGCATCATTTCGTCGACAGCGCGCTGGCCACGCAGGCGTACGAGGACACCAGCCTGCCCATCGGACTGGGGCAGACCATCTCCAAACCCTCGGTGGTGGCGCGCATGCTCAGCATCCTGCATGAAGGGTTGCGCGCGCGCGCCAGCGGCAGCCTCGGCCGCGTGCTCGAAATCGGCACCGGCTGCGGCTACCAAACGGCGCTGCTGGGCCAGATGGCGCAGCGCGTGCTGTCGGTCGAACGTCTGAAACCATTGCACGACAAGGCGCGCATCAACCTCGGCGAACAACGCGCCGGACACATTCGCCTGGTCTACGGCGACGGCCGTCTCGGACACCCGCCCAATGCGCCCTACGACAGCATCATCGCCGCAGCCGGCGGCAGCGAGCTGCCTGCGGCCTGGCTCGAGCAACTGGCCGATGGCGGCCGACTGGTCGCGCCGATGGAAGGGCGCGGCGGGGGCCAGGCTCTGTTGGTGGTGGACCGGCAGGGCGACGAGTTCCGTCGCTCGATGCACGAGGCGGTGCACTTCGTTCCCCTAAAATCCGGCATCGAATAGGGGGACAGTTCAGGCATGCATCTGCGACCTGAAGGCCGGGCCTGCCGGCTCATGGCGGTGATCGCCATCACGGCGCTGGCGGGCTGCACGACAACCACGCGCCAGGCGCCGGTCGAAGACCGAAGCAAGGCCGCCAGGCCGCCGGCCGTGGCCTCCGCGCCCGTGCCTGCAGCGGTGCCTGCGACCGCGCCCTTGCCGGGCGCCGAGAACGCCGGCAAGCCGGGCTATTACACGGTCAAGCCCGGCGACACACTGCTGCGCATCGCGCTGGACCACGGCCAGAACTGGCGCGACGTGGCGCGCTGGAACAACCTCGACAACCCGAATCTGGTCGAGGTCGGGCAGGTACTGCGCATCGTGCCGCCCACGCCTGCTGCAGGGCCTGCAGCCGCGTCTCCCCCGGTTGCCGATCCGGCCGCCGTGACCACACGTGCCGTGCCGGGTCCCGGCCGTGTCGAAAGCCGGCCGCTGGACGGCAAGGCCGCTTCGGCGCCGGCTGGCACGGCCGTGGCGGCCGCGCCGGTGGCGGCGCAGCCAGTACCGCTGCCAGCATCTCCCCCAGTCGCAGCTGCCACTGCCAGCGAAGGCGCTGCCACAGCGCGTGACGGCACCGACGAGCTGGTCTGGATCTGGCCGGCCTCGGGCGCGGTGGTGGCTGGCTTCGACGAGGGCCGCAACAAGGGCCTGACCATTTCCGGCAAGGCCGGTGACCCGGTGCTTGCCGCCGGTGATGGGCGCGTGGTCTACGCGGGCTCGTCGCTGCGTGGCTATGGCAACCTGGTGATCGTCAAGCACAACGAGACCTTCCTCACCGCCTATGCCCACAACCAGGTGCTGCTGGTCAAGGACGACCAGGTCGTGCGCCGGGGCCAGAAGATCGCCGAGATGGGCTCCACCGACGCCGAGCGGGTGCAGCTGCACTTCGAGATCCGCCGCCAGGGCAAGCCGGTCGATCCGGCCAAGCTGCTGCCTCCGCGATAGCGTCCCGGCTGCCGCGGACCCTGCGCCAGGTCAAGCTGGCCGCCGGCTTCAGCGTTTCCCCCGGGGCTGGAGGGGGCTTTTCGCCGCTAGCATCGCGCGTCGTTCTCGCAGCCCTCGCTCAGTGCAGTGCAATTTGTCCAGCTGATCATCAGTGGTTCCGCCCAGGGTTGCATCTACGGCCTGATCGCGTTGGGCTTCGTGCTCATCTACAAGGCCACCGAAACCGTCACCTTCGCCCAGGGTGACCTGATGATGCTCGGTGCCTTTGCCGGGCTGGTGCTGATGACGATGCTGGGCTTTCCGTTCTGGATCGCCGTGCCCAGCGCGATTCTGGCGATGGCCTTGTTTGGCGTGTTTGCCGAGCGCATCGTCATCAGGCCGGTGCTCGGACAGCCGGCCTTCTCGATCGTCATGTTGACCATCGGCCTGAGCTACATCGTGCGCGGCCTGATCACGATGGTGCCGGTCATCGGAACCGAGACGCACACGCTGCCCGTGCCCTACAAGGACCTGACCTTGCGTCTGGGTGAACTGGTGCTGGCCTACGAGCATCTGGTGGTCATCGGCGCCACGGCCATCCTCTGCCTGGGTCTTTATGCGCTGTTTCGCTACAGCAAGATCGGCGTTGCCATGCAGGCTTCGTCGCAGAACCAGATAGCGGCCTACTACATGGGCATTCCGGTGCAGCGGCTCAACGGACTGGTGTGGGGCCTGGCCGCGGCAGTGGCGGCCATTGCCGGGTTGCTGCTGGCGCCGATCACCTTCGTGCATGCCAACATGGGTTTCATCGGGCTGAAGGCCTTTCCTGCCGCGGTGGTCGGTGGCTTCGGCAGCCTGCCCGGCGCGATCGTCGGCGGCCTGATCATCGGCATCGTTGAAAGCCTGTCCGGCTTCTACCTGCCTGAAGGGTTCAAGGACATCGCGCCGTACATCGTCGTGCTCCTGATGCTGATGATCAAGCCGAACGGCCTGTTCGGCGAGAAGCTTCGGAAGAAAGTATGAGCTCCCCCGAAGCGCTTTCGGCGCTCCTCTCCACGGGGGCGGCGCCAGTGGCCCGGCCAAGCCGGTTCCACGGCGTCCGCACGACGCGCTATGTCGCCGCGGCCGCCTTGACAGCGACGGGCCACTGACATGCGTTTCATCTTCAAGACCGACTACGACCAGGACATCCGCATCGTCAAGCATGGCGGGCAGGCCTTCTGGTACGGTCTGCTTGGCCTGTTCCTGCTGGGTGCGCCGTGGATCCTGTCTGAGTACATGCTGGCGCAGATGGTGTTCGTGCTCATCTACGCCACCGTCGGCCTGGGGCTGATGCTGCTGGCCGGGTTCACCGGGCAATTCTCGATCGGGCACGCGGCGTTTCTGGGCGTGGGAGCCTACACGCAGGCCGTCCTCACCAACGCTGGTTGGCCCTTTCCGCTGGCGCTGGCTTGCGCGGGCACGTTGTCGGCGATCGTCGGCATCGTCATCGGCGTGCCGGCGTTGCGCGTCAAGGGCATCTATCTGGGTATCGCCACGCTGGCCTTCGGCTTCATCGTCGAAGAAGGCCTGGCGCGCTGGGAGTCGGTCACCGGTGGCAATGCCGGCATGCACGTGAAGTCGCCCGCCATGTTCGGTTGGACGCTCGATAGCAACACCGAGTTCTATTTCCTGTGCCTGGTGGTGGTGGTGCTGTCGACGCTGGCGATCCTGAACCTGCTGCGCTCGCCCACGGGCCGCGCCTTCGTTGCCATCCGCGATTCGGAAATCTCCGCGCAGAGCATGGGCATCCACCTGGCGCGCTACAAGACCATGTCCTTCGCGCTGTCGGCCGGCTTGGCCGGGCTGGGCGGCGCGCTGTACGCGCACAAGATCAAGTTCCTGTCCCCCGAGCAGTTCAACATCGTGCAGTCGATCGACCTGCTGTTGATGGTCGTCGTCGGCGGCCTGGGCTCGGTGCACGGCGTTTTCCTCGGTGCGATCTTCCTGATCACCATGCCGCAGCTGATCGCCATGGGCAAGGATTATCTGCCCGATTCGGTGGGCCAGTCGCCGGGGCTGCAGGCGGTGGTGTATGGCGTGGTGCTGGTGGCCTTCGTGATGTTCGAGCCGCACGGCCTTTACGGCCGCTGGCTGAAGATGCGCACCTACCTGCAGATGTTCCCGTTCTATCGCGCGGGCATGTTCAAGCGGCAGAAGGCCTTCCAGAAATCGGATCGATTGAAATGAGCGGTGCATTGCTCAGTGCCACGGACTTGACCGTGCGGTTCGGCGGTCTGGTGGCCGTCAACAAGGTCAGCTTCGAAGTGCAGCGCGGCGAGGTGTTCACCATCATCGGCCCCAACGGCGCGGGCAAGACCACGGTGTTCAACCTGATCAGCCGCATCTACCAGCCCACCGCCGGCAGCATCCGATACAACGGCGAGGACCTGGTGGCCCAGCCGCCGCATGCGGTGGCGGCGCTGGGCATTGCGCGCACCTTCCAGAACATCGAACTGTTCGAATTTGCCAGCGTGCTGCAGAACCTGCTGATCGGTACGCACACGCATCGCCGCACCAGCCTGTGGCAGGACCTGCTGTTCACCGGCGCAACACGCCGTGCCGAGATCCACGCGCGGCGCAAGGCCGAGGAGGTGATCGACTTCCTCAGCCTGCAGCGCTACCGCGACATGATGGTCGCCGGCCTGCCCTACGGCGTGCGCAAGGTGGTGGAACTGGCGCGTGCGCTGTGTGCCGAGCCCAAGCTGCTACTGCTTGACGAGCCGTCCTCCGGCCTGAACGTCGAAGAGACCGACGACATGGCCTGGTGGATCCAGGACATCCAGCGCGACCTGGGCATTACGGTGCTGATGGTCGAGCACGACATGAGCCTGGTGTCCAAGGTGTCCGACCGGGTGCTCGCCATGAACCAGGGCGAGGTGCTGGCCTTGGGTTCGCCCGAAGAGGTGCAGTCGCACCCCGGCGTGATCGAGGCCTACCTGGGCAGCACCGACGACCTGAGCTCGCTGCGGAGGGCGGCGGCATGACGCAGCTGGCAGGCCGCGACGACGACGTCATCCTGGCGCTGGCCAACGTCGAAAGCAGCTACGGGCCGATCAAGGCCATCCGCGGCGTCAGCCTGAAAGTGCGGCGCGGCGAGAT
>Ga0105090_10001845_pt1 | contig 11572 bp, 7 predicted proteins | sample PPLLak3March2015_FD_79110 | JGI IMG/M metagenome (GOLD analysis project Ga0105090, IMG submission 79110) | Freshwater sediment microbial communities from Prairie Pothole Lake near Jamestown, North Dakota, USA - PPLs Lake P7 Core (1) Depth... | ecosystem: Environmental > Aquatic > Freshwater >... | reverse complement strand
TGCAGCGTGGACGGCCGGTCGGCGCCGAACACACCCAACAACGCCGCCGCCACCTGGCCCTGCTGCACTACCTGCGCCTGCACCTGGCAGACGTTGCGGCCCTGGCGCAGTACGGTGGCGCGGATGTCCACTGCGCCCGGGCTCACCGGGCCGACGAAGCAGGTCTGCAGCGCGCGCAGGCCCACGCCCGCCGGCCAGGCGGCGCCGGCACGGTCGCGCATGGCTACCACCGCCAGTGCCGAGATCAGGCCGCCATAGCAGGTGCGGCCCTGCAACCAATCGTCGCCAACCTCGAAGCGCGTGGCGGCATCGATGTTTTGCCGCTGCGCGGCCAGGGTGGAAAAGCGGGTCAGCGCGGTCATGCGGCGGGCTCTGGGACAATGATCAACGGATTATCCCGGTGGTCCCTGCAAGGGCTTGTTGCACGGGCGACATCGTGCTGCGATGGCATCATTCGTGCTCGCGCTCCGGGCGGGGCTTTCCGCCACTGCCGGGGCCTGCACGGAGCAAGCATTCCATGGACCAGCGTGTCAGTCAGACGGTGTCCCCGAACCCGCTTCTCGAAGAGTGGGACGCGCCTTACGGCCTGCCGCCCTTCGAGGCCATCCAAGCCAAGCATTTCGTGCCTGCGCTGCTGGTGGCGATGCAGGTCCATCGCGCCGAGCTGGATGCCATAGCCGCCCAGGCCGAGCCGCCCAGCTTCGACAACACGCTCGCCGCCTTCGACCGCTGCGCGCGGAAACTGGGTCGGATCGAGTCGGTGTTCTACAACCTCACCGCCTCGCAGACCTCGCCGGAACTGCAGGCCGTGCAGCGCGAAATGGCGGCACCGCTGTCGGCGCACTACAGCGCGGTGTTCATGCATGCCGGGGTGTTCCGGCGCGTCGATGCGCTGCATGCCCAGCGCGAAAAGCTGCCGCTCACACCCGAGCAGCGCCGGCTGCTGGACCGCACCCACCTTGATTTCGTGCGCTCCGGCGCGCGCTTCGGGCCCGAGGCGCAGGCGCGATATGCGCAGGTGCTGGAGCGCCTGGCCGAGCTGACCACGCGCTTTGCGCAGAACGTGCTGCACGACGAGGCCTCGTACCAGCTGGTGTTGCACGGCGAGGCCGACCTGGCCGGGCTGCCCGGCTTCTTGCGCGATGCGGCGCGCCAGGCGGCCAGTGATCGCGGCCTGGCCGAAGGCCATGTGATCACCTTGTCGCGCTCGCTGATCGTGCCCTTCCTGACCTTCTCCGAGCGGCGCGACCTGCGCGAGCAGGCCTGGCGTGCGTGGGTCGGCCGCGGCGAGCACGACGGCGAGCACGACAACCGGCCGGTGGCGCGCGCCATCCTCGAGCTGCGTGCCGAGCAGGCCGCGCTGCACGGCCATGCCAGCTATGCCGACTTCGCGCTCACCGACACGATGGCCGGCACGCGCGCGGCAGTGCACAAGCTGCTCGACGATGTCTGGCCGCGCGCATTGGCGGCCGTTTCGCGCGAACGCGAAGAGTTGGTGCAGGTGATGCGCGAGCATTCGCCTGCAGCCGCGGCGCAGGCCATCGAGGCCTGGGATTGGCGCTACTGGGCCGAGAAGGTGCGCCAGCAGCGCTACGCGCTCGACGATGCGCAGATCAAGCCCTACTTCCCGCTGCCGCGCGTGGTGCAGGCGGCCTTCGACTGCGCGCAGCGCCTGTTCGGCCTGAGCTTCACCCACCGCGCCGACCTGCCGGTCTACCACCCCGACGTCAAGGCCTACGAGGTGCGCAACGCCGCCGGTGCGGTTGTGGCCATCTTCCTGCAGGACAACTTCGCGCGCGCCACCAAGCGCAGCGGTGCATGGATGAGCACGCTGCGCCAGCAAAGCCGCAACGAACCGGGCGGCCAGGACGCGATCGCGGTGGTGCTCAATAACAACAACTTCGCCAAGGGTGCGCCGGGGGCGCCGACGCTGCTGTCGCTGGAGGACGCGCGCACGCTGTTCCACGAGTTCGGCCATGGCCTGCACGGCATGCTGTCCGACGTGACCTACGAGCGGCTGTCGGGCACCAGCGTGCTGAAGGACTTCGTCGAACTGCCGTCGCAGCTGTTCGAGCATTGGCTGTCCGAGCCGGCGGTGTTGAAGCAGCATGCGCGCCACTGGCAGACCGATGAGCCGATTCCCGATGCGCTGATCGAGCGCATGCAGGCGGCGCGGCGTTTCAACCAGGGCTACGAGACGGTGCGTTACTGCGCCAGCACCTATGCCGACATGACGGTGCACTCGTTGCCGCGCGATCGGATCCCCGCCGACTTGTGTGCCTGGGAGGCCGATGAACTGCGCCGCCTGGGCCTGCCCGAGGGTGTGGGCATGAACCACCGCCTGGTGCATTTCCAGCACCTTTTCTCCAGCTCGGGTTATGCCGCCGGCTACTACGTCTACCTGTGGGCCGAGGTGCTGGACGCCGACGGCTTCGAGGCCTTCAAGGAAGCCGGCGACCCCTTTGATGCGCGCGTGGCCGAACTGCTGCGTCGTTTTGTCTACGCCAGCGGCAACAGCATCGAGCCCGGTGCGGCCTATGCCGCGTTCCGTGGCCGCGGCCCGACGGTGGAGCCGCTGCTGCGCAAGCGCGGCCTGCTCGAGACGGTGGCTTGAGCCTCAGTCCGGCGCGCCGAAGATCGAATCCAGCGAGCGCATGAACTCGCGCAGGTCCAGCGGCTTGGTCCAGTAGTCGTCGAAGCCGGCCTTGAGCGCGCGCTCGATGTCCTCGGGCATGGCGTTGGCCGACAGCGAAATGCAGCGGATGGCCGCGGTGGCTTCGTCGGCGCGCAGCCGGCGCAGCACCTCGTGGCCGTCGATGTCGGGCAACTGCATGTCCACCAGGATCAGGTCGGGACGATGGCTCAGCGCCAGGCTGACGCCGCTGAGGCCGTCGCTGGCGGTATGCAGCTGCAGATCGGGCCGCTGTGCCAGCAGCTCCTGCACGATCAGCAGGTTCACCGGGTTGTCCTCGATGTAGAGCAGCCGGCCCGGCTGCCCCGCCGGCCTGGCGGCCATCGGTGCCGCCGCGCACTGGGTCGTTGGCGGCGGTTCGGCACTGTCGTGCGCCGAGCCGTCGGGCAGCCGCACTTCGAACACGCTGCCCTGCTCGGGCGCACTGCGCGCCTGTACCGTGCCGCCCATGCGCTCGACCAGCGCCTTGACGATGGCCAGGCCGATGCCGGTGCCTTCGATACCTTCGTTCTCCAGCCCCAGCCGGTTGAAGGGTTCGAAGGCATGCTGCAGCTGCGCCTCGCTCATGCCGCGGCCGGTGTCGCTGACACGCAGCAGCACCGCGCCCTCGGCCATTTCGGCCTCGACCAGCACCTGGCCGCCGTCGCGGTTGTACTTGACGGCATTGGTCAGCAGGTTCAGCAGCACCTGGCGCAAGCGCGTGGCATCGGCCAGCGCCACACCGGCCAGGGCGCCGCTGCGCAGCTTGACTTTGCGCTGCCGCGCCTGGCGTTCCACCAGGGGCAGCGTCTGTGCCACCAGCGCCTGCAGCGGCACCGATTGCGCCGCGATGCGGATGCCGCCGCCTTCCAGGCTGGACAGGTCGAGCACGTCGTCGATCAACGACAGCAGGTGCTGCCCGGCGCCGTGGATCTGCTCCAGCCGGCGCCGCCGCGTCTCGGCAGTGACGCGCTCGCCATCGGCCAGCAGCAGCTGGGCGAAGCCCAGCACCGCATTCAGGGGCGTGCGCAGCTCATGGCTCATGTGCGACAGGAACTGCGACTTCGCCTGGCTTTCGCGTTGCGCCAGCAACTTCTCCTCGCGCGCGAGCTGCGCGTTGCGCGTGTCGGTGATGTCCCAGTTGACGCCGATGCGCCGCGTTGTCCGGCCTTGCGCGTCGCGCACCGCGACCGAGCGCGAGGCGATCAGCCGCCACTGGCCGTCGGGCCAACGCACGCGGAACTCCAGGTTCGAAGGCCGGCCTTCCTGCGTGGCCTGGGTCAACTCGCGCAGCGTGGCCGCGCGGTCGTCCGGATGGACGAGTTGCATGCGCTCGTCCACGTTCAGCGGCTGGGCTCGCGGCTGCAGGCCGCGCAGTCGCCACATCTGCTCGTCCCAGTAGGCTTCGCCACTGATCAGGTCCTGCTCCCAGGTGCCCATGCCGGCGCCGCGGGTGGCCAGTGCGGCGCGTTCGCTGGCCTGGTACAGCGCGGCCTCGGCGGCACGACGTTCGGTCACGTCCATCAGCACGCCAAAGAAGTCATAGCGGCCGGGCGGGCCTTCCAGCCGCGAGTAGCTCAGCATATGTCGCGTCGCACCGTCGGTGCGAACGATGCGCATCTCCTGCACCAGGTTGGGACCGCCGCGCCGCACCCAGGCGCGGTAGCGCTGCTGCACCTGCTCGCGATCGTCGGCATGCACGAAATGCTGCAGCCAATGCTGCATCGGCAGCGCCTCGGCCTCGGGCGACAGGCCGTGAAGCAAGAAGGTCTGCTCGCTCCAGCGCGCCCGGTTGTTCTCGGCCTCGACGCACCAGTAGCCGATGCCGGCTGCGCGGGTGGTCAGCTCGAACTGGCGCATCAGCTCCGTCTGGCGCTTGCTGCTTTCGACACGCTCGCTCAGGTCCAGGCCGACGCCGAGCAGCGCCATGGGCTGGCCGTTTGCGTCGCGCTGCAGCATGCGTCGGGTGAGCACGTGGCGCCAGCTGCCGTCAGCGTGGCGGAAGCGAGTTTCCTGGTCCACCGGCAAGCCGCTGGCGACGGCCTTCTCCAGGCTGGCACGCAGGTCGGCCTGGTCGTCGGGATGGACCAGCGCACGCAGCTCGTCGGCACTCAGGTCGTTGGGAGGTATCGGCAGGCCGAGCAGCTCGAAGGCCTTGTCGCTGATCTTCACACGGCTGCTGCGCAGGTCGTGGCGGAAGACGACGATGTTCGCGAGTTCCAGCGCCAAGGCCAGTTGCTCGGCGGTCTCGGCATGGGTGCGGGCCAGGTTCCAGGCCTCGGTGTCGTCCATCACGATGCCCAGCACACGCTCGGGCACACCGGCCGCGCCGTTCTTCACCACCCATTGCGAATGCACCTGACGCACCACGCCGTCGGTGGAGCGCACACGGTAGCGGTGTGAATAGGTGCCGGCGCGGCGGATCGAACGGCGGAAGGCTTGGCTCACGCCGACACGGTCTGCCGCGACGATCGATCCCGCGGCAACGTCGAAGTCGGGTGTGCCGTCGCCTTCGGCCAGGCCCCAGAAGCGGTACATGTGGCGGTCCCAGCGGCCCTGCAGCGAAACCGTGTCGCGCTCCCACACGGCGAGTCGGCCGAAGTCCTGCGCCAGGTCGAGCAGTTCTGCCAGGCGGCGTGCCTCGGCCGACTGGTGGTGCAGTTCGTCCACCGAACTCCATTGTGTGGCGCGGCGGCCGTCGGGCAGCACGCTGATCTGGGCGCGCCACCAGCTGCCGCTGGCACCGCCGATCCGCATGTCCGGCAGCGTGCCGGGGCGGCCATCGCGCAGCGCGGCGTCGAGCCGTTGCGCATCGGCATCCGTCAGCGCCAGCAACAGCGCCAGGCTTTGGTCACGCCCTTCGGCCGGCGCGCCGCCGCACAGCTCGAGCAGCACGCGGTTGCACCAGTCGATGCGCCCCTGTGCATCGCACAGCGCAATGGCATTGGTACTGTGCTGCAGCAAGGCGGTGGCGGTGGCCGCATCCAGCCCCGGTGCGCAGGCCGTCGGGGCCGCCGCAGGCTGGGTTTCGACGTGTTCCGACATGCTGGCTGGAGCTCCGGGCAAACGTGCAGTCTATGGGAAAGGCCTCGCATTGCTGCTGCTGCCGCGCCGCAGCGTGGAGAATGCACGCAGCTGGATTGCCCGCCGGGCAACACGTCGGAGGAGCTGGATGGGAACGTCGCGCAAGGCCTTGCGCTCGCCGGTGCACGGCTCGGTGATCGGCATCGAGGTGGTGGTAGGCCAGACGGTGGCCGCCGGCCAGACGCTGCTGCTGCTGGAGGCGATGAAGATGGAGGTGCCGCTGGAGGCGCCGCTGCCCGGCATCGTGCGCCACATCGCCACGGCGGTGGGCGACGTCGTCGACGAAGGTGTCACGCTGGTCGAACTGGAGCCTGGCGCTGGGCCCGTGGCGGCCCAGAAGGCCGCGCCGCCGGCGGACCCGCGCGTGCCTCGGGCCGACTTGCAGGCCTTGTTCGACCGTCGCGCGCTGCTCGAAGATGCGGCGCGCCCTGAGGCGCTGGCGCGCCGCCATGCACAGGGCGGGCGCAGCGCACGCGAGAACGTGGCCGACCTGCTGGACGAAGGCAGCCTGCTCGAATACGGCGCCTTCGCGGTGGCTGCGCAGCGCAGCCGCCGCAGCCTGGACGACCTGCAGCGCAACACGCCGGCCGACGGTCTGATCACCGCCACCGGCAGCGTCAATGCGGCGCAGTTCGGTGCCGAACGTTCGCGCGTGGCGGTGATGGCCTACGACTACACCGTGCTGGCTGGCACGCAGGGTTACTTCAACCATCACAAGAGCGACCGGCTGCTGGAGATTGCCGAAGCGCAGGCGCTGCCGCTGGTGCTGTTCGCCGAAGGCGGCGGTGGCCGGCCGGGCGATGTCGATTCGATCACCATCGCCGGGTTGCACGTCACCACCTTTCAGCGCTTTGCGCGGCTGTCCGGGCAGGTGCCGGTGGTGGGCATCGTCAACGGCCGCTGCTTCGCCGGCAATGCCGCGCTGCTGGGCTGTTGCGACGTCATCATCGCCACCGCCAACAGCAGCATCGGCATGGGCGGGCCGGCAATGATCGAAGGCGGCGGCCTGGGCCGCGTGCACGCCGACGAGGTCGGTCCGGTCAGCGTGCAGGGGCCCAACGGCGTGATCGACCTGCTCGTGGCCGACGAGGCTGCCGCGGTGGCCGCCGCCCAGCGCTACCTGGGCTACTTCCAGGGCCCGCTGCCGGCCGACGCCGCAGCCGGCGGCGATGCGCTGTCGCTGCGCCTGGCGCTGCCGGCCAACCGCAATGCGCTGTACGACCCGCGCGCGATCATCGACACGGTGATGGATGCGGGCAGCGTGCTCGAACTGCGGCGTGAATTCGGCATCGGCGTGATCACCGCGCTGGCGCGCATCGGCGGCCAGGCCGTGGCGGTGGCGGCCAGCCAGCCGCGCCACCTCGGCGGCGCGCTCGATGCGCCGGGCTGCGACAAGCTCGCGCGCTTCATGCAGCTGGCCGATGCCTTCGGGTTGCCGTTGATCACCTTCGTCGACACGCCCGGCTTCATGGTTGGGCCGGAGAGCGAGAAGACGGCCATGGTGCGGCGTGCCGGGCGCTTGTTCGTCACTGCCGCCTCGCTGCGCATTCCGGTGTTCAGCCTGATGCTGCGTCGCGGCTACGGCCTGGGCGCGATGGCGCTGACGGCCGGGCACTTCCATGCGCCGGTGGCGATTGCCGCCTGGCCGAGTGGCGAGTTCGGGCCGATGGGCATCGAGGGCTCGGTGCGGCTGGGCTTCCGCAAGGAACTGGAGGCCGCCGCAGCGGACGAGCGCGAGGCGCTGTTCGAGCGCCTAGTGGCCGAGGCGGTGGCCAAGGGCCAGGCCCTGAACATGGCCAGCCATCTGGAGATCGACGACGTCATCGACCCGGCCGAAACACGCGAGTGGCTGAAGCGCGGCCTGCGCAGCGTGGCCGGACGGCCACTGGCCCCGCGCCGCGGCTTCGTCGACGCCTGGTGAATTTTCGACACGACAAGGAGACCAAGATGTTCGATACCGCCATCGCCGGCAGCCTGCCCAAACCCGAGTGGCTGGCCGAGACGCAGAAGCTGTGGCCGCAATGGAAGGGCGAGGGCGCAGCGCTGCAGCAGGCCAAGCTGGATGCCACGCTGCTGTGGATCAAGGCGCAGGAGGACGCGGGACTTTCGATCATCGGCGACGGCGAGATGAGCCGCCAGCACTTCGTGCACGGCTTCCTGGAGCAGGTCGAAGGCATCGACTTCGAGCACAAGGTCGAGATGGGTATCCGCGCCGACCGCTACAAGGCGATGGTGCCGCAGGTGGTGGCGCCGCTGCGGCTGAAGGGCCGCGTGCACGCGACCGAGGCGCGCTTCCTGCGTGCGCACACCACGCGCCGGATCAAGTTCACGTTGCCCGGCCCGATGACCATCGTCGACACCGTGGCCGACCGCTTCTACGGCGACCGGATCAAGCTGGCGATGGCCTTCGCCGAACTGCTCAACCAGGAAGCGCTGGCGCTGCAGGCCGACGGCGTGGACATCATCCAGTTCGACGAGCCGGCCTTCAACGTCTACATGGACGAGGTCAACACCTGGGGCATCGCCGCGCTGGAGCGCGCTGCGTTGGGCCTCACCTGTACCACCGCCGTGCACATCTGCTACGGCTACGGCATCCAGGCCAACATCGACTGGAAGAAGAGCCTGGGCGAGGAGTGGCGTCAGTACGAGAAGATCCTGCCGGCGCTGGCACGCAGTTCCATCCGGCAGGTGAGCCTGGAATGCGTGCATTCGCATGTGCCGCCGCAGCTGATGGCGCTGCTGAAGGGCAAGGACGTGATGGTGGGCGTCATCGACGTGGCCAGCGACCAGATCGAGACCGCAGAGGAGGTGGCCAACACCATCGGCCTGGCCTTGCAGTACGTGCCGCGCGAGCACTTGATCGCCTGCACCAACTGCGGCTTGGCGCCGATGAACCGCGAAGTGGCGCTGAAGAAGCTGCAGGCACTGGCGCAGGGGGCCGAAATAGCGCGCATGCGCCAAGCGGCGACGGGCTGAAACGATCGGTGGCCGCGCAGGTCAGCGGCCGAGATTTCCGTCGAGACGGGCGCGCAGCTTCGAGGCTACCTGGCGCACCGTGGCATTGGCCGAGCGCTCCGCGGCCTGCAGGCACTCGCGTGCGTAGTCGGGGTTGGACTGCAGCTTTTCCACGTGCACATGCAGGCCTTCGCCGGCCAGCATCCATTTCAGCTCGACGATGTCGACCAGGCGCAGCGCGCTTTGTTCAGTCAAGGAACAGGCGTTCATGAGTTGGGTTTGAGTCCCGTTGCAGCTTGGAGAGGTTAACGCGGCAAAGCGATCCCCAGCTGACAGGGATTAGAGTTGTTGCCCCAGCCTCGAGCGAGAACAATTCTGCATGGTGCAATCACGATGAACCCGCCGCCTCCATTGACCGCATTGCCCGACCTGGGCACCCAGTTGCGCAGCGCAGGATATGCCGTGCTTGATGCGGCGTCATTCACCCGCTTGAGTGATGTTGCCTTGCAGCAACTCCATGCTTGGGACCGTTTTTGGGATGAACTTCCGCTCGATGCGCACCTGCGCGACGGCGGTCGCTACCGACGTCGCCGCCATGGCAGTTTCATCGTCGACGGCGAGACGCTCGCGGCCGTTGCGCCGCGAGCTCATTGGCAACCGGTTGAATACAACGCGCTGCATGGCGGCATCGAGCGCTGGTTCGAGCCGCTGCCCGAAGAACTCGCCGGCGACGCGTCCTGGGCCAGGCTGTTGTGCGCGCTGGGCCGCTGTGTCAGTGCGTTGCGCGGCGCGCAGCCCTGGTTCGTCGAGGCGCACACATTCCGCATCGAAACCGGCAGCGAAGGCATTGGCCGGCCGACACCCGAAGGAGCACACCGCGACGGCGTGGACATGGTGGCGGTGATCCTGGTGGCGCGGCGCAATGTCAAGGGCGGCGAGACACGTGTCTTCGACGCGCGCGGGCCGCAGGGCCTGCGCTTCACGCTGGCGGAGCCGTGGAGCGTGCTGCTGCTGGACGACGCGCGTGTCATCCACGAGACCACGCCGATCCAGCCGCAGGACGCCAACCAGCCGGCACAGCGCGACACGCTGGTGCTGACCTACCGCGCCGGCGGCTTCCAGGACGCCGCCTGAGCTATGCTGAACCCAATGAGCCTGGCCATCGACTTCAGCGACATCCAGCAGGCTGCGCAGCGACTGCAGGGCGTGGCCCACCGCACGCCGGTGATGCGTTCGCGCAGTGCCGACGAGCGCAGCGGTGCGAGTGTGTTCTTCAAGTGCGAGAACCTGCAGCGCATGGGCGCCTTCAAGTTCCGCGGCGCCTACAACGCCTTGAGCCGCTTCACGCCGGAGCAGCGGCGCGCCGGCGCGATCGCTTTCTCCTCGGGCAACCATGCGCAGGCGGTGGCGTTGTCGGCGAGGCTTCTGGGCATGCCGTCGGTGATCGTCATGCCGCAGGACGCGCCGCAGAGCAAGCTGGACGCCACACGCGCCTACCAGCAGGGCCTGCCCGGCAGCGAGGTGATCCTCTTCGACCGCTACACCCAGGATCGCGAGGCCTTGTGCCGACGTGTGGCCGAAGAGCGCGGCATGACGATGATCCCGCCCTTCGACCATCCGCACGTGATGGCTGGGCAGGGCACCGCCGCGCTGGAGCTGATTGACGAGGTGGGCCCGCTTGATGCGCTGCTGGTGTGCGTGGGCGGTGGCGGGCTGATTGCAGGCTGCGCGGTGGCGGCAAAGCACTTGCTGAACGGCATCGCAGTCTACGGCGTCGAGCCGGAGGCAGGCAACGACACGCAGCAAAGCCTGCAGCGCGGCGAGATCGTGCACATCGCCACACCTCGAACCATTGCCGATGGCGCGCAGACGCAGTCCAGCGGCCGGCTCACCTTCCCGGTGATCCAGGCGCTGGTGAAGGACGTGCTCACCGTCAGCGACGCGCAACTCGTAGAGACGATGCGCTTCTTCGCATCGCGCATGAAGCTGGTGGTCGAGCCCACCGGCTGCCTTGGCGCAGCGGCGCTGCTCGAAGGCGCGATCGACTTGCGTGGCGCGCGCGTCGGCATCATCGTCAGCGGCGGCAATGTCGACCTGGAGCGCTACGCCGCGCTGCTGTCCGGCAGCGCCTGACTCGGCTGCGCGTTCAACGCAAAGGCTCCAGCGTCAGTTCACGGCATCTCGGACGGCCGCAGCGTCCTGCGCCAGGCCAGCGCCACCGACGGTTTCTTGCAAGCGCAAGGCAAGCGACTGTGGTCGTGCCACGGTGGCCACCCCCGGGCCCAGACTCCATTCGCGGTTCGCTGGCGGGTGAGCTGCCTGATCGGTGGCGACGAGCCAGCGCTTGCGAGCAGAGGCCGGTCACGCGCGGGCGTAGGCCGGCGAATGCGGGTGCCGCCAGCGCGCTACCGCAGCCGACTCGGCACGTAGGCCGATCGAACGGCGAACACCGCAACGACAGACGGCCATGCGCCGAAAGCGAAGGCCGCTGCAATCCGACAGAACGCAAGTCCGCACAGGGACATTCCACCATGGAATAGCAGATATCTGCCCACTGAGATTCTCAAGGGGGTCGCGCGGCCCGAGCATCGCGCCCATTCACAAGGAGACTCCCATGGCAAAGATGAAGGCCATCATGGCCGCGGTGCTGGTGATGGAAAAGGAGGGCGTGTCGCAGGCTTTCGGCGTGCCCGGCGCGGCCATCAACCCGCTCTACTCGGCGCTGCGCGAGCGCGGCACCATCGCCCACGTGCTGGCGCGCCACGTCGAAGGCGCCTCGCACATGGCCGAGGGCTACACCCGCGCGGTGGCCGGCAACATCGGCGTGTGCATCGGCACCAGTGGGCCGGCGGGCACAGACAT